>JAEEGK010009799.1_pt1 | contig 22241 bp, 13 predicted proteins | sample 8958771 | NCBI WGS metagenome assembly JAEEGK01 (sample SAMN16246547, study PRJNA631951) | gut metagenome | biome: gut microbiome; feature: rumen; material: SC-attached | host: Bos | place: Iran: Karaj | collected 2018-10 | reverse complement strand
ATCTTCAGTGTCAGCTCGGTCTTGTCGAGGGTGACGCCACTGGCGAGGGTTGAGACTAACACCTTGCAGGTGGCGGTCTTATCGCCTGCCTTGGCAGTGATCTTCGCCTCGCCATTGCCTACTGCCTTCACCTTACCGTTGGCATCGACGGTAGCCACTCTATCGTTGCTGCTGCTCCAGGTGACGGTCTTGTCGGTAGCTCCTTCTGGTGTCACCTTGGCAACCAGTGTCACAGGGTCGTCATCGACAGTCAGATCCAGCTCGGTCTCGTCGAGGGTGATGCCTGTGACGAGCACTGTCACCTTCACGGTGCAGGTGGCGGTCTTACCGCCTGCCGTGGCAGTGATCTTTGCCTCTCCGCTGCCTACAGCCGTCACCTTGCCGTTATCATCGACAGTAGCCACCTTCTCATTGCTCGTCAGCCAGAACAGGGTCTTGTCGGAGGCGTATTCTGGACCGACATCTGCCGTCAGGGTGGCAGTGCCTGTCTCTGCAGAGCCTGCAATCATCTCCAAGGATGTCTTATTGAGTGTCACACTCTTCACGGGATAAAGCTGCTCGTTTGTCCAGCCTGCGGGCACACCGTCGTTGCTGTTTTCCGGGAAGGGAAATGTCGTCGCCAACGTCTTCCCATCGGTTGCCTCGGTACCGGCTCCGGTGAGCCAGTCCTTCGTACAGTCATCGGCTGAGATGTCGTCGGCCAGGCACTTGAGATAGCTCAGCTTCGAACAGCCTGCGAACATCTCCTTGTAGCAGAAGCCTGTCACTGCTCCCGCAGGCAGGTCGGGTGCACGCTGAAGCCCCTTACAGCCGTAGAACATGGCCTGATAGCAGCCGTCTCTCAGCTCGTAGGCCGGCAGCTCTATATGGCGGAAGGGATTGTTTACCAGCTTCTCTGCTCCGGCAAACAGGCCATACAGGGCAAAGTCGGCATCGATCTCACAGTCGTCGTCAAAGAATTCGCCCTCAAGCATACTCATGACGTTACCGTAGATCTCGGTCTTCATGGCGGGTTTGATGTTGATGTACTTCGCACCGTCGGCTACGGCACGCGTGGTGCCGCGGGCACCTGCCGCAATCCCACTGCTCAGGGCATCGTTCTCGCTGAAAAGCTGCACGAAGTCGTTCTTCTTCACGACGATGTCATAAGACCCCTGCGTATTCTTGGGGATGATCTTATCATAGCCGGCGTTGATCGTATAGATGATGTCTTCCGACAGCGTGATGCCGTTGTTGAAGGAAATGGTGATCTTACCGTCCTCCAGGGCCACGAAGGTCAGCGGGGTGTCTCTGTCGTACCTGCGCAGTATCTCTGCAGAAGGCGACTTCACGACAACCCGGTAGGTACGGTCTGTCGCCGCATACCAGTCGGTGCGGTTCTCATCCATATGTACGGTGATGGTAGCCTCGCCGATGGAACGGGCTGTCACCTCACCGTCCTCATCCACCGTCGCCACAGAGGGGTTATCCGTGCGGTAGGTGAAATGACTGTCGGCAGCCTTGGAGCTGCCAACACGGGTGGATGTCTCACCGATGTTCAGCACCAGGTCGGAGGCATCGATGTCAAGTGACACGCGCACGGGGTCTGCATCGCCCATACAGCCGGCCATCATCAAGACGGTCAGCATAGCTAACATTCCGGATAAAAGTTGTTTCATATTCTTCATTGTTTTATCCTAATTTATAATTTATCATACTCAGTAGTATTGTTCGCCTGCAAAGATACAACTATTATTTCAAACTTGCAAGTAAATGTTACAAAAAACAAGGCGATCAGATTATATTTTGACGCCGACAGAGGCGAGGAACCAACGACCCTGCTGGGGGATGAGGTTCGTGTTCATGCCACTGCGGTTATATCTAGTGTTCAGGAGGTTATAGATATTCAGACCGAAGGTGACTGGACCCAACGTATATTCGCCACCAAGATTGACGATGGCACGGGGTGACATATCCTTATGCATGATGGTGTAAGGGGCGAGTGCCAATGCTGCTTCTCTTGCGGCCATTTCCCCCTCCTTATCATCTGCCGCCGAGCACTTAGCGGCTTCCATCAATGCTTTATTATATAAAAGAACATTGCTAAGGTCGGTGTTGTGGCTGGTCTGTTTACCCTCGAAAAGGATGTGGGTGTGGAGTTTCAGTTGGGGCAACACCTGCCATCCCAGCACTAGGTTCGCCATGATGGCAGGGGTATTGTTATTGGTATCAATATTGGTGCCAAAGGCTTCTTTCGCAAAGGTTTCTGAGGACAAACTCATGAGGTTCGACTTAAAGGTGTTCGTCCAGGTGAGGTTGAAGTCGGCTGTAAACTTCGGCTGCTTATAGCTGGCCATCAGTTCCACACCGCAGGTCTGATTCTTACCGGCATTCTGGTATTCCAAAAGATGCGTCATGATGAGATCATAGGCACGATTATAGAAGCCGTTGATCTCGAAATTAAAGCCTTTGATCCAGTTATTACCACCAAAGGTGAATTGAAAGGAATAGACACGCTCAGGTGAGATGGGCTCAACATGCTGGGGGTTAATGCCGAGCTCCGCCATCGATATAATATTGACCTTACGGTAGATATAGGGGGCGTCGACAAACGACTTGGAGTAACTGAGTTTCAGGTTCCACTTGGGTTGCAACAGGATCAGTGCGATTCGAGGTGACAACTCATAGGCTTTGGTATCATCATAACGCGACTTATAGTCGTAGCGCAGTCCGGCATTCAGGATCAGCGACCGCCACTGGTGCTTCAGTTGCAGATAGATATCGGCATTATCCTCACTGCCCTGCCCCAATTGAAGTATGTTAGGATCATCAACAGATGGTTTACCGAAGTCATAGTTTATCATATAGCGGAAATCATCGGAGCGGAAGTAACCATAATCCGCACCGAAGCTGATGTTACCCTTATGACCGTTGCCCATGTCGTAAGCATAGTTACCCTTCACCTGGAAGCCATAATTCTGCTCCTGGCCATTCATATAACTCGAGACACCACCGCCTTTTAGGAATAACGAGTCATGGAATTCTTCTAAGTCGAGCGCATAGGCCAAATCAGATATCGGGTCGTCGGTGATGACCTGATAACGCGTATAATCCGACTTATCGTAAGTCAGGGCATACCTGAGATTCAGGTTTCCCAACTGGTGGCTGTAACTCAGATCGAAATGGTGGGAGTTGGTGCTGAAACTCGGTTTTATTCCATTGTAGGAAAGGTAACGCTCACGATCATAACTATTGGTCATCGATGTCATGGTGTAAGGTGCCACCTTCTGTGAGAAGTGCGTGTCGTACATCAACTGGAACCCTTTCCAGCCAAGCTGTAGTCCGAAGTCGTAGTTGGGATGATTGCCGATGCGACCCAGGCGTACGAATTGGTCGCCATACCGTTCGCCGCTGTTACGATAGCCACTACCCCACACCAGCAGATCGATGTCGAAATAGCGTTTGCCGAAGATGGCATCAACTTTGACCTGGCCATAGTTTCCTGCCGACACCTTCGCCTGCAGACCATCCACGTCGGCTCCCTGTTTGGTGATGATATTCACCACACCCGTCAGTGCCACACCGCCATAGAGCGACGAGGCAGGTCCGCGCAGCACTTCTATCTGTTTCACTTTCTCCAGCGAGATACTGAAATCGGGGGCAGCGGTATTCGTGGCATAACTGTTCAGGCGGTGGCCGTTGAGCATGATCAGGATCTTCTCCTGCGTATTACTGTAGATGCCGCGCATGGCGATGTTGATATCATCGTTACAGTCGATGAGGTTCATGCCAGGCACGTAGGCTGCCAGCACTTCCTGCAGGTTACGGGCACCGCTGGTCTGGATCATCTCGGCTGTGATGAGCGTGGTAGGTACAGGCACCTCTGACAGACTCTCGGCCTGATTGGAGGCGGTGGTGATGGTGGGTGTCATACCCGCCTTGATGTTGTTGACGATTTCCACAAAGGTCGCCGGATCTTGTGACGACGGACTGTAGTATGGGTTCTGCTGCAGCAGGAGTGTCACATACTGTTCGGCCTTCGGGATATCATAATCATCCATGTAAGTCAGGGCGATGAGACGGAGTGCACTCTGACGCGAATTGCCCTGAAGGGTGCTGAGGTTCTGTAACAACAGTTCCCGGGCTTGTTCAATGCGCCCTATCCTGTAAGCATCCTCTGCCTGTGCATACACCTCGCGCATCCGGGTATCGTCCTGCGCGGAAGCGCATAAAGGTAAAAGGGTAAAAAGGTAAAAGGGTAAAACCCATTTCAATATACCTATGCCCCATTGATATCTTTTCTGCTTCATATTTTTTTACCTTTTTACTTTTTTACCTTTGGTAAAGTGATGATAAACTCAGTATATTCGTCCTGAACCGATGCCACGCTGACATCGCCGCCGTGGTTCTGGATGATCTCACGAGTCAGGTAAAGACCTACGCCCGCAGCTTCGCCCGTGGTCTTGGTGGTAAAGAAGGGGTCGTAAATCTGTCCGAGGTTCTTCTCCTCGATGCCTGTACCGTTATCGCGGACCTTCAGGCTATACTTTCCTTCGGCAATGGAAACAGCCAGTGATATCTCGGGGACGAACTGCGGATCCTTCTGAATCTTTTTCACCACGGCATAGGCGGCATTGTCCAGGAGGTTCGTGACGGCCTTGCAGAGCATATCAGGGTTACCATACAGCGGCATCGGGTCGGCAGGCAGGTCAAAGACGGGCCGGATGCCATACTGTTCCTGCTCCTGGGCGTGGTGTTTCGCGAATTGTTTCTCGACCTGTTGCAGGACGGGGAGCAAAGTGATATCGCCGTAACCGCCCGTGCGGTCTCTCAGCACCTCCTCCATCGCCTTGAGGATACGGGTGGTGTTCTGACCGAACTGATGGACCGACGTAAGGTTCTTCGTCAGCATGTCGAGTACATCCAAGGTATCCTCATAATCATTCTTGTCGATCTGCTCCTTATTATGGTCGATGTTCTCCTTCAAGTCGCCCAACAGGTCGTTCGACATCTTGGAGTAGTTGATGATATAGTTCATGGGGTTGAGGATGCGGTCAACAAGGCCCTTGGTCAGTTTACCCACCGTCGCCATCTTCTCCTGGCGTATCAGTTCGTCCTGTGCGTTGCGCAGGTCGGCGGTACGTTCCTCGACGATACGCTCCAACTTCACCTTTTCCTTCTCCAAACGCTTCAGACGATAGCGGAACAGGAGATAGATCATAAAAGCGAAGGCAAGGAAGTAGAGCACTACCATATACCAGCGCATCAGCAACGGATAGGCGATGCTGAAATCAACGGTGGCGACCTCTGACAGTTCCCCGTTGGCCAACTGTGCCTGTACGGAGAGCGTGAATGAACCATAAGGCAAATTCAGGAACTCCACATCCTGTCTGTCAGTCCATGCACTCCATTGTCCCTTCGTACCAAATAAGTTGTTATTGTCCAGACGGTAACGATAGTGAGTTTTTCCTGTCAGCGGCGCATAGTCGAGGGCATAGAAGAAATGCAAGTGACGCTCATCACTGCCTAACCGCTGCAATTCCTGAGGCCTGTCGCCGTATCCGCCCCACAGCACACTGTCATTACCCATCACAATGGAACAGAAGCGCACATGATGTCTGTCTGTGAGTTTGGTCAAGTCTTTCCGTCCCATATCGATGACGGCGAGCATCTCGTCGCCTCCGATCCAGAGATGGTCATCATACAAATACCGGACCTTGATCTTCACGTCCTTGAAGGGTGTCAACAGCGGAGAAGAGATTTGCGACGTGTCTGCAGGTGCCTTGTAGTCGCCGATATGAGCGGTTTCGCCATGTACATTCCTGAACCAGAGATTGCCACGCGCATCCTTGCTGATCTCTGTTACCAGAGGAAGTCCGTTGATTTTTGAGTTTTTGCCTGTCTGATAGAGATGGACACCGTCGGGCTCACCGGCATAGACCTTATCGCCATCGACCAACAGGGCGGTCGTGGCATTAGAAGTCAGTCGGCTGACCCTGCCATCCGCAGCGATCCTGTAAATGCCGCTGGAGGTGGCTGCCATCAGTCCGTCGCGCCCCAGGCACAGCGTCCAACAGATATTATCGATCTCAGCAACAGGTTTATATTGCCAATCTTCAACCACAAAAAGCCCATTGGTGTCGCCGACATATATCTTTCCGTTAAAGGCTGTAATGGTCAGAGCCCTACCCGTCATGCCGTCCTTCGGCAGAAAATAGCTATATATCGACGGGAGTTCAATAGCGAAGATGCCATTCGCCGTAGCCCCCCATAACACACCGTGACCGTCATAAGCCACATACGACACATGATTGGAGCAGAGCCCGTTGGCTTCGTTGATGGTATAGAGTTTACGCCCTTGGCCATCGCACACAATCAGTCCGCTGCCTTTTTTCACTTTTACTTGAAGATCACTGTCCAGGTTCACCGTCAGAGTGGTATCTCTCAGAAAGGCATCCTCAGCTGATGTCTTCAGAGCCTCCAGTGATATAATGCCAGACTCAACACCGGTAAGGAGTTTGGTATTGAGATGTTTTTTAAACTTCACGGTGGGGATTGCGGCTTTCTCTATCTCATAGATATTATTATCGCTAACCACAAACTGTACCAACGCTCCCTCTTCGAAGATCTCGATCACCTCGCCTTTGAATGTGTCTTTCCCGCTGATCTGCTGTAAGTACAGTTCACCGTTGGGGCGTTTCTGCAACCGTGCGATGAAGTTGAAGCCACCCACCCAGATGGTGTTCTTCTTGTCGCGATAGACCACCGTGACCCGTCTGAGTTCGGGCGCATGGATCATACGCCACCGGGCACGGTCGTAGTAGAGTAGTCCTTCAAAGTTTGCCACGAACACCGTACCGTCCTCACCTATTTCTATATCGTAATTACGGTTGTGTCCGCCATACTCCGCCGCTGTGTAGTTCCGGATCAGGGGCAGGCCTTGTGAAGCAACGGGTAAAGGTATAAAGGTAAAAAGGTAAAAAGGTAAAAAGGTAAAAAGGTAAAAGGGTAAAACGATTTTTACCCAACTTTTTATCCTATATCTCTTGTATAGCTTCATTTATACCTTTTTACTTTTTTATTCTTTTACCTTTCTATACGGAATCCCCTTCCCCACATAATAGTTCCACTCTTCCTGGGTGAAGTTACGCTTCACATTCTGACGGAGACGCTGGGCAATCTTCGGCAGTGAGATCAGGCATCGGGTGACAGTGCCGTTATGCTCCCCCACCATGATATAGTCCTTGTTGTTGATGAAAGTGAAGTCGTTCAGCCAATGGGCTGACTGATACAATGTCACAGCGTTCTTCTGGCTGTTGTTTTCGATGGACCAGAACAACAGTTTACCATCATAGGCAGACGAATAGAGCCGTCTGCCATTAAACATCAGTCTTGTCACACGCGAGAGATGTTCGACCAACTTATGGTTTTTCCCGCTGCCGTCGATCAGCCAGATGGTACCGTCGGCCATACCGTAAGCCGTCAGATGTTCTTTCTGGTTACTGGCATAGGCCGTGACCTTACCTTTCACCGGCACCTGCTCGTTGGTCATCTTGTCCAAACTGTTGACGAGGTGCATATGTCCGCGATTGTCGAAAAGCAAGGGCTTGTTATCACGTCTGCCAGTACAGGTGACCTGGAAGTCAAGGCGGCGCGTGGTGATAATCTTTTCAGAAACGATGTCAAACAAGGCGACACAGTCCTCACCGACGATCAGCAGCGATTTGCCGTCGTTCAGCGTTTGCAGGCAGAAGGGCTTATTGACATTTTCAACAACTATGATACGCGTCTGCTGGCCGTCGGTAATGACCAGTTGACCGGTATAACTGATGGCATAGACCTTCCCGTCGGGGGCTGCATACAGATCGTTGAACCAATACGCCTTATCGCTCATCAGCCGACTGGTCTGCATCTGTTCCCCCTTGATCTGATGACTGAAGATCTCACCAAAGGTGCTCACCGTCAGCAAACGATGATCACGAGGGGAGATAGCCAGGCGTGAAATGCTACCGTTGTGGCTATTCCAACTATGGCGCCCCCCTGCCGACTGTATCAGGGCCTGGAACACTGCCGGGGTGTAGAGGTCGCCGCCATAATTGTTCGTGTAGAGATAGGAGGCATAAGCCAACATATTACCTAATTCTGTGTTACCAGTCTGATAGATGGAATAAGACTGAGATCCAAGTGTTCGGCCCAATGAGATATAGTTCAGCGTGTCGGCCACCAGTTTGGCATGCTCAGCCTGTTGGCGCTGGTTGTCGGCCTCCATTCGTTGTTGCTCAGCCACCTGATAGGAGTGCATCGCCTCTTTCGCTGAGGTTTCTGCCGCTGCCTGTAACCGCAGCGCATGCTGGCGCTCGGTCTGTGCGATCTCCGACTGTCGGATCGCTTCCCGACTGCGCTCCTCAGAGAGTGCCTGCTGACCGTGGGCGATATCCTCCATCTGCTCGCTCACACTACGGTCTAATTCCGAGGTCTCTCCTTGCTTTTGGAGTACGACAACCTTCGCCTCCAACTCATGGATGCGCGCTTTGTCGTTTTGGCGTGAATGCATATACAACACGCCCAATGCCAGCAACAAGGCTCCCAGACATCCTATGATGATATTCTTTTTCACTTCCTTTTCAGTACCAGCATCGTGATATCATCGCTCTGCTCTCCATCGCCTATGAACCCTGCCAGGTGGGCCTTGACGGTCTCGACCACTTCCTGACTACGTTTGCCAACCAGGCTGCTCAGGGTATCACTGAAGCGCTTCGTACCGAACACCTCTCTTGGCGGTCTCATCGCCTCTGTCACCCCGTCGGTATACATCACCAACGTGTCGCCGTGGTCCAACTGCAGGGTGTTTTCTTTGAACTTGATACCTTTTAAAGCACCGACAATCAGATTATCAGACACCGGCAATGCTTCGGTCGAGCCGTTGGCATGCAACAGGTAGGGCGGGTTATGGCCACAGTTACAATACGTGAGGAGACCTGTCCTGATGTCGTAGATGGCATAGAACACGGTCACGAACATATATTCCACAGAGGATGACGCCAACAACCGATTGACATTCGTCATACACTCACCGACATGCTCATATTGCATCCCAACCGAGCGTATGAAGGTGCGACTCACGGCCATAAACAGGGCTGCGGGGATACCCTTGCCGCAGACATCGCCAATGACCAGCGCAATGTGGTCATCGTCGATGCGGAAGAAGTCGTAGAAATCGCCACCGATGTCCTTTGCCGCCTCCATCGAGGCATAGATGTCCAGCAGATCGCTGTCCTCAGGGAATGGCGGGAAGACGCTCGGCAGGATAAACTGCTGGATCTGGTTGGCAGCAGCCAGGTCTTTCTCCAGTCCCTCCAACTTCTTCTGTGCCTTCTGCGATGCATGTACGAAGTCAATCTGCTTGATGGCCTTCTCGATGGTACGGGCCAGATCATCCATGTCGATCGGTTTCGTGGCGAAATCGAAGGCACCGCCGTTCATGGCCAGACGGATGTTCTCCAAGTCACCGTAGGCACTCACCATGATGACGCGCAGGGCGGGGTTCTGCATCTCGTTGACTTTGGCCAACATCTCCAGACCGTCCATCACAGGCATGTTGATGTCGCAGAGGATAATCTCGATGTCAGGATGCTCCTGCAATACTTTGAGACCCTCCACACCGTTATGGGCAAAGAAGAACTCATATTCGCCACTACGAATCTTCCTTCTGAAGAATTGCTTCATCAGAAATTCGATCTGTTCCTCGTCATCGACACTTAATAACTTGACTGTGGCCATTATGCTACGAATTGATTGATTACTGACCGACGCCCTTCAGACGGGTGATCTTTTCCTTCTTCTGGTTACTCTGCCACTTCACATGAGCATCCTCAATCTGCTTGAGTTTGTCGTTGTAAATCGCATCGCGCTGCTCATACCAGGTTTTTGTCTGCTTGTCACGAGCCTCCTTGAGCTTCTTTACATCCTCATCGCTCTCACCAGCAGAGAGTTCGGCAAGCTTCGCGTCATACTTGGCAGAAACAGCTTCCATCTGAGCCTTGTTCTCATCATAGGCCCCTTTCACACCGTTCTTCAATACGTCGTAGCGGTTGTCGTCCACCTCGGGCATGGTCACATTGATATAATGTACGTCCTGCATATCAGACTTGCCCTCTTCGGTAGAGACATCCACCTGCATCGTCTTGAACTCCTGCTTGAACTCGGGATGATCCTTGAATATGGCCTGAGCCAGTGCGGGGATATCACCGTCGTAATTTGGGTACACCTGGAAGCTGTAATCATCTTCCTGGCCTACCTGTGAACACTCTTCCAGTTTCTGGGGCTCACCCTCTATCATAGCCTCTATCGACAACAGCGATACGGGCTCTGCCTTCACGCACAGATTCATCAGGCGATAGGCAAACTGGGCATTCAGCGTACTCAGTGCATCGCCCAGCATGTCAAACTCTTTAATGATTTCTCTTTTCATATCTTACCTTTTTACTTTTTTACCTTTTACTCCTTCGGCGCGTCCTCCGTCTTCAGTTTCGTACTCAACTTGCCGCCGCCACCGCCGGAGCCGGCACCCATGCCGTCCTTGATGTTAGGCGACTTGAAGGCACTCTTGGCCTCGATGCTGTCACCTACCACCTTAGGAGCCTTGAGCTCGTCCTTCACCTCGGTCTTACCGTTGACAGTGGTTTCGCCATAGACCTGTGTCTTGTCACCACCCACAGCGGCATTGCCACCGTCGAGCTGAACCGCAGCCTTGCCATCGCCCTGCTGCATCTCCAGTGTCTTGTCGGCAAAGGAGCCGATCTCTTCCGACATCGTCTGAACCTTCTTGCTCTTGATGTCCTTCGACTTAGAGCCCACGTACATCTTCTCTGAGACGAGCGTCATCGTGCTACCTGCAGCAAGCTTATCGTCGGTGAGCTTCTCCTTATCGACATCCATCGACTTCACACTGACAGCCTTGGCGTTGAGGTTGATGCTGCCCGTGGCCTTGCCTTCGGCATCGGCTGCGATGACCGTCGTCTTCTCTGTGCGGATACCCAGTTTGCTGTCCTTCGTCAGCGCCTTGGTTGTCAGCTTGCCGTCTTTCACCTCATAATCGAGGCTCTCAACGGTGACACCCTTCGAGCGGATGATCACATCGCCCTCTCCAAGATATTCACCCTTGGTCAGCTTGCCCTTCTCGTCGCGCTCGATGCCCTTGGGATTGGCGGTGGTTACCTCAACGGTCTTGGCACTCATGGTGATCTTACCCTCCTTGGTAAGTTCTTTCTCCCAGAGCTGTCCCTTGTCGTTCATCGTATAGTCGATGGCCTCCAAGTTGATATCCTTCGAGTGGATCTTCACATGACCCTCTACTGGCCATTCCTTACCTTTATCCTTCGGATTCACCGTGTTGAGCAAGATATCCTGCGCGCTGACGGCGAAGGAGCCATCCTTGATGAGGGCACCCGTATCGTCGTGCATGCTCATTCCCATATACGGGGTCCTGACGCTGATGCCGACACCAGAGTTCGAATGCAGGTTGCCGTCGCCATCGACTGTATCGACATTGATACTCTCGGCGACTATCGACATCTCGGCACCTGTGCCCTTCTTCTTGAAGTCATCGCCGGTCTTGATGGCGCCTTTCTCCTTCTCCAGCGCCTTCTTGCGGCGGTTCACCTCTGCCAGCTCAGACACCAAGTCGATGAAGGTCTGGGTGAAGCGATAGACCGACGGCAGCAGGGCTTCCATCTGCTCATGGACATCAGTAATGTCCGTGAGGTTGGTGAAGGTGCTGTGATCTTTCGTGTTGTTCAGCTTTTCCTCCTTCTCAACCAGCTTGATCATGTCCTTCAGGACACCGTCCACCGCCTTCTTCTGGGCTTCCACACTCTGCTTCAGTTCCTTGCTCTGAGCATCCAGTCCCTTGATCGTGGCTTCAATCTGCTTTTTACGCCGCTCGGCAGAGACGGCAGCCTCGATGTTGAACCGCTTGTCGGCATGCAGGCTGATACCGCCACGACCGGCATGCAAAGGCACCTGCGAGAACTCGTCCTTGGCATCGCTGCTGTGGAGCACGATGTCGCAAGCCTGCGACACGATCTCCGACATGTCGCAGACCACGTTCTCGCGCCCGTCGATACCCGGATTCACCGCTTTCTGGTGGATGATGGGCGCACGGCTCACGATACGACCGGTATCACCGACACCCTCTAAAGCCACATCACTGCCTTTGATGATGACGGTTCCCGTCTCACCACCGTTCAGGGCACCACTCTTATCCACGTTGCCTATCACAATCTCCGGGGCAGAGATTACGATACGCTCATCGTTACGATAATAAGCACCTCGGTCCAGACGGTTGAAGATATCCGTCTTGATCTGCTGCACTTCAGCTTTCTGCTGGTGCATCTCCTCAACGCCCTTATCCACGCACTGCTGGAATTTCTCCAGCATTTTCGTCCATTCTTCAAATATGTATGCCATAGTCCTATTACCTAATTTAAATGCTATTTAACGCTTCCTTAATCTGTTTCATAAAGGCTTCGATGGCCTTACCTCCATCATCTTTACCTGCTTCGGCTGCCGTGAATGTCTCAATGGGTTTGAGCGACTCAATCTTTATAACATCAAAGTCTCCGGTATCTGTTGGTGAAATCCTATACGTGTTTTTGTTTGCACCGAAAAGGATACCACCAGGATTTCCGTCAGCCCAGGCATTCATCTCGTCATACGACTTCGTGAAATTAATGGCGTCCTTCGCTTCGGTAAACTGCTTTAAGAAGGCATCCTTGATCGTTTGACCAAAGTTCTTGGAATCAATTTTAATAGCAGGCATTGCCTGGAGACTATCAACATACGCTTTCCACGTTTCAGCATGCAAAATCTCTCCCTCATTACTAGTCCTCAAATCTGTAATTTTAGGCTCAGCAGGGGGCTGCGCTTGACCCTGAGGTGTAGCCCGATTCTTATCCAGCTTCAGTTCCTTCAACAAGTTCATGCAGAATGTTCTACGGGCACCTTTCTTGGTGCTAGCACTTACACCTCCCAACTTATCTGTCAGATCCTTTAAACTATCACGCGTTGTGTAGAACGGCAACTCTTTACAATTTTTCTTGCTGATGGCAGCGAACATCTTCTTCTTGGAATTATCTGGCAATGAAGTCCATCTGAAGAAGCCGAACTCTTTATCAACATCATCCTGGGTAAGTGAAAAATCAAGAACCTTGACAATAGCCTCTCTTAAATCCTTGGCACAATTAATGAGGGCATTCTTTGCTTTTACCCTTTGCGAAATAATAAATTGGGCATCCACATTATTCGTATTTAACATACTATTACGTGATAGACACTCGGCAGAGACAATATTATTTCCCGTAACCGGAATGTTATCTTTGAAGTCTAAATCAGCTTCTTCAACCTTCTTTTTAACATCTTCATCCCAGAACTTTGCTTTCAATTTACCGTAATCCTGGCAAGGCTCATTATCATCATTAGTAAGAAAATCCAGATCTGTATAAAGTTCGTCAAATTTATTTTTCTTAGTAACGCAGTCATTGTAAAGCTTGACCCACTCAGAAGAAATTTTCTTAGCTATTGGATCAGTCATTCTAAACAATTCTACGACACCATCACCCAATTTTAAGGCCCCTTCAGATGCAGTCTTCTTTGCAGCTGCATCTAACAGCTTTTTCTTCTTATCCTCATTGTAAGCATCTTTGGGATATTCGCATGCGCTCTCGCCAGACTCCAGTTTCAGATAGCGGTTCGACTTGACGGTCAGTCCGCCCTCTACCGGTCGCATCACAACCTCTACCACCGATCTGATGATAGACAAGTCGAGCAGCTTAACCTTATTAGCCAAACTACTGGCAATGGCGGCGACGGCTGTCAGTCCTAACGAGTTAGCCGAATAGTCGCTACCGAATTTCTTGTCATAGCCCAGTTTCCAACCGATGTTCGTACCCGATTCAAGTTTCAGGTTATTACCTGCCTCAATCGTGACGTTCTTACCCGAGATCTTCACATCACCGTTGGGGGCGGAAATCTTAATACCTGTGAAAGCATCAATCTTCACATCACCCCAAGGCGAGCTGATACTGATATTACGCTTATCAGTTGAGCCCGAGATCTTATAGATGCCATAATTGTCGCCCAACGAGAAACCACCCTCAAAGAATTTGTTCTTTTTCCAGACATCGTCACTCTTGAGCAGACTGCCAAGTCCGGGGAACTTATCCATAGGAATGAAACCGAATAGGGTACCCGTAACGGGCGCAAAGGCCTGAGTGACGAATTTTGCCATTCCACCAGAGCCGTCGGTCAGTGACATACTGTGACCTCCCGGTGTATTTAAATCCACTGTCGCCTTCGTCTGCTTAGCAGCTATCACATAGGGACGCTCTATATTACCATCGATGAAGCCCACCACCACTTCGTCACCTTTATTGTGTTTACAGGTCGTCATCTCTCCATCAGGCACCCAGGGGGTTGCGTCATCCGCCTTACCATGCCAGGGGAATACCAGTCTCACACGGTTCTTAGACGCGGGGTCGCCGGTATCCTTAATCGTCGCCACCTGCGGACCGGAATACCTGACGTGACCAGATGGGAGCATTGGAGGATAGAAGTCATATACCGTATTACCGTTACTAGCAGATTCATGTGCCCCGCTGGCCTTTACCACGAACGTCAATTTGTTGTCAACATACTTAGCAGAGATATTAATGACAATAAACCGCTCTTTGTGATCACCGGTGCCTATCTCGATGATATTACCCAGTTTAAAGCCTGGCCAAGTAGTATCATAGTCTATAATGGCCATGTTATTACCGGCTTCCCGCTCAAGTTCGAGAACCTTGGCATATCGTTCAGCGCCGTAGATGTCATCCTTGCTGGCATAGATGGAAGTAATTTCGGTAAACTCGTTAAAGCCATCCTTATTCTCTTTTTTGTCATCATAAATGGTAAAAGAATATGTGCCATACTTCTCACCGGTGCATTTGTCTTTAGGGAAATACTTCTCGTCAGAACCGCTATTCTTTGATTTGGTAGTAACCCCCGCCTGAATCAGGCTGACGGCATCGTCAACCAGGGTGCCGGTAATCCAGGATAGAATGTTCTTGTCAGTATTTAAGAAGGAGCCAATCTTTTTCATGGCATACTTGTCGCCCTTGCCCCTGAAATAACCCAGCTCACCGGTCACATAGTTAGGTGACTTCTGCACTGGCGTATCATAGAAAGCCTTGTCGAAAGCCGCCTCCATCTCATAGTTGCCAATGCCAATGCTACCCAACAGGTCATCGTTCATATCAATATTTGAATAAGAGAGCTTATAATATTTACCGATTTTCTTGACCTCTTTTTCATCACTGCTGTAGCCTAACCGCAACTGGCCATCCTCATAATACATGAATTCGCCCCAGCGGTTGGTGGTGCGGGCCAGCATGTCGTAGAAGCTCTCGTTATACTGTACCAGATAAGGGAAGATATGTTCCTCCGTTGCTTCTCTGTAATTCTTGTACACCAACTGACGCACGGTCTTGATTCTGTCTTCCGCCTTGAACTCCTTGACCTCCTTGCCCACCTCAAATTTGTTGATGCCCTCACCTTTGTTGAAAGGCTTGAGGTATTTAGGCAGTTCTTGTTCCAAGATGTCACCTACAAGTTTCTTGCCGACAAATGAGCGGCATTCCTGTTTCAGTGTCAGCAAATTGTCGAGACTATAAATCTTAAGCCTCATCATCATAGTCCCTGGCCTATATTCAGGAATCACCTCATGCACATAATAGTCTTTTCCAATCACATCATTATCGCCTTGGAGCGTAACCTGACAATGCCTGAACATATCTCCTAAATCGCTTCTGTCGATAGGCACCCAGCCCTTTCCTTCTGCCTTGTTAATACTGATATCAGCCACAATCGATGTCGGCTGATAGATCTGCTTGTTCATGCTTAATCCTACAAGAGCGTAAAGATAATCACCAGACTGTGCGGGGGTTGTTCCCGTCACCAGAGTCATGGTATCCGTGTCAGATCCCTCTGCGGACTTGAGAAAGCCATGAATTGTTAATTTAATTTCTGCCATATACTTATATATTTTTTTAGTTTATTCATCTTCATTCTGTCCCAACTTCATCTGACAAGCTACCACGTCATTATGGGCGGCAAATTTATCGAGTTGTTCTTGTCGGATCATGTTGTATTCTTGCTCCCATACATTGCTATCGGCCCCATTTCCATCCATATGACCAGCCTTGCGCTCGTCATCTATAAAACTGAAGAAATTGGCAAGACCTGCAATCTTGAAGGTTTCGCAAATCTCATTGGCGCAATTCACGAATACGATCTCCGGCTCATCGCCTATTTCCTGCATAGCAAAGAGAATAGTCCGGATACCGCTACTGGAAAGGAACACCAAGTCGGTAGCGTCATACACAATCCTATTGATGTCCTGTCCCCGATATTCGCTGAGCATTTCCCGCAAAGTTGTGGAATTGGCCATTGACAGTTCAAACCCCAGATAAACCTGTAGTATTGAACCTTCTTTCTTTATAACAAATTCATTTTCCTCCATGTGTTAGTAGTAATATTTAGTTTTTTTCTTCTTACTTACACTTGATGTCCTTATACTTCCATTCGCTAGACGGCTCGATGAGGTCGAACTCCGTCGCATTGTCGGGCAGTGGCGGGAAAAGTAGGACGAAGCGTAACTTCTGGCCTGGCCATGGCGTTTTCGTAGAGTTAGGTGCCATGGTGATGTTCTCAACACCGACCAGGCTTAACTTGCCGCCCTTGTCACCTTTGATATAGGTGGTACCCTTGATGGATGCTCCCGCATTGACGTAAGTGCCTTCAAACTCCATTTCAAGACGTGTCTCCGTATCAGAACATGCCACGCGCACAATCTTGGTGGTCGTGCTTTTCTTATTCACATAGACGGGGTTCTCGCGTACATATCTATAGTTGGAATAGTCAGGCAGAATCGTCTTGTCATTATTCAAGATGCTGGGACCGTCTTCCGTGCGGCCTGCCTTCACGTAGAGACCGTTGATCTTTCGGGTGATCTGCATTTGGTCGGTATAACCATATTTACAGTTCAACTTGGCAGCCTCCTCATATTTCTCGAGAGCATCCTCCCAATATTCTCCCCCTTCATAGTCCTTGGCACTTTCCATCGCGTCCTTGAAACTCTGTTCATACTGTGCCTTCTCCTTGGCTTGGATCTCCATCGCTTTCTTACGCTCGGCGGATTCGATACTATGGTTGATAGCGCCAAACACGCCGCTAATGGCTGACGATGTATTCCAATTGGTCCACTGCGCCTTTGCTGGCAGCACTACCGCCAGGCCCAAGGCTAAAATAATAAGATTCTTTTTCATATTATTTACACTATTTTGGTTGCAAATATACATATTATTTCTTAAAATGCAATGCAATTCCCGTTTTTTTTTGTATATTTGCAGCCAAAATAGTCAACCTATTCATAAAGACCAGAGATATGAAACGTTTCATCCTGTGCATAGCAATCATGATCTGTCAACTCTTCACGTGTATAGAAGGGCAGGCAGCAGACAAGCAGGCAAAGGACACGACTGCCGCCCGACTCTCCATTGAGTTCCGACGACTGTATATCGACGGCGACGAGGCAAAACTCTACGCCAAAGCGCAGGAAGTGTTCGACCATATCAAAAAACAGCCGGAGTTCGATCATCACCTGTATTATTCGACCCTCATCGACGTGGTGTCGTTCGACATGAACAACGGCCACTACTACCGTGCCATGCAGAAGGCCCGCAAACTGGTGGCTGAGATGAAGGAGAAGCAACACACGGAGGAATACTATAATGCCAGTTACCTGATGGCGATCATCTACTGGTATCGTAACAATATCCCCATCGCCTCGAAATATTTCGACCAGGCCATCAAGGAGGTGCCGAAGGAGAACAAGATCGACCTGGCATCCATCTATACCGACTATGCCAACATGATGACCGACCAGGATCCCCAAAAGGCGATGGACCTGGTGAACCATGCACTGGAACAGAGCGGCAGCAACAGTTACCGACTGACCTACGCCCTCACGATGAAAGGCGTGATCGCCTTCGCCCAGCGCGACGGTGCCACCGTGCTCGACTGCTACCGTCGCTACCTCGAGCTGAAGGAGCAGAACACGCCCGACAAGATCTGCGACATGTACGAGAAACATCTGGCACTGGCGGCAGAGACGGTAAAGGGACATGCCAAGGAGGCTATGATCGAGAGTGAGAAGGATCTGGACAATACCGACCGTTACGCCATCCAATTGTCGATCTGCGACTATATCGGTGACAAGGCAAAGGCTTACGAGATCCTGAAAAAACTCACAAAGGAAGAGGAGATGCTGAACAACCTGATCATGGAAGACGACATCAATGAGATGAACTCCGACCTGCAGGTGGTGGAGGCGAAACGCGAGATGAGTCGCAACTGGATCATCTTCCTCGTGGTGATGTTCATCCTCTCAGTGATCATCATCGTCTGCCTGCTGGTGATCGTCATCAACCGCCGCCGTTCGCTCCGCAGGATGCGCCAGCATAATGAGGAACTGACCATCGCCAAGAACCGTGCCCAGGAGAGCGACAAGATGAAATCGATCTTCATCCGTCACGTGAGTCATGAGATCCGCACACCCCTGAACATCATCACCGGCTTCACCCAGGTGCTCAACAATCCCAATTACAAACCCTCGGAAGAGGACCGCCAGGACATGATGAAGCGTATCTCGGAGAACACGGAACAGATCACGCAGATCGTCAATGAACTGTTGGAGATGGCCGATACGGAGAGTATGACCGTGATTGAACGGACTGACGAGACCACCGCCAGTGCCCTCTGTCAGAAGGCGATTGCCGAGAGTAACATCGCATCCACGGAGACGGTCGGTTTCACACTTCAGAACGAAGTGCCCGACACCCGTCTGATCAAGACGAGCACCGCCAGCGTAGTGAAGATCCTGTATAATCTGTTGCAGAACGCCGTCAAGTTCACCAACAAGGGACAGATCACCCTGAGGGTGACACTCGACGAGCCGAAGGGACAACTCTTGTTTGCCGTGATTGATACGGGTATCGGTGTGCCAGAGGAGGCACGCGAACGCATCTTTGAGCGTTTCGAGAAGGTGGACAGCTTTAAGGAAGGTATCGGACTGGGACTTTGCGTATCCCGTTCACTTGCCCGACGAATGGGCGGCGACGTGACCTTAGCCGATTCGAGCAGTCAGGGCAGCACGTTCCTGCTGACCATCCCACTCTGATCCTTGGCGACGTCAAGGCTTCATGAACACGAAATAAACGGCAGCCACCAAGCAGAGGGCCGCAGCGGCATGGTTCCAGTGAAGCTCCTCATGCTGGAAGGCGAAGTTGGCAATCAGGGCGAACACCACCAGCGAGATACACTCCTGGATGACCTTCAACTGCACCAACGAGAACGGGCCACCGTTGCCCACAAAGCCCAGACGGTTGGCTGGCACCTGACAGCAATACTCGAAGAAAGCGATCATCCACGAGAAGGCGATGACCAGGTAGAGGGGCCAGTTGGTGGAGATGCCTGACTGCTGCAGGCGCAGATGACCATACCAGGCGAAAGTCATAAACACATTGCTCAGAATGAGCAGTACGATTGTATAAATACCGTTTACCATAACGACAGCAAATCTTAAAACGGCTGCAAAGGTACGATTAAATGAGAAAATAACCAAATATGAGAACGATTTTATTATCAATTATCTGTATGATGGCACTGGGCACATGCCTGGCGCAAACGACAAAGGAAGAACGGATGAAGTATATCCGTAAGTGTTATGCCGATGCCAAGAAGAAGATTGATGCTAACGGCAAGAACGGGCAGTCGCCCAAAGACATGCGTATCATCCTGAACAGGCTGGAAGATGAGGACATCCCCCTCTACGACACCGAGCAGTTGGACTTTTTCTTTGAAGAGAAGATGGTGGATGGTCTGGCAACCAAGCAGCAGCCCTACTTCATTGCAGAAAACTGGGGCAACCATGGACATATCAGATACCGCGAGGTACTGCTTGACCCCAAGGACCATCAGGTGATCTTCTGTTATATGAGAGGTGAGACCGATGCCGGTTTCGTGGTGGAGTCACGCTACTACTACGATACCAAGGGACAATGCATCGAGCAGAAGCACAACACAGAAAACAGCTGGACGATGCCAGAGACGGAAAAGGAGAATGCTGAGTACTACATAAGACTCTTCAACATGGTAACCTGCAACGGTTATTTCACCCCACTGGATCTCGACAAGCCGAAGAAACCTACCACGCCTAAGGCCGAACGCCTGAAACACATCCGCGCCCTTTATGCACAAGCCAAGGCGAAATCGGCAGCCAACGACAAGGCAGAGATGCCGAACGACCTGCATATCATCCTCCACGACCTGGGTGACAACCAGCCCCCTAGAACGATGAAGACGAGGATCTACTTCGACAAGGACGGCATCTACTTCATCAACCAATCCAGCAAGTCGATGCAGCTCGACGGCTATAACGAATACCTCTTTGAGCCGAAGACCAAAGATCTAATCTTCTCCTACTCACGAGGTGGCGAAGAGGGACAAGTGTATGAATGGCGCTACTATTTCGACGAGAACGGCGACTGTATCGAGACCAAGACCAACAACACCGACGAGACGGACGACGGGTTCTACGACAAACGGGCTGCCAACGACTATCAGGCTATCTTCGAACTGCTGAACGGCCATGAGGAATAATGGTTAAGAGATATGAAAAAGACTATCATAACATTCACGATGCTGGTGTGCGCCATCAGTATGGCAGCACAGAATTTCCTGGATAACTCGGAAGTCAATAATCAATGGTTCAAGACCACTATCCCAGTGAAGAACGGCGGACAGGCACCTGACGTGGTGAAACTGTTGCGTGCCTTCAACGAGGCGATGCCCACATGGGTGGTGGGCGAGGTGCTGGAACAGGCAGACCACCCTGCCAAGGGGACGCGCCAGAGCGGTACAGCCTCGATCTGGGATGGTGAGGAAGAGGACGACTACCGCATCCTCATCGATCGCAGAAACGGCTACGTGGATCTGGAGTCGCAGACGGACGTCAACCAGATGTCGGCCTGCGTGTGGCGCAAGGACAACGGCCACAGGATCTTCGCCGTGAGTCTCTACGAGCAGCACGTGATGCCGCAGAACCTGTTGTGCTGGTATGACTACGACCCGCAGACGCAGAAGATGACACCCGCCAAGAGTCCGGTAGAGACGTTCGAGCCCAACGTGAAGGATGCGGACATCGGATGGTGCCTGCCGATGACGGGCACCGATTTTACCATCACAGAGTACTACGTGGGGATGCCGGCCATCACGCATGTGTATAAATGGGACAGAAAACAGTTTAACTTCGACCATACTGAGATGCCCGATTTCGAGTATAAGTTGGCTGTGGGCTCCAAGGTTACGGCACGCATCAGCGAGGGTTACGCATGGACACACTATTGCGTGCTCGACCTGACGGGCAACGGGAATCCGGTAATAGCCTTCTGCAACTTCAACAATGGGGAGATCAGCGAGATGATGCTCATCGGCGAGTTCAAGGGCGACCACGTTTCACTGGGTATGGCGACGCCAGAAGGCGAGAAGCTCAACGTATTCCGAGGACCGAAACACCATAACGGCGAGGACCAGGTAATCGTGGTGCAGCGCGACATGGTGGGCGGTCTGTTCTATAACGTGGTGTTGGGCAACCTCGTGCAGTACGTTGTCTGCGACCTGCCCAACTTCGACAATCCCGACGAAGGTCGTATAATAAAGGTCACGGCTGGCTTCGGTGGTAATGACGAGACCACGGACATCATCAATGAACTGGGCGAGTGGATCGACCTGTCGAAACTCTGGAGATGGAGTCTGATAGACATTAAAAAAGGTGAGGAAGAAGCACCTTGAGGCTTGATAATTGTCAAATTTACAATAAACACATTGCACAAATCGGTCGTTCTGTGCACATTTCGGTCGATTTTGTGCAATTTATTTGGCTGTATGCGTAAAATTGTGTAATTTTGCACCCGATTTTGCAAAAGGATAATACATTATTAATTAATATTATGGCTTTAAAGATTGTTGTGCTGGCCAAGCAAGTGCCAGACACCCGAAATGTGGGTAAGGATGCGATGACTGCCGAAGGTACGGTGAACCGCGCTGCCCTACCCGCCATCTTCAACCCAGAAGATTTTAATGCCTTGGAGCAGGCCCTTCGTCTG
>JAEEGK010009798.1_pt1 | contig 22242 bp, 28 predicted proteins | sample 8958771 | NCBI WGS metagenome assembly JAEEGK01 (sample SAMN16246547, study PRJNA631951) | gut metagenome | biome: gut microbiome; feature: rumen; material: SC-attached | host: Bos | place: Iran: Karaj | collected 2018-10 | reverse complement strand
GAGGATAATCCCAGTATTTTCATGTATTTGTATACTGTTTTATCGTTGTAAACCACTCCATATCGCCTGAAAAGCTCATCTTTAATGAATCTGTATCCCTTATGCGTCTGATAGAATATCTTCTCAATCTGATCAGCCAGCCATTCGTCGAAACTGTATCTTATCGGTCGCCCAAGCTTGAGCCATCGATAATAACCGCTGGCTGATACTGACAGATACTTACACAGTTTCTTTATCTTATACTCTTCCTGAAGGTCATAGACTATCATGTATTTCAGTGCTCTCCGTAGTTTTTGCGGAGAGCCTTCGCTTTTTTTAGTATCGCGTTCTCCATCTTCAGATGCTCTACCTGTTCCTCTAAACTCAGGTCTTCCAGTTTAACTTTCTTTGGCTTTCCTTTTTGAACGCCATCTTTTTTCCCTAGATGTCTGCCATCCTGTTTCAACAGTTCTGGGTCCAGGAGATATTTTCTTACCCAAGTCTTCAGTTGGAATGATGATCGTAGTCCTAACTCTCGTGTCAGCACATCATATCCTCCATATTTTCCACTTAAGTACTTCTCTGCTGCTTCTTTTTTGAATTCCGGTGAATACTTATTATTAGGTTTTCCTGCCATATTAAAACCCTCCTATACTTTCATTGTACAGGAGGGTCCCGGTTTTTTTATTAACTATCCTTTTTCACTGGGGCAGTTCATGACTCAGGCTTTTGTGTTGCTATTTCTTGCAAATATGAAACTCGCCGGTAAATGCCGGTTTATGTGACTTTGTTGTCTTGCAGAAAACTAATTGATAATCTGTTTATCTGTAAACCTCTTTTCGATGACCAATGGAAAGAATCAGAATGATGATTTCCGTATCATGAATCTTGCATATGATCCTGTAGTCGCCAACGCGATAGCGCCATGCACCAGATTTATCTCCAGTCAGGGCTTTTCCAATACTTCTTGGGTTTTCGCATCCTTCAAGATTTTTTCTTATCCAGCCAAGAATCATTGAAGAAACATGTCTGTCCATCTTCTTCAGTTCTTTTCTGGCCTGATCAGAAAATTTGACATGAAACATTTATAAGCCTAACTCCTTTTCAACTTCTTCCAGAGTATAGGTCTTGGGATTCTTCCTGTATGCCTCTATCGCCTTATTATATGCAGCCAGATCAATCTCATCTTCGATCTTTTCGATGACAGCCTGACGGATCAGATCTGATACGCTCATATTATTTACTTTGGCATAGTCTTTGATCAGTTTTGTATCTTCTTCAGATAATCTCAATGATATGGTCATAAAGAAAACCTCCTTATGTATTACATTGTATTACAGAAGGAGGTCCTTGTCAATCTGGTGCCATAGGGGGGACAAAAACAAACCCCAGCCTGTTTTATACGACCTTAAAAGAGATATTGCTTATCTGTCTTTATAATAGCATGAAATGAGTTTATTTCAATATACTCGGGTATCGATTTTTGATAGCCAGGAAGTGTTCGTAAATGACCCTACAAAATAAGTTTGGAAGCCCCCGAAGGGTTCTAAGTATTTACAAATATTTAAAGTCTGGCTCTATATGATAATCAATATCAGTCTCTTTAAGCTTTTCGATAACAGTCTTTATTTCAGGAGCTTTTCCTGTAAATAATATAGCTGGAACATTTTCTATAAGCTTTTTTACACCTATAACATTTATGCCGGTGATTTTTGCCAAAGATGAATATCCTTTTCTGTCTATATTAGATAAGCATCTTCTTTCTTTAATGTAGATGAGAAAGATATTATAGATAAAATAATAGAATTAAATAAACCTTGTTTCTTAAGAAAAGGAGATAAAGGATCTTCATGGATAGAAGAAGGAATTGTGGTAAGCTGTGAGGCAATTGAAGTAGATAGAGCTATTGATGTAACAGGATGTGGTAAATACCTCTGCAGCTGCGGCTTTATATTGGCGAATAGAGGGTGATAATTTTGATGATATTGTCTATAACGCAAATAAAGCCGCAAGTATATGTTCAAAACATGAAGGACCTATTGAATTATTGAAATAAAAACACATGGATTATTGGTTGTTTCCGTGTGTCTTGTGCATATTTACAGTAAATGATTGCATATCGCTGCGGATATTGGAGATACTGTGAGCTATGACTTCATTGTTTTCATTATAGAAATCACATTCCAGTAATAATACCGCAACATTATCAGGTATATTCAAGGCCTTTCTTATCTTTGTGGAACCTTTAATTATTCTTAGTGATTGAGTCATCTTTTTAAGATCTATACCATAGAAAGAAAGAATATCTCTGAAGGTAAATACTGATGAATTAATCATATCTAAAGAAGGAAGAACCTTTTTAGGTAAAAAGAATTCTTCTATCGATGTCTCAATATGATTTATTGAATGCATCTGACGAATATAATAAATTTCATCTTCAAGTTCTAAACCAAATAGATTCGCATATTTATTTCCGGCCTGTCTTTCAGACTTTTGTAATTCCTTAATTGAAATTCTAGTATCCTTTCTGATTGAATCACCCACAAAGCCTGCGTGTTCTTCAATAGATAGTTCGCTCTTATTTCCTACAACAAACACACCCTTACCTTGAACTCTTCTTAATAGTCCTTCATTAACCAAGGCATCAACAGCGTTTCTGATTGTGATTCTGTTAATACCAAAAGATTCCGAAAGTTTATTTTCTGAAGGGATGGCGGTACCAGGCATGTATTCACCATCTTCAATCTTGTTGCGAATTATTTCTCTTAATTGGAGATATATAGGCATTTTATAATCTTGACTTGGCATCTTAACTCTCCACTGTACACACAAATATAAATTTATCAGACCTAATCAATTGTTTATAAAACATAACAGTTTCACCATTTTGATCTAGGGCTACACCTGACGCATAGAATAAAGGTGCACCGCTTTCAATATCTAAAACTTCAGCTTCCGCATCTGTTGCATATGTAACATTTATATGTTCAGTACCTGAAGTCTGAATAGTATTAAAATGATTTTCAAAAACAGAATCCAGTGATACTTCCTCATTATAATAATCCACAAAGCCCTTATAGCGATTAGCATCTATATAGGTAGTCTCAATAGTACATGTAACACCATCTACCTTACGACATCTGATGATTTCATATACCTTTGTTCCTAACATGACTCTTAGTTTTCTGGCAATCTGTTTAGTAGCTTCAATTTCTTCAATTTTCATGATTTGTTTACTGACGCTATGACCTTGGTCTATTAGGTCTGTAACCATCGCATCAACACCAGCCATGTCTCTAGGATAGCGAGGCTCTGCAACATAGACCCCCTTATTCATAACACGATAAAGAATGCCGTTTTCCACAAGCTCATCAACAGCCTGTCTTAAGGTTGAACGGCTGACATTCCAAAGCTCGCACAGATCCTTTTCACATGGAATTCTAGTGTGCGGTTTAAGACGATTTACTTTAATAAAATCTTCGATTTTTTCAATTGCCTCCATACCCGGAGGAGCTTTATGAACTGTCATATTTTCTATCTTGTCTATAAGCCTTTCCTTCTTATATTATAATGTTAACAGCAACAATAAGGAGAACAATAATGAGAAAAATCACTTTGAATGACTTTGCGGTTATGACTCCATCCTACCAGCAGTATTCTTTTGATTATACTTTGAATTCTCTTGCGGAGATTGGTATTAAAAACATCGATTTCTGGGGAGGAACGCCTCATTTCTGTCACCTTGATTATTCCGACAATGAAGCAAAAACTTTTTTAAAAGAACTACGCAAAAAAGTTGAAGATCGTGGGATGAAGTTTGTCATCTATACCCCAGAAACGCTTGCCTACCCTTTCAGTATCGCTGATCCAAATCCTAAAACTGTAAGACGTACAATTGACTTCTTCCGTACCAGTATGGATGATGCCCTTACTTTAGGAACAGATAGATTATTTATCAATACCGGTACTGGCTTAAGAGATCTTCCTGTTGAACAAAGCATGGATATCTGTATTGATTCTATTAAGAAGATCTGTGAAGATGCTAAGAGTAAGGGTATTACTATGATGCTAGAACAGCTTCAACCATATGAAAGCAATCTATGTACAGATATAAAAGGAATTAAAAAGATTATGGATGCGGTCAATTCACCTAATCTTAAAATATGTATTGATTTAGTCGCAATGGATGTGGCTAATGAAAATCTTGAAATGTATTATGACACCTTTGGTGAAGATAAGATTGGCTTTATTCATTTCTCTGATGCCCATCATGAAATATGTGGAACAGGTAATCTACCATTAAAAGAATATATAGAAACCTTAGAAAAACATAATTATGATTCTATTGTTGATCTAGAAATCAATGACTCAATATATTGGTTTGATCCACATGATGCACATAAGAAAACAATAGATTATCTAAAAACATTTATTCCTGAAAACCAAAAGTCACAATTATGACTTTTATTCTCCTTGAATTATGATGTTGATTGTTCTTTGTGATGGTCCATCAAATTCACAGAACCAGATATCCTGTGCTGAACCAGCCACCAGTTTTCCATCAACTAACGGAATATGACAATGATTTCCTACAAGCATTGACTTAAGATGACCCGTAGGATTTCCTCCTGTGCTGCCATAATCTCTTAACATATGACAATGAGAATATGGAGCATCTTCAGGTATAAGATTAGCTAAAAATACATCGATATCACTCTCTAGACATTCAAGTGCTTCATTAATTGTAATGCCTGTAGTGGTATGTTTTGTTTCAACAGTAACCATACCGTTTTTTATTTTTGATGATGCAACAATCTTTTTAACATCTTCTGTAATAATGAAGTATTGGTTATACTTATCAGTCATGATTTCTAATGGAATAACTTTAATCATCTTTTACTCCCTTCTGGATCATAATGCATAAAGTCGATGGCGTTTTGGCCTTTTATAAGTTCGATCGTACTATCTCTGAAACCGAGTTCCTCGATCGCCTTGGACATTCTGATCATCTCAAAGCGCGGATCATTGGTACCGAACATCACCTGATGTCTAAGACTCCTGTCGATCCAGGTTACCGGTACATCTATCGTCAGCATCTGCACATAGAATTCCTTGGCGCTGTCAAAATACAAAGCTCCTGTATCGGTGTATACATTCGGGTACTTCAGCATCAGCATCGCCGTTTCTCTACACCACGGCCAGCCGAAGTGTGCCAGACAGATCCTGAGATTGCTTCTTCTTTCAGCCAGAGCTTCAAAATCCAACGGATGACAGTTTTTGGTCGTTGTATGAGCTTCAAAGGAAAGACCAGAATGGAAAATTATCGGTTTATCGTATTTTTCACAGATATCATAGATCGGATCCATGATCTTATCATCCGGATGGAAGTTCTGTCTTGACGGATGAAGTTTCAGACCTTTCAGATCCAGTTTTGTAAAGGCTTCTTCCAGTTTTTCTGTAGCTTTTTCATCATGTGGATCGACACTGGCGAATCCGATAAACCGATCAGGTGCTAGATCCACAAGTTTTCTTATCTCTTCAGTGCTTACAAGAACTTCACCGTTCATGCTGCTGCTGTAATCTTCAGGCAGCAGTACGCACATATCGATCCCGGCACAATTGAGCTTATTGAAAAAGTGCTGCAGCTGTGCTGTGCCGTTTTTGTGAAGATTAAGTTCATTGTGCCTCAGCTCTTCTTTTCTGCGATCATCGTTGATCGGCTCAAAGAAAGCGGGATGGACATGTATATCGATAACCATTTAATAACCTGCTTCTTTCATCATCGCCCTGACGTTGTCGATTGCCCGACGGGCATAAAAACGCGGTTCGTTTATATAACCTGTGACAAGTTCGATTGTCGCAGTTCTGTCGTAATTGATTTCCTTTAATTCTTTGATAAGTTCAGGAAGCGGGATCATTCCTTCTCCCGGCATGACGTGATCATCTGAATCCTTGACTCCGTCGATCAGATGTATATGATACATTTTATCACCAAGCTTATCAAAGTAATCCATAATACTTTCAAACTGTGTAAACGGCGGAACGACATCGCACATTCCTACCAGACATGGCGAATCGATGATCTTGAAGAGCTTCTGCAGGTCGTTGGCATTTTTTATGACGTTTGATTCATAAACGGTCAAAGCCTCCATGACGATCTTCATACCGATCTTTTCCGCATGATCGGTGAGTTCTCTGACGCTTTTGGTAAGTCTTTCCCAGATCTCGTCGTATGTTGCACCATATCCCGCATGAGCTGCCGAGATAAGTGTGTAATCGGCACCCATTTCCTTGGCCATATCAAAACACAGTTTCAGGTAGCTGATCGCATCCTGACGCATCGCTTCGGAGCCTATCATATAGTTATAAGGATAGGCATTGTGTTCCGGACAGTAGCCGCGGATCTCAATCCCGTATTTGTCTCTGAGTTTTTTGATCTCGTTTATCTGACCGTCTTTCAGATCTGGTGCATAGGCGTGAGGCCTGCCACCCCAGAGTTCGATGTAGTCATAACCGAATCTTTTCGCATCCATGAAGATGTGTTCGATATCGTTGCGCTGATAACCGCTTGTGAACATTCCAAGTTTCATCGTTTTTCCTCCTCGATTACCCATGGTTCAAATACTTCAACAACACTGCTGGCGACTTTTGCGCCTGTCATTAGACATTCCGGAATATCGTCGCCGTTAAGGATGCCGTACAGGAACCCGGCAATAAAGCTGTCTCCTGCTCCAACAGTATTCACTACTTCTCTTGCCGGAATAATCTGTCCTTCATAGAAACCTTTCTTGTCACAGGCAAGTGAACCGTCTTCTCCGAAAGTAGCTACGGCGATCTTCATGCCACGGTCAACTTTGTCTTTCAGAAAACTCTCAATATATCCGTCTCTTCCTTTGTGATACGAATAGAAACCATAGGTCACATATGGAAGAGTCTCTTCGACCAGCGGATGATCAAGACGGTCCGCATAGTCAAAGGCGATCGGTACACCTTTCTCAGCGATCGCAGGCAATACCTTTTCAGCCTTGCCCCATAAAGCCGTATGTACCAGATCATGCTCACAGGCAAAGCGGACATCCTCTTCATCGAATTCGATGTTTTCCAGAACACCCTCCACATAGTCACCGTGAACACGGTCGTTTCCATCCATATCCATATAGGTAATAGCCGTAGGACCATCACCGACTTTAAGGTGCGAAATATCCAGTCCTTCCTTCTTCAACGCTTCGATCATCCATCTTCCGTTTTCATCGCTTCCGGTCGTGGAGATGATCGATACATCGGCACCAAGTTTTTTGAGATTGACACCCGTATCTACAACATTTCCGGTAGGATATTTCTTTCCTAAACGTTCATATAGATCGATACAGTTGTCGCCTATTTCCGCTACTCTCATGAGACGCTCCTTTGAAATTACAGTTTTTCTCTTATTCTATATACCTCGTTCATAAACTCTTTTACTCTGTTGACGTCAACGTGGTTTTCGAGCTTGCCGTCATATTTGAAAGTCGTTCCGACGACTGCCGCATCGGCACACTTCAGTTTTCTTTCGATCGTATCTACTCGACATCCGGTGTTGCACAATACGACCACATCCGGATTGTATTCCTTGACCGAGATGATCAGTTCGTCATCCACATCCTGACCGGCCGCATCAGCTGAGATGCACAGACCGTCAGGTGCGGCCTTGGAGATCGTGGTCCTGGCAATATCCTTCAAAGGTCTCAGATCAAGACTCTGATCTGATTCCGGATTGATGAAATACAGCATCTTCAGATCATCCAGATGTAAGGCATACTTTCTTCTGATGACCTGCGAGAAGTCGTTGTTGTAGAAGCCGCCGTCACCGACATATACGCCGGAGAAGGTTCCTCTGACATAGTCGGCGCCTACACCGGCAGCCAGTTCAAGACAGGCGATACCGTCACTGATCGCATCGACACCGAACGGAACTTTGATCATAGGTTTTAAATTTCCGATGACATAAGCCATTGCGGCAACTGTATTTCTGTCCATATTGCGCTGATAAGGAAAAGAGAACTCATTGGAGAAGATGATGCCGTCGACACCCCCTTCCTGCAAGGCGATCAGATCAGCTCTGGCATCTTCCACGACCTGGTCCATAGTCATGCCGTATTTCCACATCGGGTCACCAGGCAACGGATCCAGGTGCAGCATCGCTATGATAGGTTTCTTTACTTTAAACATTTCTTCTGTCCACATATTCTTTTCTCCTTTATATTAATAATCAAACTGACGGTAATATCTTCTGACGCTGAGCGGATGTCTTAGGAACAGTTCCATATAGGCATCGACTCTGGCGTTGACGGCTCTCATGACATGGTGTGAGATCGAAGCACGGTTTTCTTGTGATATACCTTCAAGTTTGAATTCTTTTGTGTCGATGATCACATAGTTGCTGCAGACTTTCGGTAAGAAACGGGCGACTCTTTCAGCCAGCGGTCTTTGTTCGTCTTCGCCGATGAATAAAGTGACAGGGGTATCAGCGACGATTATCTCCTGCATACCGTGAAAGAATTCTGGAGCAGAGATCGATTTGGTCCTGATCCACATCTGTTCCTCCCAATAGCACATGCCGTAGGAATAGGTGGCACCATACTGGTTCCCACAGCCGATAAAGTAGTGCGGATAATCCGGATGAGCTCTGAAGAACTCCACTCTGCTTTTTGCGTGTTCGTAAGCCCAGGCGTCGGCTTCCTTCTCAACTTTGATCAGAGCCTCGGCCAGACTCGTCTCCATTTCCTTGTTGTATTTATCATAGTCAGGGAATTCATTGTTTTTATACATCAGATAGTTTGCGACCATGTAGAACTTCAGCTGTTCGTTCATCTTGTAGACGATCAGATAATCCTGTTTGTCAGGCTTGGTCAAAATCGAATCAGGTGTATCGATGAACGCGAATACTCTTGCACCGATCTTCTTTACGCAGTCGACAAGCTCAATCATTTCCTTGGTGTTGCCGGAGACCGACGAATAGATCAGCACGGAATTCTTCGTAAACTTCTTATTGCCTGTCGTGAGGAATTCCGCCGCATTCTCCACATAAACCGGTAAGGTTGATTTGCCGCGCATATAGACTTCTACCTGCAAGGCGCTAGCCCAGGTTCCGCCGATGCCCATGAAGAAAATACTGTCAAATCCATCTTTCCAGATATCGTCGATGATCTTTTCAATCTGCGGTCTCAATGCCAGAGCACCGTTGATGCTGCTTCTGGTGAAATCCTCATCAAAGTTTCTGAGGCATGGCCCTTCTTTTTCTTTCCACATATTGGCGTTATACATAAACTTCCCCCTCCTAATAAATAAGCGTATTATCCGGATCCAGCTCCCGGAAAAACATGAAGACATACTGGACTGCTTTGTCCCAGTACGGCCAGGCATGTTCGCCGGGACCTTCCCGATATGTATGTTCATAGCCGATCTTTTCCAGATGTCTTCTGAAAGTCTGGTTGTTTTCATACAGGAAATCTTCCGTTCCGCAAAGCTGGATAAGCTTCGGTTTCTGTTTCAGTGAAACAGCCTTTTCAGCCAGTTTGATAGGCGAATCCTGATCATAAAGGACATCAAGTTCTTCCTTTTCCATATCCGGCCAGCTCTGTTCACGGATCATCTTCGCAAATGATTCATAATCCAATACGCCGCTTAGTGCACCTATTCCCGCATATTTTTCCGGTCTGCTGAGGCCTATTTTAACGGCTCCATAACCTCCCATACTTTCCCCGGCAATAAATGTGTTCTCTCTGGCGGTATTTATTCTGAACCATTTGCCTATGATCTGAGGCAGTTCATCAGCTATATAGTCAAAATAGTTCAGTTTATAAGTGGTATTGCAGTAGAAGCTGCGATCGACTCTCGGCATGATGATTATGAAGTTGTATTTCTTGGCATAATACTCGATTTTTGAGAATCTGGTCCATTCATCCTCGTTACCACTCAAGCCGTGCAGAAGATAGAGAACCTTCGGTTCATCAGTAAACAGCGGATCGACGTCATTGGATCGTTCCGGAAAGATGATGTTTATGCCGGTATTCATCTTAAGTGAAGATGAATAGAATGCTCCTTTAAACAGTCCCATATTACCAAGCTCCGAAATATTTAAGCGTCTCGGTCGCCGTAGCGGCACCCTGATGCATGCATTCTTCAATACTCAGTCCGTCAACGATTCCCGCCAAGAATCCGGCTATATAGGAATCGCCTGCTCCCATCGTATCTACGACATTGTCACATTCTACGATTCCGTATTTATGGAAATCCTTTCCGTCGTAGCAAAGGCTTCCTTGCGTCCCCAACATCGCCACTACGATTTTCGGACCTTTAACCTGATATTCTTTCATCTGATTGCGGAGCGCTTCATTATCTCCTTCATCGCTTGAAAAGAACAGATAATCACTGTAAGGCATGGCTGTTTGAGCTTCTTTGTCTTCTGGTCTTGTTGCACAATCGAAAGCCGTGACGATGCCTTTTTCTTTCAGATCTTTGTATTGACCTTCGACTTTGCCCCAGAGATCACAGACGACCATGTCATGTTCGGCGATAAAATCGATATCTTCATCTGACAGAGTATAACTGCTTAAAACTCCTTCATCATAATCACCGAAAACTCTTTCGCCATCGATCAGTTCAACTTCCGTAACAGCGGTAGTTCCCTTTTCGACATGCATATGCGAAACGTCGACGCCTTTATTCTTTACGGCCTCATACATGATCTTTCCGTATTCGTCATCACCGATCGGTCCGATGTAGGAAGCTGATCCGCCGTTTCTGACGGTATAGACCGCCATGTTGACAGGACCGCCACCGGGATAGCTTTTACCGCCGTCAATATTTCTGTAGTGATCGATACAGTTGCTTCCGACTGCTGCAAGTTTCATATTTTCATACCTCATTATATTTATGATACATCTTTCAGATACTTCCGATCTTTAATCGGGAACATCTGAAAGAATCAGAGAAGGGAAGAGGTGAATGCAGGATCTTCTTAGCGAAGATCCTGCATCGATTTTGTAAATTATTTAAATTCAGTTGTCTATTCTGCCTGCTTGCTCTGTTTGTTGAAGAACCAGTATGCAGGAAGACCTGTAATGAATGTGAGAGCTGCACAGATCAAACTTGGGATAGGTGCATAAGTGATCTCACCATAGATAAGTGTGCAAGTCATGAAGATTGCAATGATAGGCATGATCAGTCCGCCCGGGCACTTGTAAGTTGGATTGTAACCGCCGGCTGCGCCTTTCTTTCTCAATACGAAGATTGTGCCAAATGTCAAAGCATTCTTGATCAGGGCAATCATTGTGAAGTAGCCAAGCAGACCTGCTAAGTCAGTAGCGAAAATCAGAACGATACCCAAAGCACACTGAACGATGATTGAGAAATAAGGAGTTTCCCATTTAGGGTGAACTAAACCGAACTGTTTGAAGAACAGACCGTCTTTTGCCATAGCATATTCGATACGCGGCTGGAACAGAATGCATGATGATAATGATCCGAGCACGACGATGATAGCCATGATAGCTACAACGACACCGGCAGTGTTGCCGATCAGAGGCAGTTTAGATGCCATCAGAGCGATAGGCGCATCAGATGCAGCGATCTCGTCTACTGTGAGCAGACCTGAAGCAACAAATGTCAGACCGCCGTAAAGAGCTAAAACGATGAGAGCTGTTAAGATCAAGCCTCTAGGCATGTTCTTCTCAGGATCCTTGATCTCACCTGACATGTAGCAGGCAGCACCCATGCCATCATATGACCATGTAGTACCCGCAACACCGGCGATCAGAGCCGTCAATCCTAACGGACCTGTCCATGTTGATAAAGGCTGATTAGAAAGCAACAGTGATGAGTTCAGATTGAACAGACCGATACCGACGATCAGAGCGAACGGAATGATCTTGAAAGCTGTGATGACAGTCTGGAAAGCACCGCCGCCTTCAACTGATCTTAAGTGTAAGGTCATGAAAATAAGAACGAATACAACGGCAACAACCTTCAATGCGAAATCTGACATCGGAATAAAGAATGCCAGGTGGTTGACGATAGCCAGAGCCATGATAGAGATTGAAGGTGGATCGGTTGCTAAAATAGAGATCCAGCCGCAGAGGAAAGCCAAAAGACGTGAACCAGCTTCGCGGAAGTATACATACTGTCCACCGTCTTCTGGATAAGCAGATGCAAGCTCAGAATAACAGAAGTTTGCCGGGATCTGTAAAAGGCCGCCGATGATAAATGCCAAAAACAGGAACAACATACTTCCTGAAGCATTGGCGACTTCTGACAGAGATGAGAAAATGCCCGAACCTACTGTTGTACCGACACCGAGTGCGATAACAGCACCAAGGCCTAGTTTTCTACCGAGCTCTTGATTTTTTTTGGTTTCCATTTAACCCCTCCTAAATATTGTGTTTGGATTATGCAATTTAAGCGGAAATTAAGCGCTTCCATTGCAATCTTCCCTACTCTTTAATCTCATATTAATCCTTTCTTTCAAAATATGCAAGCTATTTCTTTTTCAAACATATATTGCGTATTTTTTATCATTCTTATATATTCTAGATAGATATTAGTTCGAACTAATAGATTATATTTGTATCATTATTTAATAACTTGTAATAGAAAACGGCTCTTATTATATTACATCTTTATTGATATTAAAACATAATTATGCTATTTTTAATTTAGCTTATATATAAATGGGAGAAAAATAATATGAATAATAGTGCCGATCTTATTCTTGTATCCGATAATATCTTTTCCGGATTAGAAAATGAGCCGTTTTTTGGCTATGTGGCTATAAAAGGCGACAGAATACTTAAAACAGGCAAAGGATCCATACCGGCAGATCTGATAAGTGAGCAGACAAAACTGATCAATTTAAAGGAAAAGACGGTTTTCCCGGGCTTTATCGATGTCCATTGCTTCTTTACGGGCTATGTGATCCGTTTCCTGGGAGTGGATATGTCTGAATGTGCAGATGTCGAACAGGTTCATGCCATTCTGGAGAAACATGAAAAGGAAATTTCTCAGAACTGTCCTATCTTCGCTCATGGCCTCAAAATGGATATCAAAAGAATAACTCTGGACGACTGGTTCGTTGACCATGCGGTCGTGCTGTTCCATGAAGGCCTTGAGACCTGCTCAATGAATACAAAAGCTGTCAGAGACTTCGATTTCACTCCTGAAAGATGCTATCCGGAAGCTTATGTGAAGATCCTTCCTTATGTTCTGGGAGATAAGGAATTCATCCGACCTGAATTTATTAAATATATGAAGATGATGAATTCCAGAGGCATCACTTCCATCAAGGAAATGGGATTTGACGATTATTGCGGATTTACCGACACTCTTTCTCAATTGGAAAAAGAGGATCTTCTGAGTTTAAGAGTAAACTTCATGTCTCAGCCGGTGGCAGAAAACATCAACTTCGAATACGGCGAAAAGATGCGCGAAACATATAACAGCGATAAACTGTGTTTCTCAGGCTATAATCAGATGACAGACGGTTCGGTAAGTGAATACAATGCCGATCTGAAGAAACCGTATAACGGTAAAGAATTCTGCTGCAATCAGGATATTGACTGGAACAAGCTGGAAAACGATACGATAGAAGCTGATAAGAGAGGATTCCGTTTCTCTCTTCATGCTCAGGGAGACGGTGCTATCGCCAAGACACTTGATATATACGAAAAGTGTCAAAGAGATGAAAGCGGCAGGATGGTGAACCGCCATGCGATCACAGATCTGGAATTCTCCGATCCGAATGATGTTGAAAGAATGGGCAAGATGGGCATTATTGCCGAGATCTATCCACAGATCCAGTCGATCGCCAACCGCAATGATAAACTCGCCATGATCAATGAAAAGATCGGCGAAGAAAGAGGAAGATATTACTGGAACAGAAGAAAGATGGCTGATAGTGATGTTGTGATCAGCTGCGGTACCGATCTGCCTTTGCTGATCGATGATATTCCGCAATCTGTATATCACGCCGTCGGGGCCTTCTTCCCGGAAGGCGGAGAACCCTTCAATAAACAGAATACTCTGACGATCAGTGAACTGCTCAAAGCCTGGACTTATGGCGGAGCATATAATCTAGGTAAAGAGAAGATCCTGGGTACACTTGAAGAAGGAAAGAAAGCCGATATTGCCGTCATTGACGGTGATATCTTCAATACACCTTTTGAAAAGATCAGAGATCTTAAAGTATGTTTAACGCTCTGCGATGGTAAGATCGTATATGAAGGAGAAGAATAATTATGGCTAACGCATATTTCATGGGTATCGATACCGGAACCAATTCCAGCAAAGGCGTGCTGATCGACGATCAGGGAAACGTCATCGCCCAGTACTCTACTTCCCATTCCATGAGTAATCCGGCTCCGGGTCACTATGAGCACGATGCCGAAAAAGACTGGTGGGACGATTTCTGCATCATCAGCAGAAAACTGATCGAAGAAAGCGGCATCGATCCAAGCGAAGTAAAGGCTCTAGGAACCAGCGCTTTGGGTGCCGACTGTCTGCCTGTTGATGAAAACTGCAATCCGCTACGCAAAGCCATCCTTTACGGAATCGACGCAAGGGCTACAGATGAAATAAAACAGCTCACTGAGATGTATGGCGAGGAACAGATCAGAAAATGGTACGGCAGGCCTTTATGTTCAAGCGACATCATGCCTAAGATCCTCTGGATCAAAAACAAGGAACCGGAAATCTATGATAAAGCCTACAAATTCATAACTGCTTCAACATATCTTACAGCCAAACTAACCGGCAATTATGTTGTCGACAAATTCCTTGGTCTGGCAAGTTTCAATCCTTTATATGATCCTTCCACCTACAAACCGGTCGAAAAATACTGCGGGCCTATCTGCAGACCTGATCAGCTGGCCGAGATCCATGAAGCTACCGATGTAATAGGATATGTTACAGCCAAAGCAGCAGCTGAGACCGGCCTTAAAGAAGGTACACCGGTCTTAACGGGAACGGATGATTCCGGAGCAGAAGCCATCAGCGTCGGTGTTGTATCACCGGGCAAAATGATGATTCAGATCGGATCATCAGTATACATGATCCTTGGCACTTCTGAACTGATCGATGATGAGAGATTGTGGCGTGAAGAATTCATCGTTCCGGGACTATGTGATATCTCAGCCGGAACCAATACCGCCGGATCTTTGACCAAATGGTATAAAGACACCATCTTCCCTGATGCATCGATAAAAGAAAAAGAAGAAGGCATCGATGCCTATCAGCAAATGATGAAAGGCGTAGCTGAAATAAGACCGGGAAGTGACGGACTGATCACTCTGCCTTACTGGGCAGGAGAAAGAACACCGATCAACGATCCGCAGGCTAAAGGCATTCTGTTCGGACTTACTTTGGGACATACCCGAGCCCATATCTACCGCAGTGCACTGGAAGGCATAGCTTTCTCGATCAACCAGCAGCTCAAACTCATGAAAGATCACGACATTCCTATCGACCAGATCTTTGTTACCGGAGGCGGAACACTCAACGAGGTGTGGATGCAGATAATAGCCGATGTGCTTGGCATCAGTGTCAGTTCTCCTTTGGTAAATATCGGAGCCAGCTTCGGCGATGCCCTCATGGCTGCATCTGCAATCTCGTATCCGGGTTTCGAGACATATGACAGTCTACTCAAATATATCAGACCGGACAAGACTTATATTCCGGATATGGCAAAACACGAAGAATACAAAAAGTATCAGGAAATCTATGATGAACTGTATGAGTCCACAAGGAACCTGATGCACAAAGTTGACGATCTGAACAGCGGTTCATAAAAACAACTGCAGACATAAATGATTTCCCTCATAAGAAATGCTCTATAATCAGAGCATTTCTTCATTTATATTATTGTCCGTAATAACCTCGCGGAGCATCTTCGGCTTCAGCCTGTTCCTTTGTAAGAACGGTTATATCTTTACCTGTAGCTAAGGCGCTCATATAGACTTCGCAGCTTTCTTCCAGATAGATCGCTGCACTCAAAGCCTGTTCTAGATCCTTTCCGAAAGCCATGATGCCATGATTCTTCAGAATTACGCATAAGGCTCTGGTTGCATATTCGACCGTCTGAATGCCCATACCTTCATCAGAGCTGATCGTAAACGGTGCGACATTCACTTCATCTTTTACTTCATCGACCATTGTGGTAGAGATCAAAGGCAGCTTATCAGTGATCAGAGATAGCGCAACAGCTTTCGGCTGATGGGTATGAATCACCGCATTTACTTCCGGCATATGGTTGAGAATATAGAGGATCGCCTTCAGATCGCTGGTCGGCTTTCTTTTTCCTTCGATAACTCTGCCTTCGCAGTCTACGACAACGATATCTTCCGGGATCATCGTATCGTAAGCCATAGCTGTCGGTGTCACCAGGATCATATCCTCAACCCTCAGCGCAACATTGCCGCCGGACATTCTTATCAGATTGTACTGTTCCATCTTTCTGGCAGTATCGATCAGATCCTGTCTAAGTTTCTCATGCAGCATCTTTTTCTCTCCTTCTATCTGTTGAATTCTTTCTCATACTTGCGGCCTGTTTCAATAAAATGATCATAGGCTTTCTTAAAATCTTCAGCCTTGAAAACAGCTCTTCCTATAACTACACCGCTGGCTCCCGCTTCAATAACATCTCTTAAATTATCGTCATTTATCCCACCGTCTACCCAGATTGGAAGATCTTTGCCAAAAAGTTTTCTGGCCTGTCTGATTTTCTTGAGAACACCTCTTCTGAAAGGCAGCCCTTCATAATCGGTCTCGACCGAAACAAACAGCAGATGATCGATCTGATCGGCATACGGCTCTATGAAATCTACCGGTGTTTTAAGATTAAGCGCCAATCCCGCTTTCTTTCCGTAACTGTGTACTTTGCTTAAAAAGATGTTCGGATAATCAAGAACTTCGATATGAGCACATATAAGTTCAACACCGGCATTAACAAGCGGATCGATATATTCCATCGGATTCAATACTTCCAGGTGGGCATCCAGCATGACATCGGTATTATCTGCGATCTGTTCGACAAGTGTCGTACCGAAACTAATGCCCTTAACGAAGTTCCCGTCGTCGATATCCAAATGAATGTGTTCAAAATCTCTGGCTTTTTCAAGCACCGTCTTAAGATTCAGCAGATCAGCCGAATAAATTGATGGACTTACCGTAAACATCTGATCACCTGCTTTCTTTTCCCAGTAAATCAACTGCCTTCAAGGCAATCTCATATCGCTCATATTTCTTTTTATAAATATCCGCATATTCTTTGCGCGGTTCATAGACTTTACAAAGATGAACCATCTTCTCTACGCCTTCTTCAAGATCTCTGAATAACCCGCAGGCCACTCCGGCACCGATCGCCGCTCCTTTGGCTCCGATCTGGGAACCGGATATTGTCTGTATAGGCACCTGCAGACAATCGGCCATCATCTGCGACCACACTTTGGAATTGGTAACACCTCCGGATAGTTTGGCGATCCGATAGGAAGAAAGCGGTCTGGCCAGATTATGGACATGGTGGACACTGGAAAAGACGACACCTTCGTAGATCGCCCTGATCAAAGAAGCATCATCGTCTGCGGCGCTCATGTTGAGGAAAGCGCCTTTGGCTCTTGGATCGGTGGCGCTGGCAAAAAGATAAGGAACGAAAATAACTTCGCTTGTTTCAGGTCCTTTTTCTTCGACCATGGTGTTGCACATATCATATATCTGTTCGTTGCTCAGATCTCTGCCGTAGCCCTTGATGATCTTTTCGATATACCAGTTGAAGTTTCCGGCTGAAGTCGGAGTGGAATCCTCCATCAGATAATAGCCGTCCGCGTAAGAGATCGTTGCGGTATTGGTGCGCTTGTCATAATCGCTTGTCGCATCTTTGATCAGAAATTCATTGATCGACCAGGTTCCGGCAATAAGGCACAGTTCGTCGTCTTTCAGTATACCGCTCGCCAGCGCATTGGCATCGATGTCGAAATATCCTGCAGCAACTGGTGTACCCTGTTTGAGACCTGTTTCTTCAGAAGCTTTTTCCGTTATATATCCGCCGATTTCCGTAGAGTTAAGTATCTCCGGAAATTTATTGAAACAGTCTTCTATACCTAGTATCCTGAACAGTTCAGGATCGTAACTGCGTTTATCCTGATTGAAAAGACTTCCTGAAGAAGCTTCGGTGAGTTCTCCGTTTATCCTGCCGGTTAGTCTGTATCTCAAATAATCCTTCATCGAAAGGATCCATCTAGTCTTTTCGAGGATCTCATTGTTGTTTTCCTTAAACCAAGGCAACAGTACTGCCGGTTGAGCTGACCAGATCGTCTGCTTTGTGTATGGGAAAAGTTTTCTTTCTATACCTTCTTCCTTGAACCGCTGACACAGTTCACCTGCCCTGTCATCGGTAGAAACGATCGCCGGATAGACCGGTCTAATTTCCTCATCCACAAAAATCAGACCGTTGCCGTAAGCGGTCAGTCCGACAGATATAATATCTTCCGGATCTATCATGGATTTATTCAGGACTTCCCTGATGACTTCGACATTGGCTTTCCAGACTCTTTCGCAATCCCGTTCAGTAAATCCCGGTTCAGGTGTATCGATCGCCACTTTGGTTGCTGCACAGGCAATCTCATTTCCGTATACATCAAAAAGAGCGCACTTGATGTCGCTTCCGCCGTTATCTATTCCCAAAATATATCTGTTCATTTTTTCCATTTTTGGCAAGATCCGATGATATGCTTTAATCCAGTTTCATCATTTCAAGCCAATCTTTATAAACCGTGATTAAAAGCTTATTATTCTTAACATCTCTTCCGTCTTTGGCATTTGCTTCTTTCTGAATCTTAAGTATTTGTGCATTCTTAAAAGCTGCTGCTTCTGTAGGAAACCAGCCTGTCTCGCTATCTTTTCTTTTTCCTTCTGAATCCTTCCAAAGATACCTGATTTTATACTCTGTTTGCTTTGTTTTTGGATTTATTCTTGTTTTTGCCTTCATTTTTCGCCTCTAACCACACCTTTTAACCACAATAATTATAACAAAAGTGGGGTTCAATGGAATAACCACACAACAAAAAAAGCCTTAAAATAAGGCTTTTATTGCTTCTGGTGCCATAGGGGGGATTAAAACTAACTTTTGCCCCATTTAGCCTGTTTTACACGATTCAAAAAGAAGAATCGCTTGTTCAACCTCATAATATCATAAATGCCTGTATTTGCAATATATCTGGAATACTCTTTTGTACCTTGAAAAGCATTCGTAAATGTTCCTACGAAATATATCATATATCAAATCTGTTACTGTTTCTTCTTTACAATTACACCGACAGCGAATACGATCGCTGCAGGAAGCAGCAGATATACAGCATTCATAAATATCCACACGCTGAATGGTGCGGAACCATAGGATGTCAGGTACTGTTTATAGTCAGTAATGCACTTGATCACAAAGGCAATTACAAGAACAGTACTTACAGCATTGCATATGGTTGGCAATTTCTTTTTCATATTATTGTTTCTCCTGTATCTTATGTTTTATTGCCTTTTGTAATTATTCATACCATCCGTCATCTCAACGACAAGACCGTTTTCGATTTTAGTTGCGATGTATTCTATGCTTGAAGAAGAAGCATCAATTGAAAGATTGCGATCCTCCTCACCAGGTGCTGCATGAAGCGTGTCTTCACTGCTTACCCAGCTGGTTATTCCGGAAAGCCTTAATGCATTAGAATTTGTTATTTCATCGACTTTAAATTCAATGCATGCGATATCGCCGCCGTACCAGGATAAATCCGGTTCTTTTCTGATAACCGTTTCTCCGTTTTGCATCAATACCGTACGTTCGCCATCCTCATTGACCCAGTCCCCCATGAATGCTCCCACTTCCAGTGCTATTTGTTCAGGTTCTTCGATCTTGCAGGCGGAAGTATCTTCCATGACAACAACTTCCAAGCCTTCATATAAGAAATGCTCACCACTGATCGTTTTTATCTCATATCTGGTTTTTTCATCGTGCTCATGCTTTTCAGGTGTTACCAGCTTTAATTCAAGAGTATAAATACTGCTGCTATCCACGTAAGGCTCTTTTTGAGAATTTATCCCTCCTGGAAATACTATATCGTTATATTCGCCGCTGTATTTCTTTTGAACGCTTTCATACTGATACACTTTCTCAGCCATTTCTTCTCTTGTCAGACATGTTCCGGTACATTCTTGAATCCTGTGGTTGACACCGTAACAGTACTCAATATATTCTTCATCTTCCATAAAAGGACTGAAATCAATGTCAATTTCTTTATGTTCCAGTGCATCGTTTGGGCTGTATATTTTCGTTCCCATCGCCATGAGTGAAAACACAACTATCACAAGACATGATAAGATTCTTCTTACTAAATCATTTTTCTTCATAACATTTCCTCCGTTCTATCATGTTAGATATGAATAATGCACAAAACGCTGCTGTTAATTCGGTAAATATATCCAGCAGATCAAATGTTCCGGGAAAGACATTCGTCAGCTGCAGACATTCTATAACTACTGCTACGACAGCTGTCAATAACAAGACAATGATATTGTATTTGCCGCACAGATCATCTCCAAGCGTCAGTCTCAGGCAGAAAAACAAGGAGTATGTCCATAGATAATCAGCCACAAAGTTACGTATTATAACAGGATAATCTATGACCGGCATTAAGGAACGCAAAGAAGACAATGCATAAGATATAAATGTATCCTCTTTAATGGTCAGATAGATAAAAAGCCCGCAGAAAAGAGGAATAACACTGTGTAATATATACAAATAATTCTTCTTTGTATCAAACATCATGATTCCTTTTTACTTTGTAAGTGTTGGTTAACATTATTATCCTATTATATAAACAAAAAGACAACGTCATTGATTCTGTTGCCCAACAATCTCAACAAACTCTCTCGGCGTTACCACAAAAGATTTCATTGGAAAGTGCTTCAGGTTTCCTGTCACCAGATAGGTATGTTCATCCTTCTTAAGCTGAGACAGTGTGACTTCATAGAAGACAACGTCGTCCTTGTCAGGGAACTCCTCATCGGACTGAAGTCTGTCTGAAGAGATGCCTACCCTTCTGATGTGACTGATCACGATGTTGATCAGTTCCTTATCAAATCTGAATTTGGGCCTGCTTAAGACTTCGATGTATTCATCAATGATCTCATCGTTATAGACAGGGACCACTTTCCCCAGGAAGACATATTCCAGTGTCTTGGCTGTTGCGGCATCCGATCGTAATCTGCTGAGCATTGCCGAAACGACGACATTGGTATCAAGAATAACATAGATCATTTTCTGGCTTTCCTTGCCGCAGCTATTTCGGCATTGATCTCATCAAGAGTCAGATCGGATACGCCGTTTGCTTCCGCCTGCTGTCTTAGAAGCATGAATGCTTTCAGGGCATCAAGACTTGATTCTTTATTATTTCTGATCTCGAAAGGAATGCCTCCTTCCTGAAGACATCTTTTTAAAAACACCTTTATGGCAGTCGTCATATCGAGTCCGAGGGACTCGAACAATTCGGAAGCTTCGTTCTTTAATTCTGTATCTACTCTTGCCTGTATTAAACTCGTTTCAGCCATGATAAAACCTCCATTACATCTTCATTGTATGACATTATCATACATTTATCAATTATATGTATGATATATCAATTCATTACAAAAAAAGGCTCTTTAAATTATCGTGTGGGTGTGTCCTCGCTTTAAACCCATATGTGTCCTCGTGTGTCCCGTATTGTCTTTGATATGTGGCCCCGCAATAAGCTGATATGTGTCTTTTAGTATGATAGCCTTAATATCGGTTGGATATGGAGGTGATGGTTATGCTGAAAGGCATTTTTTATTATGAAGAATCTAATTAAATCTATTTTTAATATCGATGAAAAGAATATCGAAAAGTTTGAATCGTTTGATGAAGATGGTGTGCTGTGTATCACTATCAGACTCAAAAAACCTGCTGAACCGCAATTCTGTCCGGTCTGTGGTTTCAAGCTCTGCTCCAACGGCACAAAGGATAAGCCGATCAATCACAAGATCCTCACCGACAGGAACTGTAAACTGATCTATGAAGCCAGAAGATACAGATGTAAGAAGTGTAATTATTCGACTTTTGAAAGAAACCCGTTCGCAATGAACGGGTTCAATAACTCGATTCCCGTTATGAATCAAGTCATGATAGATCTGCACGATCCTCGCAATAATTATACGATGGTAGCCAGAAAG
>JAEEGK010009797.1_pt1 | contig 22246 bp, 9 predicted proteins | sample 8958771 | NCBI WGS metagenome assembly JAEEGK01 (sample SAMN16246547, study PRJNA631951) | gut metagenome | biome: gut microbiome; feature: rumen; material: SC-attached | host: Bos | place: Iran: Karaj | collected 2018-10 | reverse complement strand
AATGCTGTTGTCGAGGGCTTCTTCTTTGTTGGTGAGGGGTGAGTAGTGAGTGGTGAGTGGTGAGGGGAGGATAGCACTGCGGTAGCCGCCCGGCCCGAAGGGACGCTTTCACAAAGCACAGCGACTGAAAGAAATTCTTCACTCTTCATTCTTCACTCTTCACTTAAAAAAGCGAATTCGATGGTCTGCTGTGGCAAAATGCAGTCGCTGACAATCTGCACGTCGCTGCCATCGGGCAGAGGGGCGGCGGGAATCTCTATCATCCATTCTTCACCAGGCAGCAGGCCACGAAGGGATGTCGCGGAGCGCACACTGCCCACCGCAAACCAAGCGTCGCGATAGATGGGTGCCACACCCTCGTTGGCAACCCGCAGACGTGTCGTCTTTCCGTCGGTCTCGCACTGTCTGACCACGAAGCGATAGCCTGTTGCCATGCTCCCTTCGCGGAATCGCTCGGGAGTGGCCACGCCGCCACGCGGTGCATCGTTGGCTATCATGAAGGTGATGTGATATTTGGCGGCCTGCTCGGCCCAGGTGTGGCCATAGAGTCCGTCAGGGCTGAGGAAACTCTTCTGGTCGTTGGGCGAATAGTAGCTGACCTCACCGCCACAGACACCCTGCTGCCAGCGTATGCCCCTGCCGATGGCGTTCCAGCACTTCTCGTTGAAGCCCCCACCACTGCTAAGCTCATGAGACTTGTGCATGAACGAGTCGTCGAACAATCCGAAAGGCATAGCCATCAGGGTGCTGTCGGCTATCACGGGCGAATAACGTGTGTCGCCAGCATCGACCGACACCGCCCAAGGAATGTCGGACATCACGGAGTGCAAGTGTTCGAAGAACTGCTTCTGAAAGGCTTTCGAAGGAAAGTTCCTGCCCAGTTCCAGTTTGGTGCCATAGATGTGATACTCCGACCAATGGCCGAAGCCTACCTCGAGAAAGGCCAGACGAGCATCGTGGGCATAGCGGCGGGCAAAGTCGGCATAGAACTGCAGGGTGAACCGTTGCAGTTCGGCATTGCTCCAGTCGGCATACCATGTGGGGCCATCGTTGTTGGGATTGCTGGCAAAGGTCTCAGTGTAGTCCTGCCGCTGCTTGATGTAATCGGGCACGGCGGTCGTTCCCCTGTTGCCATCTACATCCCTGCTCGAAGGATACTCGTAGCGGAAGCGAGCTATCAGCTGATGCCCCCTGCTGGCCACATCATCCAGCACACGCTCAAACCAGTTCCAGTCATAGACGATGGTGCCGTCGGCCTCGCAGCCCTTCACCACCTTGCAGGGCAGACAGTACGCGAACTCCAGCTGAACCGTCTGCCCGTAGTCGGCATCACGCCTGCGCGCTTCTTCTGGCCACAGCACCAGCCCCGTCATGGGCTGGGGATGGGTGATGGCGCGCTTCAGCGCCACCGTCCGCCATGTCTGGGAACAGCCGTCTGCCGCTCCCATGCTCAGCAGCAAGGCCAGTAGCATCATCTTGACATTCATGATGCAAAAATACAAAAAAACGCATATATCGTAGACATTACCACCAAAAATCTGCCTGTCCCTCCTCCTTTTTTTATGTTTAGGGTATAAAAACTCCATCAGGAAAGGCTACGACGAAAAAAAAGAAGATATCATTGCTGCGTATTGGAAGAAAAGTCGTAACTTTGCAACTGACTTTTTCTAAGCCACAACTAACTACAAACTACAACTATGGTAAGAACAATGAACACGCTTGCGCTGTGGATGCTATGCGCCATCAGTTTCACAGCCTCTGCTCAGAGCGTACGCGAGAAGATTCGGCTCGACGAGGGATGGACGTTTGCCTTTGGGCATGCCGGCGACCCCGCCAAGGACTTCGGATGCGGCACGGAGTATTTCAACTATCTGACGAAGGCCAACTCGATACACAACGAGGGCCCCTACTCGGTGAAATTCAAGGAGAACCAACCTGCTGGCAAGGCCACATGGCATGAGGTGCGCCTACCCCACGACTGGGCGACCACCCTACCCTACGCCCCCGGGGCCAGTCATTCGCATGGATACAAGACGGTGGGCTATAAATATCCCGAGACCAGCGTGGGATGGTATCGCAAATGGGTCAACATTCCCGCCGACGACCTGGGCAAGCACATCGCCCTGCAGTTCGACGGCATCTTCCGCAATGCCCGTGTGTGGTTCAACGGATTCTACATGGGTACTGAGTCAAGCGGCTATGCCACACAGGTTTACGATGTGACGGAATACGTCAACTACGGAGGCAGGAATCTCATCTGCGTCCGTGCCGATGCCACGCTCGAAGAGGGATGGTTCTATGAGGGCGCCGGCATCTATCGTGATGCCTGGCTGCTGAAGTCGGCGGCGGTGAGCGTGGCTCCTTTCGGCACCTTTGTCTATGCCGACATGCAGCAGCCGTATGATCAGGCCTTCGTTCATGTCGAGACCGAGGTGACGAACCATAGTCTGGAGGCACACGAGTACACCGTGGAACAGCGGCTGCTAGATGCCCAGGGACACGAGGTAGCCAGCTGCAGCGGCCAGCAGAGCATGCTGAGGCCCAAGGAGACACGCACCACTCAGCAAGTGATGAAAGTGACCAGTCCGCACCTGTGGAGCACTACCGACCCTTACCTCTACCGGGTGGAGACGACGGTGAAGGCCGACGGAAAGATATGCGATATCTATGAGACGACGACCGGGCTGCGCACGGTGGACTTCGATGCCGACCGCGGGTTTCTGCTCAACGGCGAGCAGCTGAAGCTGAAGGGAGTGAACATGCACCAGGATCATGCCGGTGTGGGAGCTGCCATCCCCGAAGCGCTCATGGCTTGGCGCATCAAGCAGCTGAAGCAGTTCGGATGCAATGCCTATCGTGCCTCTCACAACCCGATGACTCCCGCCCAGCTAGACATCTGCGACCGCGAGGGAATACTGGTCATCGATGAGAACCGCCTGGCGGGCATCAACGTCGAGCACCTGCGACTGCTGGAGAATATGATCAAGCGCGACCGCAATCATCCCTGCGTCATCCTCTGGAGCGACGGCAATGAGGAATGGGGCATGGAGAACACGGTACCGGGCCGACGCGTAGCTGCTGCCATGCGTGAATACACACATCTGCTCGATCCCACGCGCCACTCGACCCTGGCCAATGCCGGCGGCGGAGAGATGATCAAGGGACTCGACGTGGTGGGATTCAACTATATCGTGCAGAATGACGTGGACAACCGCAAGCGCCAGAATCCCTCATGGAAGATTGTGGGCACCGAGGAGACCACCGGCTGCGGCACACGTGGCATCTACTTCGACGAACCCCGTCAGAAAGGACACATGCCCAGCATGAACTATAAACCTCAATCCTCAAACCCCAATTCTCAAATCTACTATAACGTCATCGAGCGCGGGTGGAAGTTCTATGCCGAGCGCCCATGGGCAGCAGGACTCTTCTACTGGACGGGCTTCGACTATCGCGGCGAGCCCAACCCGCTCAGCTATCCAGCTCACGACTCGGAGTTCGGCATCCTCGACTACTGCGGATTCCCGAAGGACGAGGCATGGTATCTGAAGGCTTGGTGGACCGACGAGCCCGTGCTACACATCTTCCCCCACTGGAACCTGCAGGGACATGAGGGCGAAGAGGTGGAGCTCTGGGCTTACAGCAACTGTGATGAAGTGGAGCTGACGGTCAACGGCAAGAAGCTGGGCCGCCAGCAGATGCCCAAGAACGGACATCTCAAGTGGAAGGCCGTCTATCAGCCCGGAAAAGTGGTGGCTACAGGCTACAAAAATGGCAAGCGCATCATGACCAAGACCATCGCCACCACGAAGCCAGCTGCGAAGGTGATGCTGAAAGCCGACCGGCCAACCATCACTGCCGACGGCTGCGACGTCTGTGTAGTGACCATCGAGGTGCAGGATCAAAAGGGCGCCATCGTGCCCGATGCCTGTCCGATGCTCTCCTTCCGCCTAGAGGGCGAGGGCCGCATCCTCGGTGCCGGCAACGGTGATCCGTCGTATCTGGGCGAGGATCATCCTAAGCAGCTCGACTGCCATGAGTTCAGCATCCCTGCTTTCAACGGCCTGGCACAGCTGCTCATTCAGAGTCACCGCTCGCCATCATCCCTAGTCCTCACCTGCTCATCCGATCAGTTCCCCACCAGCACCCTGACCATCACCGCTCAATAGCCCCCCCCATCCACGAATTCCCCCCTCCAGTTGGAGGGGGTTAGGGGGAGGCCGTAGGGGGTCAGGGGGAGGCCATAGGAGTTAGGTGGATGCCCCTCTTTTACTTACTAATCCTCATCACCGGCGCAATCTTATTGCAGGGCTTGGGAAGAGTGACGACTAGGCCTTCAGCCGTCTGGCGGGCCTTCAGCTTGCCGTGTCCCAGCAGATAGACGCTGCTGATCTTTTTGCGCAGGTCCTTGTTGCCCTTGGCCAGCGACTTGATGGTGAGCTGTCCGCTCTCAGGCCATCCCATGGCGGTGACGTAGAGGTACTTAGCAGTCTGATTGAAACGGATGTCGCGCCAGTCCATGCCGCCAAACTTACTGTCGTTGAATCCCTGGTTGTTGATCTTGATGTCCTCCTCGGCCACGGGCCCCTCACCGAAGCGCACCCATGGACGTGTGCCGAAGATGCTCTCGCCATTGACCGTCATCCAAGCCTCCAGATCGTCGAGTATCTGCGACTCCTTCTCGTCGTAAGTGCCATCGGCACGCAGCGGTATGGAGAGCAGCAGATTGCCGTTCTTCGACACGATGTCGACCAGCTGCTTGACCACCGTGGCAGCACTCTTATAGCCGTTGCGCTCGTAGATGCTGGTGTTGTAGTGCCATCCGCCGATGCAGTTGCACGTCTGCCAGGGCTCGTCGATGATCTCGTTCGGAGCACCTCGTTCCACGTCCCAAGTGAGAGCCTTGCGCTGCTCGTCGTCAAGGATCTTGCCGAAGACCACGGCACGCGGGTTCTTGTTATAAAGATGAGTGGCGATGCGCAGTCCGCAGTCGCTCAGCGGATAGAAGGGCAGCACGGTGACGTCGAAGTAGATGAGGTCGGGATTGTAGCGGTTGATGGCGTCCAGCGTGCGGTCATAGAAGTTGGTGACGAACTCCTGTGTCGGCGGACAGGCACCATGGCTCCAGTCCCACTGGCTGTGGATGCGGCCGTTGTCCCACGAGCCCTGGCTCATGGGGTGACGCTGCTGGTAGAGCTGCTGCGGGTCCATGCCTTCCCACCACTTGCCTTTGCCGTCCTCCTTGGTCAGGTTGCCGTCGTAGTAGACGCCGGCCTTCTCACCCTCCAGGTCGTAGCGCTGCGACGGCTCGTACCAAGTCCACGCATGATCGGCATGGAACGAGATGCCCAGCGGCAGTCCGGCCTTCTTGGCAGCGGCGGCCCATTCAGCCAGCACGTCGCGCTTCGGACCGATGTTCTTCGAGTTCCACGGCTGATACTTCGAGTCCCACAGGTCGTAGTTGTCATGGTGGTTGCCCAGCACGAAGAAGTACTGCGCTCCGCAGCGCTTGTAGCGGGCTACCAGCTCGTCGGGATTCCACTTCTCGGCCTTGAATAGCGGCAGGATGTCCTTGAAACCCACCTCCGACGGATGGCCGTAGTGCTCCACGTGCCATTTGTACTCGCGCGTGCCTTCCATATACAGCGAGCGCGCCATCCAGTCGCCCGAGCCCTCCACGCACTGCGGTCCCCAGTGCGCCCACATGCCGAACTTCGCATTGCGGAACCACTCGGGTGTCTGGTGGGTCTTCAGGCTCTCCCACGTAGGTTGATACTGTCCTGTCTGCATCTGCTCATGCTGCTCAGAGACGGGAATCCGGTAGTCTTGTGCCTTGGCTGCACATACCATGCAGCCAAGGACTAAAAGTAGCAATATTCGTTTCATGCGGCAAAGATAGCAATTATTTTTTATTTAGCCAACATCTTTCGCGTTTTTCCGCCCTGACGCACGATGTAGAAGCCTTTCTGAGGCACTTCCTGCAGACGCACGCCTGTCAGAGTGAACATTTGCACTGCCCCGTCGGCTACAGCATTTGCTGCAGGCAGCTGTTCGATGCCCGACTGAATCTTATAGCCGAAGAGCACCACCTGATTGGCACGGAACTCCTGTTCGCCGGCTCCCTGTGCGAGGTTGGCCTGGAAACCGAGACACACATCCTGCGGCTCATCGAGGGTGAAGTAGATGCCGTTGAACTTATCGTTGTCGCCACCAGTGGCAAAGGCATGCCAGGCGATGGACTTCGTCTCGATGTCGGCAGTGGGCAGGGGCTCGGAAGCAGCGAAGAGATAGGCTTGGTTGAGGTTGTAGCGTGTCTGGAAGGTGTTGCCGAAGTAGTAACGGCCAGCATCCAGGTGCACACGCTGGTAGATGCGTGCATCGCTGAGGTCGCCTTCCTCGTTGTTGTCGCGGTCGCCCCAGATGCCCAGCATCAGGCAGTCGTAGCCCGGATAGCGGTCGAGGCCCTGCTTCGTGCCGTCGCCACCGTTAGGAATGCTGAAGTTCTCCACAGTCCAGTACTTGGGCTTGGCAAAACGGGTTGTGACGCTCTGGTCATCGCGGCTGAACTGGCTGGCCTCATGCAGTTTCTCGATGGTGAGATCGGTGGCACCCAGTTTCTCGGGCTCTCCGCCGGCATTGCGGCCATTCTGCAGGAAATCGGCCAATGCCTCGCTCAGGGCGTTGTAGGCCCGGCTGACGGTGTCGTAGTCGGCATTGTCGGCCACGGCCTTTGCAGTGGCAATGACAGCAGCCAGACGGTCGTAGGCCTGCTGAGAATAATAGCCGGTATTCTCGTTGATAGTCACCTCGGTCAACTGCTGCTCGACGGAAACAATAAGCTCCTGCAGCTTGCTATAGGTGATCTCGCCGTAGTAGAGCAGTTTGGCGGCCTTGACACGGACGTTAGCAGTGTTGGAGTTGCTGAAGTCGGCCTGGAAGCCCAGATAGACGTTGGTGGGTTTTTCGAGCGTGAAGAAGATGCCCCGGAAGCTGCCGTCGCGGGGAGCCACGCTGACCTGCTCGAAAGCGATGGACGACTTGGTGATGTCGCTGGTGGAAAGAATCTGGTCGGAGGCGAAGATATAGCTGACGTCATTAGGCTCGAAAGCGGGATAGGCAGCACCGAAGTAATAGCGTCCGGCAGGCAGTTCGGCCTGCTGATAGAGGCGTGCGTTGCTGATGTCGTAGCCATGCTCAGGGAATGCGCTGCTGTTCCACCACACCTCAAGGTGCAGACAGTCGTAGCCCGGGTTGTTGTCGATGCCGGCCTGATGGTCGAAGCCGAAATTCTCGACAGTCCAATAGAGTGTCTCGCCGAAGCGTCCGCCGTCCTGTGTCTCTGGCGTACGGGCGAAGTTATCGGCCTCGTGTAGCACCTTGACGGTCCAGTCCTCATAGCCGGACTCTATGGGTGCGCCACCCACGTTCTTGCCGTTCTTCAGAAAGTCCTCCAGAGCCTGCAGCAGGTTCTCATAGGCGGCATCCACCTCTTCGCTGGTGCCATCGATATAAGCCTCAGCCTCTTCGAGAGCAGCCATCAGTTTGTCGGCTGCATCCCGGCGATAAAAGCCCGTGTTACCGTTGATTTTGGCCATGTCGAGCGTGAACCATGCCCGCTCGATGAGGTTGAACAGGGCATCATTGTTCACCGTGCCATAGCTGAGCAGTTTCACTTCCTTCACACGGAACTCCTGCTCAGTGCTGCCACTGGTGAGGTCGGCCTGCCATCCGAGCACCACATCCTGCTCTTCATCGATATAGAAGCTCAGTCCGAACCATTTCCCTACGCTGGCCTGACTGATGTGTGCGAAGGCAATGGCCTGGTCCTCGACCTCAGAGGTGGGCAACGTACGCGTGGCAGCAAAGAGATAGTTGGCCTCAGGAATATTGTAGTGAGTCTCGAGCAGCTGACCGAAGTAATAGGTGCCAGGCTGCAGATGTACGGTGCGGTAGATGCGGGCATTGGCAATGTCGCTCTCGATGGGCTGCACCTCCTCGCTGGCCCAGCGGCCCAGCATCAAGGTGTTGTGGCCGGGATAGCCGTCGATGCCGTTCTTCGTGTCGCCATTGGTCATCTGGATGGCATAGTTCTCCACGGTCCAATTTTGCGGTGTGCCGAAGCGGGAGCCCTTCTCAGAGGCCGAGAAGCCGCTGGACTCAATGAGCTGGTTGACGGTGATGTCGGCCTCCCATCCGTCGCGGGGCACGTCGGGCTGATTGCGGCCGCTGGTGAGCAGGGTGTTGTAGGCCTCGTTCAGCCGTGCAATGACGATGAGCTGATCGGCTTCGCTGTCGCCTAGATGCTGACGGGCCTCAGCAATGGCCTCGGCAAAGGCGTTGACACCGTTCTTGCTGAATCGGCCGGTATTGTTGCTCACCTGTGCGCGCAGCTCGACGAGCAGGGCCTCGTAGCCCTCGATGACTTCCTGGAGTGTGGCTGGAGTGTCGGTGCCAAGCACGAAGGTGATCTCGAAGACGGGAGCAATGTCGTTGGGCTTCACGTCGGGCAGCTGCACGGTGACACCATTGATGGCCTGCGAGAAGCTGACATCGCCATAGCCCAACAACTTGACGCTCTTCACCTGTCCACTGAAATAGGGCGAGCTCTTGCCCAGACTCTTGAAAGTGAACGAACTGGTTGCCGGCCAGCGCATGATGGTGGCATAGAGAATGTCGCCTTTCTGCACGTAGCGCACGTCTTTCGACGAGTAGTTGTTGCCCTCGTTGAAGCCTTGCGCACTCAGGGGATTGGATGCATCGGTCATCGGGCCCTCGCCGTAGGTCTTCCAGGGACGAGTGCCGTAGATGCTGACTGAATTGACATCCATCCAGGCTTTGATGCCTTCGAGGATGGCCTGCTCCTTGTCGTCGATCGTGCCATTGCTGCGAACGGGAATGCTGAGTAGCAGATTGCCGTTCTTCGAGACGATGTCGACCAGCATGTCGACCACCTGCTGAGCCCCTTTGTAGCCGCCACGGTTGTAGACATTCACATCGTAGTGCCACGAACCGATGCAGGTGCACGTCTGCCAGTACTGCTCCTGGATGCGGTCAGGTATGCCGCGCTCCACGTCCCAGAGCATGTACTGCTTCTGCTGGGTGTTAAGCTGCTTGCCGGTGACCACCACATCGCTCTGCTTGTTATAATAGTGTGCTAGGATGTTCTTGCCTATCTGGTCGTCGCAGCCATAGAAAGGCATGGCGGTATCGTCGAAATAGATCATCGAGGGCTGATAGTCGTTAATGAGCTCCAGCACCCGGTTCTGGAACTTCTGCTTATACTGCTGCGAAGGCAGGTTGGCACCGTTGCCCCAGTCCCACTGGCTGTGGATGGTGCCCGAGTTGTCCCAGCCCGAGCTATGGTCGTGGCGCTGAGCATAGAGTTCCTGCGGGTCCATGCCTTCCCACCACTTGCCTTTGCCGTCCTCCTTGGTCAGGTTGCCGTCGTACTCCTGCGAGGGCTCCAGCCATGTCCAGGCATGCGAGGCATGAATACTGACTCCAAGGGGCAGGCCGGCCTTCTTGCAGGCATCGCTCCAACCCTTGATGATGTCTTTCTTCGGACCGACATTCACTGAGTTCCACTCCTGATAGGGCGAGTTCCATAGGTCGAAGTTGTCGTGGTGATTGGCTAGGGCCATGAAATAGCGGGCACCCACACTCTTGTAGAGATTGACCAGCTGCTCGGGATCCCAGCTCTGGGCTTTCCAGTCGTTGCAGAGGTCTTTCAGCCCGAACACTGCAGGGTCGCCAAAGTGCTGCCAATGCCACTGGTTCTGGCCAGAGCCGTCGTAATACATAAAGCGGGCATACCAGTCGCCGTCCTCGGCATGGCACTGCGGGCCCCAGTGTGCCCAGATGCCGAACTTGGCATCCTTAAACCATTCAGGACATTCCCAGGCTCCGAGCGACTCCCAGTCAGGAGTGTAGGTACCTTGCTGAACAGGCACGTCCGACAACTGTGCATTGACTGTCATGCTGACAGCCAAAAACAAATAGGTCAGTGATCTCTTCATAAGTTCAATTGTACGTTGAATTGTTAGTTGTTAATTTGACGGTGCAAAGTTACAAAGTATTTCACCCTTATGGTTTCATTATTTTGCACAGAAATAGGACAAAAGAAGCCAAATGCAACTAAAGTCCTATCGAAATGTCCATATTATGACATTCGGGACAATTTTATCCTATAAAATATCAATAATGTGACATGGTATTTCAGATAATTATTCGTACCTTTGCACCATCAAAATCCACCATCCACCATCCACCATCAACCATCCACCAATATGCAGATACCCATTGAATCCATGAACCTGATGATGCTGAACGTCGGCATAGCCCATCACGATGCCGACTGGAACTGGCAGGACGTCAACTCACCCTTCACCCGCATATTCTACGCTGTCGAAGGCGGAGCAAGGCTCCGACTGCAGGACAAGTGGGTGACGCTACGCCCCAATCATCTCTACATCATCCCGGCCTATACGCTTCACTCGTACGAATGCAGCGGAAGGTTCACTCATTATTATTTACACGTGTACGAGGGCTTCAAAAACGAGCAGGACGTGATGGAGCAGTACGACTTCCCGACCGAGGTGAAAGCCGAGGGCATCGACGCCCTCCTCTTCCAGCGGATGTGCAGCCAGCAGCCGCAGGCCATCCTGCCGGACAGCGACCCGCAGACCTACGACAATGTCACGCTGTTCTCCAGCTATCTGCAACGCTATCAGGACATGGAGCTATGGGAGAAGATGGAGCTGAGAGGGGCCATGCTGATGATCTTCTCGCGCTTTATGAGGGAGGCTGTACAACGTGTGTGGACACACGACGAGCGCATGCAAAAGGTGCTCTCGCACATCCACTCGCACATTAGCGACACGATCGACGTAGAGGAACTGGCCGACTTGGCCTGCGTGACGAAGCCCTACCTCATCCGCTTGTTCAAGCGGGAGTTTGGCACGTCACCCGTGCAGTTCATCAACAAGAAAAAGATGGAGCGGGCCCAGCTGCTGCTCTTCACCACCGAGATGCCCGTGAAGGAGGTTGCATATGCCTTGGGATTCAGCGACCACAGCTATTTCATCCGGCTGTTCCGTAAGCTCACAGGTGTCACGCCGCAAGAATACCGGAGAAACGTCAAGCGATAAAGCTGGGAGAACGAATCGTTCCGTCAGGGTGCCTGCTTCAAAGGGAAGGGTGTTTCGCCTCCCCCTTAGGTAGCGACTCAGGCAGAATTGCAAAGTGATTCTTAGTAATTGTCACATTGTCACAATTGTCACATCCGCAGAAATACTGCGGAAGTCAGCGATTTTGCGTGACATTTTGTGACAATTCAATCGCCCAATAAACCACCGTCCTGATTCAGGGCCCTGGTTTTACCCTAAATCACTGCACCGATTCAGGGCACTGCTTTGTTGTGAAGGCCGCCCTGATTCAGGGCCCCCTTTTTCCGCCATGATCTGAAGAGCAGCCAATGCGCTCCAAGCTGGCATCGCGAATAGCGATGTCAGGCCAGAAACCACCCTCCCAATTTGGGAAAGTGCCTCAGACCTGACCGTAAGTCCATGCGACAGGAGCATCGACCCTAGAGGGGGCGTCCTTGCAATCTGACAAAAGGGAGTCATGATTCGTCCCCCTTTATCGGCTACAGTGAACGGGACGGCAAGCTGGTAGTGCATCGCCTCGACGATGGGGTGGTTTCAAAACACCCCATGCTTTCTTCGTGGCAATTGCAAAATTACCCTGTCTCGTCATGCAGCTGAAAAACATTTCTTCGAGTATGGGAGACGGCAAACAGGTGATGCGTCGATAAGGGGGTGGTTTCAAAACACCCCCTTCAGGCAGTCGCCCATTGATGGAGTCGCGATTTGCGACGCCATCGGATGGGGTAACGATTCGTTATGCCATCGGACGGACACCACGTGCATCTGACGAACAAAGGGGTGACCGATTCGTTCACCCTTGGGTGCAGACTTCAGACGGAGTGGCAAATCTGCGTTCACATCGGTATAGGCCACAACGGAAATAATATCCGCGGCCATTGGCTATGACTCCCTAAAACAGGGACTCATCAGCTTGGGCACCTCCTCATGCAAGACAGAGCTGACCCGGCAAATCGCCGACTCAGATGCAGCTCCAACAAAGGGAGTCGCGATTCGCTACCCCCTCCTATCGGCGACGGTGAACAAATCGTTCACCGTTGGCTTGTTTACTAGCCGATAACCGCAAGGAGTCGGCAAATCACCGACCCCTCTGTCCCGACATTGCAAGATGAAGCACCGTCGCAATTCGCGACGGTGCTTTCCAAGCCTACATGAATGAATAGTCAACGGACGCAGATTTGCGTCGGTGACTGTACGAAACATACAGTCATCGGCTCAATGAACGGAGATTTGAGCCGACTTTCTGTGCTAACGAATGTTAACGTCTTCCCTATATCTGTGACATCTTGGCTAGGTCGAAATCAGCGCTGAAATCTCCGGGATTACGCTATTTCATTGCGGAAGGGACAATTGTGACAATGTGACAAATGTGACAAATCAAAAAGTGGGGTTGTAAACCTTAATAATATATATATATTATAATATATATATATTATTATATACTTAAATATAGAATGTTAATAAATGTTTAAATCTTTAGAGCTGTTTTTGCATTTGTAAAATGGGTATTTGTCACTGTCACAATTGTCACATCCGCAGAAACACTGCGGAAGTCAGCGATTTCGCCCTATTTCAGCGGAAACAGCATCTACGCAGGCAAGCCGAGATGCTGACACCCTGATTCGGGGTGGCAGCTCCCCACCGAAAAAGAAAAAACGCGCGAAAGGGCCACTAAAAAATGCAAAAAGCATGGTAGTTTGCGTTTTTTTTCGTAACTTTGCATCACGAAAACAAGGCCTGCTACGCCCACGGCAGCAAAGTCCGATACCGACTCGCTACAGGTACGGACCGAAGGGCCTGCGAGTGGCACCCTGAGGCACGCAGAGTTGCCACCGTGACGCGGGGCCAGGCTTTCAGGCCGGGGACGAGCGGTCCCCCTCGAAACATGTTCAACCATATTAAACCTACACACATGCAGTATAGAGAATTAGGAAAGACCGGGATGAAGATTTCCCACCTGAGCTTCGGAGCATCGTCGCTGGGCAGCGTGTTCCACGAGACAAAGCTCGACGAGAGTATCCTCGCCGTAGAGGCAGCCATCGACGGCGGCATCAACTTCATCGACGTGAGTCCCTACTACGGGCACACGAAGGCCGAGACCGTGCTGGGCGAGGCCCTGAAGCATATTCCCCGCGAGAAGTACTACCTGAGCACGAAGGTGGGCCGCTACGGCAAGGACGGCAAGAACACGTGGGACTACTCGGCCGAGCGCGTTACACGCAGCGTCTATGAGAGCATGGAGCGCCTGGGCATCGACCATATCGACCTGATCAATGTGCACGACATCGAGTTCCAGTCCAACCTCCCCGGAGGTCTGCAGAAGGTGGTCGACGAGACGCTGCCGGCACTCGTCGAGCTGCGCCGGCAGGGCGTGGTGAGCCACGTAGGCATCACCGACCTGCAGCTCGAGAACCTGCGCTGGGTGGTGGAGCACGTGGAGGAGGGCACGGTGGAGTCGGTGCTGAACTTCTGCCACTACTGCCTGTGCGACGATGCTCTGAGCGACTATCTCGACTTCTTCGAGCAGCACGGTGTGGGCATCGTCAATGCCTCGCCGCTGTCGATGGGACTGCTCAGCCAGCGCGGCATACCAGCCTGGCATCCCGCTCCGAAGCCGTTGGTGGAGGCCTGTCAGCGCGCTGCAGCCTTCTGCTCGGATCGCGGTTATGCCATCGAGCGGCTGGCCATGCAGTTCTCGGTGAGCAACGGGCGCATCGCCTCGACGCTGTTCTCGTCGGCCAATGCCCAGAACGTGAAGCGCAACATACAGTGGGCCAACGAAGAGCCCGACTGGCAACTCGTGGAGGAAGTGAGAAACATCATCGGCGATCAGCAGCGTGTGACTTGGGCGAACACTTGATTGATTTGAGATTTGAGAGTTGAGATTTGAGATTTGAGAGTTGAGATTTGAGAATTGAGAGTTGAGAGTTATGATTATTGATGCACATAGCCATTTGTGGCTCAATCAGGACACTTGGGTCGACGGGAAACGCATCCTGACCCTGAAGAACGGCCGGAGCATCTTCATGGATGAAGAGGTGCAGATGCTGCCACCGTTCATGATCGACGGCAAGAACACCGCCGAGGTATTCCTCTCGAACATGGACTACGCCCAGGTGGGAGCAGCCGTGGTGGTGCAGGAAGTGATCGACGGCTGTCAGAACGGCTATCTCACCCACGTGCAGCGCCAGTATCCTGACCGCTTCTTCTGCATGGCGATGGCCTGGAATGAGAAGGAGGCTCAGCTGGCCCACGAAGCAGGACTGAAGGGTGTGGCCATACCCGGTCACCGCGTGCATGAGTCGCTGCTGACGATGATGCCGCTCTTCAAATACCTGGAGCAGCAGGGCATGGTGCTGTCGATGTGCCTGGCCGACGACGAGCATCAGATAGGCGAGATGCGCACGGTGATACAGGAATGTCAGCGGCTGAAGGTCGCCATCGGTCACTTCGGCATGGTCACCACACCCAGCTTCGAGCAGCAGGTGAAGCTCGCCCTCGAGGGTCCCAACGTCATGATCGAGTCGGGAGGCATCACATGGCTCTACAACTCGGAGTTCTACCCCTATCCCTCGGCCGTGCGCAGCATTCGTCAGGCCGCCGACTGGGTGGGCATCGACAGGCTGATGTGGGGCTCCGACTATCCGCGCACCATCACTGCCATCACCTACCGCATGTCCTACGACTTCGTGCTGAAGAGCAAGGAGCTCACCGAGGCAGAGAAAGAGGCATTCCTAGGAGCCAACGCCCACCGGTTCTATGGCTTCGGAGAGCTGCCCGAGCTGCCCTACGTGAAGAACATGTCGGAGTAGGCATTAGCGAATGAAGAAGCTGAAGCACATCATCAACTGGACCGTATGGAGCCTGCTGGCCTTGTACGTGCTGCTCATCGTACTCATCCATGTGCCCGCCGTGCAGTCGTGGATAGGAAGGACAGTGGCCACGGCCATCGGCTCGAAGCTGGGCACCGAGGTCAGCGTAGGACGTGTGGACATGGGCTTCCTCAATCGCCTCATCATCGACGACGTGACCATCCTCGACCAGCGGCAGACGCCCATGATCAGCGCCCGCCGAATGGCAGTGAAGATGGACCTGCTGCCACTGCTGGAAGGACGCGTACGCATATCCTCGGCACAGCTGTTCGGAGCTCAGGCCACGTTCTATCGCGACAGCGCCGGTGCCACGCCCAACTACCAGTTTGCGCTGGATGCACTCTCGTCCGACAACGACCAGAATCCCTCGGCTCTCGACCTGCGCATCGGCTCGCTCATCATCCGCCGACTGTCGATGAGCTATGACCAGAAAGATGCCCCCGAAACGCCTGGCCGCCTGAACCCGCAGCACCTGCGGGTGAACGATGTCAGCGCTCATGTGATGCTGAAGGCACTGACACGCGACACGCTGAACGTCAACCTGAAACGCATCTCGCTCAGAGAGCAGTCGGGACTGGACCTCAGGCAGCTGTCGTTCAAGGCTGAAGGAAACAGAGAGGCCACCCAGCTCACCGACTTCTCGGTGCTGCTGCCCCACTCCACCCTCTCCATCGACACGCTGCGGGCCAGCTACAATGCCGACAGCCTGATGCAGACTCTCAGCTACGACCTGCGACAGCTGCGCACCACCATCAATCCCTCCGACCTGCAGAGCCTGCTGCCGCCCGAGATTCCCACAACTCACACGCTCGACATGCAGGCCACATTCAGCGGCACCAACCGTAGCGTGCGCATACCCGCCATCAGCATCAGCACCACCGACGATGCTTTCGCCCTGCGGGCATCGGGACGCTATGACAACGGCGAATGGAATGCCGACATCGACCGTCTGCACGCCAATGCCAGCCTGATAGAAGAGGTGGGACAGACCTGGACGTCGATGCCCGAGCACATCGGCCGACTGGGCACCGTCAGCCTCAGCGCACAGGCCAACGGGCATGCCGACGGCGACCTCTATGCACAAGGCAACATCACCACCGACATAGGCAGCATGGCCATTCAAGGACAGCTTGCCACTCAGGCCAACCGATGGAGCGCACACATCGACACCGACAGCCTCGACCTGCAGCGACTGACTGCCAACAGCCAGCTGGGACTGCTGGCCACGAGCCTCGACCTCACGTCACAGGCCGGCGTGACAACGATCAAAGGCGAGGTGCCACGCATCGATGTCAACAACTACAGCTATAGTCACCTCGACTTCGACGGGACCTACAGCGCCGATGCCATAGCCGGCAAGCTGCGCATCGACGATCCCAACCTGCAGGCCGACGTGGAGGGCAGCTACGGCAAGAGCCTGCGCATGACGGGCATCATCAGCCGCATAGCACCACAGGCGCTACACCTCAGCGACCGATGGGCCGACGCCTCCTTCGCCACCATCGTCGATGCCGACATCACGGCAACGTCGCTGGCCGACATACAGGGCACCGTCGATCTCGACGATTTCCTGATGACCCAGAACGACTCCACGCTCTTCCACCTCGACAACCTGCACCTGCGCTCGGGCTATGAGGACCAGCAGCACTACGTGCGACTGAGCAGTGATTTCGGAGAGGTGAAGCTGAAGGGCATCTTCAACTGGAACACGCTGCCACAGAGCTTCATGGCCATACTCCCGCAGGCCGACGACAGCCCGAGAAACAGCGGGAACAACGACTTCAGCCTGTCGATGCAGCTTGCCGACAGCCGCTGGATGCAACAGCTGCTGGGCATCGATCTCGACCTCGACGGAGCCCTCAACATCGATGCCGACGTCAACGATGCCGACCGCAGGCTCGACATCAGCGCTGCCATACCGTCGTTCAGCTATGGCGACAACAGCTTCCGCAATGCCTTGCTCGACCTCAGGACCATCGGCGACAGCACCCAGTGCAACGCCCGGGTGACACGCATGTCGGACAAGGGAAAGCCGCTCCACCTCAAGCTCGACGCACAGGTGGCCGACAACGAGATACGGTCGGCGCTCACGCTGTCGAACGACGGATCAGACGGCGGCACCATCAATGCCATCACGCAGACCTATAAGAACGACGACGGACAGCGCGAGACGCACATCCGGCTCATGCCCTCGGCCATCCATCTGCGCGGAGCAGCATGGGAGCTGGAGCCCTGCGACATCATCTACGGCGACAAGCGGCTGATGGTCGACCAGTTCACGTTGCACCACGACGACGAGCACATCATCATCGACGGCATGGCATCCACACTCCAGCGCGACTCGCTCATGCTCGACCTGCAGGGTGTCGACGTGCAGTCAGTGCTCGACATGGTCAACTTCCACGCTGTCAGCTTCGGCGGCAAGGCATCGGGCAAGGCATACGTCACACATGCCTTCAGCTCACCACAGGCATGGGCCGACATCACCGTCGACGACTTTCTCTTCCAGCAGGCTCCCATGGGCACGCTCGAAGTGCGTGCAGACTGGAATGACGACGACGGACAGATAGACCTCGACGGAGCCATCGACGACGGTGCCGACGCTCAGACCATCATCGACGGGTTTATCTCGCCACGACGCAAGGAGATCGACCTCGGAATGCGGGCACGTGGCACCAGCATCGGCTTCGTACACGGATTCACCAGCAGCTTCCTTGGCAGCATCAGCGGCCATTGCTACGGCGACATCAGGCTCCACGGACCATTGAGCCACATCGACCTCGCCGGCGATGCCGCCGTCACCGGCCAGGCATCGTTCATTCCGCTAGGCACTACCTACAACCTCGAGGGCGACACCGTGCACCTCTCGGAAGGCACCATCGCATTCCGCGATTTCCGCGTCACCGACCGCGACGGACATCTGGCCACGCTCAACGGGGCACTGCATCACTACAACTTCAAGAACATCACCTTCGACCTCGTGGCACAGGCCGAAAACCTGCTGGCCTATGACTTCCCACAGATGGATGCCGGCAGCACCATCGGCGGTACGGTTTGGGCCAACGGACAGGCCGTGATGCGCGGACGACCGGGCGAAGTGGTCATCGACTGCGACGTCACTCCGGCTCCCTCCTCCGTCTTCATCTACAATGCAGCCAATCCTGATGCCATCAGCCGCCAGCAGTTCATCACATGGGGAACCAGCACTCAGACGCTCGCCTCAGCCGACGGAGAAGCCCTCTCCTCCACCACTGCGGGACAAGTCAATACGGACACTCCCAAGGACAAGAATGCCGAGAACAAGTCGATGGCATCCGACCTGCGACTCAACCTGCGCATCAACGCCACCACCGACGCAACGCTCCGCCTGCTCATGGATCAGCACTCGGGCGACTACATCACGCTCTACGGCACAGGTGTGCTGCGTGCGTCCTACTATAATAAAGGACCGTTCCAGATGTTCGGCACATACGCTGTGGAGCGAGGCACCTACAGCATGACCATCCAGAACATCATCAAGAAGAACTTCCAGTTCCAGCCGGGATCATCACTCGTGTTCGGAGGCGACCCGCTGCAGGCAGCACTCAACCTCAAGGCCATGTACACCGTCAACGGTGTGTCGCTGTCTGACCTCGGGCTGGGCAACTCATTCACCAGCAACACCATACGCGTGAACTGTCTCATGAATATCCTCGGCACGGCAGGAGAGCCACGAGTGGAGTTCGACCTCGAGATGCCCACCGTCAACAGCGAGGAGGAACAGATGATACGCTCTATCATTGCCAGCGAGCAAGAACTCAACCAGCAAGTCGTCTATCTGCTCGGCATCGGACGATTCTATACTCAGGGGGCAAACAATGCTGCCTCGCAGACCTACGGACAGACCGAGCTGGCCATGCAGAGTCTGCTCTCGGGCACCGTCTCGTCGCAGATCAACACGCTCCTCTCGCAGGTCATCAAGAACGACGACTGGAACTTCGGAGCCAACATATCCACCGGCAATGAGGGATGGCACAACGCTGAGTACGAGGGTCTCGTCAGCGGCCGCATGCTCAACAACCGCCTGCTCATCAACGGGCAGTTCGGCTATCGTGACAATGCCACGCAGGCCACGCCGTCGTTCATCGGCGATTTCGACATCCGCTATCTGCTCACGCCCAGCGGCAATCTGGCTCTAAAGGCCTACAACCAGACCAACGACCGCTATTTCACCCACTCTTCGCTCAACACGCAGGGCGTCGGCATCATCATGAAGAAAGATTTCAACGGCTTCCGCGATCTCTTCAGTCCCCGCAAGAAACGGACGGTGAAATAAAGGCGACACCATAGGCACAGCACAAGCGTAATAACCACGACGCGGTCACCGCAAAAAAACCGGGGGCGCTCGCAATAAGAGCACCCCCGTTTCCTGTGCAAGACGCTTCCGACGTCTTGCCCCCAATGCTATATCGCCACCCTTACTTCACAGGCTTGATGGCGAAAGTGAAGTCATAGTCCTTGGCAGCCAGACGATACTCGTCGCGAGGCCAGGCACCCCAGCTGTTCACGCAGCCCAGACCGAACTGACGCTGCTGGATGAACACCTGCGTACGACCGGCAGGAATGAGATCGCCACTGTGATGACCCCAAGCCTTGTCCTTCGACATGCCGTCGTCGAGCTGATCCATCGTGTAAGGCATAGCGCTGGCCTCCATCGGAGCATTCGAGTAGAACTCCAAGCCCTTGCCGTCGGCATCGAGCACGCGGAACCAGCGCACATCGGTGTGGTTACCGCTCTCCTGCGGACGTACATACTCGAAGTACTCGTCGATGACCTTATTGCCGTATACGCCGATAAACTCGCTGTTGTTGCGGTCGATGTAGTTCTCCACCGGTCCGCGGCCATAGTACTCTACGCGGTCATACTGCTTCGGCATCTGCAATGTCATGCCATAACGGAACATATCGCTGAGCTGAGCCTCCTTGTCGGTGGCCATCTGCTCGCGTATGATCACCTCGCCCTCAGCAGTCAGGGTGTAGGTCAGGGTGAGAGTAGCAAAGGACGAACGCCTCTGGTTCTGATTCTGGTTCTGACCGTTTCGCTGACCAGGCATACGGGCCTCGGTGTCGTTCATCTCAATGGTGACGACGATGGAATTGTCATTTGCCTTGACCTCTCTCACTCTCATTCCTGGATTCTTCCACATGGCAAAGCGACGCTGCAAGTTTGCACCGTAGTCATTGTCGGTAGGAGCACGCCAGAACTCGGGCTTGATGCTCTCGCGGAACTGGAGCATTCGCTTGCCGCCGACGTTCAGATAGTCGATCATTCCCGAGCGCTTGCCAACGGAGAAGTCAGTGCCGCCGGCAGAGAGCTTGATGTAGGTATTGGTTTCCTCCTTCTCTACCTGAGCCGTCTCAGCTGTCAGCGAGGGGAACTTGTATTCGTTGAGTGCGAACTGCTGACGAGCCAGCACCTGTCCCTTCTCGATGAGGGGCGCACCGTTCTTCGACTTGAACTGGAAGATGACGAACACCTCGCTGTCCTCGCCATGATGACCGAGCACACGCTCGATGGTCTGCTTCAGCTGAGCGTCGGTGATGACCTTGCGCTGCTGGGGCTGGATGCCACTGATGTCGATGGTGCCTCCGTGTCCGAAGGTCATACCCTCAGGACGTCCGGGATTGTCGTGATGATGATCGCCGGCACCGCCCACAAACCACTCGAGCTGGACATCGTCAAGTGTCTTGAAGAAGTTCTCGTTGTACACCTCGAACTTACCTTCCTTCAGGCCCTTGTCGGTCACCCAGATGTTCTGATAGTAGTAGCCCACCTCGTATGCATGAGGATTCAGGCGGCGGTCGGGAGCGATGATACCATTGCAGTTGAAGTTATAGTCAGAGGCAGGATACTCGCCATAGTCGCCACCATAGGTGAAGATGGTACGGCCGGTGATGGGGCTCTTGTCGCGCATGCCCTGATCCACGAAGTCCCAAATGTAGCCGCCCTGATATTTAGGATACTTGCGGATGATGTCCCAGTATTCCTTGAAGCCACCCATGGAGTTACCCATGGCATGGGCATATTCACACTGAATCAGCGGACGTGGATTGTTGCCCTTGGCGTAAGCCTCGCAACCCTCATACCCATAGTACATAGGACAGAAGATGTCCGTCTTTCCGTTCTGTCCTGCCTGCTCGAACTGGCAGGGACGAGTCTTGTCTGTAGCCTTCACCCAGTCATAGGCTTTCTCGAAGTTGGGACCATAGCCAGCCTCGTTGCCCAAAGACCATACGATGATAGAGGGATGGTTCTTGAAGGACAGTACGTTGCCCTGCTGACGCTCCAGATGAGCCAGCTCGAAGTCAGGGTTCTTGGCCAGCGTCTTTTCTCCGTAGCCCATACCGTGGCTCTCCAAGTTCGACTCAGCCGTCAGGTAGATGCCGTACTCGTCGCACAGGTCATACCAGCGTGGATCGTCGGGATAGTGGCAGGTACGCACAGCGTTGATGTTCAGCTGCTTCATGATCTTGATGTCCTGAATCATGCGCTCCACAGGGACGATGTAACCGCGGTCGGGGTCCAGTTCGTGGCGGTCTGCTCCCTTGATGAGGATGGGCTGACCGTTCAGCAGCAACTGGCCGTCCTTGATTTCTACATTGCGGAAACCTACGCGCTGTACTACCACCTCTTTCGGTTTCACGGAAGCTAATTGCTTCTTGTACTCATCCACGGCAGCCTTGTTGTCGCCTGAAGATAGCGCTGAGAGTAGGGCCTTGTTCTTTTTTACCTTCTCAGTATAGTATTTTATCACCAAGGTGTAAAGATACGGCTCCTCAGCAGACCATGGCTTAACGGATGGGATGCTACCCCAGCAGTGTCCGCAACTGGTAGGCAAAGAAAACACAGTTTTCCCCTCTTTATCTATCAGCTCGTAGTATATGCTACCGTCAACAGTTCCTTTCGTGTAGAAATCAAAACTAGCACCCTTATAGCTGTCGTCAAGGCTGGCCGTAATGACGATATCCTCTATGTGTGCCTTCGGGCGTGCATACAGGTACACTTCGCGTGCGATACCTGTGAAGCGCCAGAAGTCCTGATCCTCCAGATAAGAGCCGTCGCACCAGCGCATCACCTGCATGGCTATGAGGTTCTCGCCCTTCTTCAGATACTTGGTAATGTTGAACTCTGCTGCCACCTTAGAATCTTCAGAGTAGCCCACGAACCTGCCG
>JAEEGK010009795.1_pt1 | contig 22248 bp, 21 predicted proteins | sample 8958771 | NCBI WGS metagenome assembly JAEEGK01 (sample SAMN16246547, study PRJNA631951) | gut metagenome | biome: gut microbiome; feature: rumen; material: SC-attached | host: Bos | place: Iran: Karaj | collected 2018-10 | reverse complement strand
CATGCATATTCCTTTCGGCAAGGGCGTCTGCGGAAAGGCCTGGGCGAGGGGAGCGTCGGTCGTCGTTCCGGACGTCGAAGCCTTCCCCGGTCACATCGCCTGCAGCAGCGCTTCCCGCAGCGAGATCGTCGTCCCGGTCTTCGGGGCCGACGGGAAGGTGACGGCGGTGCTTGACATCGACAGTGACCGCCTGGCGACTTTCGACGAGGAAGACCGCATCGGGCTGGAGCGGATTGTCGGGCTCCTTTGATTTGGAACTTTCGCTTTTTCAGCGTATCTTTGCAACCCTTTCGGGCGATTAGCTCAGTTGGTTCAGAGCACCTGCCTTACAAGCAGGGGGTCGACGGTTCGAATCCGCCATCGCCCACCACCGACCACGGGGGTGTTTTGGTTTTGACAGCGTTGACGCTGGACGGTAAGCACGCCGGGCGTGGGGACCTTGCCCGTAAATCTCAGATCCCGAACAATCAGTTGCCAACAACAACTATGCACTCGCTGCCTAATTGACCAAGTCGATTAGCTTAATCCGCGACGCCTAGGCTGCGCCGCCGACGAGTATCCCTCGGACGTTCCGCCCGGTATCGGCCGATCCAGGGGTATCATTCCGACCGGGACGCTCCGGTAGACGCCTTTAAAACCGGCTAAGACCTAAAGGCTAAGGTCGTCTTCGCCCGCCATCCGGCAGGGGCGGCTCGAAAACCAAAGGACGGATAAGCGTGTAGAAAGCTGCCTGGTGTAGCGTTTGGACAGCGGTTCGAGTCCGCTCACCTCCACAAGTTAGGCCCGCCAAATCGGCGGGCCTAACTTGTGCAGGTGCCCTGTGGTCTGACCCCCGCACGGCTTCGCCCTCCCCCTTCGGTCGGCCTGACGGCCTCCGAGAATAGGCGTGAGCCGATCAGTAAAACTCGAACTCCGTATCCTGATCGTCGAAAGCTGTTTCGCGGATTAAAGAAATAATGGTGGCCGTAATGGTGATGCCGGTAATCACCCCCACCCCAATCAAGCCTTCCTTCAGATCGTTGTTCTCCATGTCGTTGCCGGGAACTAAACGGTCGGCACTGACCAGGTAGCAGTAGCCCTCAGGATCCAGAAAGAAGTTCATTTCCCGTTCACGATCCCGGTCTGTGACGGCTGTCGGCACTTGCGGAACGAAGACGGAGTCGCGTGCATTGATCTGACTGTCAATAACAGTGGTATGTTTCTCGTAGACCAGAATACTTCCGTCATTACCGTCCATTTCGATGTGGTCCGGCTCACCATAGGACTGAACGATATCCTGATACTCTTTCCCTGCCCAGATTTGGGTAAGTTCATCCTCTTCGGTGGGGACGTACTTGGTGGTTCCACAGGAAGTCATTGCGGCCAGTATCGCAGCAGCGATGCAAAACATAAAGATACTACGCATAGTTCATTTCGCTTGATGACATTACCTCCTGCAAAAGACGAGCCTTGATTATGGGTTCAGATCGTGGATCCAGACCTCACCATAGACGAAAGTGCCGATGAGCGGGGTTTCCGGACGGGAGACCAGGACAGATTTTGTGGTCTATCAGAATAATTTATGCTTATTCCACCACCTTTCGTTGCATATGTTCATGATGATCGGGACGGTAATGCCGATGGCGGCCATCGTTCCGAGGGTGGTCAGCCAGAATCTGGTGCTCGCTTTTTCTTCCAGTTGCCCGCGGGCAGTGTTGGAGAAATGCCGATTGGTCTTGACCAGATAGCAATAGCCCTCAGGATTCAGGAAGAAGTGAATGTACTTCTTCTCATTCTTGACGGTTGTTGTGTAGTCGTCGAATACCAGACTTTTATCTGTCTCATAGATGGTGGAAACATTCTCATAGATAATGATGCTTCCGTCCTTCCCGTCAGGGGCGACGCGATCCGGGGCCCCAAAGGATTGGACGATGTCGCTATACTCTTTTCCGGCCCATCTCTGGGTCAGTTCCTCCTCTTGAGTGGGCAGTTGCTCAAGCTTTTTCGCAGTCCCGCAGGAAGTCATCGCCGCCAGCACCGCAGCAACGATGCAAAAACCAAATAATCTACGCATAGATCATGTCATTTGTTGACGTGACCTCCCGCAAAAGCTGTGCCTTGATTATGGGCTCAGATCCATTCAACCTCCGACAGGTCCAGTTCATTGCCGGGGAGGCCGTGGATGGGGGTGAAGAAGAATTTGTAGTCGCGGAGTTCGCGGGGGATGCGGTCCAGGAAGGAGAGCTTGGGTTCGCCGTAGTCGCCGGAGCCGCCGTAGAGGGTGATGGTTTTGTGGACGTCGTCCTTGTCGTACCAGCCGCCGCCATGGACCTTCACGTAGCCCGGGAGGGCATCGACAAGGTCCTTGTGGTTCCAGACGAGACCATAGACGAAAGTGCCGACGAGCGGGGCTTCGGGGCGGGAGACCAGGACGAATTTCGGGTACATGTCGATGGCGGGCTAGTCCGGAAGAATGCGGCCGGCGCCCATGTAGCGCATCATGAAGTAAGGCTGCGTAGAGCGCTGAATCTCAATGCCGTTGGAGACCGATGCATGGATGAATCGGAACATCCCGTGTTCCAGGTCCACATCGACGACAATGCCCACGTGGCCGATCTCGCGGATGTTGCTCCGGGCGCCGAAGAAGACCAGGTCGCCCTTGCGCAGGTCGCTGAAGCTTTCCACCGGCCGGCTCATCTTGAACTGAGCGTTGGAGTTATGCGGCAGGTCCATCCCGAACTCCTTGAACACCGTAAGCGTGAAACCGGAGCAGTCGTACCGGTCCGGCCCGCAGGCGCCGAGCCGATAGGGAATGCCGATGAAAGTCTTGGCATAGTCCAGCACCTCATCGACCAGTTCCTTCGGGGGCTCCGGAATGGGCTGGATTCCCGCGGCCGTGCGGATGCCTTCCTGGGAGCGGGGAACCTCCGCGCCCGCCCGGACCAGGTCGATGGAATCCATCACCGCCTGCGCGCGCTCCCGGGAACGGGCAATTTCCGTTGCGTCGGTCAGGGGAGGAATGGCAGGGGAGTCGGCTTCTTTCGCGGACGGAGCACGCCGCGTGATGCCACACGACGCGACCGACAGGACGGTCAATAGGAGGATTCCGAACCTTTTCATCCTTGCAAATGTCGCAAATTCCTCCAAAAATGCAAAATTCTCGCCCGAAATGGTCCTACATCCCCGGCCATCGACCCCTCATCTCCCTTCCCGCCAAACAGCCGCACATCGACCCGTCCCAGAACGCTCAGACGGGCATCCTTGGTGCGCCAAGTGCCGATATCGACCCCTGGCGCACGGCAAGGACCCATTCAACCGCCTCAGAACGAGGTCCACGTGCGGCACTTTGGCGAAACCGAGGCGGACTACTCCTTCACTTCCAGGAACACATCGACGACGGGCCCGCTGTTCCCGCCGAACAGATTGGCGACGGCGCAGTAAGAGAGCCCCGACGCATCCTTCTCCGTCGCCCGGGAAAAATGCCGGAGCTTGCCCGTCTGGTAACCCTCTGAGAACGAAGCCACAAGCATCCGGTCACACTCCAAGGCCGCATCGACAATACCGCACCCGTGGCCCCTGCAGATGGACCCGAACTGGAACTCCATCACATCGGTCCCGAGGGGAAGGGCGCTTGTCCGGAACCGGAAGGAATTCAGATACGAAGTCTCTCCCTTGCTCGCATAGCGGTCGATACCGAAGTCGTCGATTTCATTGCCTTGATAGTACAGATTGTATCCATTGGTCCCGAACGCCATCTTATAATACCCGTCCAAGGAAGTCTGCGACGTGTTTTCCCGGATCCGGACAACGGAAGAAACCAGTGCGTCGATGGGAGAGCGCCCACCGGCGGGAACGACCGTCCCACCCACCCTATAGGGCCCGGTCCCATGGATGTAGGGGCCGACGGCGCCGATCAGGTAGATCTCCAGATACCCCATATCCACCGGCGACGAACGCTCCCCGGTCTCCGCATGGATGACGCGGGCCCGCAAGGGAAAACGGCCATAACCCGTATAGGACGCGGGATGCTCCACCGCCGTCAGCACCAGCTTATCCTCCTGCCCGTCGATGGTGAACTCCTCCGGGCCGATGACCTCGTAGGGAAGGTCCGTCTTTATCGGAAGCGGAAGTTCAAGTGACGGAGTTGAGCCTTTGAGGGAGAAGGTGTTGCCTTCTCTGTAGGATTTCAGTCTAAGGCCCAGAGAGGGTTGTATGCCTAATGCCTGGAGGTATTCTGGCTCCGCCTTTAAGGCCTCGTAGACTGGTAGATTGTTTTCAATGACCCCTAGACATTTCCCGGCTATGGACTCGAAGGGGTTGAGGATGGACAGCGAGGCCTCGGCGCAGGGAATATTAGTTGAAGGAGAACCGGCATAGGAGACCGAACCAATGACGGCTCCATTCTCCCATTGAAGTTCCTTCCCGCCGGAGTAGAGGCGTTTAACTTGGAAAGTGACGGGAATGGTCAGTCGGCGCATGTCGTCGTCAGATTTACATGCGAAACCGGCATCGACATAATCGGTACAGCCAACAACCCAAATCCAGTCGGTGGGAAATAGCAGACGTTTGACGAGGTTCGGATCGAACCGCTTCCAATCCGAATCATAGAAAGCAGTGCCGTCCGGATGAGAATAGAACAACATACCTTTCTTAACCTTCCCATCCGGTGAGAGGTCGTACTGATCCATTCCAAAGCGGAGCAGTGGAGCCTGGATGTTGATGTCCACTTCCTGAGAACCAGTCTCGACGCCGGCCACATTGAAGTGGTGCAGGATAACGGTGCCTTTTCCGGCGGCCAGACCTGCCAGGGAGATGTTCGTCAGAGAGCCGGAGACTCCGGCTTCCCGGACTTCCAAGATTCCCTCGCTGCCAGCCTTTACCTCGGCATCCACCCGGACGATTCCGCCCGTCGGAATGACTCGGAGATAACCGGCCTGGGCTACATACGTCGGAACCTCGGACAGATCCACTTTCAAGACCGTAGGCCAGGATGCCGTGACGGTACGTTGATCGGTAGCGTTCTTCGTTGAGGATCCGGCTGTTACGAGGCAGGATTCTCCCTCTTTGAGGTCCTCCGAAGCTTGGAACCGGATATAGCCGGAGGCTATTCCCTCGGCATCGGCCTCATAGGTGATTGTTGTCGACTTCATACGTCCGGATGGTTCGCAAGAGGCAGAGATGTCTTTCTTTGGAAGGTTTGTCACATAGTATAAATCGATACTTTCCCCGGGCGTGACGGTGGGAGATTCTGTCCCGGAGAACTTGAAGAAATGAGAAGCCGGGTTCGGATCATCCGCTCCGGGAATGACGATTTTGACGGTCTTAAACAGATTTCGTACGATGTCAAAGTCCGACCGCATATCCGTTTTACCCAAATAGATGGCATAGCCCAGATTCTGGTATTCTCCGTTGGAACGATTCACCTTGATTGACAGATCAATATATGTACAGTTGCGCAGGGCTTCAAAACCAAGGTCCTTGTATACAGTTTTCCAACTCTCGGCTCCTTCTTTGTGCCCCTGGCAGTTCTCTAGCATATACAGCGTCACAGCGTGACCGCTTCCCCCCTTCTGGATTTCATCAAGGTCATTCTGCGTAGCCCGATCGTATTCTACGAATTTGCTCGGATCTTCTTGGCGAAAGTTCTCGACGAAATAGGGCACTTCCGTGTTGGCGTTCTCCACGATAATATGCATTGCCTGGACATGCCAGCCCTCCTGTTCGATACGGGACAAATCGAAATAGAGGTTGTATTTCGCGTACAGTTTCTTGACGGGGATTTCAAGGCCGTCTCCCGGAGAGGTCAGGTATACTCCCTTTTTGACACCGGCCATAGGCATTCCGTAACCTTCTGTCTCCAATCTCTTAAGCTCGGAAGGGTTTCGGCTAGTAAATCGAAGCGCTTCCAACTCGGCCTTCTTTAAGCCGGGACGGGCATAAGACGTGAGGTTCAGTTCTCCATAATTGACAATGGCATAAATGTCCATCTTTATCCCGGTCGGAAGGGACCAACTGAAGTTCTTCTGCTGCGGAAATAGGGCAACGGCAGTCCCTGTCTGCCCTCCGCTTCCCGGTGTATATGTGAGGATTTCACCTGTCTTTGCATCAAAGGCGAAGAGGGCGGCTTTCTGGAAATTCTCGACTTCGATGTCCACGATGGATCGAGTATCGTCATCTGATTCGTCGATTTGTCCCAGCGAGACCGGGACATCAATAAAGCGGTCCTTGGTCTCTGCGCGGTCCCACTCGGTTTCCCGGCAGGCGGGGAATGAGAGAATTGCCCCGATAAGAAGTGTAATTAACTTGCTTGGTTTCATGAGTTTGTATTTTAACATATGAGATTCTTAATGAAGTTCTTCTTCTCCGCCGTCATCCCATCCGTCATCGATATGAAGGCCGCTTTGGGTGTCGATCAAATCGTTATCGTGTTTCCAATCATTGTACTGGAGGCCGTCCTTCAGGTATTGGATTCTCCAGTTATAACGGGAATTTCTGCGGATATCGAAATCCGAGATTGCATCCTGCCCCAGATAGCTCCGGTAAGTGATGGACCCCACATAGATTCCTGTTCCCTCAACAACCGTTTCGAGGTAAGTGAGCTGCGTTTTCTTAGCATTGACGTTGTCGTTTTTATCCGGACTCTTTTCCCGGGATGTTCGGATTCCGTCAATGACTCCCTGGCGATTCTCGGGTACGTAGAATACGAAGGTTCCGGATGCTGATCCGGTTCCCTCTTGGAATTCCTGTTGGTCCCAATCTTCCTCTAGAATGGCTTCACCGAAGGGGCGAAGCACTCGGTTGAGTTGGCATACACGGGCGGAACGGATGGCCGCCCCCGGCCATTCACAAGATATCTGTACGGTTACTTTGGCGAGCAATCGCTCTACAGGAATGCTTGTTCCGGCTCCCGGATAGGAGAGTTTTCCGGCCATCGGAATCCCGCGAGATGCGATGGACTCGGCGCCATCTGAATAGGAAGGAATTCTATAAGTCAACATTGATAATGCGCTTTCAGAACGGGGAATAACCCCCGTTTGATCTCCCATGTTCACAAATGCATAGATGGTATATTTCCTGCCAGACTCCAGTTCGAGTGAAAGGGTCTCCAGGTTTTTTGTGAAATGCTTGCAGGCAGCGAGCGTTCCATCGTTTCCGTAGGCGGCAAGAGTAATCTCTGTTTTCTTGGTCTCAATGTTTGACCCCGTTAGTAAAGAACGGGTAGTAACGCTGCTGAAGTCGGTCTCCGCAGTCCGGAAGATCATCTCCGGCCTTTCCCGACTGCAGGCGATAAAAAGGACGGCCGCAAGGACCGCATGAATGGGTAATCTTTTCATAAGTATCGATTTATTGTTCGACAAGCGGGAATGCTTTTCCTTCTTCCCAGTCCGCCACCCGAAGGTCGGCCAGCCCTTGGGCTAAGTCGAGGGAAATGAAAATGTCCTGCAGATCCTCCGCTTTCCAGTTATATCCGAGCTGGCGGATGTACTCGCCCAATGGAAATTGGATTGCCGGAGCATTCTCGGGATAGATGGTGACCTCTAAAGAATCGTCAGTCTGACGAGGAATACGAAAAGTGATGACCGTTTCACCTGTTGCCGGGATGGGGGCGAATTGAAAAGAGCCTGTAATCGGAGAGAAGTCCAGCGCGTCAAAGCCACAGGTGTTTCCTTCCACCTGGAACCGGTATGTGCGTATTGTTTCCTCAATTTTCCGGATATCCAGGAAGACGGTGGCGAACTGTTTGTGGAACAAGATGTTCGCATGGGCATAATCGCCGGTTGCATCCACCTCTTCGAAGAACGCATATAAAGAATCGGCCTGACTGTTCACCGGAATACGGATTTCGTGTCCGGTCGGGATGGAACCATTGGCGAGGCCTTTGCAGGCAGATAGAATAAAGACGCCTTTTCGGATGGGTTTGCGCCATTCGGGTTGGCAGTCTTCTATCCGGACTTGCTCTCGGAAGACAGTCTCCGAATCCCAACCTAAGAGTTCCACCGATCCTGTTGCATCCGGATCCGAAAAAGTAACCGTCAGGCTGCAGGGGCATGGGTTGCGGTCTTCCTTGACCGTGCAGGCAGTGCAAACCGTAAAGATAGCCACTAAGAAGGCAGAAAGAAGGATTCTATCCATAATGGATTCAGGAGTTTTCTTGGACCGTATATGCTGGCCCCCAGTCGTCTATAGAGGTGTTGAAGATAACGTCGATTGAACCGGGCTCGTCCTTTTCAGGATCGGTGGATCCCAATTTTCGGATGATGGCCTCCTCGACAAAATAGGTTTTGTTTCGTTGCATCGCCGGCAAGGTGATGGGATAGAAATATGTTTTGTCGTTGATATCTGCCTCCAGTACGAGCCGGGTATGCCGGATAGACCAATTCCCAGACCGGCTGTCTTGATTTGTCTGGTTGGGATAACAATAAAAATGATGTTCCTGCATATAGGGGGATGATGCCGTGATTATTGCATTGATTCCCTGGTCCGCCAGGAGGGCATCCACACCGGCGTTCGTATGAAATCCCATTCGGTTGTACCAACAGGAAGCGTTGGCATTCATCTCCGATGCTCCCACATCATCTCTCAAATGGGTTTTTCCGTAGCAGTTGGTCAGATATATGGCTTTTAAGCGGAATGTTCGGGATAGCAGAGTCGGGTCTGTAAAATCGGTGGATATCTTACGGATGCCCACCTTGGCAACCAGTCGATTTACATTGATGGTCTGTGGACGGCTGTTTTGAGTGGGAACTGTGATAGTTCGGCTTCCGAACATCACAAGTTGAGAAAGACTGTTGTCGATGAGATTGGATTCAGCTTTGGAAAACTGCGAGAAGGTTGAGTAGGCTTCCGGTCGAAAGGAAGATGGTGGATTGGCAATAGCGTAGGCCGTGTAAACTCCGGCTTCAATTGAGCAATGAATGGGGGACATCGCCCCTGACGTCCCGACATCGATCAGTTTTCCCTCTCGGTACAGCATGAGAGTCCAATGATCGACGTGCCCTTCGCCGCTTGTTACAGTCGTCCGAGTATCCGATTCAAGAATGGAGAATGCGACATCGACCTTTTCGGAAGGATTCCCAACCGTCCCTCGGCATCCTGCAATCTGCAGGAGGCCGGGGAGCAGGAAGGAAATGACGACTTGGTTCGCTTTTTTCATGTTTACAGCGTGATTATTCCCATGTTCAGACCGATTTCCCATTCATTGACTGAGATCTGAACAGAGGCGTCTCCGGTCTCTAGCGGTTTATAGGGGTCGTCGTTGGGTAAATGGCGGAGAATCATTTCATCGATGACATAAGTCTTGTTTCGCTCCAGGACTGGTAGAACAACAGGATAGTAGCCTTTTTTGTTCTGGAAGGTAACTTCAACCACAAGGATCGTATGACGTGGTGCCCAGGAAGCATCATAGGTGTCTTGCTCAGTCGGATTAGGATATGGGTAGAAAACATGTTCTTTTTCGTACGCTTTATTGTTATTCACCGTCGCGGAGACTTTGTCGTACAGAAGAGCGTCATAGTTACTGTCTTTATGCTTTAGTTGGTTCACCCAGGTACTAGGTGTCCCGTTCGACGCATATGTGTTGTCTCCGGCCACGTTTATGAGATAAATTCCTTCGATGGAAACGGACTCAGAGGCAAGGGCCAACTGGAAGTCTGTGGAGATCTTTTTAATTGATACGCGGGAGACGAAGCGCTTTACAGTGATGGGAACCGTGAGCTTGTCTTTGAGTTCTAAGGAGGTGGATCCGACCATTACTAAAGCGTCAGGTTTATTGTCGGAGAGCTTGCTGACTTCCTTCTTCAGTTCGCTTTCGGTTGTCAGATTCTTTAAAGTAGGTGCGTTCACTAGCGCCCAGACCGTACGTAGTCCCGAAGTGGCTGTCAACTGGGCGGTCATTGCTGCGCCGGCATCCTGGTAATCTTCCAGTTTTCCGTTATTGAAAACATATACTTGGAGGTTCTTGACCTTCGATTCATTGGCGTTCTTGACGGCTGTGACACGGGTGGGAGCAGTGCCGAGGATAGTAACATTCACTTCGACCGGTTTGTTCTCGGAGTCGATGCTTTCCCGCTCGCAGGAGAGGAGAGTCAAAGCGGCCAGGACCGCAGAAAAGAAATAAGGGATTTTCATTTGTGATAAAAAGGTTTAAGGTTTGAATGATAAATTGTTATCGTCTTCTTGAAGTTCGCGGTCCAGGCCGTATCGCCGGATGAGCCCGGAGATTTCAGGGTCCAGGTTGCCGCGGTGGACAAACGTGGGGTTGAGCCGACAGGCTTTGAGGTAGCTCTCAATAGCCTTCCGGTCGTCTCCCTGCCGACTGTAAAGGATGGCCAGTAGGTAGAGCACCTTGTCGGTGCGTTCCATCGGCTCCAACACCTCCAAGGCTGATGCATTGTAATCCAGGGCGCAGAAGGCGACTGCGGTGTTGTAGTCCTTGTAGGGCCGCAGCAGGGTGACGGCCTGTTCATATTCGCGATCCCGGATGGCTTGGAGGCCACGCATATAAACACTGTCCACGACAGTGGTATGGATAGTGTCCTTCTGCAAACCCTTCCGGTGCAGGTGAAAGTCGAAGCGGACGGTTCGCAAACGCGGATAAAGGTTTTCCCGGATGTGCCGATAAGAGGGAAGTTTCTGAATCTTTTGCTCTCGGAGATCAAAATCCTGGAGTGTTACCATTCTCTCGTATTCCTCTTTTTCCCGTTCACTCAGGTTTTCGTCATCCCGGACCAAAGCGTCCAACATAGTCCAGTTCTCCGGATTGTTCCGCGAAAGGAGTCTGATATTGGCGGGTGCTTCCTCTTGATAGGTATCATCTAGTCCGATATGAAAACCACTTTTCCGCACTGAGTCACGATAGTGCCGGAGAAAGCCATCGAAATAATTAGAGACACTCTCGGAGCGCCGCATGGACAGTTTTCGGTTGTGCTCATAGGAACCCTCTGGCGAACAGGATGCGGTCACGACAATCGAGTCTAGATCGAATTCCCTGTTCTGAAGAAGACTCCTCAGATTTCCTTCAATTCGGGCCATCTCTTCCTGATTGTGGCCCGTCTCCTTGCGGATTTCGGCGCGTCCTTGTTCAAAGTCGATGTAGCAGGCAGTATTGGCTTGAACCCTTCGTTCGGTCACAATGGTCTTGTAGCGGACAGCATCGTCGCTGAGACTGCTTATGGAACTGATATAGAAGGTTAATGGCTCAGTTCGAGGAACCCGGTAAATCCGTCGATCTTCCTCGAATATATCGCCCGATAGTAAGACGGTTGCTTTACGAAGGCTTGGCGTAACGTGGATGGATTGTACGTAATCATAAAAGATGTCCCCGTCTGGTCTGACGATGACTGAGTCTAGTCGGAGCCCTTCCGTTACGATGGGTACTTTTACATATTTCCGGAATATCTGGTCCTTTCGTCCTACCTTCCAACGGTTCCTTCGCACGACAAACTGATTTGTATAATGCGTGAGTGCCTGTTTTTCTGTAACGCCATAATGAGATTGGAATTCCTCGTCGGATACGGATGTAGAGTCCGTTTTGAATCGGTAGATGTCTGGGAGATTCCGACGAAGGAACATCTCTAGTTGAAAGCGGTCGATGAAATGCGTTGAATCCGCGGCAATCGAATCGAGAAACCTCTGATAGTGTTCGTATCCCTTGAACTGAGCCCTTCGGTATCCTTCTCCCGTGATGAGGATAGGGTCCAACCGAAGACTGTCTTCCTTTATAAACAGATCAGGATAGAACCGGAGCTGCCAGTCTCGGTCCTGCATTGCCTCAGGGATGATGATTCGGAAATTCAGATCCACGCGTCCGCTACGTTCCGCGACATTGCGAAATCGGGCCGTGACTCGGGCCGCTTGTAGGACATCCGTCGCTACCATCTCTCCATTCTCATCCTTGACGGCGCGCATTATTAGCACCTGGTTTCCATCCGGGTCTTCCACAACCATCGTGTCTCGGCGTGGATCCGCGCTCATTTCAATTTCGGGCAGTTCTTTTTCGTCGGCAATGACCATTTGAGCGCCTAGGGATTGGTGACGGATTCGATCCAGTTTCCTCTGGGGGCCACACCCGGCAAGGCCGACGAATGTCAGCAGGATTGCACCCGATATCCACCGACACTTCATCACTATAGGAATCTTTGAGGTTGAACAGGATCGTCATCGGGAGTAAGGACCGTGATACGACGGGCAAGGATTTCCCATCCACTTCGTTCGGCTCCGTCGGCCATCGTATACTTGAAGGTTCGGACGCGGCCGGCAAGCTGGACGATGGAGCCTTTCTCGATCTGTCGAAAGTCTGGCATATTTTTCCCTTCCCAGGCGGTAACGTTGAACCAGGTGGTGTCAACGACGGGATTGTTGTCACGGTCCTTGTATGAATACTCCGTGACGATAGAAAAGCGGCATACTTCTGCGTCACCCACTCGATTGATGGAGGACATGCCTACGATGCCGCGTAGCTCGATTCTGTTGAGAAATTCCATTTGATATAGTTTTATGGATTGAACGCTAGCCGGTTTTGACGGGCGCGCTCCGTTTTTCCGGCTGGGACAAATGTACACGGGAATCCTTCTTACGACCATTTGAGAAGATGCGGGACGCCCTTTTTTTTATGTTTCTTGCCCAGATTGCGTGTTTTTTGTCCTCTTCCGCGAAGAAAATAACACGGCATAAGATTTTTTCTTGTGCTGCAGGTTTCCGATAGTTTTAAATAAACATAAATACTTGCGTTTTTTTTCTTACTATCCTTGGATTAACCGCTTAGAACGGCCAATTTCACGGATAGAATAATAAAAGGCTATGATGTACAAACTGGATGACAATGCTGCATACTGTCTAGAGTGCGGCGATCCGTTACCCTACGGAAGGAAAGACAGGAAGTTTTGTTGCAATGAATGTAAGAACCGGCATCACAACCGTGAGGCACGGCAATGGCGGAGTCGTTATGCTCAGGTCATCGGAATATTACAGAAGAATCACGATATTCTTTCTCACCTTGTTCGGATAGGTGTAAAATCGATTCCAAAGGCGGAACTACTCCAATTAGGTTATCATACTGGATTCGTTACCTCCAGTGGCCGACAGGGGCGCCGCACCATCTGCCGCTGCTTCGACATCGTCTTTATCGACACGGAAACGAGGCTTGCGGGGATAGCGATGGAGAGCCTGCCGTGGGAGCAGGAAAGGGGACGGGCGCTTTCCTCTGAAAGGTAGGAAAGGAGCCCGTCCCCTGATGTCGGTCGGCCGGTCGGCCGGCGGCTAGAGAGCGCCGAACAGTTCTCGGATGAAGGTGGTGAGGTTGATGTCGTTGGCCTTGAGGCCGAGTTTCTGGCGGATGGTGCTGTTGACATGGTACACCATGGAGGTGTCGGAGATGTCTTTCACCTCTTTGCCGTTGTAGCCCATGTGGTACAGGCAGCACAGGCCGATTTCGTAGCGGGAGAGCCCGCACTGCTGCAGGCGGTCGATCGCTTGGGGATGGCTTACGGCATACTGCAGGGCGAGACTTTCGATGAAGGAGGCCCTGTCGGCAATGACTTTCTCGATCTCCTTGTTAGCCTTCCGGCTGGAGACGGCGTTCCCGGCCATCCGGCCGATCAGGATGTGGTCGATGAGATTGATGCGGTCGATGACCAGCTTCCTGGTCTCCTCGTCGAGACCGGCCGTATCGGTATCGACACTGACCAGGGAGTCCTTCTCTTCTTCCAGCTGGCGGAGATAGTCCTGGACAATCTGTTTCTCCTTGCGGCGGACGGAAGGCAGAATGATCAGGTTGTGGATCAGGTCCAGGACCAACAAAGCCATGTACACATAGGTGAATGTGTCGATCGTATCCCATCCGTCCCTATAGACGTCGTAAATGGGCCAGAACAGGAGAATGATGTCAAGCTCGATCGGGAAACGGAGCTGCTCGTGGAATAGCTCCTTGAAGGTCTTGTCCTTGAAGGATCCCTTCCCGGCCAGAAGGATGACGTCCAGCACGGCTCCGACGAAACCAAAGACCCACATCCCGAAGACAAACCGGTACACCGCTTCCGATTCTTCCAGGCAGAAAAAGGCAATGGCTCCGACAATTATCAGGAGATCCATTCCCAACGTGGAATCAGGCAGGTCTATTTGAGGCACGAATTTGTCCTCGAATAATAGAATTGCGATGATAACAAGCAGAAGAGCGATGGCGACGACGGCGGCGGCCACAAGATGTCCGCCCTTAAATAAACAGGCGGAAAACAGAGAGATCATGGCAAGACCAAACGCCAAGTTCCTAAATTTTTCAACGAGTCTGTAGTCCATTTTTTGTTCGTTTTTTCTTACACAAAGTTACCGCATTTCTGTTTTTCCGGCAAATTTTGAGTTTTAGAAAGGACTCTGTAACTCGTTGATAATCAAGCGTTGGGTCTTGCCATTGTTTGAGGTGGCAGGTAAGGGGTCTTATTTCGCCGTCAGATGCGGGGCTTCTTGATGATGCGGATGACCAGCGAGACGATATAGACGATGAGGCCGTAGGCGATGGGAAGCAGGCCGACTTTGACGCCGCCCCAGATGACGGCGGGGGCGATGTCGCCCGCCAACTGGATGACTTCGCTGGCCTGGATGAAACCGATTATGGTGAACAGGAAACCGAAGGCAAGGGCGGCAAGACCGATCTCCTTCACCCATGCGGGAGCCTTCCAGGCGGCAAAGAACAGCGCGATCAGAAGGAGCGTGATGATGGACATGGGACCGTACCCTCCGGCGGCGAAGAGTTGGAATACGTTAGTTCCGAGAAGTAACATGATGATACGTGTTAAAGTTTGACAATGGGTTTCGGAAATCCTTGTTGCAAAGATAAAGACGAAGCGGGCAGAAATGCAAAGTTAAATCCGTACACATGGGTGTCAAATCCGAAAACACGGCATTTTAGCGCATTCTGGGGCTTGATTTTCCACAGGATTCGTTAAATTTGTATAGGAATGAAAAAGGTGCTCATCATCATCGCTTACTGGCTGGCAGCCATCTTTCTGACCACGATGCTGCTCGTGAGCCTGGACTATACGATGGCACAGGCGCTCCTCATGAGCCTGACCTTCCTGCCTACTTCGATGGCCCTTTCTTTCCTGCTCCCGAAGGTGGACCGTGCTAAGGATCGGCGGGGACGCATCCTGGACAGCGTCTTCATTATCCTGGGGGTGATGACGACGGCCTTTTTCCTCATTTTCTCCATCGAGTGGTTCCTGCTCTTCGTCCTGGATACGAATGGGGATTACGAAAAGACCCTGCCTGCCATGCTCTTGAATCCGGTTTTCGTCGCCGGCATCCTTGCGGCCCTGGCCTACGGGAACTATGTGCTGGAAAGATGGCTGAATGCGCGCTTCCCATCGACAAGGCCCATTACCTTCTTTTCCGGTTACCGGAAGGTTTCCATCGACAGGAAGGATATCCTCTATGTGGAGTCCCGCGATTCCGAAGTGTGGGTTTTCGCGCGGGACGGCGAGACATATCGCAACCGGAACGGTATCGGCCAATGGGAGAACCTCCTGGGGGAGGGCTTCCTCCGGATCCACCGCGCCTTTCTGGTCAATGTCACCCATGCCACCCTTGCCTCTCCGGACACCGTCCTCGTAGCCGGCAAGGAACTCCCGGTTTCCCGGAAGAAAAAAGAGACGGTCAAAGCTTTCTTTGATTATGAATAGAGTATTGATTTTTTTATCGTTACTGTTTGTTTCCCTGTCGATGTCCGCCCAGGACGTAACTGTCGATGGCGGCCGCTTCCGGAAAGGCGACGATCCGGCCTGGAGCGCGTTTGCCTATGATGACGGCACGTGGCAGGAGGTTACGTTCAACCAATCCTGGGAGGACCTGGGGCTGGAGCAGGTGAACGGTATCGGCTGGTACCGTCTGCACGTGCTGATTCCTTCCTCCCTCAAGAAAGGGGTAGTGGAGGCCATCATGCTGGACCTGGGCGCTATCGACGATTCCGACCAGACTTGGGTCAATGGCCATCCGGTGGGTAAGACCGGTACCTTCCCGGAGGATCCGGGCGGGTATTCCAGCGAGTACGGGAAGCGCCGCTATTATATCGTGGACCCTGGCTGGGTGCGCTGGGACCAGGATAACGTCCTTGCCGTGCGCGTGTATAACTACGGCGACCCGGGCGGTATGCGCCGGGGCTCCGCCAAGATCGTCAAGCCCAGCCTGAAGGATTTCGCGAAACTGTCGCTGGAGGCTGAACCCGGTGGCTACAAGGCCGTTCTGGCTACGTCCGCGAAGACCGCCGGCTCCCTGCAGATCACCGTCACGGATATCCTGACCGGTGCCCGGGAATCGTCCAAGACGCAGAAAGTGAACCTTCCCGCCTGGAAGGAAAAGCAGCTTTCCTGCCCGTTGGCCCCGCAAAAGCGGCTCAAAGTGACGTATGCCGATCCTCGTTTTTCCGAGGTCCTGGAGGCCGAAGTCTGCGCCCCCTACATCCTTACGCCTCCCGCTCCCGCCACGCCGCGTTATAACGGGCCTCTGGTGTTCGGCGTGCGTCCCGGTTCGCCGGTGATCTTCCGCCTGGCTTTCTCGGGCGACAAACCCATGAAATATGCCGTGGAGGGCCTCCCGGAGGGTGTCGTGCTGGATCCGGACAAGGGCGTTCTGAGCGGCAGCTGCGCCGTGGAGGGCGATTATCCGCTGGTATTTACGGCCACCAACGACAAGGGGACCGCTAAGGCCGATTTTACCTTGAAGGTCGGCCCCCAGATCGGCCTCACGCCGCCCATGGGCTGGAACAGCTGGAACTGCTGGGCCCTGAGCGTGTCGCAGGAGAAAGTGATGGCATCGGCCGTCGCCCTCATCAACCGCGGCCTGGCCGACTATGGCTATTCCTACATGAACATCGACGATGCCTGGGAGGCCGATGAACGGACGCCGGACGGTCGCATCGAGGCCAACGAGAAGTTCCCGGACATGAAGGGGCTGGGCGACTGGCTGCATTCCAACGGCCTCAAGTTCGGCATCTATTCCTGCCCCGGCGAGCACACCTGCGGCGGTTATCTGGGCTCGCTGGACCACGAAAAGCTGGATGCGGAAGTCTGGAACAGCTGGGGCGTGGATTACCTCAAATACGACTGGTGCGGCTACCGCTGGGTCTATGAGGCCGGCCGCGACAAGTCCGAGGCGGCCTTCATCTGGCCTTATCTGAAGATGCAGCACTACTTGGCGGAGCAGCCTCGGGATATCTTCTATTCCCTATGCCAGTACGGCTGGGGCAAGTCGTGGGAGTGGGGCGCCCTCATCGGCGCCAATTCCTGGCGTACGTCGGACGATATCATCGACACCTGGGAGTCGCTCTATATGAACGGCTTTGTGCGGCAGACCGAACTTTATCCCTATGCCGGCCCCGGCCATTGGAATGATCCGGACATGCTCATCGTGGGCAAGGTGGGCTGGAGCAGCAGCCTGCATGACACCCGTCTGACCCCGGACGAACAGTACACGCACATCTCCCTGTGGTCGCTGCTGGCGGCGAACATGCTCATCGGCTGTGACATCGCCCAGATTGACGACTTCACCTTCAACCTCCTGTGCAACAACGAGGTAAACGCCGTGAACCAGGACATCCTGGGCCATCAGGCGCATCGGGACGTGGTCGAGGACGGCATGCAGATCTGGAGCCGTGACCTATACGACGGCGGCAAGGCCGTGGGCATCTTCAACCTGAACGAAGCCTCCGTCCCTGTGCGGCTTGACGGCGCATTGGCTAAAATCGACCTGAACGCCGATACCGTCCGCGACCTCTGGCGTCAGAAGGACATCCCGACGGCTGCCGAGTATGTCATTCCACCCCACGGGGTGCTGTATGTAAAGGTGCGCTGTTTATAGCCTTTTTCCGAAGATTTCGCAGACCAGCCTTTTCTCTCCGTTTTCGGGAAGCCTGACGTTTTCCCAGTGGAAGCTGTCGGCCGTGATGTCGGAGAAAATCCAATAGGCGTCTTTTTCGGAGAGGACCTTTCCGACGAGCTTGTCGCCCTGCTTGGTGAAGCAGAGCCTCTTCATGCAGTGGTCGCAGGTATATACGACATCGTAGTGTCCTTCGGCTTTGTTGAACATTCTGAGCGACGATCCGTATTCTCCGTCGGGTTGCGGCTCGGCTTCCTTGGTCGCTCTTGACGGGAAGATGAAGATGTCCTGTATGCCGGCGCCTTCCAGTATCCTGCGGAAAATCCATTCGCCCTTGACATGGCGCTTGCAGCCTTCTGTCGGCTCGTCGTAATAATCGCAGTCCCAATCTCCTAAGAGCGGGGCGAACCAGTCGTATGCATCGGGTATCTTGTCGGTCTTGTCGCTTAACAAAGCGTCAATGAAATTGTCCATGATTATATTCTTTTATTGTATCAAAGTTAGCGTTTCTTTTCCAATGTGCCGAAAAAATAGTAAGTTTGTTCGGATAAAATAACAGTCTATGTACCACAGGAAACCGAAACGCGCCAATCCCTATAAAGCGGAAAACGAGGCCTTCCTGGAAGCGAAATCCAAGGAAGAGGGAATCGTCGCCCTTGACAATGGCGTCCTCTACCGAGTCCTGGAGGAAGGTCACGGTACCAAGCGGCCTACGCCCCGCAGCATCGTCTATGTCCATTACACCGGCAGGCTCATCGACGGTACGGTCTTCGACTCCACGGAAGGAGATCCGCTTCCTGCGCTGTTCATGGTGGGAGACCTCATCATGGGATGGCAGATTGCCCTCACGCGGATGCGCGAAGGCGACAAATGGGAGGTCTTCATCCCTGCCAAATGGGGCTACGGCTCCACCAAGCTGGACGACATCCCCGCCCACAGCACCCTGATCTTCACCCTGACGCTGGTCAAGATAGAAAGATGAGGTGATTTCTCCTCATAAATCGCAATTTATGGGGATTCCCCGCTTGAGGCAGGCTCCGTATCTTTGCCGTCGAGTAACGAAAGACTGTCAAAGCTATGGAAAAGAAAAACAGAATCATCCTCTTTTGGACCCTTACCATCCTTGGTTTCCTGTCGCATTCCCTCGCCGATGCGCTTCCCGCCTTCTGGGGACAGAGCATTGTCGCCGAGCAAGGTCCGGCCCCTGTGGGTATGATGGCCTTCATGGTCTGCCTGACCTATCTTGTGCCGGTCATCGGCATCCTTCTGATGGTGTATGGAGGCAAGACCGCCAAAGTCATCAATGCCGTGCTGGCCTGCTTCGTCGCCTTGTTTACGCTGCTGCACATGAGTGAACTGCTGGAAGCCTTCAACCCTGTCCAGCTCTTCATCATGCCGATGATGTTCGTGGTGGCGCTCCTGATGGCCATTGATTCCGTGAAGGTCTGCAAGGAGAAATAGCGATGAAGGCTGACTACAAGAACTGGATGCCGAAAAGCATGATTTGGGGCTTTGCGGCCGGTACTGTCGTCTCCCTGGCGCTGACGCTGGTCATCGGCATAAGCTGGCTGAAAATCCTCCTGCTCGTCCTTACCCTTTTCTTGGCCGGAATGACCGTATGGACGGTGCTGATGCACAGGGCGTTCTCCTATGACGGCAAGCGTCAGATGTCCCGCCAGATCATCGACGGTGTCGCAGCGTATGTCAAGCTCCCTAAGGGTGGTCGATGTCTGGACGTGGGCTGCGGCAGCGGTGCACTGGCCATCGCCGTGGCCAAGCGCAACCCGCAGGGAAAAGTGACCGGAATCGACCGCTGGGGTGCGGATTATGCATCCTTCAGCAAGAATCTCTGCGAGAAAAATGCGCGTGCTGAAGGCGTGGATGGGGTGACTGATTTCGAGCAGGGAAATGCCCTGAAGCTGGACTTCCCGGATGATACCTTCGATGCCGTCACATCCAATTACGTGTACCACAACATCCCCAGCCATGATCGCCAGGCCATTCTGATGGAGACCCTGCGCGTACTGAAAAAGGGAGGCACATTCGCTGTCCATGACCTCTTCTCCATTCAGAAGTACGGTGATATGCAGGCCTTTGTGAAGAAGTTGAAGGATTTGGGATACGAACAGGTTGAACTCATCTCCACCGACCACGGTCTGTTCATGTCTCCCTGGGAGGCCAAGTGGATGGGGCTCGCGGGTTCGGCCATTTTGGTGGGAAAGAAGTGATTGCAACCGGGTTGCAAGGGCATCTTGATACCTTTGCACCGTCATGAAACAGAAAGACCATCTTCCCTTTTTCGGCATCGGCCCCTATTACGTGGGCATCATTGCCATACTTACCGTCGTCGGAATGGTTCTGTCCGCCAGGGGATACCTGGACAGCGGAATCTTTCCGGCACTGAAGATCCCGATGCTCGTCATCGGCATCCTTGTCATCCTCCTGGGCGCGTTCATCTGGGGCTATGCCTTCTTCTTTGACAAGATCGACGACGCCATCAAGAACAACCGCCTGTGTACGGAGGGTATCTATGCATGGGTGCGCAACCCCTTGTATGTGGGTTGGATGTTCATTTGCATCGGCGTTTCCTTGTTCGCAGGCAACCTCTGGCTGCTGGTGCTCCCTTTCATCTTCTGGGCCCTTATGGCCATCATGATGAAACTCACGGAGGAGAAGTGGCTGCACGAGCGCTATGGCGCCGAGTACGATGCCTACTGCAAGCGGGTGAATCGTACCTGGCCGTGGTTCCCTGCTAAGTAGGGTATCGGGCTTGACAATAAAGCGTTGAATTCGTATATTTGAGAGATGAAACGTTTTATTCGATGAAAAAAGTATTCTTCTTTTTGACGCTGCTGGTCTTCGCTGTGACGGCGGCGTCGGCACAGACCAAGAAGGTCTCCGTCCTTGGAGACTCCTATTCGACGTTCAAAGGCTATAATCCTGATGGTTACGCTCCCTTCTACCCGGATGCCAACAATGACGTCAAGGAGGTGGAGCAGACCTGGTGGAGCCTGTATATCCAGGCCAAAGGCTATCAGCTGGAGAAGAATAATTCCTGGGGTGGAACGACCATCTGCGGTACGGGATATTTTCATCGGGATGTGTTCAACTCGTATTTCATTTCCCGGGTGGATATGTTGGGGGACCCCGACATCATCTTCCTTTTCGGCGGAACCAACGACGCCTGGGCCCGCGCTCCCATCGGCGAGTACCAGTATTCAGACTGGACGAAAGACGATTGCAAGAGCTTCCGTCCCGCCCTTGCCTGCCTGCTGGACATGCTGCAGAAACGTTATCCGAAAGCGACGGTCTATTCCATCCTGAACTCCGAGCTCCAGGAAGAGGTCAATGAGTCCATGCGCGCCGTCTGCGAGCATTATGGCGTTCAACTCATTGAACTTCACGATATTGACAAGCAGAACGGCCACCCGTCCATCAGTGGCATGAAGGCCATCTGCGACCAGCTTCTGGAAGCCATTCATTGAGATAGTTTCTTTACAAGTTCAAAAATAAATCTTATCTTTGCGTCCTTTTTTAAAGGAGGCTAAGATAGATTATGAAGAAGGTTAGTTATATTTTGTGCGCCGTGATGGCGCTTGTGCTGTTTTCTTGTGAGAAAGCCCCGAAGGAGACTCGGGAAAATGATTTGGTTGAATCTCTTTCCGAAAGCCTCGTTTGGGATTTGAACAAAAGATATCCGAAAGCAAAGATTACCGCGACCGCTGAATGGTCGGCCGACGGACATGCCGTCAGGAGTGTTTCCTTGATCGACAAAAACGGTCTGGAGAATGAAGTCTTGTACCGGAACGGACGTTGGTATTATTCGGAAAAGAGGTACGATGTCGATGATTTCATCTCTCAGCTCCCCAAACGGGTCCTCTCGACATACCTCGGTTTAGGTCTTAGAAATGAGAAGTTTACCGACGATGAACATCATGTCGTCGAGATTGAAAGAAAAGGTCTGGATCAGAAACAGTATGAGATCTGCTGTGTCGCTACCTGCATGACGGACGAATATGTGTTCGACGATCTGTTTTGTCACATTGTCATTGCTGAGGACGGTACCCTGCTCTCCAATAAGCACGTTCGTTTCTGCCCCACGGATCAGACCTACGATATGGACAAGTGCTTTGAGGTTATCCTTGATCTGTACGGGAATGTGACGATCCTTGGCGCGATCAGAGAAGAGAATAAAAGAGATAATTACGTTTTCATCCGTGACAAGGGCATTGTCAAGACCATTAAGTTACGACTGGTCTGGGGCGGAGACTATGAGTGGGAGGAAACCCGTTACAAGCTTTCCCCGTACTCCGCTATCCCGGAATATGTGCAGACGGCGATAGACAACCAGTTGTCTCGAGTTCCCGACGAAGGGTTGTTTGCGATTTTCATCGTCGAGAACACGGA
>JAEEGK010009794.1_pt1 | contig 22255 bp, 16 predicted proteins | sample 8958771 | NCBI WGS metagenome assembly JAEEGK01 (sample SAMN16246547, study PRJNA631951) | gut metagenome | biome: gut microbiome; feature: rumen; material: SC-attached | host: Bos | place: Iran: Karaj | collected 2018-10 | reverse complement strand
GCCGCCTGAACGTCCGTGCGGATGAGCTCTCCGATGGTCTCCAGCTGCGCCTCGAAGGCGTCCGCCCAGGCCACGGACTGGGCAGGGCCCCCGGAGACATAGCTCATGGCCCGGAGCAGCTCGGTGCGCCCCAGGGCCCGCTCCAGCCGGACCTTCTCCTCCCAGTCCCCCGCCGGGGGCTCCGCCCCGAAGCAGTTGGGGAACATGGCCGCCAGCATATGCCCCGTGAGGGCGGATACAGCCTCCCGCAGGCCCAGATAGTTCATCATACAGATCCCTCCGATTGCCGAATAACCTAGTCTTTCAGTAAGTATAGTTTAACACACTTTACAGGGAATGTCAATAGATACCGCAATTATGCTTGAAAACCTACGGACAATATGGTACTTTAATGGGGAGGGGAGGCGCGCCATGAAAATATCCACTAGAGGCCGGTATGCTCTGCGCATGCTCCTGGATCTGGCGGAGCACCAGCAGGAGGGCTTTGTTGCCCTGAAAGACGCGGCGCAGCGGCAGAACATTTCCAAGAAGTACCTGGAGCAGATCATCCCTATCCTGAACCGCGCCGGCATGCTGAAAACCAGCCGGGGCTTTCAGGGCGGCTACCGTCTGGCCATGAATCCGGACCAGTACAAGGTGGGGGACATCCTGCGGGCCACGGAGGGCAGCCTTGCCCCGGTGACCTGTCTGGAGCAGAAGCCCAATCTGTGCCCCCGCTGCAATTCCTGCGATACCCTGTTCCTGTGGGAGGGGCTGGAGACGGCCGTTTCCGGATACCTGGACAACGTCACGCTCCAGGATATCCTGGACCGGAAGCAGCAGAAGCCCGGTAATGATTATATGATCTGAACCGGGCGTCAGGCAAGAAAAACCCGATCGCCTGGTGACATTTCCGGCAATTTGTGTTACGCTCTTCCAATGAATCAGGCAGCTGCGCCCCAGGCGCACGGGAAAGGAAAGATGACCATGCCCAAACAGTATAAATTCGAGACCATGCAGATCCATGTGGGCCAGGAGCAGGCGGACCCGGCAACGGACGCCCGGGCCGTGCCCCTGTACCTCACCACCAGCTATGTGTTCAAGGATTCCGCCCAGGCCGCCGGGCGCTTTGCCCTGACGGAGGAGGGGAATATCTACACCCGCCTGCAGAACCCCACCACGGATATTTTCGAAAAGCGCATCGCCGCCCTGGAGGGGGGCGTGGGCGCCCTGGCCACCGCCTCCGGCTCCGCCGCCATCGCCTACGCGGTGCAGAATATCGCCCTGGCGGGGGACCACATCGTCACCAGCACGAACCTCTACGGCGGCACCCACAACCTGTTCGCCAACACCCTGGTGGAGCAGGGGCTCACCGCCACCTTTGTGGACCCCGCGGACCCGGAAAATTTTGAGCGGGCCATCCGGCCCAACACCAAGCTGCTGTATGCCGAGACCCTGGGCAACCCCAATTCGGACGTGATCGACCTGGAGGCCATCGGGGAGATCGCCCACCGCCACGGCATCCCCTTCATTGTGGACAGCACCTTCGCCACCCCCTATCTTCTCCGGCCCCTGGAGCACGGGGCGGACATCGTTGTCCACTCCGCCACCAAGTTCATCGGCGGCCACGGCACGGTGATGGGCGGCGTTATCATCGACGGCGGCAGCTTCGACTGGGCCGGGAACGACAAGTTCCCCGGACTCAGCAAGCCCAACCCCTCCTACCACGGCATCGTGTTCACGGAGGCCATGGGGAACCAGGCGTATATCGTCAAGCTGCGCTGCACCCTCATGCGGGACCTGGGGGCCACGGTCTCCCCCTTCAACTCCTTCCTCCTGCTCCAGGGTCTGGAGACCCTGTCCCTGCGGGTGGAGCGGCACGTGGAGAACGCCCTGAAGGTCGTTGACTTCCTGAAGGATCACCCCATGGTGGAAAAGGTGAACCACCCCTCCCTGGCCGTCGGCCGGGAAAAGGAGCTGTACGACCGGTACTTCCCCAGGGGCGCCGGTTCCATCTTTACCTTTGAGATCAAGGGCGGCGCCCCCGCCGCCCAGCGCTTCACGGAGAACCTGGAGCTCTTCTCCCTGCTGGCCAACGTGGCGGATGTGAAGAGCCTGGTGATCCATCCCGCCAGCACCACCCATTCCCAGCTGAGCGAGGAGGAGCTGCTGGCCTGCGGCATCAAGCCCGGCACCATCCGTCTTTCCATCGGCACGGAGCATATCGACGATATTCTGGCGGACCTGGCCCACGGCTTTGACGCCCTGAAATAAGCCCGGCTCCACGCCGGACCCTGCGGAAAGGAGCGGCATATGTCCAGGATCTATACCTCCGCCGATCAGCTCATCGGCGGCACGCCCCTGCTGGAGCTGACCCACCTGGAGCGGGAGGAGGGGCTGAAGGCAAGGCTGCTGGCCAAGCTGGAATATTTCAATCCCGCCGGCAGCGTGAAGGACCGGGTGGCCCGGGCCATCATTGACGACGCGGAGGCCCGGGGCCTGCTGAAGCCCGGCGGCACGGTCATCGAGCCCACCTCCGGCAATACGGGCATCGGGCTGGCCAGCGTGGCCGCCGCCCGGGGGTACAGGCTCATCATCGTCATGCCGGACACCATGAGCCAGGAGCGGCGGCAGCTCATCCGGGCCTACGGCGCGGAGCTGGTGCTCAGCGACGGCAGCAAGGGCATGAGCGGCGCCATCGCCAGGGCCGACGAGCTGGCGGCAGACATCCCCGGCAGCATCATTGCCGGGCAGTTCGTGAACCCCGCAAACCCCCGGGCCCATTACGAGACCACCGGCCCGGAGATCTGGGCGGATACGGACGGGAACGTGGATATCTTCGTGGCGGGGGTGGGCACCGGCGGCACCCTCACCGGCGTGGGCCGGTATCTGAAGGAGCGCAGGCCCGATGTGAAGGTGGTGGCCGTGGAGCCCGCCGCCAGCCCCGTGCTGAGCCAGGGCCGGGCGGGGAGCCACAAGATCCAGGGCATCGGCGCGGACTTCGTGCCGGAGGTCCTGGACACCGGGATCTATGACGAGATCATCCCCGTTGCCAATGAGGACGCCTTTGCCCTGGGCCGCAGGCTGGGCCGAAGCGAGGGCATACTGGCGGGCATTTCCTCCGGCGCCGCCCTGTGGGCCGCCCTGGAGCTGGCAAAGCGCCCCGAAAACGAGGGCCGGACCATCGTGGTCCTCCTGCCGGATACCGGCGACCGGTACCTCTCCACCCCCCTGTTCGCGGAATAAGACGAATACGAATCCCCGGTACGCGGCGCATGCCGCGTACCGGGGATTTTTGCGCTCCTTTGCCGGAGCCGCCCCGCGCAAAAAGGGCGGGCGCCTGTCGGCGCCCGCCCGATTTGCTAATGGGTCAGGGTTTACCCGGTTACAGCTTAGGCGATGCCGGTCACGTAGATGGCGCCGCCGCCGATGCTGTGGGTGGTGCCCGCGACCTGGTCAACGAAGGTGATGGTCACGGTCTTGCCGGCATTGACGAGGGCCAGCAGCTGATCGATCGTGGAGACCACGTCGGTGGTGCCGCTGATGTTCACCAGCTTCACGCTGGTCAGAGTGAAGGCAACACCCGCGTTGTACAGAGCGCCGTTCAGGATGTAGTCGACGGAATCATCCTTGACGAGGTTCACAACGGTGCCGGTCACAGGAGTCAGCTGGTAGCTGCCGTCAGCGCCCAGCTTGTAGCTGTTGAAGCCGACAGCGGGAGCGGTGGAGGGGCTCTTGAAGTGCAGATCCAGAACCTCGCCGTCCTTCAGAGCGGTGTAGTAGTCATAGGGAACGCCATTCAGCAGAGCAGTGCTGGTGACAGCGCCATTGACGACATACACGTAGCTGTTCTGGACGTCGGTGCTGATGGGAGCGCTGGGAGTGCCGAACCACACGGTCCGCAGGGTCTTGGTGCCGGTGGTGCTGCCGCCGCCGGCCTGGTTGGCGATGTAGGTGTAGCAGACGGAGGAGCCCACGGCAGGCTTGGAGGTCAGGACGACCTTCAGGTTGGCGAGCTCAGCCGGATTCGCCGCAACGATGGGCTGCAGGCAGGCATACACGGTATCGGCAGTGCTGATGTTCTTGGGGTTGGTGGCGACCCAGCTCTCAGTGGCGTACTCGGTGCCGGCAACGGCAGGAGTCAGCACGGACTTGGTGGCGTCGGCGGTGTCGGTGGCAACCTTGTACACGCCGGCGGGCTGAGCGCTCATGTCGCTCTTCACAGCCAGGTTCACGATGGCGCCGGCGGCGTCAACGCACTGGGCGAAGAACAGGGTGGCGTAGCCGTACTCGGTGGAGACAGCCTTGCTGTAGCCCTTCACGAAGTACACGAACACGTTGTCCACAGGAGCAGTGTAGGTGCTGTAAGCGAAGCACAGGCCCTCGCTGTCCATGTAGAAGTTGTAGTAAGCGCCGACGGTCAGGGTGGTGGTGGCGGTGAAAGCGGTGGCGCCGAAGGGCACCGCGGAAACGGTGATGGCCTCAGTGGCGGCCACAGCGCCGTTGTTGAAGGTGTTGCCGGTAGCGGCGATCTTGCTCTGGAAGACCTGCTCGGCCTGCTTCACCACGATGGGCTCGGCAATGTACTTGCTGCCCAGCTGCTTGACGGTGACGATGTCGTTGGTCTTCATGCCGTCAGCGATCTTCAGGCTGCCCACGGGGATGGAGGCAGTGATCAGGCTGGCAACGCCCTTGGAGTCGATGGTCAGGGCATCGATGAAGTAGGTGCTGATCTTGTAGGACACGATCTTGCCGGCGTCGTCCAGGACGTACTTGCCGTCGGGACGGGAGGCGGGAGCGGGGATGGCGGGAGTCGCGTCCTCGTTGCCGTTGGTGAAGGAAGTCGCGTAGGCAGCGGTGGTGTTGGCAGCAGTGAGGGCATTCCAGGCGACCTCAGTGCAGTTGTCGTCCACAAAGTAGGCGTAATCCTTGCCGTCGTCCTCGGTCCGGTAGGTGACCTTGGCGTAGTGTCCGATCTGGTCGGCGGTGGTGTCGCAGATGACAGCGGTGAGGCCATAGCTGATGTCGTCAACCATGGTGGCGGGAGCGCCGCTCAGCGCGTTGGCGACAATGATGCCCTCGGCGGTCTTCATGCCCCAGGTCTCGGTGGCAAAGGTCTGGCCGCTCATCTCAACGTACATGGCGGTGCGCTTGTTGTAAGAGGTCAGGTCGCACTTCATGAACGTGGTGTAGATGACCTGAGCGGCGGTCTCACGGTTGGCTTCGCCCTCGAAGTCAACGCTCTTGAGGCCCTTGAAGAGCTTCTTGACGACAGAGTCGGTGAAGACGTTGACGTCCCAGCCCTCGCCGGTGTACTCGCCCTCGGCGCCGTAGCCGCAGGCGCAGAGCAGCATCTTGCAGAGCTCCTTCAGCTTGACGGGGCGCTCGGGAGCGAAGGTGCCGTCACCAAGGCCGTTGATGACGCCGCGCTGGCTGCAGAAGTAGACGTACTTGGCCGCCCAGTGGCTGCTGGCCACATCGGTGAACACCTGGCTGGCGGGCAGGATCTCCGCCATATCGGCGCCCAGCATCATGTAGGCGATCATCTTCGCGGCCTGCGCACGGGTCACAGTCTCCGCGGGCTTGAAAGAGCCATCCGGAAAACCGGCGATGATGCCCAGGCCTTCCATGGCGGTGACGGCGTCCTTATAGGTCACGGCAGCGGAATCGGTGAAGGCAGCGCCGGCACCGATGGTGCAGAGACCCAGGACCATCACGAGCGCCAGAACGAGGCACAGGGACTTCTTGAGGTTTCTCATGTTCTTTTCCTCCTTATCAGAATTTTCCGTTGATCCCAACATGAAAAGGACCACCGGGCCCGGGCGGGCCCGAAGGCCCCTTCCCCTAATAGCATGGACAATGTACTACGCCCTTCGCAAAAAGGCAAGGGGGTCGCGGCGATTGTAACCTAAGTGTAAAACTGGAGCCGGTTTTTCCCTGCCCGGGAGCCCTATCCTACCACGCCGGAGCACGCCCCGCAAGGGGGCGGGGATTACAGTTATATTACAGTCCGGCGCCTCCGCGCCCCGGATCCCGTCCCGGCGGCGGCGGCGCCCGTCCCCGAAGAGGCAATTCTCACAGCCCGGAGGGCCTGTGCCGCCCTCCGTTTGTGGATGCATCCGAAATTCGCCCTTTTCCCGGGAAAAGGGCAAAAAACCTCTGTTCAGCGCCGATACGGTCCAGTATAATATGTGAACACTCTGCAAATTGCCGCAAAGGGCACTGCCCGCGGCGGAAAAGGCGGTATGATTCATGTCAAGCATCGTGGATATCGGCAAGCTGCTGGTGGCGAACCGGGGGGAGATCGCCGTGCGCATCTTCCGGGCCTGCTATGACCTGGGGATCCACACCGTGGCGATCTATTCCAACGAGGACGCCAACTCCCTGTTCCGCACCAAGGCGGACGAGGCCTACCTGGTGGGGGAGAAGAAATCCCCCCTGGGGGCCTATCTGGACATTCCGGGCATCATCGGCCTGGCCCGGCGCCGGGGGGTGAGCGCCATCCATCCCGGGTACGGCTTCCTGTCCGAAAACGCGGAATTCGCCCGGGCCTGCGAGGAGGCGGGCATCCGCTTCATCGGCCCCTCCTCCGAGGTGCTGGAGAAGATGGGCGACAAGCTGAGCGCAAAGGCCATTGCCATCAGCTGCGGCGTGCCCATCATTCCCGGCTGCACCGAGCCCCTGAAGGGGGCGGAGGAGGCCGTGGAAATGGCGAACCGCTTCGGGTATCCCGTCATCCTCAAGGCCGCCGCCGGGGGCGGCGGACGGGGCATGCGCCGCTGCGATACGGACGAGGAGGTCCGCACCGCCTATGAGCTGGTGCACAACGAGGCGGAAAAGAGCTTCGGCTGCGGGGACATCTTCATGGAGAAGTTCCTGGTGGACCCCAAGCACATCGAGGTCCAGATCCTGGCGGACAAGTTCGGAAACGTGTACCACCTGGGGGAACGGGACTGCTCCCTCCAGCGGCGGTACCAGAAGGTCGTGGAGTACGCCCCCGCCTGGAGCGTGCCCAGGGAGACCATCGAGGCCCTGCGGGCGGACGCGGTGCGCATTGCCAAAAGCGTGGGGTACGTCAGCGCGGGCACCGTGGAATTCCTGGTGGACCAGCGGGGCGGCTACTATTTTATTGAGATGAATCCCCGGATCCAGGTGGAGCATACGGTCACGGAGATGGTCACGGGCATCGACATCGTCCGGGCCCAGATCCTGATCGCCGCGGGCCGCCCCCTCAGCGACCCGGAGATCGGCCTGAGCTGCCAGGAGGACCTGCGCATAAACGGCTACGCCATCCAGTGCCGGGTCACCACGGAGGACCCGGAGAACAACTTCGCCCCGGATACGGGCCGCATCACGGCCTACCGCTCCGGCGGCGGCTTCGGCGTCCGGCTGGACGGCGGCAACGCCACCACCGGCACCATCATTTCCCCCTATTATGACTCCCTGCTGGTGAAGGTCACCAGCTGGGACTGCACCTTCCCCGCCGCCTGCCGGAAGGCCGTCCGGGCCATCAACGAGATCCACATCCGGGGCGTTAAGACCAACATCCCCTTCGTGACGAACATCCTGGTGCATCCCACCTTCATTGCGGGCAGGTGCCACACGAAATTCATCGACGAGGCTTCGGAGCTGTTCGACATCAAGAGCAGCCGGGACCGGGCCAACCGCATCCTGCGGTACATCGCCCGCATCCAGGTCTCCAGTCCCAACGCGGAGCGGCACCAGTACGATATTCCCCGCTTTCCGGAGCAGAAGGTCCCCCTGGGTCCCGGCCTGAAGCAGATGCTGGACGAAAAGGGGCCGGAGGCGGTGCGGGACTGGGTCCTGGACCAGAAGAAGCTCCTGCTCACGGATACCACCATGCGGGACGCCCACCAGAGCCTGCTGAGCACCCGCATGCGCACCCGGGACATGGTGAAGGGCGCAGACGGCATTGCGGACATCCTGCGGGACTGCTTCTCCCTGGAAATGTGGGGCGGCGCCACCTTCGACGTGGCCTTCCGCTTCCTGCACGAATCCCCCTGGGAGCGGCTGGAGCTGCTGCGGGAGAAGATCCCCAACATCCTGCTGCAGATGCTCCTCCGGGGCTCCAACCTGGTGGGGTACGCCAACTATCCCGATAATCTGGTGCGGGCCTTCGTGAAGCAGAGCGCGGAGAGCGGCATCGACGTGTTCCGGGTCTTCGACTCCCTCAACTGGATCCCGGGCATGGAGGTGGCCATGGACGAGGTGCTGAACCAGGGCAAGCTCCTGGAGGCCGCCATGTGCTACACCGGGGACATCCTGGACCCGAAGCGGGACAAGTACACCCTGGAGTATTACGTCAACCTGGCCAAGGAGCTGGAGCGCCGGGGCGCCCACCTGCTGGCCATCAAGGATATGTCCGGCCTGCTGAAGCCCTACGCCGCGAAAAAGCTGGTGAGCACCCTGAAGCAGGAGGTGGGCATCCCCATCCATCTGCACACCCACGATACCACCGGCAACCAGGTGGCCGCCTATCTCATGGCGGCGGAGGCCGGGGTGGACATCGTGGACGTGGCCTCCGCCCCCCTCAGCGGCCTCACCAGCCAGCCCAGCATGGACGCCGTCATCGCCGCCCTGGAGGGCACCGGGCGGGATACGGGCTTCGACCTGCGGCGCATCCAGGAGCTCAGCAACTACTGGGCGGACGTGCGGCTGCGGTATGAGAGCTTCGACCACGGCATGAAGAGCAGCACCACGGACATCTACCGGTACGAGATCCCCGGCGGCCAGTACACGAACCTCCAGCCCCAGGTGGAATCCCTGCATCTGGGGGACCGGTTCGAGGAGGTCAAGGAGATGTACAAGACCGTGAACGACATGCTGGGGGATCTGGTGAAGGTCACCCCCTCCAGCAAGATGGTGGGAGATCTGGCCATCTTCATGGTGCAGCAGAACCTGACGCCGGAAAACATCGTGGAGCGGGGCGCAAGCCTCTCCTTCCCGGACAGCGTGGTGAGCTACTTCAAGGGCATGATGGGCCAGCCCGCCTGGGGCTTCCCCAAGGACCTGCAGCGGGTGGTGCTGAAGGGGGAGGAGCCCATCACCTGCCGTCCCGGGGAGCTGCTGCCGGACGTGGACTTCGGCAAGGCCCTGCAGGAGGTGAGCGCCTTCCGGTCCGATCCGGACGTGCAGGACCTGCTGAGCTACGCCATGTATCCCAAGGTCTTTGAGGAGTTCTGCCGCAACGAGAAGGAGTACGGCTACCTGATGCGCATGGGCAGCCACGTGTTCTTCAACGGCATGGCCCTTGGCGAGACCAACAAGATCAACATCGAGGACGGCAAGACCCTGGTGATCAAATACCTGGGCCTGGGGGACCTGAATCCCGACGGCACCCGGAACGTGCAGTTCGAGCTGAACGGCATGCGCCGGGAGGTGGCCGTGCCCGATCCCTCCGCCCCCGAGCAGGGGCGCATGGCCGTGCTGGCGGACGAGAGCGACCCCTTCCAGGTGGGCGCCGCCATCCCCGGCATGGTATCCCGGGTGAACGTGCGCCGGGGAGACAGGGTGGAGGCCAATCAGGTGCTGTGCATCATCGAGGCCATGAAGATGGAGACCGCCGTCGCCGCCCGGACTTCCGGCGTGGTGAAGGAGCTGTTCGTCCGGGAGGGCCAGCCCGTCAAGGCCAGGGAGCTGCTGATGCGCCTGGAGCCCCTGCCGGAGGCGTGAGCGCCCGGCGCGAAAAATGCGCGGCGTTGACAAAACGGGGCCCATAGCGTATAATTAAGGTGAAATTGCATACGGGCGTTGAGTGCCGTCCCTTACGGGGGACGGAGAATAGGGAATCCGGGGAAGATCCGGAGCGGTACCGCCACTGTAAGCGCGGAGAGGGCACGTTGGGCTTCGGCCGGCCATTGGGGAAACCTGAGAAGGCACGCTGCTTTCGGAGATGCGCAAGCCAGGAGACCTGCTCAGCAAAGCCCTGCCGGAAGCTCCCGGTTTTGGAGCGGAGGCGCACACGACTGCAGAAATACGGCTGCAGCGGTCAGTATGGCCGCTGCAGCCCTTTATTTTGTCTGAATGCGGGTCCCCGCCGGACCCGATACGGGAAGGAGGCGCCTATGCGCCGGAACATACCCAGATTCCTCCTGGCCGGCACGAACAGCGGCTGCGGCAAGACCACGGTCACCTGCGCCGTGCTCCAGGCCCTTGCAGACCGGGGGCTGAAGGTGGGCGCCTTCAAGTGCGGGCCGGACTACATCGACCCCATGTTCCACAGCCGCATCATCGGCGCGCCCTGCTCCAATCTGGACCCCTTCTTCTTTGCCCCGGAGACCATGCGCTCCCTCCTGGCGGAAAACGGAGAAGGGCGGGACGTGAACGTCATCGAAGGGGTCATGGGGTACTATGACGGGCTGAGCCTGGAGGAGCCAATGGCCAGCACCCACAACGCGGCCATGGCGACGGACACCCCCGTGGTGCTGGTGCTGGGGGCAAGGGGGGCTTCCCTCTCCCTGCTGGCCCAGATCCGGGGCTTTCTGGACTTCTGCCCCCAGGCCCCCATCCGGGGGGTCATCCTGAACCAGTGCTCCCCCATGAGCTATGCCGGGCTGCGGGATGCCATCCTGCGGCATTTCGGCGGACGGGTCAGGCCCCTGGGCTGCCTGCCCCCGGTGCCGGAGGCGGCGCTGGAGAGCCGCCATCTGGGCCTGGTGACGGCGGCGGAGGTGGCGGACCTGAAGGAAAAGCTGCATCTCCTGTCCCTCCAGGCGGAAAAGACCCTGGATCTGGACGGGCTCCTGGCCCTGGCCCGGGAGGCGGAGCCTCTGGAAGCATGTCCGCCGGAGCTGCCCCGGCTGGGGAGGGCGCGCATCGCCGTGGCCCGGGACAAGGCCTTCTGCTTCTACTATGCGGACAGTCTCCGGGTGCTGGAGGACCTGGGGGCAGAGCTGGTCGGCTTCTCTCCCCTTTCCGATCCCGCCCTGCCGGAGGATATCCAGGGCCTGTATCTGGGGGGCGGCTACCCGGAGCTGTATGCGGAGGAGCTGAGCCGGAACGAAAGCATGCGCCTGTCCGTCCGCACCGCTCTGGAGAGGGGGCTGCCCTGCATCGCGGAGTGCGGCGGCTTCATGTATCTCACCGGGTCCATCGCCGGGAAGCCCATGGCGGGGTACCTCCCCGGGGACAGCCGGGATACGGGAAAGCTGGTGCGCTTCGGCTACGTCACCCTCCGGGCGAAGGAGGACAATCTCCTCTGCCGGGCCGGGGAGGAGATCCGGGGGCACGAATTCCACCACTGGGATTCCGATCATACCGGGGACGGCTTCCGGGCCTCGAAGCCCTCCGGCCGGGGCTGGGACTGCGTGTTCTCCACCCCCCGGCTCTATGCGGGCTATCCCCATTTCCACTTCCGGGCGAACCCGGAGTTCGCCGTTAATTTTTACAAAACCTGTCTGGAGGTCAAGCATGAGCATGCCTGAAACGATCAAACCCATGGATATTGAAAAGCGCAGCTTCGAGATCATCACGGAGCTGCTGGGGGACCGGAAGCTGGACCCGGAAAACGAGCTGGTCATCAAGCGGGCCATCCATACCACCGCGGACTTCGACTATGCCGACAATCTGGTCTTTTCCCCCCACGCGGTGCGGAAGGGGATCGAAGCGCTGAAGGCGGGCTGCGACATCGTGACGGATACCCAGATGGCCAAAAGCGGCATCAGCAAGGCCACCCTGGCAAAGCTGGGGGGCGAGGTGCACTGCTTCATGTCCGACCCGGACGTGGCGGCGGAGGCCAAGAGCCGGGGCGTCACCCGGGCGCTGGTGTGCATGGAAAAGGCGGCAAAGCTCCCCAAGCCCTGCATCTTCGCCATCGGCAACGCCCCCACCGCCCTCATCCGCATCCGGGAGCTGCTGGACGCGGGGGAGCTGAAGCCCGCCCTGATCATCGGCGTTCCCGTGGGGTTCGTGAACGTGGTGGAGAGCAAGGAGCTCATCATCGGGACCGACGTTCCCCATATCGTGGCCCGGGGCCGCAAGGGGGGCAGCAACGTGGCGGCGGCCATCGTGAACGCCCTGCTGTACCAGATCGCCCGGTGATGGAGGAGTACGTCGTCAAGGACGGGAAAAAGCTCCGCATGGGGTACACCACCGGCTCCTGCGCGGCGGCGGCGGCCAAGGCGGCTGCCTGGATGCTCCTGACCGGGAAGCGGCTGGAGAAGATCCGGCTCCTCACCCCCAAGGGCATCCCCCTGGAGCTGGAGGTGCTGGAGGCGGAGATTTCCCCGGAAATGGCCCGCTGCGCCATCCGGAAGGACAGCGGGGACGATCCGGACGTGACCCACGGGACCCTGGTGTTCGCCGAGGTCCGCCCGATCCCGGAGCCCGGCGTGGAGATCGACGGGGGCTTCGGCGTGGGCCGGGTCACCAAGCGGGGCCTGGACCAGCCTGTGGGGAACGCCGCCATCAATTCCGTGCCCCGGCAGATGATCCGGGAAAACCTGGAGGAGGTCATGCGCCTGACGGACCACCGGGGCGGCCTCCGGGTGATCGTCTCCGTGCCGGAGGGGGAAAGGCTGGCCAAAAAGACCTTCAATCCCCGGCTGGGGATCGTGGGGGGCATCTCCATCCTGGGCACCACCGGCATCGTGGAGCCCATGAGCGAGAGCGCCCTGGTGGAGACCATCAGGGTGGAGCTGCGGCAGAAGCGGGCCGGCGGCGCGGACTACGTGCTGCTCACCCCCGGCAACTACGGCTCGGACTTCCTCAAGGGCAGCCTGGACGCGGCCCCGGGCCGGGAGGTGCAGGTATCCAACTTCATCGGGGACGGCATCGACCTCTGCCGGGACCTGGGCTTCCGGGGCTTTGTCCTGGTGGGGCATATCGGCAAGCTGGTGAAGCTTGCGGGAAACATGATGAACACCCATTCCAAGTACGGGGACTGCCGCATGGACATCCTTGCGGCCTGCGCCGGGGCCTGCGGCCTGGGGCGGGAGCGGATCCGGGAAATGCTGGACTGCGCCGCCTGCGACGACGCCCTGCGCATCCTCAAAGAGGAAGGGGTATTTGAGGAGACGCTGGCGCTCCTCCTGGCCCGGATGGAGGGGAACCTCCGCCACCGGGCGGGGGAGGAGCTGGAAGCCGGGGTGCTGACCTTCTCCAACGTGTACGGCGTGCTGGGAGAATCGGCAAACGCCCGGGAACTGCTGAAAAAAGCGATGGAGGGATAAGGATGGTACATTTTGTGGGCGCCGGAAGCGGCGCCGTGGATCTGATCACCGTGCGGGGCGCGAAGCTCCTGGGGGAAGCGGACGTGGTGATCTATGCGGGAAGCCTGGTGAACCCGGAGCTGCTCAACTACTGCAAGCCCGGGTGCGAGACCCACAACAGCGCAAAACTCACCCTGGAGGAGGTCATTGACCTCATCAAGGCGGCGGAGAAGGCGGGCAAGACCACCGTGCGCCTCCACACCGGGGACAGCAGCATTTACGGCGCCGTGCGGGAGCAGTTCGACGAGCTGGAAAAGCTGGGCATCGCCTACGACGTATGCCCCGGCGTCAGCGCCTTCTGCGGCGCGGCGGCGGCCCTGCGGGCGGAGTACACCCTGCCGGACGTGAGCCAGACCGTCATCATCACCCGGGCCGCGGGCCGGACCCCCGTGCCGGAGCGGGAGAGCATCCGCTCCCTGGCCGCCCACGGGTCCACCATGGTCCTGTTCCTCTCCACCTCCCTGACGGAGAAGCTCCAGGCCGAGCTGCTGGCGGGAGGCTACGCCCCGGATACCCCGGCGGCGGTGGTGTTCAAGGCCACCTGGCCGGATGAGCGGGTATTTCGCTGCACCGTGGGCACCCTGCACGAGACCGTGAAGCGCAACGACCTCACCAAGACGAGCCTCATCATCGTGGGGGGCTGCCTGGGGGATACCTATGACCGGAGCCTCCTCTATGACCCGGGCTTCACCACGGAGTTCCGGGAGGCCACGAAGTGAAGCTGGCCCTCTTCTGCTACAGCCGCCGGGGGCGGGATACCGCCCTGCGGGTGCCGGAGGCCTTCCCGGATTGGGAGGTGCGCCGGTATGCCCCGGAGCGGTACGCGGAGGACGGCTTCGCGCCGCTGCAGCGGCCGCCGAAGCCCTTTTACGGCGAGCTCTTCGCCTGGGCGGACGCCATGGTGTTCGTGGGCGCCTGCGGCATAGCGGTGCGGGAGATCGCCCCCCACGTGCGCAGCAAGACCACGGACCCCGCGGTCATCGCCCTGGACGAGCTGGGGAAATATGTCATCCCCCTCCTCTCCGGCCATATCGGCGGGGCCAACGCCCTGGCCCGGCGGCTGGCGGATCTGCTGGGCGCGGAGGCGGCGGTGACCACCGCCACGGATGTGAACGGGCGCTTCGCCGTGGATGAATGGGCCGCCCGGCAGGGCTGGGCCATCTCGGACATGGGACTTGCCAAGGCCTTCAGCGCCGCCATTCTGGAGCGGGACCTGCCCCTGGCGAGCGATTTTCCCATCCTCACCGAGCTGCCCGCCGGGGTCTATGCCGGAGATACGGGGGACCTGGGCCTGTGCCTCAGCTGGCAGAAAAAGGTTCCCTTCCGCCGGACCCTCCGGCTCATCCCCCGGACCCTGCACCTGGGCCTGGGCTGCCGCCGGGGCACGGGGAAGGAGGCGATCCGCCGGGCCGTGGAGACCGTGCTGGAGCGGGAAAACCTGGATATCCGGGCCCTGGGGGCCGCCGCCAGCATCGACCTGAAGCGGGACGAGGCGGGGCTTCTGGAATACTGCGCGGACCTGGGGCTCGCTCCCCGGTTCTATTCGGCGGAGGAGCTGCGGGCCGTGGCCGGGGACTTTACCCCCTCCCCCTTCGTGGAGAAGGTCACGGGGGTGGACAACGTGTGCGAGCGCGCCGCCCTGCTGGGGGCGGATCGCCTGATCGTCAGAAAACAGGCTCTGGACGGCGTCACCGTCGCCCTGGCCGGGGAAAACGTGGAGGTACGCTTTGGGTAAGCTGATCGTGGTGGGCATCGGCCCCGGTGACTATGACAATATGACCGTCCGGGCGGACCGGGCGCTGAAGGAAAGCGACGTGATCGTGGGCTACACCGTCTATGTGGACCTGGTGAAGGACCGGTATCCCGGCAAGGAATACCGCACCACCGCCATGACCCGGGAGGCGGACCGGTGCCGCATGGCCCTGGACCTGGCCCGGGAGGGCAGGACCGTGAGCATGGTCTGCTCCGGGGACAGCGGCATTTACGGCATGGCCGCCCTGATCTATGAGCTCCGGGGGGAGGACGCCCGGCCGGAGGTGGAGGTCGTGCCCGGCCTCACCGCCGCATGCAGCGGCGCCGCCCTGCTGGGGGCGCCCCTGACCCACGATTTTGCCGTGATCAGCCTGTCCGACCGGCTCACCCCCTGGGAGAAGATCGAGGCCAGGCTCCGGGCGGCGGCGAAGGCGGACCTCTCCGTGGTGCTGTACAATCCCGCCAGCCGGGGCAGGCCGGACCATCTGCGCCGCGCCTGCGATATCCTGCTGGAGACCCTGCCCGGGGACCGGCCCTGCGGCATTGCCCGGATGATCGGCCGGGAGGGGGAAACGGGACAGGTGCTGACCCTGGCCGGGCTCCGGGACGCGGAGGTGGACATGTTCTGCACCGTGTTCATCGGCAACGCCTCCACCAGGATCGTGGGGGGGAAGCTCGTCACCCCCAGAGGCTACCGGGATGTATAAGCTCTGCGTATTTGCGGGCACCACGGAGGGGCGGGAGCTGGTCCGCTTCCTGGCTGCCCAGGACGTGCTGGTCACCGCCTGCGTGGCCACGGAGTACGGGGAGACCCTGCTGGAGCCGGCGGAGAACCTGACGGTCTCCGCGGAACGGCTGGACCGGCAGGAGATGGAGGCCCTGCTGCGGCGGGAGGGCTTCTGCCTGGTGGTGGACGCCACCCACCCCTATGCCGCCGCGGTGACGGAGAATATCGCCGCGGCCTGCCAGGCTGCGGGAGTCGAATACCTGCGTCTCCTGCGCCCCGCCTCGGGCCGGGCGGAGGAGGCGGTATACGTGCCGGATACGGCCGCCGCCGCCGACTATCTCTCCCGGACGGAGGGGGAAATCCTGCTCACCACGGGCAGCAAGGAGCTGGGGGTATTTGCCGCCATGCCGGACTTTGCCCGGCGGGTATACGCCCGGGTCCTGCCCATGGACTCCTCCCTGGCCTCCTGCGCGGCGGCGGGCCTGCCCCCCGCACGCATCATTGCCATGCAGGGACCCTTTACGAAGGAGCTGAACACCGCCATGCTCCGGGCGGTGAAGGCCCGGTGGCTGGTCACCAAGGACGGAGGCGCCGCCGGCGGCTTTGCGGACAAGGCGGAGGCCGCCCGGGAGGCGGGGGCCAGGCTGCTGGTCATCGGCCGTCCCCCCCAGCGGCAGGGCCTGAGCCTGAGCGAAACCGTCAAGCTGCTCTGCAGCCGCTTCGGCTTTTCCGATATGCCCCTGGTGAGTCTGGTGGGGATCGGCCCCGGCAGTCCGGGAAGCATGACGGGGGACGCCCGCCGGGCCATCCGGGAGGCGGACTGCCTCATCGGCGCCGCCAGGATGCTGGAGGCCGCCGGGGAGCCGGGCAAGGAGACCTTTGCCGCCATCGCCCCCGGACCCATTGCGGAATTCATCGCTTCCCACCGGGAATACCGGCGCTTTGCCGTGCTGCTCAGCGGCGATGTGGGCTTTTTCAGCGGCGCGAAAAAGCTGCTGCCCCTGCTGGAGGGGAAGTGCCGCACGGAGGTCCTGCCGGGTCTCAGCAGCCTGGTCACCCTCTGCGCCCGGCTGGGCACGGACTATGAGGATGTCACTCCCCTGAGCCTCCACGGGCGCAGCGGGGATATTGCCGCCGCCCTTCGGGACCACCCCCGGATCTTCGCCCTGGTGGGGGGAGAGAAGGGCATGCAGGAGCTGTGCGCCTCCCTGACGGAGGCGGGTCTGGGCTCGGTACGGGTGAGCGTGGGGGAAAGGCTCAGCTATCCCGATGAGAAGATCACCGTGGGCTCCGCAGAGGAGCTGCGGGAGGCCTCCTTCGCGCCGCTGAGCGTGGCGCTGGTGGAGGCGGAGCTTCCCCCCCGCGCCGTCACCCCCGGCCTGCCGGACGAGTGCTTCCAGCGGGGCGGCTCCGAGGCCGGCGTGGTGCCCATGACCAAGAGCGAGGTGCGGGCGGTATGCCTGTCCAGGCTCCGGCTCACGGAGGGATCCCTGTGCTGGGACGTGGGCGCGGGCACCGGCTCCGTAGCCGTGGAAATGGCCCTGCTGGCCCGCCGGGGCCGGGTCTGGGCCATTGAGAAGCGGGCGGACGCCATGGAGCTATTACGGCAGAACCGGGCGAAATTCCGCCTTTCCAACCTGGAGCTGGTGGAGGGCTCCGCTCCGGCGGCCTGCCGGGACCTGCCCGCCCCCACCCACGTGTTCATCGGCGGCAGCTCCGGCGGCATCCGGGAGATCGTTGCCCTGGCCAGGGAGAAGAATCCGAACGTGCGGATCGTGGCCACCGCCATCGCCCTGGAGAGCGTGGGAGAGCTGAGCGCCCTGCTGAAGGACGCCTCCCTCACGGAGGCGGATACCCTGTGCCTCCAGGTCTCCCGGAGCAAAAAGGCCGGGCCCTACCACCTGATGCTGGGGCAGAACCCGGTATATGTCTTTACGCTGCAGGGAGGAAGCAAGGCATGACCCTTTCCCTGCTGGCCCTGGTCCTGGGCTTTATCGTGGACCTGATCGCGGGGGACCCCCACTCGATCCCCCATCCGGTGGTGCTCATCGGAAAGCTCATCAGCTTTCTGGAAAAGCGTCTGCGGGCCCTCTTTCCCGGGACCGCCGCCGGTGAGCGCGCCGCGGGCGCGGTGCTTTGGATCGTCACCGCCGCCGTATCCGCCTTCGTCCCCTGGCTCATCCTCCATCTGCTGGGGAAGGTGAGCCCCTGGCTGCGGCTGCCTGCGGAGACGGTCATGTGCTGGCAGATCCTGGCCGCCAGGTCCCTGCGGGACGAGAGCATGAAGGTGTTTGCCGCCCTGGAGACCGGCACCCTGGCGGACGCCCGGCGGGCGGTGAGCATGATCGTCGGCCGGGATACGGCCTCCCTGGACGACGCCGGGGTGACCCGGGCGGCGGTGGAGACCGTGGCGGAAAACACCTCCGACGGGGTGGTGGCCCCCCTGCTGTTCCTGGCCGTGGGCGGCGCGCCCCTGGGCTTTCTGTACAAGGCGGTGAACACCATGGACTCCATGCTGGGCTACGTGGAGCCCCCCTATACGCATATCGGCCTGGTGCCGGCGAAGCTGGACGACGTGTTCAACTTCCTGCCCGCCCGCATATCCGCCCTGCTCATGCTCCTGGCGGGGGTCCTGCTGGGCATGGACGGACGGGGCGGCTGGCGGATCTTCCGCCGGGACCGGTATAAGCACGCCAGCCCCAACTCCGCCCAGACGGAATCCGTCTGCGCCGGGCTCCTGGGGCTCCGGCTGGCGGGGGACGACTGGTATCACGGCGTCCTGCACAAAAAAGAGTATATCGGCGACCCCGTCCGGGAGATCGTCCATGAGGACATCCCCCGGAGCTGCAGGCTCATGTATGCCACGGCCTTCCTGGCCCTGGCGCTGGGGATCTGCCTGCGGCTGCTGATCGCCTGAGGTAAAGCCTATGCTGTATCGGAAAAAGAACCCCCACGGCGGCGCGGCCTATGAGGCCGGGGTGGAGCTGGATCTCAGCGCCAACACCAACCCCCTGGGCACGCCTCCGGCGGTGCTGGAGGCGGTGCGCTCCGCCCTGGACCGGGTGCGGGATTACCCGGACCCCTACTGCCGGGCGCTGACGGAGGCCATTGCCGCCCATGACGGCGTAAGGGAGGACCGGATCCTCTGCGGCAACGGGGCGGCGGAGCTCATTTACGCCTATGCCGAGGCGGCCCGGCCGAAGCTGGCCGTGGAGCTGGCCCCCACCTTTTCGGAGTATGCCCTGGGTCTGGGAAGGGCGGGCTGCCGGATGGAGCGGGATCCCCTCCGGCGGGAGAACGGCTTCCTGCCGGACGCCGGACTGATGGACTTTCTGGAAAAGATCCGTCCGGAGCTGCTGGTGCTGTGCAGCCCCAACAACCCCACGGGCCGCCTGTTTCCCCCGGACCTGCTGGCGCGCATTCTGGACCTGTGCCGGGATACGGGCTGCCGCCTGTTCCTGGACGAGTGCTTCCTGGACCTGAGCGACGGGGGCGTGAGCCTCCGGGACCGGCTGGAGGAATACCCCGGCCTGTTCCTGCTGAAGGCCTTCACCAAGAGCTACGGCATGGCGGGGCTGCGCCTGGGCTACTGCCTCACGGCGGACACGGACCTGCTGGCGGGGATGAGCGAGGCCACCCAGCCCTGGAACGTATCCGTCCCGGCCCAGGCTGCGGGGATCGCGGCCCTGGGGCAGGAGCGGTTCCTGGAGGAGGCCCGGGCCATCATCCGGCTGGAGCGGCCCGCTCTCAAGGCCGGGCTGGAGGAGCTGGGCCTTTGGGTCTGCCCCTCCGACGCGAACTATCTGCTGTTCCGGGGGCCCGCGGACCTGGGGGAAAAGCTGCTGCGCCGGGGCGTGGCGGTGCGGGACTGCGGCAATTATCACGGCCTGGGACCGGGCTGGTACCGCACGGCGGTACGGCTGCGGGAGGAAAACCGTCGGCTGCTGGAGGCGGCGGCCCGGGCGTTAAGGGAGGAATAATGCCATGGCAATGAACATCATGATCCAGGGCACCATGTCCAACGCGGGCAAGAGCCTGCTGGCGGCGGGCCTGTGCCGCATCTTCCGGCAGGACGGACTGCGGGTGGCCCCCTTCAAGAGCCAGAACATGGCGCTGAATTCCTTTATCACCAAGGCCGGGGGCGAGATGGGCCGGGCCCAGGTGGTGCAGGCGGAGGCCGCCGGCATCGACCCGGACGTGCGCATGAACCCCATCCTGCTGAAGCCCACCACGGACGTGGGCAGCCAGGTCATCGTGAACGGCCAGGTCCAGGGGAACATGAGGGCCATGGAGTACTACAGGCACAAGCGGGACTATATCCCCGCCATCATGGAGGCCTACAACGGCCTGGCGAAGGACTTCGACGTGATCGTCATCGAGGGCGCCGGGAGCCCGGCGGAGATCAACCTGAAGGCGGACGACATCGTAAACATGGGCATGGCCAAGCTGGCGGACGCCCCCGTGCTCCTGGTGGGGGATATCGACAGGGGCGGCGTCTTTGCCCAGCTCTACGGCACGGTCGCCCTGCTGGAGCCGGAGGAGCGGGCCCGGATCAAGGGCACCGTTGTGAACAAGTTCCGGGGGGACCGGGCCATCCTGGAGCCGGGCATCCGGATCCTGGAGGACCTGTGCAAGGTCCCGGTGGCGGGGGTCATCCCCTATGTCCACCTGGATATCGACGATGAGGACAGCCTCAGCGAGCGGTTTTCCCGGAAGGATGGGCGGCGGCTCCTGGACATCGCCGTGATCCGTCTGCCCAGGATCTCCAACTTCACGGATTTCAGCCCCTTTGAGCGGTATGAGAACGTATCCCTGCGGTACGTGGAAAAGACGGCGGACCTGGGCGAGCCGGACATGATCCTGCTGCCCGGGACCAAGAGCACCATCGCGGACCTGAAATGGCTGCGGCAGAGCGGCCTGGAGGCGGCGGTGCTGAAGGCCGCCGACGCCGGGACCCTGGTATTCGGGGTATGCGGCGGCTATCAGATGCTGGGCGAGCGGATCGCGGACCCGGAGCAGGTGGAAGCCGCGGGAGAGACGGAGATCCGGGGCCTGGGCCTCCTGCCTCTGGAGACCGTGTTCCGGGGCCAGAAGGTACAGACCCAGACGGAGGGTGTGTTCTCCGGGGTGGACGGGCTCCTCTCCGGCCTCAACGGCCTGCGCTATGAGGGCTATGAGATCCACATGGGCCGCAGCGGGGAAAAGCTGCCGCCCCTGGTGAGCCGGAGGAACGTATACGGCAGCTATGTCCACGGGGTATTCGACGCCCCCGGGATCGCGGACGAGATCCTCCGGGCGCTGTGCCGCATAAAGGGCGTGGACTTTGCCGCCCTGGGCACCTTTGACGTAACTGCTTACAAGGAACGCCAGTACGATCTGCTGGCGGACACTGTGCGGAATAATATGGATATGGACCTGGTTTCCCGGGTCCTGCGTCGGGAGGTATGAGCATGGGACTCGTGCATCTGTACTGCGGTGAGGGCAAGGGCAAGACCACGGCGGCGGTGGGCCTGACGGTCCGCTGCGCGGGAGCGGGAGGCCGGGTGGTCTTCTGCCAGTTCTTCAAGGACGGCTCCTCCTCGGAGCTCCGGTCCCTGGAGAAGCTGCCGGGGGTGGAGTTCTGCCTCTGCACCAAAAAATACGGTCTGTTCCGGTTCATGAGCGAGGAGGAGCAGGCCCGGGCCAGGGCGGATTATACCGCCCTGCTCCGCACCGCCCTGGAGAAGGCCCGGGACGGGGCGGCGCTGCTGGTGCTGGATGAGGCCGTCTCCGCCTGCCGCCACGGCATCATCCCCCAGGAGGAGCTGCTGCGCTTCCTGGATACCCGCCCGGAGGGGCTGGAGGTGGTCCTCACCGGCAGGGATCCCACGGAGGAGCTGCAGGAGCGGGCGGACTACATCACCGAAATGGTGAAGCGCCGCCACCCCTTCGACAAGGGGATCGGCGCGCGTAAGGGCGTGGAGTTTTGACACGGGAAAAGGGGGAAGGACATGGGCTTTGCTGAGCGATTGGATGAGGAGCTCCGCATCCTGGACGCCACCAATGCGGATCTCGCTGCGGCTTCCGGCCTGGGCAAGAGCACGGTGAGCCGCTATCGCCGGGGCGAGCGGGAGCCCCGGTGGGGCAGCACCCAGCTCCGGCAGCTTGCCGGCGGGCTCTGCCGCCTGCACCAGGGCCGGGGCCGGGAGGTCCCGGAGGAAAAGGCCGTGCTGGACGGGCTGAACGCAAGCCTTTCCGGCGGTCTGCGCCTGGATTACGATATATCCCTCAGCCGCATCAAGCTGCTGTGCCGGGCCCTGGAGCTGCACAGCGCCTCCCTGGCCAGGGCTCTGTCCTACGATCCCTCCTATATCTCCCGCATCCTCTCCGGCGTGAGACGCCCCGGGGACGCGGCGGGCTTTGCCGCCCAGGTCGCGGCCTGCGCCGCCCGCCTCTGCGCGGCGGGAGAGCGGCGCCATGCGGTGGCGGAGCTGGTGGGCTGCGCCCCGGATATTCTGGCCTCCCGGGAAACCGGGGAGGAGACCCTGCGGATCTGGCTCACCGAAGGGGGAGATCGGATGATACAGAG
>JAEEGK010009790.1_pt1 | contig 22259 bp, 18 predicted proteins | sample 8958771 | NCBI WGS metagenome assembly JAEEGK01 (sample SAMN16246547, study PRJNA631951) | gut metagenome | biome: gut microbiome; feature: rumen; material: SC-attached | host: Bos | place: Iran: Karaj | collected 2018-10 | reverse complement strand
ACGGTTTTTTTCAATACGCCCCCTGTATCGGGCCTGCGTCATGACGGCTTTCAGCCGCTCCGCGTAGTCGGGAGGGGGCTTGACGGAGAACTCGCTCAGTTAGTCCCGCAAGCGGGCCTAACTAGCGCTCAAACAAACTCCGTCATCCCTGCGGGACCGCCCCCTCCCGCCTGCTCCACTGTCGCTGAAACCCGAAATCCGCAGAGCCCGACACAGGGGGGCGAGGCAACCTCTTCGGGGGAATCTCTTATCATCGGATTCTCCAACAAAGTCGGAATCAACTGTCCTCACATCAATACCAACCAGATCGAAATGTACGTAAATGTCAATGACGTCATCCTAACCGCAACGGCTAACATGAAGTCCATCGCTATCAAGAACGGCGTTAGCTGCTCCTTTTTCACCAAGGCGTTCACAAATAACAGCGGTGGTAACACAGGCAATGACGATTAGCCATCTCTTGTCTACCGGACCGGGTTCCGGTTCACCCGGCCGTAACAATCTTATTACCAATGTGTTTGAAAACAACTTGCCGGAATCTGGTTGAAAGAACGCAAAAAAGATATAACTTTGCAAAGATGCATGATAGTTTGACATTTCCTTTTACTTGACCTTCTTAGGTACGATGAAGTTTAGCACAGAAAACCAAAACATAGAGTATAAGAGCATTCAAAAGATTAGGACTGGAGACAAAGGATTCAGAGACCTCTCCGTGACTTGCGTTGCTCTTGCGAATGCCCAGGGTGGGCAGATTTATATTGGGATTGAGAACAAGACCCTGACGGTTGGAGATAATCAAACTATTACTCAACAAGAGCAGAATGACGCCATCTCCAAACTTCGCAGTCTGTGCTTCGGGGTAGCATTATCATCATCAAGCATCTTATCCGACGAAAACGGAAGCAATTACTTCATTATCGACGTATATCCTAGCCTTAAAATAATCGCAACGACATCTGACGGTAAAATATACATAAGGCTCGGTGACAAATGCGAACCTGTTAGAAACGAAGATATCCAGCGACTGGCAGAAGAAAAAGGGGCCTTTCAGTGGGAGATTAACACGACCAAGTATAGCTGGAAAGATGTCGCTGTGCTTGAAAATATCCATAGGTTTGCCGAGGACATGCGCCTATCACCGAGAGTGAAAGAGCACGTTAAGCAGATGGATGATAATGAGATCGCCGAACACTATCACCTTATTGACCAAGATCGATTAACTAATCTCGGTGTCCTTTGGGTAGGTACACCCAGGCAAAGAGCGGGAATATGCTACCCCTTGACCATTCAATACATCGTTTTCAATGCCAATGAGGAGAAGGTTAGAAAGGAAGAATGGCGAGACTTGACATTGAGTCCCAAGGATCTTCTGCTTGATATTGAGAGTAAAGCCATCGAACTCACATATTCTTACGAATTCCCCAACGGGCTGTTCCGGAAACAAATCCGTCACTATAATCCCAAACTCCTTCGAGAACTTCTCGTTAATGCCGTCGCCCACAAAAGCAATACAATATCCAACGACATTGTCATTCGTGTTTTCCCAGACCGACTGGAGATTTCTAACCCAGGCGGGCTTCCTCTCGGTATCTCGAAAGAAAACATCCTCCATACTAAGCACCGACGCAATCCTAACATGATTGAAATTATGAACGCCTATGAGCTTATGGAGGGAGAAGGATCCGGATACGACCTGATTTACGAGCTAAACGCAAAAGAGGCCAAGCTTCCGCCGATTATTGATTCTTCCTTTAATGAGTGTAGTGTTACCCAGTATGCTGAGATTATTGATGTCGAGCTACTTCCTCTCCTTGACTTTGTAATGCAGAACTACCAACTATCACAAAAAGCTTTCATTGCATTCGGAATAATCGCCAGAGAACGAAAGATATACTCAACACAACTCACCAAGCAACTTCAGTTGCCAGGTGATGATAGACTTCGTAGCTATGTGGACAAGATTCTCGCCGAAGGACTAATTATCAAATCTGGTAGAGGGAAAGGAAATCAATTCCAAGTCAATCCACAACTCATTAGGAACGCACGCGTCAACATTAAGACTTCCTTAAAGACGATTGAGCCATATGCCTTGAAGGCCCTCATTAAAGAAGACCTCGCCAAGCACCCTGGGGCGAAAATTTCCGAGATATCTTCGAGAATCCCAGACATTGATATAAAGGAAATCCGCAAAATGGTGTATTCAATGGTTGATGAAGACATCTATTCAGAAGGGGCCAAAACCAATCGGATCTACTACCTAAACAGTGGCAGAAAATAAAAGAACAGAAAAAGAAACAGAAAAAGAAACAAACCCAATACGCTCAGAATAAGATAGTTACACATTATCAGTTCTTTTTCGGATCCCTTTAATACCCCCAAAACAAATGTGGATTAGGAGGCTTGGTTTTGCTTCCTTACTTAGCTGATACCATTCTTTCTTCCAGGATGGTGCACGCATCAACCCTGCCGTTCCAGACCTAAAAGGAAGAAGTGTCCTGGAAAATCAAGTGGACTTGCAAGAATTTCATAGTCTTGCGGGCTTGCCTTACCTTTGCCTTTCAAAATGATCGGAATGCCGCTGCCGCAGCATATCATAGACCTCGTCGGTAATCTCTTTGACGAAGGCATGGACGACGAGACAATCTGCCGCGCCGTCCTTAAAGCATGGGAAATACATAAGGATAGTCCCCGCCGGGAAGCGTTTGGAAACGACGAACAGGCGGGGACTTCTGTGAGCGCTCCGGCCCTTATCTTCCCAGAAAAAACTTTAGGATAGCCTAGCTGACCTCAGGAAATTCGGCTTCCTGCTCGAAGGCTTTGGGCGCAATGCCATCCTCCTCCATCAATTGGGAACAATCCTTCCTATGCATATGAAATGGACACATATCTAAAGATATTAATGTAAGTATTCAAATAATCCGGATATAATTGGCTTAAACAACCAGCAACAAAAAACGGATGAAAACACTTTCAGTCAGACAACCTTGGGCGTCACTGCTTATCTCAGGTGTAAAGGACGTTGAGAACCGCACATGGGCACCTTCAAATGATCTCATCGGCAAGCGGATTCTTATCCATGCCTCATCAGCGAAGATTCCAAAGAGCTTTTTCGACACCATCCCATTTGAGTGGTGCTCTGCAATAGCAAATGCTACACGCTACGGTTGGATTCCAAACAACGATGATGCTCCTCTTGGCAGTATCATCGGATATGCGACCCTAGTAGGCAGCACAAGGTCTACTGACTCCCTTTGGGATGGGGGAGAAGGCCAGATTAAATGGATCTTTACCGATCCATTCGTCTTTGACGAGCCGATTCCATGCAAGGGGAAACTGGGCCTGTTCGATTACCCTCTTGAAGAGGATAACCTTCCAAAGGCACACAAGGCGATTGCCTTTAAGCCATATCTTAATGGGACAGAGGCTGTATTCCCAGTGGAAGATTCCCTGATAGATGAACTTGATGGAATGCCTGGTCCATATTACGATGTGACCATGGAAAATGTAAACGATTTCTTTGATCCATCTGTCGAGGACAGTTACGTCCCCAAGAATGTACAGACAATTCGTTTGGTCAGTCCTTTTCGGACCGTAATCCATGAAGTCGAATCAGTAGAAACATTCCCTGACTCCTATCAGGATACCGGTGAGCCAATCTTCTACACATCGTTGGGAGGAGAGGATTTCGTGAAACTTATGATGTGCTTCGTCCTGAAGCGCTAGACATGGAAATGGGGAAAAAGGGGAGGCTGTTTAGAACGGCCTCCCCAGTTTTTTATATGATTGTATAATCAGCAGCATAAAAGCGATACTTGTTGTCTGATCGGTCTGTATTTGTGCTCAATTTGGTAATGATGATTTTGTCTCCCTCGCTGACAGGTGCCTTACCCTTGTTCTTTGTTCCTCTTGGATTCAGTTTTATGTAATCTCCAACATGATAGATGTTATTGATATGATCCTTTTCAACAATGCAAACTCTGGTGGAGTTACCGTTTGAATCACGAAGGCAGTAATTCTCTAAGCGTACGCAGCGCTTTTTGTTTTCTTCGACTTCGCTGTGATTGTTAATATACTCGGCAGAATACTGGATGAAGTCGCAGAGGTTCAGAAGTGCTGAAAACTTATAGAGAGGGGTCTTGATTCCACTTTCATATTCGTTCAGTTTGTGGTTTATATCTATGACATCCTCACCAGCTACCCGATATCCGTCGTGTTTGCATTTCTGTGTGTAGTTGAGCGAGGTGTCCATGAGAGTGGTCATAAGTGCAGGAAGGACGGGCCCTTGGGAGTCAAAGACTCCCATAGGGTTTTTTTGTCCAAGAATATTGTCAGGCTTTTCTCCGCAGAGGTACTTCATCGCATCGGTAATGTTGATCTCGCTGAGTTTGTTCCCTGCTGCCTTGAAGCACTCCCTAGGAATCAGCCCGGCCTCATAATAACGTTTGCATATATATTCGATGATATCCCTCATTTCCTCGGGCCCTGGGCATTCGCTCCTGTGTGCATCAAAGGAAAGTGCCTTCAGGAATAGCATCAGTGTATTTTTGTATTCATCGCTGAAATGCAGGACGTCAGCAGCGTCAAGGACATCAGCATACATGTTTTTGATCTGCCGCTCTTCAAGTTTTGAAGACTCTGATTTGATATAATCTATCAACTCCCTGTATGGATCGAAGATAGGGCTTTTGGTTTTCGGGTCATTCTTTTTGAAGAGCTTCAGCCCTTGATACTGATTGTTCAGTTCTTTCACCTTTTGGTCATCGATGTATGCCGAATAAATGCAGCAAGGAATCTTCTTTTCCCGCTTGTATTCCTGTATGGCTGACAACATATCGTACACTCCTCCAGTATCACCGTCGGTCACATCTCCTTCTCTGGTGCCACGAGCATCCAGAATTATGAAATCGATATCCTTCCAGTTACTGTGAAGATATGTTATTCCCTCGTTTGAGTTCAATGCCTTTACAATCTGTATCCCCTCATCCTGACAGTTATCAATGAGGTTGTCATCTGGGCGGTCATCCACCCAAAGGGTGTGTATCTTCTTTGCGCTATTCATGGTAGTATGGAAGTATTATTCTGATTGTTGTCTGAACGTCAAACATTTTGTAGACACCTTCTGGGTTAACATGACATTCGCCGCCGTAAAACTTTGCCATATCACAGACAAAAGCTCCACCAGTGCCTGTATTCTGATGCTTCCCCGCCCTCCCTTCCGGGCTGGCATATAGGTCGTCGTCAACACCTTTGTCCATCGGAGTTCCATTGTTGATGAAGTCTATGACAATCCTATCACTTTCCCTGTCATATGAAAGCATAATCTGGACTCTGTAGTCATTTCTAGATGGGTCGTCCTTAAAGCCATGACCCTCCGCATTCTGCCTGATACAATGGATAGCACTGTCAAATGCATCCTGATTCATCAGACAAATCAGTTTCATGTCGGGGTCAATAGTCGTTCTATCAATAGTCAGACCTATCTCATATCCGTCAGGATGTGAGGTGGCTATGTACATGTCGAAATAATCCAGAAGATCCAGAGGACTTCCTTGACCGAATATATCTTTCTCTCCGAGTCTGTCAAGCATGCCATTGATCCCCTTCATGCTGTCCTCTATCATGTACATCTGACGGTATACTTCTTCCTTGCGGCGGAAGTCTGCTTCCTCTCTGATGATTCTGTATATGCGGTTGAAGCTGTTCCCGATCTGGTACATGTAGTGCCCCATTTCATGCCTCTTGTATCCGATTGCCCTGTCATACTTTACATTGGCAGTATCGAACTCACGGCGCATTGCGTCAATTTCTCTTTTGAGAGGATTGGCATCCATCTCCCGCTCATGGACAAAAGCCCTTTGCTCGTCGATGTCATTGATGATGTCAACATAGCTTTCAAGTATCTCCGCTTCCGTGATGATAGGAAGGCTTGCACCGTAGTCCTTAAATTCGGTTGTGCTGATGATGTATACGAGGTACCCAAGGTCAATATGATCCTGGTCAACTTTGAAGGCATGGCAACTTGACGGGCCGATATAAACTGGCGAAGAAGGACTGGCTTCCACATAAGCGAACTGAACCTTTGGTTTGTTTCCGCCAATTATCAGAGCAGGATGAACAACCTTGCGGAAGGCTCCGGCTGTCTCCGGGGTTGCGAGGCCTGCCCGTCTAACCAGTTTCTTATTAGCTCTTTCCAGGCGTTCCTGGAGGTCGGCTATTCTAGCTTTGATATGCTCCAGCGTATCCAACCGGGCCTTGAGTTTCATTTCAACGGTGTCGTCAGTCCGCGTGAGTTCTAGTTGCCGACTTTGTTCCTTTAGGTAATCTAGTCGCCTATTAATATCGTTTTCTCTTACAGAAAGACGATCGTATATGGCATCGGGAATAACACCGTCTGCCCCCATCCTGTGAAACTCCGAACGGATGTCATCCAGTTCCTTAACGGCTTGCCTGATTTCTAAGTTGAGAGCTTCTTTCTGGTTCAGTAATTTTTCCCGTCTCCCCTTTGAGTCAATTTCCGCAAGGGACCGCATGGCATCGACTTCTTCCTGAGCCGCTTTGTATTTGGCATTAAGCATGGCGAGTTCAGATTCCAACGATCTCACTTCCGCCACGTTTTTCTCGATCTCTTCATTTTGACGTTCTTTGAGATCCATCATCTTGATGTCATTCTGACTCTTGTGGAATGAGAACGGATCATTTGAAAGGTCGGAGAGAGTGACGCATCTGATTTGTCCCGAGACATATTCCTTCCGCCCCGTGGGTATGATGAAGGATTTGAGTTGGCGCTTGCTGTGGCCAGGCTCAAGTATATAAGGAACGTCGTCCTCGTACTTTGCTGGGTGCCAGGAATAACCTCTCTCACGAATCCTATCAAGACTGACAGGGATGGAATAGTTCTCAATGCCCATCAGTTTCAAGATTCCCTTCGTGTCAAGTTTCTCTTGCTTGATACATTTGGTGGCATTGAGGAAATGTGCCGGCCTATGTTCATCCTTCTCCAGGATAATGATTGCTGTTTGTATTCTGGAGTAATGCTGGAACACCTTCATCGGAAGGGTTATGACATTTGCAAGCCATCCTTCCTCAGTGAGTTTCTTTCTAATCTCGGCAGATTTTCCTCCTCTGTTTAAGAAACTGACAGGAACGATGGCAACCATCCTTCCACTCTCCATGAGAAAATCGTCTGTTCTGGAAAGAATGAAATCATCTATTGGAACAGACCTTCCATCATTTTCGGTAACGGAATACCTTAAGGGCAAAGTCGTGATTACATTTGGATACGCTATATGGATATTGTCGCTTTCCAGTTGGAACGGAACAGTTTCACAATACCATTCCCTTGAAGGGCTTCCTGCCATCAAGAGCCGGATCAGTCCAATGCCCCAAGACTCGCGGGATGTAGCATTGCCGACGTATCCGTCCCCGAGTTTAAGCATCTCGCCGTACTTAGCCGTTCCGCCAAACGGATTGAAGACTACGCGGTCAGGGTGTAGAAGTTCGATGACAAGTTCCCGAAGCTCTTTGGGTTCGTTAAGAGTTTCATTGCCCCCAGCCTGGTCAATCACGTCCAACCACTTGTTCAAGGCGTTACGGAATGCTGATTTCGGAAGCTTTGCGGCCTGGATTCTTTCGATCCTCTCTCCGAGTTTCTCATCCCTGCCGATGTATACGAAGTTGTCCCACGCTTCGCTGAGGGCTGAAACGATCTGGTCGTAATAGCGGCAGTTCTTGTCTGACGGATCGGGAGTATAAATCCCGTTTTGGAATTTCCTGCCATGTGCCAGGCAAATGATCAGAGCCATGCTACATGCCACGGTCATCCTGTCGCAACCACGTGCCTGCTCCGCAATTAGGTCCAGTTCTCTCTCAAGATTGAATGTGCTGTCTGTATGCTGAGTCTTTTCCATGTTATCCCAAAGTTAGGATTATTTTTTGATTCTAATTATACTATGATCCTTTGATCATAAAAGGCCATAGTATCCGCAACTGTCAAGTAGTTTTGTGAAGCGTTTCTTGCAGTCATGAGAACGCTTCTGAATGGAGCCGATGCTGCACCCCATCTTTTTCGATATCTCTTTGAAAGGTAGTCCGAGCCCCCGGAGTTTAATCATGATCTGGTCTTCTTTGGGAAGCATCGTTATTCGAGACTTTATTAGGGACTCCCTGAAGGCTGCGATCGACTGCTCTTCCTTTGCCTCGAGATCGTTTTTCATTGCATTCTCTTCAAGTTCTTTCTTGAAGACTTCATGGTTGACTCTCCATCCCTCCTCTTCATTCCAGCTTTCCTCGATCCTTGTTGTCATGGTAGCTTTTTTCGCGGCAACCATACATGCCTTTAGAGCGCTGCTGTATCCGCACTTGTTCGCGTATGAAATGCCACCAGTGCAATCATTGACATGGAGGAGAGCATTGAGGACTGCATCTGACATCGCATCCTCGAAATCCTCCTTCTTGAGGCGGAGTGGGTGATATTTATTCATCCCTTTCGCCGTTCCAATGCGGGCAGCATTACATACAGCAATCATCCTCTCTTCCTGTTCATTCTTTGCAGTGGTTGCACTGAACTGAGTAGCGTAGAATTTTCTTCCTTCCATTGTTTTCAGTTTTGGTTAATAAAAAATAGTAGGAAGATACTTCTCTCAGGCAGAAACCCTTGCCTGAGAGATATGTACGCAACGGGCACTTGCCTGAGTTCGACCAATGCCTTTATATATGAAATCGTCGGAGTTGATTCCGTCGAAACGGTGAGATTCATGAGCCCTCTTAATAAGGGCATGGATTGCCTTTGACTTATCGCCGAAAGCGAACTCGTTGATGAAACTGTTGCGAACTGCTGCGCCGGAGTTTTTGAGAGTCTTCATTGTGTCTCGTTTTTGGGTTTGATAAAAAAGGAGACGCAACTGCTCACGCTAGTTTCGAGTGCAAAGATGAGTCATTATTTCATCATTGCAAAACTATTTTCAGTTATAATCGAAGAAATATGGCAGTGTTGGGCATATTTTTGAAAAATACATGCAGTGGAGGTGCAACTAACCCTTGTGCTGAGCCAAAATCCTTCTAAGGCGGGCGATGTGTTCATCGCGGACTGCCTGTGGGCTCACCACTTCTACATGCTCGAACTGGCACAAAGTTGAATAGAGTTCTGGGTTGGGACGCACGTCTATAGTTATTGTCCTGATCTCCTCATCCGAAACCTGGGATGTATGCAAGGGCTTTGTCAGAAGCCTGTTCCAGTCATAGTCATCATTGACTTTGAGGGTGATGTGTTCAACCTTTGTACGGGGAATCCTCGTGACTCCTATTATGTCATCAAAATAATGGGTGAAGTCAATGTCGTTCACCCTCGGTCTGTAGCCCATGGAGAATCGGGTCATATCAACCTTTTTGTCGAGGATTCTGTCTACAGCCAGGTTTTGTATTATACCGGTAGTGCCATCCCTGTGGATGAAGTCATAGTTCCATCCGAAGAGGAACCATCGGCTGTTGTACTGCTTGAGGAAATAAGGCTGGAAGAGGAACCTTGTTTCTTCATTATATCTTGCCTTATATGTTATTCTGATTGCCCAGCCATGCCGGATGTAGTTGAAATAGGTGCTCAGTTGGTCGAAGCCTGTGAGTTGCTCGTTACTCTCAACGGAGAAGACCTGACTCGAGCGGCCATCTGAACCAATGCGTTTCTTTAAGGTTTCAGCTGCTTTCTTGACATAGGGGAGTCCAACGAGTGATTCCAATAGCCAGATCGCCTGGCTGAAGTCCCCGTAGTCTTCGTCCATCAGTCTATCGCCATGTATGTTTTTGGTGCCTTCGGCGTAGCTGAAACGCGTGACACGGCGGTCTGTCTCATCCTTTGTGGCGATAATCTCCACACCGTATATCGCGCGCATGTCATCCATATCATAGAGAACCTGCCTGTTCTTAACGGTTACGCCTTCGCATCCAGGGGTCTCGCTTAGGCGCTTGTTGCATGCGTCAACCAACTCGGAAATGGTGAATCCTTTCCGGGATGTGAGGCACTCATTGATGACCTCAAAGCGGAGTATTGCGTTCTTGTTTATCATTATCTAAACAATACAAATATAGTGTGTTGCTCTGAAATATTACATTCTTCTTCGCGATTATCTTAATAAATAAAAGTATAATGCATGCCTCAAAAAAAGTTCGAAGAAAATGTAAGTTTTTTGTTATTTCGGATACTTTTGTTCAGAAAAAACGGAAGAAAATGCACAAGGAAGAACTTAAACTCTTACGCGAGTTGATTGTGGCCCAAGATGTCTCGAAACTGTCGGAAAACACCGAAAACTTTCGGGGTGCGGATATTATAGTATCCGATGATCCTGAGTGCCCGTCATCGAATGGATGGAGCGATTACATCCGGGTAATAACTCCGTTCTGCAGAGAAGTGAGTTGGCTGATTTTACAGCTTAAGGATATCTTCCGTGAGGAACTCGACTTCGTGAACAAATATCATTTCTACGGAGCCATGGCAGAAGCTGCGAACACTGCCATTAAGAAAAATAGCAACAACCGGAACGCCGTTCTCGTCGCAATGATTGAACGAGCGGAAACCATTGAAATCTAAACAAAAAAGGAACAATAGATGAAAGAAATCAAATGTCCGAATTGCGGTAGTGTGCTTACCGTAAACGATGCTGACTATGCATCAATCGTCAGCCAGGTCAAGAATGCTGAATTCAATGAAGAGATTGAACGCCGAATGGCCGAGATATCTGAAATGAAGGATGCGGAACAGAAAGCCTCCATGGCAGAGGCGGACAAGACATTCAACCTGAAGTTGAACGAGAAGCAACAGGCCATCACAGAGAAGGACAATGAAATTGCCCGTCTGAAGGATCAGATCACGGGCCTCCAGAACAGCATGGATCTCGAGATTAAGGCTGCTGTATCCGACAAGGAACAGGAGATTACTTCCCTCAAAGCCGTAATAGGGCAGAATGCCAGCAAACTCAAGATTGCAATTCTTGAAGAGCAGCAGAAAGCAAAGGATGCCCTACAGAAGAAGGATGTGGAGATCTCCGAATTAAAGGCACAGGCCAGGCTTGACAAATCAGAAGCAGAGGTCCGCGAGAATGGTATCAAGGAGCAATACGAGGACAAACTGAAGCGTTCTCAGGAGCTGGTTGACTACTACAAGGACTTGAAGTCCAGAATGTCGACCAAAATGGTAGGGGAGACCCTTGAAATCCATTGTAGTACGGAGTTTAACACGAAGTTACGCCCGTATCTTCCGAACTCCTATTTCGAGAAGGACAACGACGCTTCCGGAGGAAGCAAAGGAGACTTCGTATTCCGCGACTATGAAGATGGTACCGAGTACATCTCCATCATGTTCGAAATGAAGAACGAAATGGATGAGACGGCTACCAAACACCGAAACGAGGATTTCTTCAAGAAGCTCGATGCCGATAGGAAGGAAAAGAATTGCGAATACGCAGTGCTGGTGTCACTCCTGGAGCCCGAGAGCGAGTACTATAATAACGGCATCGTCGATGTCTCATACAGATACGAGAAGATGTATGTCGTGCGCCCTCAGTTCTTCGTCCCGCTTATCACCCTGCTCGTGCAAGCCGCAAAGAAGAGCATCGAGTATCAGCGCCAGTTGGTAATCGCAAAAAGTCAGTCGATCGACGTGACCAACTTTGAGAACGCTCTTCTCGATTTCAAGGACAAGTTTGGAAGGAACTACCGGCTGGCCAGTGAAAAGTTCCGGAAGGCTATCGAGGAGATTGACAAGTCCATTGATCATCTCCAGAAGATCAAGGATGCGCTCCTCGGCTCTGAGAACAACCTCAGGCTTGCCAATGACAAGGCAGAGGACCTGACAATAAAGAAATTGACGCGTGGTAATCCCACGATGAAGTCAAAGTTCGAGGAAGCACGACAGCAGGACAGTCCGAGTCTCAATGCTGAGAAACCGGATGATGCATAACATAATAGATGCGACTCTGTTTGTCTGTTGGCATTCCGTAAACTACATATGGGCAATTTACGGAATGCCAACAACTATCCTTCATAAAGACAAGCCTCGAACTCTTTTGCTCGAACGGAAGAGACGGTTATAAGTTTACCTCCAGGGGCTTTGCTTTCAGGAATGGATGCTTATTCGTTTCTGAAAACATTGACCAGGAGGACACTTTTAGGGGTGGCTACATTTAGAGTATGCTTAGATACGAAAAACACACACATACACCATTCTCTCGTCAGATATTTTTTTAACTTTGTAAATTAAGTCCAATTTTTGCCCAAAAGTAGAAATAATCCTATGGGATTGAGATTCATAGATCTGTTCGCCGGTCTTGGTGGATTCCATCTCGCGCTCCAGAAATTGGGGCACGAGTGTGTGTTTGCTAGTGAACTTCGCACAGACCTACAAACGCTTTACAAGAAGAACTTTCCCAACACGCCGAGAATTGAAGGCGACATAACAAAGGTTGATCTCGCATCTATCCCTCAGCATGATATCCTCTGTGCTGGCTTTCCTTGCCAGCCTTTCAGTCAGGCCGGCTATCGTCAAGGATTCCTTGACGAAAAGGGTCGGGGAAACATGTTCAACTATATTTGCGAAATAATTCGTCTAAAGGAAAGCAATAAGCCATCCTTCTTATTGCTGGAGAATGTCGCCAACCTACGCGGCCATGATGAAGGTAATACTTGGAACACAATTAAGAATCGCTTGTACGACCTTGGTTATGAAGTCTATGATGCGATTTTGTCCCCCCACGAATACGGATACCCACAGCATCGCAAAAGAATATACATAGTAGGCGTACGTAAAGACATCGTTAATGAAAACTGGATGTCTCCATTCGAGTTCCCGGTTTCGGAGGGTACCCCTGTTTGCGACATTAATTCGATTATTGATGAGAGTGACGAGAACATTCAACCACTCTCCCTCAAGACGCATTATCAACTGAAAGTTTGGCAGAAGTTCATAGATCTGGTTCTGAAGCACAATATACATATCCCCACATTCCCGATATGGGCAATGGAGTTTGGTGCTTCCTATCGTTTTAAGGATTTGGCTCCTGCATTCCAACAGCGGAAGGACCTCAGGGGCAGGAAAGGAAAACTGGGATGGATTATCAATGGGCCCTCCAAAGCTGACTGTCTAGCACAACTCCCCATTTATGCCCAAACGGCTACGGATAAGGTTTTCCCAGATTGGAAGATTCGATATATCGAACAGAACAGGACCTTTTATGAGGAGAATGAACGGTGGTTAAAAGGCTGGAGGAGGCTAATCGAAGATTGGGATAACAGCCATCTGAAATTAGAATGGAATTGCGGTGGAGATGATGACGGTAAGATATTTACCAAAATTATTCAGTTCCGAGCATCAGGAATTCGCGTGAAATTACCCACATATTCTCCCGCACTCAATCTAGTCGGTACTCAAATTCCTATTCTTCCTTGGATTAAACTTCCAAAGAACAAGGTTAAGGTTTATACCAGGGAAGAACTTGCCGAGTATGGTCTGACCAAAAAGGACGTTCAATATGGACGTTATCTCTCTATAAGGGAAGCGGCTGCTTTGCAAGGTATGGAAGATTTAGATTTCAACGGTCTCACGACCACAAGAATATATGAAGCTCTTGGGAATGCTGTAAACACCCAAGTTGTTGAACGGATTGCTAACACGTTAATACAGAAATATTGCTATGGGCGAACTTAGTATTGAAGCGAAACAGACCGTATATCTTAGATATCGGTATTATCCTTATAAGTGGGCACAGGTCTTTGCTGAGTTCATCGACAATGCAATTCAGTCCTTCGAAGAGAATAAAGATCCCCTTCGCGTAGATGACCCGACGTATAAATTGCGGGTTGACATCACATTTGACTGGGAGTATAGTGCTGAAGATAAAGAGATGAAGGCTAAATCCGTTACGATCAGAGATAATGCTGCCGGTATTTCAGAAGAGCGATTCAAGGTGGTCTTGAACCTTGCAGACGATGAAATCACTCGGATTGGAATGAATGAGTTCGGCGTAGGTATGAAGGCGGCTGCGGCATGGCTTGGGAACTGCTGGCATATAGAGTCAAAGTCTATAACTGATGATAAGACACTGGTTGTTGACGTTGACATTACCGATGTTTGTCAAAAAGATCTCCACAAATTGCCCTATAGCGAAGCCATTGAACCGGCAAGAAAGCATGGCACCAGTATCACCTTATCGGACTTCTGGCCAGAAAGAGCCTTTCTTGAATCGAACGTCAAAGGCCTGATAGAGAGTATCTCTAGTATATATCGTTGTTTTTTGCGTCAAAAAGAGATTCTTCTCTATGTCGAGGATAAGTTGCTTGATTTTAATGATTATCCTATCCTTGTTGCTCCTTCTTATAAAGACCTTCTCGGAGAAGATATTACTTGGAAAAAACATGTTGAAGCCGATGATAAGAAGGGGCACAAGTTATCAGGCTTTATCGCTCTATTACAGGAAACCAAAGATGAACAGCGAGGTGTCGTGATTCTTAGAAACCGCAGGGTTGTTATGGGATTCGACCCAAGTGACAGACTCGTTGGGAAAGAGTTCTATGGGCAGATTGGTTCAGCAAAATACCGCCGAGTTTTTGGAGAATTGGAAATCTCCGGATTCACTGTCGCCTTTGGTAAAAACAGTGTTAACGAGACAGATTTACTCGAGGCTTTGTGTAAAATTGCTGCTGGGAAGTGTAAGATTAACGACACCAGTCTTCTTACCCAGGGCGCAAAGAAAATCGAAGAGATAACGCGACCTGTTGTACCCACGCCTTCCCCTGTTCCACAGCCTAAGCCTTCCAATAAACCTATTGTGGACAATCCTGCGCCCACGCCACCAACTCCTCCTATAGATATAGATAATCCACCGGAGCCTCCGGTGGATAAGCCGACTCCTGGTCCCGAACCAACTCCTCCTGCGCCCCCTGTCGTGGAACCTCCTGTCGAGGACCCCGGGAAAAATGATGTCGTAGTTCTGGACTCTGCCACATTTATGTTCTGTGGTAAAGAATATGACCTTAAAGTTGTTGTCGGAGAGGAAGAAGATGAGTTGTTCTGGAATGACCATTCTAAAATGCGAGAAGGAACTTTGATATGCAAAGTAAACATAAACCAGCCTTTCTTTAAGGTCTATGGGGAACCGTCCAAGCCTATTCTGGAATTCATCAAAGCTCTAGCTGTAGCAAAGTTTAGGTCGTTGTCTGATAGTGGTGGCTCTGTTAAGACAATGATGAAGTATTTCAATGAGCTAATTAATCAGAGCAAAATTTAGTTGCAGAAATGGAAGTAGAAGTTCAAAATAAGAAAACCGACGGTAAGGAATTACAACAGGTTACAAGTGGCGAATGCTTTCAAGACTTTGTCCAGTCAAAAATGGCCACGAGCGCTCGTCGTGGGCTATCCGAGCAGGGTGCGTCAAACTTAAGAGATTCTACCATCAGTATTTTGAATCACTGTAATCCTCATGATGCCATCAACAATCGTGAGACCACTCATCTTGTTGTTGGCTATGTTCAAAGCGGAAAGACGATGTCTTTCACTGGCGTCCTAGCAATGGCTCGCGATAACAATTATCGCGTGGCAATTGTGTTAACCGGAGTGACCACTAATCTTCTTGGCCAAACTGCCGACAGATTAGAAAAAGATTTAGATCTAAGGGAAGATGTCTATAGGTTCCATTTTATCCCGAACCCTTCATCGACAGATACGCAATTGATTATTCAGGGACTTCGTCTATCAGAAAAGCCTCTATTGGTAATTCCGATCCTCAAGCACCGCAAGTATATTGATAATGTCACTGCACTTTTCAGCAACGATACGGTGAAGAAAGCCCTCGGGCACGAGACGGCATTAATCATCGACGATGAAGCTGACCAGGCCTCGCTAAATAGTTTCGGCCTAAAGAACAGCAAGAAAGAGAATGATGCTGAACTTGATAAGCAATCTGCCATTTATGCTGCCATTCTTCGAATGAGGAGTCAACTCCAAGGGAATTCATATATTCAATACACTGCAACCCCTCAGGCGAATCTGCTTATCTCTACAATGGATCTCCTTTCTCCCAAAAGCCATACTCTTCTGACTCCTGGAGAGGACTATGTTGGAGGAAAGAAATTCTTCGGTTTGGATAAAGATAAGCAACTATATAACTGCGGGCTCATCGTGCCAATTCCCAAAAACGAGGTCTTCCATAAAAAGAAGAATGTATTGACACAGATGCCATCATCTCTTCGTGAAGCAATGATGATGCATGTATGGGCTGTGGTTCTGGTGATAAAGTGGTATCATAGAGGAGACATTAAACAATTGTCCATGATGGTCCATCCCACTGATATCATTGAGGGAAATAAAACTTTCGAAAAATGGGTTAAGGACGAAATATCGGAATGGAGTGACAGTTTTGACAAATCTCCCTCCCATGAAGATCATCAGACTCTGATGGCAGCATTTAAGGCATTAATGCCTAAGGCCCTTCAATTCTATCCTGAAGAAGGACGTCCTTCTTTCAAGGATGTTGAAAAGTTTATCCCGGACGTCGTGAATAGCTGCCGTATTTATCGCCTGACTGGAGAGAGCGAGGACGATTCTAACAACATAAAGTGGGATGCTCACAAGATGAATATCCTGATTGGTGCCCAGATGCTCAATCGAGGTTTCACTGTTGAGAAACTTGCCACTACATATATGCCTCGCCATACAACCGGCATCGCTAACGCAGATACTATTGAGCAAAGGTGCCGTTTCTTTGGCTACAAGATGGATTACATTGAATCCTGCCGGGTATATCTTCCGGAAGAATCAATCCGGGACTATAAAGACTATGTACGCCACGAAGAAGAGTTGAGGGGAAAACTAGGGCAATGTTCTTCTCTCAAAGAATATGAGCATTGCGTCATGATGACTCCTCATCTGCGTCCGACGAGACTTAATGTTTTGCCGAAACAGATGGTGAAGACGAAACTCGTGGACTGGAATAAATATGAATTTATAAGCAGCATCAATATGGTGAAAGAGAATAACGAAATCGTTACCGAATTCGTTTCCAAGCATCTCTCTGCTGCTGGCGACTTCCAGATGCCGAATTATGATTCGAAAAACTATGCTGAGGGGGCATTTCGAAAGCATTCAATGGTTGAAATGAAACTTAGCGATTTTATCGAGTTCTTTACTGATTACAAGACCGGAGATTTCTCTGATATGATGACAAAGGCAATGTCGTTGAGATATTTCCAGTATTTACAGACGGTCGAGGACTATAACGTCAAGGTGATATTCATGAGTTGTGATATTCTTCGTGGTCGTACCGTTACTCTTCAAAAGGGTACAGTATGGCATGTAGAACTCTTTCAAGGTCGGAACACTCAAGAAGAAAGTGAATTCTACTGCGGCGATACAAACCTTTACGACAAGAAGGATATTACGGTTCAGGTCCATCACTTGAAACTGAAAGGAATTCCCCTGGCCGAGTTTGACAGTAACGAGACGTACGCCATTGCCATTCATCTCCCAGAACGGTTGCAGGCGGTATACAATACTACCCTTTCCAAGAAATTGATAGACGAGTTATAGAATATGTCAACAACTGCAAGAGCGCTATTTGAGAAAGTGCATAATGATTTTGAACCAATTGAGGAAAACAGGTATCGTGTAGTCTCACTGCCTGAAATGCCTCACAAAATTGGGTGCTCAGAACAAGGCTACTCCAAGTTCTTTGTTGTGACAAGTGACCACAGTAGTATGCTTCACAACTTGAATGCGGAATTACTGTCGGTTGAGTATGACATGGTCTGTAATATTATAGAAAATGACAAATGCATAGATAGCGAGCGCTTTACAATTATTACCCTGCGTTCGGAAAACGAACAACTACAGAGTATGTTTGTCGATGTGTTTTATATGATGCTTAGTCTTCTGCCCCAGAAACCGACAAATCTCGCCATCGCGGCTAAGATTGAGCAGCTGTTATCTATCTTCTCTAAGATTAAAAAGAAACCTCTTCGGAAGTTGCAGGGGCTGTGGGCAGAGTTGCTTATAATAGAACAGAGCAAAGATCCGGTCACTATGGCTCGTGCTTGGCACTCTCAACCTGAGGCAAAGTATGACTTCACAATGGGGCAAGACAAACTGGAGGTAAAGAGCACTTCTGGAGAGAACCGTATTCACAAGTTCTCGCTTGATCAGTTGAATCCATCTGACAGTTCCCGGCTTCTTATTGCTTCAGTCATCACTCGCGAATCTGCTAAGGACCAGAATGGTTTGTCCGTTTACGACCTCTATGACAGGATCTCTCTCAGAATTAAAGATGACGAAACTAAGATTCATGTTTATGATGTGATGGTGGACACGTTGGGGACTGATTTTAATGTGGCAAGGAGGCGTTATTTTGATTACTCAGAAGCCTGCGACAGGCTCGCTTATTTTGAACACAATGATATTCCCAGAATACTTAAGGAACACATCCCTCCTCTTGTTACAGAAGTTAAGTTTAGCGCCGATTTAAGCTATCTTACTGATATTCGGGACAAGGGTTTTGACAGAGGAGATAGTTCATTGTATTACGCTCTGTATTAGGATGAATGAACATGTAGTAAAGATCTCTCCCAAGAAATTGATGCTCACCTTTTTGTCTGACATTTCTATTCACGAGGTGGGTCATTTATGGGGAAACAACCCGTTTGCCATCGAGGTGAACGGAGTTTCTTTCTATGTGTATATTAAGAACTTGTCTCCCGCTCAGTTATCAAACAACAACCCTGATGTTTGGAGAATTCAGTATCCAAAGAAGGATATTTTTGAATCTTTCAAACAATCTAAGAACTTGTTCTTGCTCTTTGGCTATGACGCAGTACACAGGGTCTATACAACCTGGAATCCTTATTGGTGTAAACAACGCGCCAACGTGGGTAGTAGTGTTTCACTTTATTCCAGGCTTTCCCTCCAGGAACGTGTTTCAAAAACAGGAGAGATTGAAAAACAGGCCCTCAATAATGGAGGAGAGGTTATCTGTATACCGTTCTTCATGCTATACCACTACGTCACTCACATACGTGACTATTTCCCCGAAGAAACTGTCTTTGTCGCGAAAGGTTCAAGTATTGTCAAACGTCAACAAGAGACGGAAGACACTATGTCAACGATTCCTGGTCTTGTTGATTATGAACTTGACAAAAAAGGCAAACTGATTTCTCTTAGCAGTAGCGTAATCGTGGCTCTATTCCCCCTATACAAAGGAGAGGAATACCCGGATTATGACGAGATGATTTCAATAGCGAAGAAGTTTTATCCGGAGTCTGTTAATTCTGCTATGACTGTCGTTGATTGGATTAATCTCTTCGACAACACAAAATGGAGGAAACGCCCTCCTAAAGAGGAAAAGATAGAGCAGTTTTCAGAAAAACCAACACGGGCATATCGTCGCCTTCGGGTTACAGAAGAAGATGGTACAATAATAGAATATAAAAGACCTGTCGATACATTCGTTTCAGTTATTGAGAAGTATTTTCCGGATCTCCTAATAGAGATTGACTTTGGTCAACCAGTCATCTCGACAGTACGGATGCCGGATTTCCCAAACAATAAAAGAAATCAGCGCCAGATTAAGTCCGGGTACTGGATATCAACTCATTTCAGCCTAGAGGAAAAAGTCCGGATTCTTCAGAAAGTATCTGATGAGTTGAGTGCTAATTTTAAGATAGAAGTGATAGAAAACACCCAATAATGTATTTCCTCTTTCGTAACTACCGAATAATAAAAAATCCAGGTTCGCCCGTATTATGAACGAAGCCCAGTATAATAATACTCTTCAATCTTTCCTATCCGAATCAGAGAGTTCAATTCTCGGAAAGATCTTTCATGAAGAATACTTCAATGCCGAAAGCCGAACGAAAGAAGCTTGGCTGGCAGAGATCCGTATTCTCAAAGAACAATTGGCTTCACTAAAAGTGAACCCTTCCGATTATATCTTTTTTGAATATACTATTCCGAGAGTCGGCGGTCGAATAGATTGTGGCTTAATTATAAACGATATCCTCTATATTATCGAATTCAAAACCGGGGAAAGTCAACAGGATTTAACTATTTATAAAGAGCAACTGGAACAATATGTCATTGACTTAAAGAATTTCCACTTTGAATCATACGATGTTCCGTTAGTTCCTGTCCTTCTCATAGAATCTCTTCCAGACAGAAGAATCCATATTACTCCGTCAAAAGAGGACCCGACTTTATACAACATAGTGACTATTAATAGACGGGGGCTAACAAGTCTGATTCAAAAGGCGGATAAAGCTATTTCTCCAACACGTACGATTAATGCTCTTAATTGGCTGCATAGCCCTTATTGTCCTACATCTGACATAGTTGAAGCTGCAAGAAAGCTATTTTCTGGGCAAACGGTTGAAGATATTAAACGAAGCGATTCCGAAGGGGAAGGTCTTGTAATAACCACGAAAAGAATAATGGACATTATTCGCTTGTCAAAAGTGAATAAACAGAAGTCTCTTTGTATGATAACGGGGGTTCCTGGTGCTGGGAAAACCCTTATTGGACTCTCTGTTGCTACTCAGTATAAGCAAGAGGAAAACGAATCTGGAATTGAACAAAATAGGGCGGTTTATTTATCCGGGAATCATCCTTTGGTAACAGTTCTCCAAGAGGCGTTGACACGCGATGCTGTTGCTCGCAAGAAAGAAACACTAAAACTCGAGCTAGAGCAAATTGCAGATAAAGAGGAGAGAAAGAAATATAAGAAAGAACATAAGATAACAAAGACGCAGACGGGATCTGAGGTAAAGCAGTTTATTCAAATGATTTACCGCTGGCGACAAGACTACCTTCGGGGTATTCTTGTTAAAGGAAAGGGAGAGCGTGCAATAATTGTTCAAAATAAGAGGTATTATTCTGGTGAAGGAGAGCAATATCTCCCTTATGACCATGTGGCGATTTTTGACGAAGCCCAGAGAACTTGGGACAAGAAAGAACATGCTAAATTTGTAAGAGGGAAGTCTAAAGTGCCTAATTTCCCGGAATGGTCTGAAGCGAGATTTTTGCTTTCTTGTATGGATCGTCATCAAGATTGGGCGGTTGTTGTTTGCCTTATTGGAAACGGTCAAGATATTAATCATGGAGAAGCCGGAATTGGTGATTGGATTGAATCAATTAAGTATTTTAAAGACTGGCATGTGTATGCCCCAGGCATTTTCCAAAAAGATATTGATTGCTCGGCCGTACGTAATCTACATACGGAAAATGACCTTCACTTAAGGATTAATTTGAGATCACTAAGAGCAGAAAATGTATCCTCTTTCGTAGATGCTCTATTATCTCCTAACTTAAAAGAGGCAAAAAAACTTTTTGCTTCCATAAACAAGCAGTATCCAATTCGTCTTACAAGAGATTTTAACAAGGCAAAGCAGTGGCTTAAAAATCAAGCGAAGACAAATGAACGCTACGGAATTCTTGCATCCTCTAAAGCGCAAAGACTGAGACCGTTAGCGATTGATGTCTCCCATAGTCAAAGCATGAATGTTAAATCTTGGTTTTTAAATGACCGTAAAGATGTTCATTCATCCTATTACTTGGAGGATATTGCGACAGAATTCCAAGTACAAGGCCTTGAAATCGACTGGGCATGTGTGGCTTGGGATGGAGATCTAATATATGATGACGCAAGTTGGAAGCATCGGATGTTCAGGACAAGCGGCTGGCAAAAGATGAAAAACGAAAAGTTACAGCAGTATCATATAAATGCTTATCGTGTCTTATTGACAAGAGCAAGACGGGGGATGGTTATTTGTATTCCAAATGGCGATCTGGAGGATCCGACGAGAGACCCGCAGTATTATAATACAACATACCAATACTTGAAATCTATTGGGATAACGGAACTTCTATAGTTCACAGGCGTTAAACGGATTCTCAGCAACACGTTGGATGAAAACACACGGGAGAGAAAGGAGCGAAAAGAACGAGAGCAATCTCTCTTGGAAGAGGTGAAGTCCTAATCTATATCCGAAAAAAACGCTCAAAAATACCAGGCTTGTCAATTTAGAATTCCCCGGCTCTTGCCGTCCGGCGGAATTAAGCTTTCAGCGACAGCGGAGCAGGCGGGAAGGGGTGGTCCCGCAGGGATGACGGAGTCTGTTTGACGACGTTGGGCCCGCTTGCGGGACCAAAAGGAGGAGTTCTCCGTCAAGCCCCTTCCCACCTGCACGGAGCGGCTGAAAGCGCCATGGAGCCGGCGGCAAGGCCGGGGATATGGACA
>JAEEGK010009787.1_pt1 | contig 22262 bp, 22 predicted proteins | sample 8958771 | NCBI WGS metagenome assembly JAEEGK01 (sample SAMN16246547, study PRJNA631951) | gut metagenome | biome: gut microbiome; feature: rumen; material: SC-attached | host: Bos | place: Iran: Karaj | collected 2018-10 | reverse complement strand
GACTTACTAATTCTTGAATACATTTTGCCATCAAAAAAGAATCTTTACCACCACTAATACATACCATGATTTTATCGTTCTCACCAATTAGTTGATAATCTTTAACAGCCTTAACAAATTTACCCCAGATATCTTTCCTAAATTTCTTAATAATACTTCTTTCAATTTCTTGATATTCTTCCATAATATCACTTCCATGCATTATTATACTACATTCATTACATAAAAAAATAGCATAAAGCTATTTTAATCAATTCTTTAACCCATAAGTCTACCCTGTGCCTACACTCGTCCTACGCTTAAGCTTCGCGAATATTTTTACTTCGTAAAAATTCCACATCTCAAATGCTTCGCATTTTCGGATTCAAGAGGAAAAGATGAACTCGGGCAAAGGCAAAAAACAGCACTACTACCATCCACAATCAGAAGAACCATCGCCTTCAACTCGGCAGCAACTGCCGTTGTTGTCGTGGCAGTTCAACCCACCACTCGCACTGACAACGCAGCTAAAGTCACCAAATTCACAGTATGCGGAGTTCAAATTCGAGCCACAATAATCCGCAGCTATGCCTAGCGTTGTCTCCATTGCTGTTTGTAATTTGTTTTTTGTTGCTACTCCATTTTCTGCACTATGATGTTTGGCATTTCCATTTCCCGTTTCTACCCAATAATTTGGTCCTAAACAAAATTCTGCATTATTATAATATAAACATGCTTCTGTACTTTCTATTATATTTTCTTCTACTTCATGCTTTAAATAAAAATTATAATCTGTTCTTATGGTACTCACATTCGTTTCATATGAACCTACTCCTAGTGTTGCTGTACCTTGGCTACATGTATCTCCCCAATATTCGCAGTATGCTTCTGTTGCATATGGCAAGCTACAATCTGGTACTCCATTATCTTCACGACACCATACATTACTTATTTCATCTTCTATTGTATGATTATTAAAGGCTATCATTGTATTATTTCTATATATTGTTCCAGTAAACCCTAAATTCATCTCTTCTTGTTGAATAATAATTTCGGCTTCAAATTCTTTTCCTGTATTATCATTTTGATTTACATCTAAGTTTATTAATGTAATAACTATTCTCCAATTTTCTATTGTTGCTGTATTATTTGATGCACTTATAGCATGATTATCAAGTAATGTTTTTAGTCCTGTTACTCCTGTTATATCATATCCTGTTACTCCCTTGATTGTCTTTTGAGTACCAAGTCCTGTTAATGTTACAAGTTGGTTATTACCATCAAATACTTGAAGCATTAATTCTGGATCTTCATTTGTATTTGCCTCACTATATACTGTTGGATTACTTTGTAAGTTTAAATACAAATAATAATTCATTGTTGCAGCCCCTGTTTTATTATTTGGTGTTAATGTTGCTGTTGCTGTTGCATCTCCACTTTGGTTTTCTCCATTTTCTGCAAACAAAGCTTGGGTTACTGTGAAACTTATATCCCTATTAATACTAAATGTTAGTAAATCTGTTGTATTTGATGTAACTGTGGCATTACTGCTTGTTGTACCACCATTCTGTGGGGCAAAGAACGCATATGTAGCCCCTACTACCATTAGTAATAGCGTTATTATTGCTACTAATGTTAAAGTTTTATTTTTCTTATTATCCATTTATTATCACTCCTAGCATAATTATACTATAAACTTTTTACCATTACAAGAAAAATAATTGACTTATTTATTAGTACTCCTTTATAATAAATAATTAAGTATTTATGTGAAGGATAGATGAGTTATGAAGAAAAGAAATGATAGTAAATATGTATTTGTTGATGGAAATGATACGGAAAGAATTAGTTATGTAGTAAAAAGAGAATTTGCTTTTAACGATTATGATAATGTCTACTATGAAGATGGATATGAAAATTTAGATTTATTCTTTGAAGAAAATAATATCCCTCCTAAATATAGGAAGTTAATACTTAAGTTAAATGGTAATATTATGTATTCTTTTAAAACAAGACATAGTATTGAAGAGTTATTTACTAAAAAAAGATTTACATTAAAGAAGGTATATCATAGTGATGTTAAAACATATATTAGTGGAGATACTGATACTTATGATATTACAGAACTAGTTAAATTTTCAACTGAATTAGATGTGGTTAATTATGATGAAGTATTAAATTTCCTTTGTGATTTAAATAATCTAGGATTGCTAGATAATTACTTTCATTCTATAATGTCGTTCTTTAGAATTAAAATGAGTAAAGAATATCAAAAAAATGAACCATCTAGATTAAAAAGATCATTAATCAGATGGGTTAATAAATTATAAATAGCATATTAATTTAAAGTGCAAATTTTGCACTTTAAATTGTTTTTTTATGCACTTTATAGTATAATAGTAAATAGAAAGTGTGGTAATATTTATGGAAAATTGGGGTTCAGAATTATCAGAATATATTAAGCAAGGTGAAGAAACTAAAGTTTATAAAGCAAAGAATTGGGAAACTGCTATTGGTTTACAAGATGTAGATGGTTTAAAAACTTCTAAGTATTTAATTGATACTGCCAAAGAACATATTGAAGGTAAAATAAATATCGAAGAAGCTAAAAAAAGAATAACTACCTATTATGAAGAGCAAAAAGAAGTAAAAAATGATATTGAAACTGAAGAAGCTGATAAAGTTGCTGTAAGAATTACCGAAATTTTATCAGAAAATGCATTTAGTTTCTCCCCTGCAGAACTTAAAAATATTCACAAAAGATTATTTGAAGAAATAATTGAAAATGCTGGTATATATAGGAATTATAATTTTACTAAAAAAGAATGGGTATTAAATGGAGATTCTGTAACATATGCATCATTTGAAAGTATTGAAGATACGTTAGATTATGATTTTAAAGAAGAAAAAGAATTTTCTTATAAAGATTTATCCATTAATGAGTCAATTAAACATTTATGTAGATTTATATCTAATATATGGCAAATTCATCCTTTTTGTGAAGGTAATACTAGAACAACCGCAGTATTTCTTATCAAGTATTTAAGAAGTTTTGGTTTTCAATTAGATGATGAGATATTTAAAGATAATTCTTGGTATTTTAGAAATGCCCTAGTTAGAGCAAACTATAATAATATAAATATTAATATTCATGAAGATCTTAAATATTTAGAAAGATTTTTCTTAAATATGCTAGCTAATAAAAAATATAAATTAAAAAATAGATATCTTCATGTTGATTATAAAGAAAATAATAATGATACTGATATTGAACTTAATATTTCCTTAGAAGAACAAGCAATACTTAATTTAATTAAAAATGATAGTAATATAACTCAAGAAGAAATAGCACTAAAAATAAATAAATCATTAAGAACAGTTAAAAATTATATGCAAGAAATGCAAAATAAAAATTTAATTGAAAGAAAAAATAGTAAAAAATCAGGAGAATGGATTGTTTTATAATAACCATTCTTTTTATATAAAAAAACTATGTTATTTGATAAACATAGCATCTCCGAATGAAAAGAAACGATAATTATTATCTATAGCATGCTTATATGCATTCATGATATTATCCTTACCTGCTAAAGCTGATACTAGCATTATTAAAGTACTTTTTGGTAAATGGAAATTTGTTATTAATCCATCAATTGCTTTAAAAGTATATCCTGGATATATAAATATATCAGTATTACCACTACATTCTTTAAATTCACCATATTTAGAAGCAATTGTTTCTAAAACTCTTGTTGATGTTGTACCAACAGCATAGATATTTCTATACTCTTTTTTGGCTTTATTTAATTTATCTGCAGATTCTTTAGATAATAAATAATATTCACTATGCATATGATGTTTAGTAATATCATCTACTTCAACTGGTCTAAAGGTGCCTAAACCAACATGCAAAGTTACATAAACTATATCCACTCCCATATCTTCAATTTGTTTAAGTAATTCTTTAGTAAAGTGTAATCCCGCAGTTGGTGCTGCAGAGGATCCAATATTTTTGGCATATACAGTTTGATAACGAGACTGATCTTCTAATTTTTCATGTATATATGGTGGCAGTGGCATAGTACCTAATTTATCTAATATTTCCATTAATATTCCATCATATAATAATTCTACTTCTACTAATCCTTCTTCTTTAATTTTTAATACTTTAGCTTTTAAGGAACCATCTCCAAAAGAAACAATCGTACCTTCATGTAATCTTTTTTGAGGTCTTGATAAACATTCCCAAATATTACCTTCCATATTTTTTAATAATAATAGTTCAATTACAGCTTTTGTATCTTCTTTTTCTCCGATTAAACGGGCAGGAATAACTTTAGTATCATTAAGTACTAAGGTATCTCCCGGTTTTAAGTAATTTATAATATTTTTAAATACCTCATCTTTTAAGGAACCATTATTTTTATCAAGTAATAAAAGTTTAGAATCACTACGATTTTTTAAAGGAGTTTGAGCAATTAAATTTTCTGGTAAGTCATAGTTGTAATCATTTATATTCATTTAATTATTTCCTCTATCCTACTAACTACTTCACTTGATATGTCATCAATTGTTCTAATAACATCATTTTTAACACAATCTACCTTAATATAGTTATATTTTTCTGTTAATTCTAAATAAGCTTTTTCAGCTTGTTCTAAATGTTCTCTATTACTTTCGTGTTGATCTGCTGATTCTGCCCTATTTTTCTTTAAAATAGCAGCATATTCAAAAGGCATATATAAGAATATTACAGCATCTGGTCTTGGTAATTCCATAATCTCAAATTCTAAAGTATCTAATTTTTGATAAATCTCTTGGCGTTTTTTAGGATTCTTTATTTTACCACCTTGATGAGCCATATTAGATTCAACATAACGATCAAGTAAAACTATATCACCATTTTCCAAATGCTTATTTATCTCTGGAATATTATATCTTCGATCTGCTGCATAATAAGCTGATGCTACCAAAGGATCAACATTTACTGCTCCTTCACTAAACCATCCTTCACAAATATATGATTTACCTAAGTATGGACCCCCAACTATTTTACCAGTTGTAGACTCATAATTAGGAAATGAGTATTCATAAATATTAATTCCTTTATTTTTAAAATATTCGACAGCTTTTTTGGCTTGCGTCTCTTTACCAGAGCAATCTGTTCCTTCAATAACTAATAATTTACCTTTTCTCATCATTACATCTCCTTTTATATCTAACTAATCTATAAGTTATATCATCTTCAATAATAGGTTCTTCTTCATCAAATTTAATATAATCTTCTTTATTAAATTCTGGAAAGTAAGCATCTGCTTCATGACTATCTTCAATTTCTGTTAAATATAGATTATCAGCATATGGTAAAAATAGTTCATAAATTGATGCCCCACCAATAATCATTACTTCTTCTTCTAAAGAATTTATAAAATCTAATAATTCGTTAAAATCATGATAAATCATAACTCCAGGAATATCTTTTAAACTACTAGATAATATAATATATGTTCTTCCTTTTAATACACCAGGTAATGATAAATAAGTATTTTTACCCATTACTACCTTTTTACCCATTGTCATATTCTTAAAATGTTTCATATCTTTTTTTAAATGCCATATTAATTCATTATTAAGTCCTAATTCTAAATTTTGACCAACAGCAGCAATAATACTTATCATAATTACACCCCTAAATCGAATTTCATTTGAGGATTTTTTTCTCTAATTAGCTTAATAGGATAATCCTCAATTGTTATATCATCTACTTCAAAATCAAAGAAGTTATTTTTATCAGGATTTATTTTTATAACTGGATTACAATCAACTGGTTCTCTTTTTAATAATTCTTTAGCTTGTTTAATATGTCGATCATATATTTGAATATTATCATAAAACCAAGTAAATCTACCTGGAGTATATCCACAGTGTTTAGCAATCATGATTAAAAAGACTGTATATTGTACTTGATTTATACAACCAGCAGTTAAAAAATCTGAAGATCTTTGATATAAACACATATCTAGATAATCTACTCCATCTTTACCATGTCGAACATTAAAGTTAGTTAAAAATGCACAAGGTTTTAAGCCATGCTTTTCTTTAAAATCATCTTTTTGCCATAAACTAATAATATGTCTTCTGCCATCAGGATCGTTTTTTAAACCATCAAGTAAATCATTTATTTGGTTATGTCTTCGAACACTTTCACCATAACAAGCTCCAATTGTCCGATTACCAATATCCCATTCATCCCACCAAGTTACGTTATATTTATCTTTCAATAACTCTAAATCATTAGATTGATCTCTATATATCCATAAAAGTTCCCCAATTGCTGATTTTGTTGCAATTGGTCTTAAAGTTATTAATGGTGTTTCTCCTTTAGATAAATCATATGTACACATACCATGATTAACACTTAATGTATGAGCAGGTGTCCCATCAGTATAATGTGGTCTTGGATTTTCATCTAGACAACCTTCATCTAATATTCTTTTGATTATTTCTTTGGTATACATATCCCCTTTAGTCATAATTGCCTCCTTAATACCATAATGGATATTTATCAGTTATTTTTAATACATCTTTTGTTAATTCATCTAATATTTTTTCATCTTGAGGATTTTTTAAAGCTGTTGCTATAATTCTTCCTATTTCTTTAAAATCATCCTCTTTTAATCCTCTAGATGTCATCGCTGGACTACCAAGTCTGATACCACTAGCTACCATAGCTTTTTCCGAATCATTTGGTATAGTATTTTTATTTACTGTAATATGAATTTTATCAAGTAATATTTCAGCTTCTTTACCAGTTAAACTAGAGCCTGATTTAACATCAACTAAGATTAAATGATTATCAGTACCATCCGAAATAATATGGAATCCTTCTTCCTTTAACACACTTGCCAAAGCTTTAATATTTTTTAATACTTGCATTTGATATTCTTTAAATTCTGGTTGAAGAGCCTCATAAAAACATTCAGCTTTTGCTGCAATAACGTGCATTAAAGGACCACCTTGAATTCCTGGAAATATTACTTTATCAATTTTTTTGGCAATTTCTTCATCATTAGTAAGAATTAATCCTCCTCTTGGACCTCGTAAAGTTTTATGAGTAGTTGTTGTTACAACATGAGCATATGGCACTGGTGATGGATGAAGTCCTACAGCTACTAAACCAGCTATATGAGCCATATCAACCATTAAATAAGCACCAACTTTATCAGCTATTTCCCTAAATTTTTGAAAATCAATAATTCGTGAATAAGCTGATGCTCCTGCAATAATCATCTTTGGTTTTTCTTTTAATACTTTTTCTTCTAAAGCATTATAATCAATTCTTTCATCTTTTATATTAACATCATAATCAATTATTTCATAATCTTGCCCACTAAATGATAATTTATGTCCATGAGTTAAATGTCCCCCATTAGATAAATTCATTCCCATAACTTTATCACCATGATTAAGCAAAGCTCTATATACAGCCATATTAGCACTAGAACCAGAATGAGGTTGAACATTAGCATATTTAGCTCCAAATAATTTGGTAGCATATTCTATCGCTTTACTTTCAAATATATCAATGTATTCACAGCCACCATAATATCTTTTGCCTGGATAACCTTCGGCATATTTATTAGTTAATATACTTCCTTGTAATTTTAATATATCATTAGAAACATAATTTTCTGAAGCAATAAGTTCAATATTATGTTCTTGTCTTTCTCTTTCTTTTTTTAATGCATCTTCTAATATCTTGTCCATTATTATTTATTCCTTTCTGCCATTTCTACTAAATTATCCAAAATCATTGCTACAGTCATAGGACCAATTCCTCCGGGATTTGGAGTAATATATTTAACATGCTTAGATACATTTTCATAATCGACATCACCAACTACTTTATCATTTACTCTTGATACTCCAACATCAATAACTGTTGCTCCATCTTTAACCATATCCCCTGTTATTAAATGAGGATATCCTGCTGCTGCAATTAAAATATCAGCATTTTTAGTTGCATCTTGAAGATTATTAGTCCTAGAATGAGCAATTGTAACAGTTGCATCACGATTAAGTAAGGCTATTGCTAGAGGTCTACCTACAATATTACCCCTACCAACAATAACCACATTAGCTCCTTTTATAGGAATATTATATCTATCAAGTAAATAAATAATTCCTTTTACAGTACATGGTAATATAGTTTCTTTATTCAAGTATAAATTATATATATTATCTCTAGTAAAACCATCTACATCTTTACTGGCATCAATTAAGTTACAACATTTACTAAAATCAATGTGATTTGGTACTGGACTTTGAATAATTATTCCAGTAACTGTAGCATCATTATTTAGTTTTATTACTAAATTAATTAATTCTTCTTCCGTAGTATTACTATCCATATTAAATTGTAAAACTTTAATACCTACTTTTTCACAAGCTTTAACTTTGTTTTTAATATATATTAAATTAGCTGGATATCCCCCAACTTCAATAATAGCTAACTTAATTTTTAAATTATTCTCATCTATTCTTTTCTTTAATTTATCAAGAATAATATCTCTTTCTTTTTTTCCATCTATAATCATAAAATCACTCACAATCAAATAATGTTTTATTATGACTTATTCCCAAATGTTTATAAGACTTCTCTGTTGCTACTCTACCACTTCTCGTTCTTTTAATAAATCCTTCTTGCAATAAGAAAGGTTCAACAACATCTTCAATAGTTGTTATTTCCTCACCAATCGCTGTAGATATTGTTTCAACTCCTACTGGTCCTCCATTAAATTTATTAATTAATGCTTCTAAATACTCAATATCGATATTATCTAAACCATAAGTATCAACATTCAATCTTTTTAAAGCATCCATTGTAATATCTAAAGTTATTTCTCCATCCCCTAAAACTAAGGCGAAATCCCTAACTCTTTTAAATAATCTATTGGCTATTCTTGGAGTTTTTCTGCTTCTTTTTGCTAGTTCTACTGCTGCTTCATCAGTTATATGCATATCTAAAACATTACTAGTTCTTTTAACAATATCTCCAAGTTCTTGATCAGTATAGTATTCTAACTTATTAACTATACCAAAACGATCTCGTAATGGGCTTGACAAATCACCAGCTCTAGTTGTGGCTCCAACTAATGTAAATGGTGGTAAATCAATATTAATACTTCTACTTTTACCATCGGTTCCAATAACTACATTAATAGTAAAATCTTCCATAGCTGAATATAGAATCTCTTCAACAAATGATGGCATTCTATGAATTTCATCAATAAACAAAACGTCACCAGGTTCAAGAGTTGATAGTATAGCAGCCAAATCCCCACTTTTTTCAATTGATGGTCCAGTAGCAGTTTTAATATTTGCCCCCATTTCATGAGCAATTATATGAGCCAGTGTTGTTTTACCTAGTCCAGGAGGGCCATACAATAAAACATGATCAAGTGGCTCATTACGCATTTTTGCTGCTTCAATAAAAACTCGCAAATTTTCTTTAATTTTTTCTTGACCAACATATTCATCCAATGTTTCCGGGCGAATACTTTTATCAAATATATCCTCATTTTTCATATTAGCATCAATTATTCTTTCCATTATTATCCCCCCATTTACTAAGATAATCCTTTAATTCTAACCAACTATGTATTACTTGATGTTTACTATTTACCGCTACTTCTGAAAACCTAATAGTTGGTATGCCTTTTTCTTTTACTTCATCTAAAACTATTTCATTATCATCAATAAAAATATCAACACCTGCTTTTATACAAGCATCTCCCTTTCTTTCTTGATAAAATATAGCATCATCAATCTTAATCCCTTTATCTTTAATAAACTTCTTAGTAATAGGTACTAAAACATCTAAAATGCCACCACGAGCAGTTATTATTACAATTTTATTTCCTTTACTTTTTAAATCATTAATAACTTCTATAGCATTGTCAAAAACTTCCATATTGCCAAATGCTTCTTCTAATCTTTCATCTAAATCAGGAACACTATCTGGTCTAGTAAGTATTTCATCAAATAATTCTCTAGTAAAACCAGGAATACTATTTAAAGTTTCGGTAGTTTTTGTAATTGTATCATCAACATCTATCCCAATAGTCATATACTCACCACCATCTCATAATATTATACAATATAATATTAAATTTAACAAAACTTTTTAACTATTACTCTATACCAAATATAGCAAATGTTTGTTTGCTAGTCAACTATTAATTTAGGGTTGTATGATAATTGATTTTATTGTATAATTAATAAGAGTAAAGGGTTGCGTGATACAGTATGTTTAGGGAATATGATTACGAGAATAAACCTGTTGTTGATATAGTCAATGAAATGATTATTGATGCTATCAATAAAAAAGCATCTGATATTCACTTTGACCCAACAGAGGATTGTATAAATGTTAGAATTCGGGTTGATGGCGAATTACTTGAATATGCTAAAGTACCCGAATTTGTAAAAAAGAACTTATTAACCAGAATTAAAATTATTTCTGGAATGAATATAACTGAAACAAGATTACCCCAAGATGGGGCAATAAAAAATCTAACTGATCAAATTGATTTAGACCTTCGTGTCTCTAGTTTGCCTATTGTTGATGGGGAAAAAATCGTTATTCGTATTCTTGATTATTCAATGAGTCAAGCTGGACTCGAAACCCTTGGATTAACTCCAAGTAACTTAGAAAAAGTAAAAAAATTAATTCATATGCCAAATGGTATTATTCTAGTTGCTGGTGCTACCGGTTCTGGTAAATCAACAACTGTTTATAGTATGCTTGCTATTATTAATACTGTATCAAGGAATATAATTACGGTTGAAGACCCTGTAGAAATGAAAATCCAAGGTATTAACCAAGTTCAAGTTATGAGTGAAATTGGTCTTACATTTGGTACTACTCTAAGAAGTATTCTACGTCAAGACCCTGATGTTATAATGATTGGTGAAATTCGTGATGATGAGACAGCTCGTATTGCAGTTCGTGCTTCTATTACTGGTCACTTAGTACTATCAACAATCCATACCAATAATTCCCTAAATACAATCGAAAGATTACTTGATATGGATGTTGAACGATATTTACTAGGTAGTGCTTTAACTGGGGTTATTTCTCAAAGATTAGTAAAAAGATTATGTCCTAAATGTCGTACTGTTCGCCCTGCTACACAATATGAAAAAGTATTGTTTAAAACTGTATTAAAACAAGATGTTGATAGTATTTATACAGCCAATGGCTGTAGTGAATGCATAAATGGTTATAAAGGCCGTATAGCTATTCATGAAGTGCTTGTTATTAATCAAGATATTAGAGATGCTATAACCAACAATTTACGTAAAACTGAACTAAGACACTTAGTTTATGATAAAGCTGATGTTAAAAGTTTACTTGAAGATGGTCTACAAAAAGTTGTGGAAGGCTATACAAGTATTGAAGAAATATTAAGAGTTATTGATATAGACTCAGATATCGATGAAAATGATATAGAACTTAAAAATGCTTTCATTGGTAAAATTGCTAATACAGAAGTAAAATTAGACGTAAATACTACCAAAGAAGAAAATAATCAAACAACAATAACTTTGCCACAGCCTGAAATTGAATTATTATAAAAAGCTAATTGTTAATAATTAGCTTTTTTCTTTTTCTCCTTCTACTAACATAGTTTTAATAAATATACCATAACCATTTTGAGGATTATCTATAACTACATGAGTAACTACTCCCACTATTTTTTCATCTTGGATAATTGGTGAACCACTCATACCTTGAACTATGCCACCAGTTTTATTTAATAATTCCTCATCAATTATAGAAAATACTATGTTTTTATTACCGTTATTTCTAATACCTGTTATATCAATTTTATAATTATTTATTGTTTCACCATCTAATACTGTTCTTATTACGGCATTACCAATATGAGCATCACCAATTTCCATAGTATTTATATTTTCAATATCATTACTATAAATACCAAATATACCATTATTGGTATTCTTAGTTATTTTTCCATATTTATCTCTATAATAAAATTTAGCATTCTTACTCCCGGCATATCCCCTGCTACTTTTTTCTATACCAGTTATATAATTTTTAAAAATACTACCAGTTTTAATTTCTACTAAAAATTTAGTATTTGATTCAATTACTTCATGACCTAAAGCACCAAATATCTTAGTTTCTGGATCAATATATGATAATGTACCTATACCAGTAATACTATCTTTAACATATAATCCAGTTTTATATACATCACCATCTTTAATTAAATCCAAATCTATGTTTTTTAATAATCCATTTCTTTTAATAGTTATTATAATATTATTATCTATATTATCTTCAATATACTTAGTTAATTCTTTTACACTATCAATATTATTACCATTAACTCTCATTATATAATCTCCGGCTTTTAATGTAGGATTACCTTTATTATACTTACCATTTATTTGATAAAAGCCAATAATCATTATTCCATCACTTTGAACTTCAATACCTAATGTATTACCACCAGGAATAATATAATTAGAATAAGCTAATACATTAATTGGCAATAAAATACTAATTAATATCCCTAACAATACTTTTTTCATATAATCACCATCTAAATATATTATGGATAAAAAAATGCAAAATAAAAAACCAATAATTGGATATTGGTTTAAGCCGCTTTATCACGTATTAATTCTTTATTTTTATCTTTTCCTCTTTCCTTATTACGTAATTCAATTAAATATATCATAAACTTTCTAATATCAAGATATGATTTCATAAATAATATATCTAAAGCCTGATTAACAAGTCCATTTCTTAAATATTTAGCAAATAAATCATTCTCATCAGTAAATATAGATTTATATTTATTAATAATTGTATTAAGTAATAATTTATTACTTAACGCTTTATGTAAAAAATCATCTATTTTGAAGTTATCATAATAAGTTTTATCAATAACAACTAACGGATTATGTTTTTGATTATCTTGAATAACCAAAGTACCCATTAAATATTCAGCTGGAACTATATTAGCTCTTCTAATTGATTCAACTATTTCTTCTTGGGTGAATTGCATAGTCCATCTATCAATATTCACTAAACTATCATAACTATAACTATCTGCGATATCAAGTTTTGACACTGAAATAAATGAATAGTCACCTGGACGCTTCATTAAAGCTAAGAAATGTTTTTGAACATCTTGCTTTTGCATATCAACCTTCCCCTTTCATAGTGAAGAGATAATTTTACCACAAAATGTTTATAGTGTCAAACAAAAATAAAATAAGTGTTAATAAATAACACCTATTTTTCAATATATCCACTTGTTGCTTTAGTATACATATCATCCGTTATTGGTTTATATCTTTCACCAGAGTAATCATCAGTAAAGCCATTATAAGCTTTATAAATGTCTCCCGTTTCAGTATCATATACTCTTTCATATCCTAAAGTAGCATCACTTTGCTTTTGACTTATAATATCATATGAATTATTTCTTTTTTCCCATGAATCCATAATCATATCGGACATTTCATTATAAATTTTAGCATTAGCTTGTATTGTTTTAGCAATAGTAGTTTCTTCGTTATTAAATCCTTTCATAAATGCATCAGTAAACTCAATAGAACTTAAGCATTTTTCTAAAACCGGTTGCCAATTAATAAATTCTTCATCAGGAGTACTCATATACATAATATTATATATATTAAGTGGCCATACATCTATTTTTTTACTAAATAAATTAAATACATTTTCATTTACCATATAATTCCCTACATCAGTAACTGAAGCTGTAAATAATCCTTGTTGTAATTTTCCATCATCATTAGTATACTTGGCTCTTAAAATGTCTCCTCCAACTGCTGTTTTGCCTAAATTTTCAATTACTTCAAAATTATTTAAATGATTAAAATATTTAGTTTTAACCTCTTCTTTATTTGAATAATCTACTGCTGTATTCCAAACTTCAAAAAAACGTTCTGTTGTTTGAGGATCAATTGCTGGTAATTTAGCAAACATAGTATCAGGATAATTCTTATTATACCAATCTCTAGCTTTTTTAGATTTTAAATACCCCTCAAATTTTAATGCAAAAAAGAAAATATAATTATCATCATTTGGGTCATATACTTTAAAATTATAGTGAATATAATCAACTCCAGGTGCAACAGTAACTTGCCAACCTTTTGGTATTTGCAATTTTACTAATCCATTATCAAATGGTTCATATTCAATTTTTTTAGTTTCATTTTCTTTAATAGCTACTCTTTTACCATTTTTTAATTTAATACTTCCATCATCTTTTTTAAATAATAATACACCAAGAATAACACATATTGCCACACAAGCAATAACACTTGATATTAATATTACTTTTTTCTTATTTTGTTTAATTTCTTTGTTATTATTCTTCTTTGATCCCTTTTTACTCATTTTATTCTTCATCCTCCTCTTCATCATCACTTATATTATCATATGATGGATTACCCATAGAATTTTCATCTTTATATTTTACTTTTTCGTCCTTTTTTTCAGTTAAACCATTATAATCTCTATCATATAAGTCATTTTTATTTCTTTCTCTATTAGCCTTTGCTTCTGCTACTTTACTCTTGCAATCTTCTCTTAATGGTGCCAATAAACATGAAAAGCAAGTTGTTGCATTTTCCATTGTACTGGTTGCCTCTTTTAACAATCCAAATACTAGTCTTGTTATTGTTGGTATAAAGAATATTGCTACAGCTATTATGATTTTTACTAATAGTTTTTTAAATACATTTTTGATATCTTCATCTTTTCCTGATACTACGCATTTACTTAGTTCTACTACCCCTATTACTATTATTACTATTGGCAATACTATTTTTAATAATAATATTCCATATCCGATTAATTGCCATATTGCTGATGTCTTTGAACAAAAATTAATTCCCATATCTATCACCTCATAATGGTGTCCTCGGACAGAATCGAACTGTCGACCTAATGCGTCGGAGGCATTCGCTCTATCCTACTGAGCTACGAGGACCCATATTTATTTTATCAAATATTCTTCTTAATAGCAATTTTTATTGTTTCTTCTCCTAATGAAAATTCATCGCCATTACATTTTTTAAATACTATATCAGTAGCTAAAGTCTCTCCCATTATATAGTCTTTAAAATCTTTTAAACTATCTTCAATAGTTTTTGATGCTTCACAAGTAATGGTAATACGATCAGTTAATTCTAAATCGATATTCTTACGCATTTGTTGAACCTTAGATACTACTTCTCTTGCATTACCTTCATTTATTAATTCATCAGTTAATGTAGTATTTAATATAACAAAGTTATTATTATCCATACCAACATTAAATCCAGTCTTAGCATCTATTCTAATATCAACCATTGTAGATGTTATTTCATAATTAGTACCTGCAATATCCATTGTAATTATTTCATTATTTTGTAATTTTTTTATATCATTTAAACTTAAATCTTTTAATTTCTCTTGGAATTCTTTTAAATTACTACCAAATATTTTACCTACTTCTCTAAAGTTTGGTAATACATTAAAGTTCATATATTCAGATGTATCATCAACAAATGTTACTTTCTTAACATTTAATTCTTCCTTTATTAATTCTGTTAGTTCACCAAGTAATAATTTATTTTTACCATCGATTAGGATTTCACTTAATGGTTGACGTATTCTTAGTTTTTGTTCTTCTCTTACATATCTACCAATACTAATTAAAGACATTACTAATGACATTTTTTCTTCCAATAAATCCTCTAATTTAGTTTCATCATATTTAGGGAAATCAGCAGTATGAACTGAATATTCACCAGTTAGTTTAGTATACATTTCTTCACTTAAATATGGTACTACTGGAGCCATCATTTTAGATAAACCAACCAATACTTCATAAGTAGTTATATATACACTTTTTTTAGAGTCATCTAATTCAGATGCCCAAAATCTATTCCGATTACGTCTTATATACCAGTTAGATAAATCATCAGATACAAAATCAGTTAAGGCATGAACTACTTTATTTAAATCATATTCATTATAAGCATCTGTTACATTTTTAAGTAACCTATTATACCTACTAATTAACCATTTATCTATTTCTTCTCTATTTTCAACTGGAATATTACACTTACTTATATCTATATTATCCACATTAGCATACATACTAAAGAAATTATAAGTATTCTTTAATGGATTAAAGAATTTAGAATGGACTTCTTTTAAACCATTAATATCAAATTTAAGAGGCATCCATACTGGAGAAGCATATGGTAAATAGAATCTTACTGTATCAGCTCCATACTCTTTAATAGTAGAGAATGGTTCCACAATATTACCCTTTGATTTACTCATTTTTTTACCTTCAGCATCCAAAAGCAAATCATTAACTAAAACACTTTTAAATGGTGATACTCCTTTAACAAATGTAGATATAACAAGTAAAGTATAGAACCAACCTCTTGTTTGATCTATTCCTTCAGAAATAAAGTCTGCTGGAAATTGAGTTTCAAATATATCATTATTTTCAAAAGGATAATGATATTGAGCAAAAGGCATTGATCCAGAATCAAACCAACAATCAATAACGTCTTTTGTCCGAGTCATAGCTTTACCACATTCTGGACATTTTAAGTGAACATCATCAACAAAAGGACGATGTAAATCAATTGATTCATCAATATCTTCGATAGCTTTCTCAACTAATTCTTTTCTAGAACCAATCATTTCCGAGTGACCACATGAACAAATCCAATAAGGAAGTGGTGTTCCCCAATAACGCGAACGAGAAATTGCCCAATCATTTAAATTTTCAAGCCAATTACCAAAGCGTTTTTCACCAACATATTCAGGTACCCACTTAACAGTCTTATTATTAGCAATTATTTGATCTTTTATCTTAGTTATTTCTAAGTAATAACTTGGTTTAGAATAATAAATAAGTGGTGAATGGCATCTCCAACAATGAGGATAGTTATGAACCATCTTTTGTTTTTTAAATAGCTTATCATTTTCTTTTAAATATTTAATTACTTCAATATCAGCATCAAATACTAGTATACCTTTCCAAGGACCTTCAGTATATTTTCCATCTTCACCAACTGGATTTAAATATGGTAAATTATACTTTTTACCTACATTAGCATCATCAGCACCAAATGCTGGAGCAATATGAACTATACCAGTTCCATCTTCTGCAGTAACATAAGAATCACATGTTACAAAAAACGCTTTACGATCAGGTTTTAATTCTGGTATTAATTGCTCATATTCTTGGTATTCCAAAGTACTCCCTTTAAATGTATCAAGTATTTTAACATCATCCCCTAGTACTTTAGAAATTAGAGATGTTGCCAATATAAATTTAATACCTTTACTTTCAACTAAAGAATAATCATATTCTGGATTAACACATAAAGCAACATTTGATAAAAGAGTCCATGGTGTAGTTGTCCAAACAAGAAAATAAACATCTTCTCCCTTTTTCTTCATTGGAACAATTACTGTTTCAACACTCATTTCTTCATATCCTTGAGCTACTTCGTGGCTAGCTAGTCCTGTACCACATCTAGGACAATAAGGTAATATTTTAGCTCCTTCATAGAATAATCCTTCGTCAAAGAATTTCTTTAATATCCACCATTCAGTTTCAATATAATTATTATCATATGTTACATATGGATTTTTAATATCAATAAATTGTCCCATTTTATTAGTTAAATCCGTAAATGTATCTTCATTTTTCCAAACAGATTCTCGACATTTTTGATTAAATTCCTTTATTCCATATTTTTCAATATCTTTTTTACCATTAAAACCAAGTTCTTTTTCAACTTGTAATTCAACTGGTAAACCATGAGTATCCCATCCAATTTTACGTAATACTTTATATCCTTGCATGGTTTTATATTTACATATAGTATCTTTTAAAAATTTAGCAACCATATGATGTAATCCTGGATGTCCATTAGCAGTTGCTGGTCCATCAAAAAACACAAAATATGGATTATCTTTCCTATTTTCAATTGTTTTATTTAAGATATCATCTTTTATCCAACGTTCTAATATCTTACCCTCAGTAACACTAACCTCATCTTTACTTAAACTTTCAAATTTTTTCATTTTTATCATCCTTTCTTATAGATATTAAAAAGGATGATACCAAGGAGTGCATATGCACGGTACCATCCTTTATTTAACTTAATAACTTTAACGCAGTTCCACGTAATAACTTACTATAATTCAGTTATTCAACTCCTGAGTGATATATATATTATTCCCCTTATCCCTATTTCACCATTCAAGAGATTCTCTTAAAGATTCATAATATATACTTGTCTCAATCAAAATCTTTGCAATTTCTAGTTAATTATAATACGAATATTCACTTATTTCAATAGTTTTCGATATATATACTTATATACAAAAAAGCCACAAATATAATCTGTGACTCCATTTTCTTCTTATTCAACTATTTTACAATCACAATACTTGCATACAAGTTGACCCGCAGTTGCAGCCCCACAATGTGGACAAGTTGGTGGTAAATTTAAAACCTTTTTTTCTTCATTTAAGGCCATTTGCTTTTTTTCTTGTGATATTTTCATATCATTTACTACTCCATCAACTGCAGCATCAGTCACTTTACCTACAGCTCCACCAACAGCAGTACCTACAGCATTACCAATTGCATGTCCTACTACTCTATCAAAAAATCCCATACTATCACCTCACTAATATAATCTATTTATCTATATTTACTATATCATTTCTATCATTAGCAAATACTTCTGGTATATAACTAATAAATAATGCTAAAACAATTAATAGTAACAATATTCCAACAATTCTACTATGTTTGTGTTGTTTCATTAGTTACTCCTATTTGTAATGTGCTTATATTTTGATCTATTAAAGGTACAAATATTTCTTGTAAAGCCATAACCCCTTGAGGTATTGTTGATTCTGCCCTAAATATAATGTTAGGTCCAGTATTACTTGCTCTAACAAGGGCCCAACCATTTGTATAATTAATTCTAACTCCATCTATATCATTAAATGGATAATTATTTACTATAGCATAGTTTTTTATTGCTTCAACTACTTTAAATTTTATATTATCAGGACATGGAACTTTTACTTCATTTGTTGCATAATACTTAGGGAATTTCTTTACCATCTTACTTAATTTTGTTTTTGATTTACTCATTATTTCTATAAATCTTAAAGATGCATAAATAGCTGAGGCACAATCTTGCCCTCTATCCCTAAAATAAGCATGACCTGAATATTCACAACCAAATGGTAAATCATCTACAAGTACTTTATATTGGGTATATGATGCACCAGTTCGATAACATAAAGGTGTTCCACCTAGAGCATTAATAGCATCTTCAACACTCTTTGAACATTTAATATCATATAAGAATGTTTTCTTAGCTACATTAGGGAACATATCTCTAATACAAATAATCATAAAATACTCTATTGGTAATAATTCTCCATTATCCATTACTATACCTAATCTATCACCATCACCATCATAAGCAACACCAAAATCAGCATGAGTATCTTTTACAGCCTTTTGTAATTGAACCATGTTCTCAGCGACTGCTGGATCAGGATGATGAGCTGGAAAATTACCATCAGGTATTTCATTTATATAAATTGCATTAACATGATCAATAGTATCAAATACTTTACGAATAATATGAGCTGTTGCCCCATTTCCACAATCAAATACTACCTTTAATTTCTTTTTGCCAAACTTAATTGTTGATTTTAAATATTCTATATATTGATTAGTAATTGTTTGATTATTAATCTTACCAGCACCCTTTTTAAATACTCCGTCTTTTAAATATTGTTTAAATTCCTCAATCATTTCTCCTCTAGCATTAACCATACCATCAAAAGAGAACTTAAAACCATTATCATCCTTAGGGTTATGAGAAGCTGTTACCATTATACCAGGCAAATTATTGATAGCTCTACCATAATAATTCATTGGAGTTGTTGTAAGTCCATAATTAATAATATTACATCCGCTGGCAATTATCCCTTTTATTAAATTTTGAGATAAGATATCACTAGATAATCTATTATCATGAGAAACAATGCAATTATTGACATTGTATTTTTCTTGTAAATATGATCCGTATCCTATACCAACCAAATATGCCGTCTGAGCATTTATCTCAGTTGGATATACTCCCCTTATATCATAAGCTCGAAAAATTTCTTCATTAAATTCATTCATGCTCAATCAACCCTTTCTTTTTATTCTTTTATTTTATTATTGCCTCTAATGCTAAAGTTATCATATTATTCAATGATGTTTGTCTTTCTTCTATACTTAAAACTCGATCAGAAAATTTAGAATCAACTACTGTAGCAATTGTAGTAGCTTTTCTTTGCATAGAATTAGCAATATGAATCAATGCAAATGCTTCCATTTCTTCACCAAGTATTTCATATTTATCAGGTATTCTATTTAATACTCTTTCAGCATCAATATATGGTCCAAATACTTCCATTGTAGTAAGCATACCATAATGAATATTATATCCTAATTCTCTAGCTGTTTCCTTAACATTATTATTTAATTCTTCATTAGCTATTACAACATGTTCTGGATAATTATTAAATGTCCAGGCAAAATTACTTTCTGAATAAACGCTACTAGACAAAATCATATCATTTATTTCAGCCTTTGGGCTCACAGCTCCGCAAGTACCAATTCTTATTATTTTTTCAACATTAAAGAAATGAAATAATTCCATGGCATAAATACCCATTGAAGGCATACCCATACCACTACCCATTACAGTTACTCGTTTTCCTTTATAATAACCAGTATAGCCTAACATATTTCTAACACTAGTAACTAATTTAGCATCACTCAAAAAATTCTCAGCTATGTATTTAGCCCTTAGTGGATCACCAGGCATTAATACAATATTTGCTATATCATCATTATTTTCAACACTAATATGAATAGGATTCGCCCCGAAATTCATATAATCACCTATACTTTCTCACTATTATTATAGTAACAAAAAAAAGGCTTTTATACTAGCCTTTTATAATTAATTATTTGTCAAGTTTACACTTTTTCTTTTTTACCACCAATACAACTATAGTTGCAATAACAATTATTACAAATGCAATACCTATATACAATATTGGATTACTATTAGGTTTTTCTTCTATTAATTTTGGAGTTTCTTCTTCTACAGTTTCTGTTACTTCTGGTACTGGTTCTTCAACAGGTTCTTCAACTATTTCTTCAATTGGTTCTTCAATTACTTCTTCCGGTTCTTTTACATCGCTTAATACCGTAAAGTTTGTTTGAGCAGATAATCCATTATTTAATTCTACTTTAATACTATGTTTTCCTTCATTTAAATTATTTAAGTATGTACTCTTTAAGGTAATAATAGTACTACCACTTTTTGATGTATAATCCTTACTACTTAATTCTTTATTATCAACTAATACTTTACCACCATCTTTAAATAAACTATAATCAGCATTTAAAGTAAATCCTAAATTCTTTTTACTATCAATAGTAAATTTACCATTAGCTCCCTTAGTAAATTTTACATCCTCTATTTTTGCACTATAATTTACTTCATAAGTTTGATGCTTATCAAGTACTGTTAATATTGTAATACTTTCATCATCATGTGATTGAGTTATTTCATCATGTGCATCATAATAATAATCTTTTACTTCACTTTTACCAGCACTAAAACTTATAGCACCTTTTTCTTTAGCCCAATTAATAAATTCACTTTTAAGTTTATTTATTTCATTCTTTACTTTAGTATCGCTATAATTACCAGTTATTTCACTTGATTCCTTACTAAATTCTTCTTTAGCACCAGTCTTAGAATTAGTTACTACCCCTTTAAAACTAATAGTTGTAAAATAATTAGTCTTAGTTTCTCTTTTAATCTCTTCATTTCCATTACCACTACCTGTAACAGTTGCAGATACTCCAGGTATAGCTATACACAACGCAATTATAATAATTAATATTTTTTTCATTCTATTCACCTCCTATAATATACCACATATATTAACCATTGAAAATTAAAAAAAAGTGTATTTGACACTTGTTTACTTATTTCAAGAAAAATAATATATCTATCTTATCTAGAAAATCACCTTTAACTATATCAGTTACTTTTAATAATTTAATAATAGATCCAATTATCAAATAGATACTTGC
>JAEEGK010009784.1_pt1 | contig 22272 bp, 15 predicted proteins | sample 8958771 | NCBI WGS metagenome assembly JAEEGK01 (sample SAMN16246547, study PRJNA631951) | gut metagenome | biome: gut microbiome; feature: rumen; material: SC-attached | host: Bos | place: Iran: Karaj | collected 2018-10 | reverse complement strand
ATCTGCAGAATGTGGAGGCACGCCTGACCCTCTTGGTGCCTATGCGAAAGCTTCTAAAGGATGCCTGCGCATTCGACCAAAAAATGAGGAAAGGCAAATAAACCCATTTGAACGATGACCGACCTGAGTAAATATCCCTTTGTCAGGATGCTGATTCCTTTTGCCTTGGGCATTTGGGTCAGCATTTTTGTTGTTGCTCTTCGGTTGTCGCCCACGTTTTTGATTGCTGCTGCATTGGCACTCCTGGCCATGGCAGCGTTGATGGCATTTTTGTTGAAGCATCAACGGAACAGTTGGTTCTTTGGCGCGGTCATGGCTTGTTACCTGTTCATGGCGGGCTATTCTCTGGCTCGGGTGCATGAGGCGGAGGTGCAAAGGGACTATTACCGCAATTTCCAGACGCATGCGAGCTATTACGTGGCTCGTGTCTATGACTATCCCACAGAGCGTCCCAATTCGATCCGGACGGTATTGGAATTGGAGTATCAGTTTAGCGACAGTGCAGCTTCGCGCCCTGTTTCGGGCAAGGTGATGGCGTATTTCCCCAAGTCCGACACGGCTTTTGCCTTGCATTACGGCGATTTGATTGCCATTCCAGCGCCCATCCGCGAGGTCACGCCGCCCTTGAACCCCGAGGAGTTCGACTATCGGGCTTATCTCGGGCGCAAAGGCATCACGGGGCAGGTCTATCTGAAGGATGAGGATTGGATTGACCTGCAGACCAATGATGCCAATCCGATTTATGCCTTTTCCTATCGTTTTCGAGATATCTTGTTGGCCTCGTTGCAACGCAGTGGCTTGAGCGACGATGAGTTTGGCGTGGCCGCTGCCATACTTTTGGGCTACGACGACTACCTTGCCGATGAAGTGCGCAAGAACTATGTGGCTGCAGGCTCCATGCACATCCTTTGTGTTTCGGGCATGCATGTGGGCATCATCTATCTTTTGGCTTCGTTCTTGTTAGGTTTCCTTAACCGCAAGAAATGGCAAAAGACCCTTAAACAGGTGCTTCTATTGGCCTTGATCTGGTTTTATGCCCTTATCGCAGGCCTTTCGCCTTCCATTTTACGCGCCTCGCTGATGATCAGTTTTGTCATCATTGGAGAGATGATTCGTCGTAAGGGGTTCATCATCAACTCCATAGCGGCATCGGCTTTCATCTTGCTTTGCATTAACCCGAACAACTTGTTTGAAATCGGTTTCCTGTTGTCGTATGCCGCTGTCATGGGCATCGTGGTGCTGCAAAGGCCGGTTTACAACTTGTTGTATGTCAAGAACAGATTGCTCGACAAGGCCTGGCAGATTACGGCAGTTGCCTTGTCGGCACAAATCGCAACGATTCCTTTCACCTTGTTCTATTTCCATCAGTTCACCACCTATTTCTGGCTTAGCAACCTGTTCATGACCCCGATTAGTTTTATCGTCGTCATAAGCGGAATGATATTGCTATTGGTGTCGTGGATTCCGTACCTCAACACCTTGGTCGGTTATCTGGTTTGGGGCGCGGTGTATGTGATGAACTGGGTGGTGGCAAAGATTGAAAGTATCCCGTATTCCATCGTCAAGGGATTGTACGTCAACGATTTTGAGTTTGCCGTGTTGCTTGTGGCTTTGCTTCTGCTCATGCTGACTTTTATGTTGCGCAAACGGCGTTTGTTCATCGCCATGTTGGCGGCATTGTTGGTCGTGATGGCTTCGGTGACCATCAGGCTGTATGGCTCCGATGAACAGAAAGGGATGACGGCATTCAGCCTGCGCAACCACACGGCCATTGATTTCGTCAGGGGAGGGGAGCACGTTCTTTTGTCTGATTCTGCGCTGATGGCTGACGAATCCACTATCGACTATAGCCTAAAAGGCGCTTGGAGCAAGCGTCACCTGTCGCACCATCCGCAAGTATTTGGTCTAGATGAAGATTATGCGAATCAGTATGTGTGCAAAAAGTCCAATTTGGTCTCATTTGACGGCAAGTTGTTGGCGCTTTGGGACGGCCAACAGTTCGATGATAGCTTGTCCTATCGGCTTCCTGTGGATTATCTCTTGGTTTCAGGGAAGCAAAAACCCGATGTGCAAGCTGTCGTGAATGGCTATGATGCCAAGATGCTTCTCATCGACGGCTCAGTACCGCGCTATTTGGCTGAAAAATGGGTGTCGCAGGCCGAGACTTTGCATATTCCATATTATAATATCGGTGAAGGAGCTATGGAAATAGGTTTTTAATTTATTGTCTTACAATAGATTATAAAATATACCGAAAAATATCTCAAAAAAATGAAAAAAATTGCTTGCCAGTTTGGAAAAAGGTTGTACTTTTGCACCCGCAAAGCAAAGCAATAGAGTTCTTTTTCAGGCTGGTCCGGTAGTTCAGCTTGGTTAGAATGCCTGCCTGTCACGCAGGAGGTCGCGAGTTCGAGTCTCGTCCGGACCGCAAAGAGCGCAAGTCGAAAGGCCTGCGCTCTTTTCGTTTATGAAAGGTAAATTCGAAAATACGACACCCTTCCTTCATCAGCTGTCTTTCATACTGATCGTTTGGATTATGCTGGGTTCCCTTTTCATGCTCGATGAGGCGGAACGGCAGGAAAAGGAACGCCGTGAATGGGAGGCTTATCGTGCTGACAGCTTGGTCACCTTGCTTTTTGCAGGCGACATCATGGGTCACACACCTCAATACCAAGTGGCTTATAATCCAGAGACGGGAGAATATGATTATTCGGATTGCTTCCGCTATGTGGAGCCTTATGTGCAGGAAGCGGATTTTGCCTGCGGTAACTTGGAAGTCACCTTGGGTGGACCACCTTATGCGGGTTATCCTTGTTTTTCTTCTCCCGACGCTTTGCTGTTTGAGGTTCAAAACATCGGCTTCGACCTGCTTTTCACTGCCAACAACCATGTGCTTGACCGTGGCAAGCCTGGGGTGGAACGCACCATCATGATGCTCGACAGTGTGGGCATGCCTCATGCCGGCAGTTATGTCGACACACTCAGCCGCGACACGAGCTATCCGTTAATCATGGACGTCAGAGGCTTGAAGGTAGGCTTCATCAATGCGACCTACGGCACCAATGGCATCAGGGAAAAAGCGCCGAATGTGGTGAACAGGCTCGATACGGTGCAAATGGCCCGCGACTTGGAACGGCTTGCCGAGATGGGCGCAGACCTGAAAGTGGCAGTGCTGCATTGGGGTAATGAATACGAGCTGAAAGGCAACAAGAGCCAGCTACGCTGTGCCCAGTCGCTGGCCAACCACGGCGCCGACCTCATCATTGGCGGACATCCCCATGTGGTGCAAAATGCTGATACAATATTCAATGCATCGGGCGAACCAGTCGTGCTCTATTATTCCATGGGCAATTTCATCTCCAACCAACAGCGATTGGAGACCAAGGGCGGCATCATGGTCAAGGCAACGGTAAACCGCTTTACGGGACGCGTCGAGGCCACTGAATACATCCCTTACTTTGTGTACATTGGCACTATCCATGGGAAACACCAATACTATGTCGTGCCCTGTGTGCCTTATCTCAATGGGGAATATGATTTCAGTCTGCCCAAATACGACAGCACCCTGTTGCATACCGAGTACAATGCCATCTCGGGACGCCTCTCCAACTTCGACCAGTCCACCGAGTGACTTCTAATTTGTTTGGCTTCGTTTTTATTCCTATTTTTGCACGCTTTTTTTGACGGCCTTGTCTTTCTACATCGAAGACCAATGGTCTTCTCTCCAATTCAATAGTATTTCAACATAGGCAAGCAAGAAATAGCAATTCTCTAATTCTCAAATTCTTGACGAATATTATGTCATTTATCGATGAAATCAACAGACGGCGGACCTTCGCCATCGTCAGCCACCCCGACGCGGGTAAGACCACATTGACCGAGAAACTGCTGCTCTACGGTGGCGCCATCCAAGTGGCCGGTGCCGTGAAGTCGAACAAGATCCGCAAGACCGCCACTTCCGACTGGATGGAGATCGAGCGCCAACGTGGCATCTCGGTGGCTACCTCTGTCATGGGTTTTGATTATAAGGATATCAAGATCAACATCTTGGACACCCCTGGCCACAAGGACTTCGCCGAAGACACCTTCCGCACTTTGACGGCTGTCGACAGCGTCATCGTGGTCATCGACTCGGCCAAAGGCGTTGAGTCGCAGACGGAGAAGCTGGTCGAGGTGTGCCGCATGAGAAATACACCCATCATCGTGTTCATCAACAAGATGGACCGCCCTGGCATGGATCCTTTCGAGCTGTTGGACGAAATCGAGCAGAAGCTGAACATCCGCCTGACGCCATTGAGTTGGCCCATCAACAGTGGACCGAAGTTCAAGGGCGTGTATAGCATCTATGACAAGAGCCTGTATCTGTTCAACTCCGACAAGCAGCACATCACCGAAGGTATCGCATTCGACGACCTCAATAACCCTGAGCTGGACAAGATGATAGGCGAGGATGCCGAGACTTTGCGCAATGAGACCGAGTTGGTGCAAGGCGTTTATGACGACTTCTCCCGCGAAGCCTATCTGAAAGGCGATATCTGCCCTGTGTTCTTCGGTTCGGCCTTAAACAATTTTGGCGTGAAGGAACTGCTGGACTGCTTCATTGAGATTGCACCTACACCCATTGGTCGCGACACGGTGGAACGCCGCATCGAGCCGACGGAGGAGAAGTTCACAGGCTTCGTCTTCAAGATCCACGCCAACATGGACCCCAACCACCGCGACCGTATCGCCTTTGTGCGCGTGGTGTCGGGACGCTTCGAGCGCAACAAGAACTACTTCCACGTGCGTCAGCGCCGCGAGTTGAAGTTCTCCAACCCCACGGCTTTTATGGCGCAGAAGAAGTCGGTGCTCGACGAAGCCTATCCAGGCGACATTGTGGGTCTTTACGATGCTGGCAACTTCAAGATCGGTGACACGCTGACCGAGGGAGAAATCCTCAACTACAAAGGCATCCCGAGCTTCTCGCCCGAGCAGTTCCGCTATGTGGAGAATGCCGACCCGATGAAGTCGAAGCAGTTGGCCAAGGGTTTGGAACAGCTCACCGACGAGGGTGTGGCACAACTCTTCACGGGCAAGATGACGGGCCGCAAGATCATCGGCACGGTGGGCGAGTTGCAGTTTGAGGTCATCCAATACCGACTGCTGCACGAGTACAATGCCTCTTGCCGCTATGAGCCCATTTCGCTCTATAAGACCGCATGGATTACTAGTGACAACGAGGCTCAACTCGCCGACTTCAAGATGCGCAAGGCCTTGAATCTGGCTGAGGACAAAGAGGGTAGGGACGTCTTCCTTGCCGAGTCGCCATACGCCTTGCAGATGGCCATGGAAAAGTACCCCGACATTGAGTTCCACTTCACTTCGGAGTTTTAACGGTTTGTTATGGGAGTTTCCCGCTGCGCGGGAATGGAGTGTGCTTGCACTTTCTAAAAAGCGGCGGCTTCAAGCATTTTCTGATTTGATGAACCCTCAAGCCGCCGCATGATAATAAATATGCCGCACTCCATTCCCCGCAAGGGGAATCTCTGACCTCATTTTTTCAAAAATTTTCTTGCATCAATTCAATTAATCCCTAATTTTGCAATCAAATCATTATTGTTTAACCATTAAAACCTATTGCAATGGGATTATTCAAAGAATTTAAAGAGTTTGCCGTTAAAGGCAACGTGATGGACATGGCTATTGGTGTCGTCATCGGCGGCGCTTTTGGCAAAATCGTTACTTCCTTGGTGTCCGACATCATCATGCCTCTCATCGGTGCTGCCACGGGTGGCCTCAACTTCACGGAGTGGAAGTGGGTGATCCGCGAAGCCATCATGGAGGGTGAAAATGTCGTGAAGCCCGAGCTGGCCTTGACGTGGGGTAACTTCATCCAAGTCATCTTCGACTTCCTCATCATCGCCTTCTGCATCTTCTTGGTGGTGAAAGGCCTCAACTCGCTGAAGAAGAAGGAAGAGCCTGCTCCTGAAGCTCCCAAGGGTCCGAGTCAGGAAGAACTCCTTACTGAGATTCGCGACTTGCTGAAGAACAAGTAATTGCTTCAGACAGATGGAAAATGAAGCAGGGCGCACCTGATTGGGGTGGGCCCTGCTTGTTTTATAATAAAAACTTCTCAGAGTTGTCGAATAACAGATTTTTCTGTATTTTTGCCACAACTCAAAACAACGACACAATAGAACACAGAAAGAAAAACTGACAAATATTTAAAACACTGAGCTTTACGCTTTTTATTCTCTTCACAGAAAACTGGACACTTTCAATACCGAGTGAGAATAAGTTGCTTGAAGTTCACGCTGATTGGCGTGGGCTTTTTGTACTTATCTATTCGGTTGGTAGTCCAGTAAATCCACTGTGAAAGGTAATGCAAAAAGTTTCCACGCTTTTTTTTGGTTGCTTTTTAAGGGCGAGGCTCCACAAAAGGCAACGGAATGGACGAACTTCCACATATCGGAGAACAGATAAGGGCCGAATTGAAGCGTCAAGGGCGCAGCAATGTTTGGCTGGCGCAGCAGCTGTCGTGCAATCCACGCACCATCAGCAAGATTTTCCATAAGCACTATATCGACACATACCAGTTGTGGCAAATCTCCAAAGCCCTTGATTACGATTTCTTTCGTCTCTATTCCGAGACGCTATAGATGCCCAAATTGGCGGGGTTTTGTGCCTGAATTGGGCGATGGAAAAGATTGGAAACAAGTTGATTATACTTTAGCTTTGCACTATGGAAAAAGGACAATACTCTTTAATAAAATAATGTATGAAAACATCAGACATCATAGACTTGTCAATATTGTTAGTAGCTCTTTTAGCGTTCATTTTGTCAATTGTTGAATTACGTAGTTACAAGCAGAAAGAAAACAACAAACTGTTGTCACAATTGAACAAGCGATATTTGGCAAACGATAATATGCAAGCTGTAGTCAAATACCTTCGAGAGATTAAACCATCTGACGAAAAACCATCGCCTTATCAAACAGAATTGTTTCTGCGTTTCTTTGAAGAATTAGGGGTTTATTTAAGACACAACAATCAATTATTGTTGGACTTCTACAATTTCTTCAATTATTATTATAAGCAATTGTATGAATCGAAAAAAGGGAAGGAATTACTTAATGAGATTAATCATGAAGATGAAGACCTTGAATATCTGAACGATTATAAGAAATGCATGGAAAAGGCCGAAAAACTGTATAATAAGAAATACATAAAGCAATGAAAAAACTACTCGCATTATTTTCAGTATTGTTCCTAATAATAACAACCAGTTCTTATGCCCAAAAATGGGTGGATATGGGAACAAAAGCCGACAATGGTGCTCCAATGTATTGGTCATCATGCGACCTTGTAAAAAACAATAAGTTGGAATGGGGGTTGCCAAAAGCGGACACGATTATTGGGGGAGAGACTTCTTGGTCTATGGAGGGTGATTATAGTATTCCATTCGATATTGCAGGAAATGGAAGATTTGATGTTGCTACCAAGTCTTTAGGCAAACCGTACAGAATGCCATCGCAACGCGAATGGAATAGACTTATCTCTAATTGTGATGTGTCGTTCTATAGCGTCAAATTGAAGAATGCGTATATCATCCCTTTTATACCAAACATTAATGATATGTCCTGGCTATGGGGGACTTGGAGGGTCACAAACTACGATGGTGGGATGCTTATCGTAACGATAAGAAGAAACAATACAATTGAAATACGTTCTTTGAGGCCAGGTTTTGATGCAATGCCCATAGTTCGGTATAATGGCCATTGTAACATTTATATGAATAGAATAGAATTAGATGATGGTAGTTACATTAAAATGGATTTGAACAGAAGGCGTTTGCTAACCAGTAATGGCCTAGAGTTTAAAAGTGACCACTTTGTACAAAGAGGCCCTACTCAAGTTCCTGCCAAATGGATTGACTATATGAAACTTAAAAGCAGAATAAATGGCAATACCATCGTCTTCCCACTTGTAAAGTATAGTTCGGATGACGAATACAATGCGATTGCCTCAGTATCTCCTTATTTGTCAAGTCATAGTGAAAGTATTGGTTGGTGGTCATCAACCTCCGATAATGATGACAACAAGTATTATTTGCAGGTTAATGGATATGGGGCACAAGTTCAAAGTGCTTCTTCATGGAAAAACTATAGGATTCGTCCCGTTTACGATGACGGGCATAAAAACCCTTCAAAATATCCAAATGATTTCGGCTGGCTTCAAGTGAATGTGGACAGGTTCGCCGAATGTGAATTAGACATCTATCTTGATGACTCTATGATAGGACAAGCTCCATATCAAAAAGAGTTGAAAGTCAAGTGTGGGTCACACGAAGTCAGAATAACTGGAAGTAGAATCGATGAAATCCAAAGAAATTTTAATGTGGGGTATCATCAAACATGCGACTATCATCCAGCAATCACATCAAAATATGCAAATATAACCATCCGTTCAATAGGATGTGAAATTCAGATAGATGGAAAAACTGTTGGTTCTTATTCTTGGTCAGGCGAATTGGAAGCAGGGACATATAAGATAAAAGTGACACAACCTTGTTATGAGCCACATGAAGAAACCATCCATATCGTGGGCGGCAAAAATGAAACATTCAATATTACTCCCAATCGTTTAAAGAAACACATCTTCAATATTTCGTGTAATGCTGATGATTGCAAAGTTAATATAGATGGGAAGATGATGAATCACAGTTTCGGCAAACCTTTGTCCTTGGATTTAGAGATGAAAACAACACACACGATGATCCTAGAAGCAACTAACAGAGTTCCTATTACGATTAGTTTTTCCATTGTTGAACACGGAATTATTATCCAAAGCCAAAAGGGATTGGACTCATATAATGGAGAACAATCTTCCATTGTCAACTCAGATTTGGACGGAATGACCGTCCATCTCAGCAAACTCAATAGACGCTTGTATTATGGCAATGATAATCGATATAAGCAAAGGCCAAATTACAAAGGTCCTATAATGGGGGTTGATAAAATCAGAGTAAATGGAATGTCAATAGGGTCTGAAATAGCTTGGCGTAACGAGTATTATTGGAAATCTCGTTTCATGATTTCATGGTCATTGGGTTTGGCTTTATTGTTTGGCAATGAAGAAGACCCTATGGCTTTTTATGAAGATTTTGGGTATGGAATTGTTGATTTTGTTGGATTTAGCGCAGGTTGGCAAGTGTTTAGAGGAGCGGGGCTTCGTGTTACACCTCAAATTGGAGTAGTAGGCTACTCATTTTTGTTGCAAAACCCTTATGTGTTGTTGGGTGCTAAAGTAAGCATCTCTTATCCTCTCACCGACAGATTTGTCGTTGGCGTAACCCCTATGATAGGATTATTCGCAATTGACGGTATAGAAAACCCTGATTTTGGTAGATACACTTGTTTTGGCGTTTCGATGAATTTGGGTTGGCAAAAAAGAAGATGAATAATCAATGAATAAATTAGTAATAGCAAACGCTTACAATTATGAAAAGACAATTAAAAACAAAAATGGCCATAGTTTTTGCAATGGCTATAGCAACAATGATAACTTCTTGCGAATCGTACGAAAAGAGGATGGCAAAACTAGAAAAAGCGGCAACAGAATACAAGGCTTCATTAGGAGATAATGTCACAATATTAGCCGAAGTTGTTGATTCTACCGCTCAGCAAATTATTTATATGAAATGGGTAAATGTGGATGAATCATGGGATTTTGTCGATAAAAATATGGATCGTTATGGAATTATAGAATCCCATAATTATGTTACTGGAACAACAGAGAATACAACGGCAAATTGGCCAAAGAAAGATGATTATCGTTATTTTGGAGGTTTTCGTTTAATAAAAGACAGGTTGTTCTTGAATCTATGGGATGGTCGTTACGTTACTGCAGTTATCTATGTAAATCTTCGAGACAATTCCATACATGAAGTAGCTTTCCCCGAACAAGCTGAAATACTAGATAATGAGATTAAACTTACAGAAATGTACGTGATTCATGATGCGGAATATATGTGTGATATAGAGTATGGAAGAAAGGAATATGTGATAAAAACAAGTTTAACAGATGCCGAATACGAAGCAGAAGCCCAACTGCGAGCTGAAGATATCCGAAAGACACAAGAAGAATTGGCATTTCAAGAACAAGAATGGGAAATGTATGATGAACCAGAGGATTTCATTGGAGATTGGGAAATCTATGGAGATTGGGAACCGGATTTCATTGAAATGTATGATGAACCAGAGGATTTCATCGGAGATTGGCTTTACGGCAATTGGGAATACAATGGTTATGATGAATGGGTTGGTCGCTATACAATGTATATCTGCATAAATGAAAACAATTTGAGATGGGGATATAATGGCAAAGAATCGTACAATGGTCCGTATGAGATTAACATGGAAGATCGCAAGATTTATTTTAATCGACATAATGGATTTAGTACATATATCAATTTTGACCCCCGAAACCAAAGGCTATCGGATGGGGATGGACATTATTTCACAAAAGTAAACAGATCGGTTGGAGCAAGTTCTTCGAACAATTACGCGGGGAATACTTATGGTTCTAACACTCGAGGTAATGTCCTGTTTCGTAGAGATTCTGATGTGATTGCATATACAAGTTCTCATACTTTTAAAAACAGCATGGGCAATCGCATATCAATTTCATTCCAAGGAATGTCTGTCAATGGAAGTTTGCTTACCAATGCTCCACGAGTGATATACTTTAATGGTAGTACTGCAACGATTAGTGTTAGTTCTCCTTATACGGGCGGTGGTGCTATGATTATCAGTGTAGATGCATCACGAGGAACTATAACCGATGGCTCTGGAGATGTGTTTTGGATGGTTAACTAATACAACGGAATACTTCTGTGCAGCCTCTGGCTGCCTTTTTTCGTCTCTTTTTCGATTTTATCCTCCGCGTAAACGACAAAAAACATCAACTTTACGCGAAATTCAGATTTATTTTTGGCTATCAGGCCGTGAAAAATTCACTCAAATAGCCAAAAATAATATTTATTTCTGGCTATATAAGGAAAAATTTATACCTTTGTAGCCAGAAATAATTCCAAAACAATGCAGATAGTAGGCAGAAAAGAAGAGATTAATGAACTGCAAAGAATCTATGATTCAACGAGTTCTGAGTTTGTGGTGGTCTATGGCCGCCGCAGGGTAGGCAAGACCTTCCTCGTTAGGGAGTTTTTCCACGACGACTTTGTTTTCTATGCAACGGGCGTGGCACGAGGCAATAGGAAAGAACAATTGGCGCATTTCCACAACCGGCTCATCCGCTATGGATCATCGGATGAACAAACCGTGCCGAAAGATTGGTTTGTGGCTTTAGAGCGGCTTGAGGCTTTGGTCGAGAAGTCGAAACAAAAGCGGAAAGTCGTCTTTTTGGACGAACTGCCGTGGATGGATACGCAGAAATCCGAGTTTCTGAAGGCCTTGGAACTGTTTTGGAACGAATGGGCTTCGGCACGAAAGGACATCGTCCTCGTGGTGTGCGGTTCGGCGGCCTCGTGGATGGTGAACAAGGTCATCAACAACCGAGGAGGCCTGCACAATCGACTGACCTGCAAGATGAAACTACTGCCTTTCACACTTTCGGAAACCAAGGCGTATCTCGAAAGCCAGAAATTCAAATGGGACAACTTGAGCATTGCCGAGTGTTATATGATTCTTGGCGGCATACCTTATTATCTGCATCTGTTGGACAAAAACCGAAGTCTGGCGCAAAACATTGATAGGCTGTTCTTCTCCAAATCGGCGCTTTTGGCCGATGAGTTCGACAATCTCTATAATTCATTGTTTTCGAAATCAGAGGATTATGTCCGGATTGTGGAAGCTTTGTCAAAGAAAAAATCGGGCTTTACACGCGATGAGATCTGCAAAGGTACCAAGTTGAGCAACGGTGGCGGCCTGACACGGAAACTCGTCGCTCTCGAACAATGCGGTTTCATCCGAAAATACAAGACTATCGGTGAGGTGCCTTATCTTTATCAGCTTTCGGACTGTTTCACCTTGTTTTATTTCCAGTTCCTGAAAAGCGGACAGTATTCCGACCAGGGAACTTGGATGCACTTGTTGACCACCAACACTTGCACCACTTGGCGCGGCTTGGCTTTCGAACGGTTGTGTTTCGCTCATTTGCAACAGATTAAGCACAAATTGGGCATTTCTGGCATCTTGACGAACACCTGTTCCTATTATTCCAATCAGGCCCAAGTGGATATGGTCATCGACCGCGCCGACCGTGCCGTGACGGTATGCGAGATGAAGTTTTCGGAACGCCCCTACGTCATCACGAAGTCGGAATGGGATAAAATCGAGGAGCGTTTGAATGTGGTGCAGCAACACTTCAAAAGAAAGACCTTGTTTTTTGCCATGGTAACTACAAATGGTCTTGCAAAGAACAAGTATTCAATCAATTATGTGCAGCAAGAGATAACCTTGGAGGATTTCTTTTGACTTATTTTTGGCTATCCGACCATAAAAATGCGCTCAAATAGCCAAAAATAATCATCATTTTTGGCTATATAGCATCAAATTTAGTTCATGATAGCCAAAAATAATCAATTTTTGGAAATCATCGCCGTTTCCCCAAAAAACACTACATTTGCAGTTTCAATGAATAAGCACAATGAAGCGTAAGCTTTTGCTCATCATAGGATTCCTCTTCTGCTTCGCCTTCACCGCGAAGGCGACGCACCAGCGTGCAGCCGAGATCACCTATACCTGGCTCGGCGGCAATGCCTACGAGTTTACGCTGACGTGCTACACCTACACGCCCAGCCCGGCTGGTCTGCAGCGTGACTCGCTGCTGGTGCAATGGGGCGACGGTTTGGAGGAATACATCCCCCGCGTGGTGCTGCAAAATTTGGGCGAGGACTATACATTGAACGTCTACAAACAAATCCATAACTATTCCTCTTCGGGTACTTATACCATCAGCATGGAAGACGCCAACCGTAATTTCGGTGTCATCAATGTGCCCAACTCGGTGATGGTGCCCATGCACATCGAGACGGAATTGGTCATCAACCCGTTCTTGGGTTACAACAACTCGGTGCAGCTGCTTAATGCGCCTGTCGACAAAGGCTGTGTGGGCAAACTCTATCTCCATAATCCCTCGGCATACGACCCCGACGGCGACAGCTTGAGCTATCGGCTGGTGACCTGCAAGGGGCAGGACGGCATAGAAATCCCTGGCTATACTTTGCCACAAGCCTCCCAGGCTTTTGTGATCGACTCGGTTACGGGTGAATTGCGTTGGGATGCGCCGCTCATGCAAGGCGAGTATAACGTGGCCATCATGGTGGAGGAATGGCGCCACGGCGTGAAAATTGGTTCCGTCGTTCGCGATATGCAGATCCTGATTTCGGCTTGCGACAACGACCTTCCGCAGATCCAATGCGACGACCAGTACTGCCTCGTGGCGGGCGAGCAACTCGCCTTTGTCATTTCGGCTTCCGACCCCAATGGCGACAATGTGACCTTGACTGTTTCGGGTGCACCGCTGGAATTGGCCATCAGTCCGGCCATGGTGAACCCGGAAACCGCTTTTGGCATGCATCCCGAGATGGAGTTCATTTGGAACACCACCAATGCCCATGTCCGCAACACACCTTATCAGTTGGTGGTCCATGCCAAGGACGACAACACGCCTGTCAGCTTGACCAACGTGAAGACGATAAGCATCAACGTGATGGCACCCAAGGTGCAAGGCTTTGCCGCCGACTTGCACGGCCATGATGTGTCGCTGTCGTGGTTGGCCTATCCTTGCCCGAATCCAACGTCTTTGCTGGTCTACCGCAAGGCGGGCTGCGATGGTTACGAACCCGACGGTTGCGAGACTGGCATCAGAAATGGTTATCAGTTGATTGCCACCTTGGACAATATCTCAGCGACCTCTTATACCGACCATGACCTTGCGCAAGGCGTTTCGTACGAGTATCGCATCCTCGCCCAATTCCCCGATGGTGCCTTGAGTATCGTCAGCGATGCGGCATGTGTGGAACTGAAGAACGACAGCCCGCTGATGACCCATGTCACCAACGACAGCATCGACCTCGTTTCGGGCCAGGTCGTGACGTGCTGGGCCAAGCCCAAAGAGATAGACGCACAATATGTGGCGCCGTTCAGCTATAGTCTTACCCGCATCCTCGATGGTGAGACTTCCGTCGTTTACGAAGGTGCCGACACGACTTTCCTTGACGCGACGGTGGATTTGGCGGAGGCCGTCACATTAATCTATAAGGTGGAGATGCGCGATGCCAATCAGCAACTGATGGGTGAGAGTGCTACGGCCTCGGCGGTGATGCTTTCGGCCAATGGCAGCAACGATGCCGCCAACCTTTCGTGGACCGAAGCTGTGCCGTGGATTGTGGACAGCACCCAAGTCTTCAAGGAAGAGAACGGCCATTTCGTGAGAATTGCCTCTGTGACGGGCATGGCCTACATCGATTCCGACGTGGAGAGCGACGAGACCTATCGCTATTATGTGCGTACCTTTGGCCATTACACCATGGAAGGCATCATGAGACCTTTGGTCAACTATTCCGCCATCAAGACGGTGCGCATTGGGCATGAGGAGCCTGTGGAGGAATTTTCCTATACCTTGCCCAATGTCATCACGCCCAATGGCGACGGCTTCAACGATGTCTTTGAACCCAAGGTGACAGGCTTGTCACTGATTACGGGCGCCAAGACGGTCATCTTCAACCGTTGGGGCAACATCCTTCACGACACCGACGACCCGCTCATCCAATGGGACGGAAAGAGCAAACAGACCAATATGGACTGCCCGCCAGGTACCTATTTCTATGTCACGGATATCACATACGTGGATACAACAGGGGAGGAGAAACTGCATCTGCAAGGGTCGATTACCATTGTCCGTTAAAACCTGTAGAGACGTGCCATGGCGCGTCTCTACCACAATACGATGAATGAAAAATGTAATTAAATACTATTATCTATGAAAATCAAGACATTATTGATGGCATTGGCCGCCTTTTCTTTCATGCTGACAGCTTGTGAGAATAAAGCCAACAAAGAGCAAAACACCGAAAACCAGACCGAAACGGTTGTGGAAGAACTACCTGAAGAGGCTTTTATGGATGAGCCAATTGGAATTGTCCGTAGCGTATGGGAGATGGCTCCGATTCCGGTCGCCCCTGCCGAAGGAATGGCTGACATTGAGCGTTTTGCACTGTCTTTCTGCAATGAGTATTCCAATTATGTGCCCAACAAGGTGCTCTACGACTATTTCAAAGACCAAGCGAAGTTTAAAGAGGATCTGGAGAAAATCGGTTTTGGTTTTAATGTCGACAATCAGAAAGAAGAGGGATACATCTTGTGCCGTGCCGAGACTCAGTTTTCCCAAGATACAGATTGCCGTTGCTGGAAACGCGACAATGGTCATACCCTCGTGGCTTTCTGGATGGAAGAAGCTTCTGAGTCGGGTGATGATGATGAACTCTTTGTTTTCTACGATTACGACCCAGCCACCAACACCATGACTCCCGAGCCTGCCTTGAGCAACAAGGTGGATGAAGCCATGGCCCAATACGACGGCTATACCGTTAGATTGGATGACCAGGAAATCATCGGTCACAAAATCAACGTCGAAGAAGACAATTGCGACAACACCGTTTATCTCATCCGCTGGAACGGAAAAGATTTCATCCTTGAGAAGACTGAAGAATAATCACGGTAAAAACTATGTAGAGACGGTGTGCACACCGTCTCTACAACAAACACAAAAAAACGTAGAGACGTGCCATGGCACGTCTCTACGTTTTTTTTGGGGGATTTCTTGACCGTAGGCCAATCCCATAAATCAATATTTCATCATCTCGATGAGGTCGACCATGCGGTTGGAATAACCCCATTCGTTGTCGTACCACGACATGATCTTCACCATCTTGCCCATCACCATGGTGCTTTGGGCATCGAAGATGCTGCTGTGTGGGTTGTGGATGACGTCGCAGCTCACGATCGGGTCCTCAGTGTATTCGAGCACACCCTTCATCGGGCCTTCGGCGGCTTCCTTCATGGCGGCGTTGATCTCTTCCTTCGTGGCTTCGGTCTTCAGCGTGCAAACGAGGTCGACGAGAGAACCGGTCGGCGTAGGAACGCGGACGGCGATGCCGTCGAGTTTGCCATTCAGTTCGGGGATGACGATACCCACGGCCTTGGCGGCACCAGTGGTGGTCGGGATCTGCGACATGGCGGCCGAACGGGCACGACGCAGATCGCTGTGCGGACCGTCGAGGATGACTTGGTCGTTGGTGTAGCTGTGGATGGTGGTGATGTAACCCTGCTCGATGCCGAAGCGGTCGTTCAAGACCTTGGCGACGGGAGCCAGGCAGTTGGTGGTGCAGGAGGCGTTGCTGACGCATTCCACCTCGTCGGTCAGGTCGTTGTTGTTCACGCCGACCACGACGGTGGCGTCGATGGCGTCCTTCGAGGGAGCCGAGAGGATGACCTTCTTGGCACCATTCTTCAGGTGGTCGCCATAGCCGCCCTTGCTGCTTTCCTTCGAGCGGAACACACCAGTCGACTCAACCACGACATCGGGAGTCTTGCCCCACTTGATGTTCAGCGGTGAACGCTCAGCGGTGACGGGGACGCGCACGCCATTGACGATCAGTGCAGTCTCATCATATTCCACCGTGCCGGGGAACTTGCCCTGGGTGGAGTCGTATTTCAACAGGTGGGCCAGCACCTTGGTGCTCGTCAGGTCGTTGACGCCCACGATTTCCAGATTAGGACGTTCGCAAATGATGCGGAACACGTTACGGCCGATGCGGCCGAAACCATTGATACCTACTTTAATCTTTTCCATTGTAATCGTATTTTTAATTGATTCTTCGTTGTTTTGAAAGTGCAAAAATACGATTTCCCAAGGAATCTTCGTCGATTTTTCCTTATTTTTGCAAAATCTATTTTTCTACCATGTCAGAAACCTTCAAATCACAAGCCCTTGAGGCCAATCTGGCGCAAACGCGCTACAAAGATATCTTCATTCCTGAAGAACACCAACAATTTATCGCCTTATCAGCCAAGTACTTCGGTATCAACAAACGCGCCAAGGAGTGCATCACCGAATACCATCATCCTTTGTCAAACCATACCTTCGTCACCGAGGAGTTGCGCAAGATGCTCCTTGACGATTTTTGGTTCTACACCCGCGACGACGTCCCCGCCGACGCATTGCACATCCCCTTGGAAATGATGCACAGCCTGCTGAAGCCCGAAGTGGTGGCTAAGCTTAGACTCAATATCATCATCACTTTGATGGAGTTTGCCGATAAGGTGGTCAAGGAATCCGAAAAGCACATTGGGTTGATTACCATGGTGTTCAATATTTTGAATGACGCTTTTGAGGATAACAAGGATGTCTATATCTTGGCCACGAAACACGCCGGCCGCTACCTTGACAAGGTGGCACAAGACGAGCGGTTCCAGGACCAGGCTTGTCAACTGCTCCGTAGGATGCTGCAAGAGAACTATCGCTATTGGCAGGAGACCTCGCAGGTGGAAAACTGGGTGGAGGGCAAGAAGGCCTTGTTGTCCGAAGAGGAAATCAAGACGGTTTGCGACGAGATAGGGCAACCTTATTTCAACCAGTTGAACGCCGACTTGGATGCCGCCGACACTTGGGAGAAACTGACCGACATGCCGCATTTCGAGCAGGTGGCCAAGCGCTTCACCGAGTCGGAGAAGGCCTTCCCGCATTTCATCACCAAGTTCCACTACGTCTTCTTCCTCCTGCATCTGCCAGGCATGGAAAACCAGCGTGAACGCCTTATCTGGAACATGGACCGCATGATGCGCGATGCTGTCGACGAGATGCCGCAAGAGGAACTCATTCCCTTCATTGACACGATTTTTGGTTTGGCCGAGGAGCTGCGCAAGGATTACATGTCGGCCGTGCTCGATTTCCAACAGACGCTGGGTCTCAAGATTATCGACGTCGACCAGACCGAGCAGAAGGAGATCGTCAATTATTTTGAGAAGAAACTCATCAACTTTGGGTTCGTCACACCAGGCAATGTGTTTGTCGGCGAGGACTGGCAACTCTCTGTGGATGAGAACCATATCAAGAACATCCGCGTGTGGCTTGAACTGATTGAGCATTCCAAGACGCCGATGGAAAAGTTGCTTTCCGCTTTGATTGTCAACCTGAAACTGGGTGGCATCTTCTTGAGTGACACCGACCTCTTCCAACGCGAAATCACCAAGGTGCTCAACTCCAACATCACGCCATACTATAAAAAGGTGAAACAGCTGACGCGCATCTTCCCCGTCTATTTCAACGAGATAGGCGCCGAGGGCGAGATCCGAAATGTGACCACCAACATGGACGAAATCTCGGGTCGTCAGGACAAGCTGGTGCATTTCCTTCGCAAGCAGGTGCACACCGAGAGCAACAACACGCTCATCGGCTTGACCTTCGACGTGTTCAAGTTTTGGAGCGATGGCAACCTCGACCTGCTGAAGCCTATCCTGCCCAATAACGTCTTCGAGAGCATCGACAAGGAAAGCACTTGGTATGTGCCCATCCACAACCTTGTGCAGACCATGTGCGAGATTTCTTGCCTCAATCCCGAGGATGTGCTGATGCTTTCGCGCGACGACTATGAGAACCTTATCGGTTCAGCAGCGCGTCGCCTTGAGTTGGAGGACGACCTCTATCAGCGTGAGCGCGCCCGCCTGATGGACATCCGCGACCTGTATGCCTATTTGCGTGAGAAATACAGCTTCGAGTCGGTTAACATTTTTAGCTCGTTGCGTAGCTTCCCCTTCATTCCCGATGAAGAAATCGACAAGTTCGAGAAGGTGTACAAGGCCAAGGACTTCGGCAAGTCGCTGACGATGATTTATTCCTTTATGGACAAGCTCAAGACGGTTATCTTCAATCCCGAACAGAGCGAAGGTTGGGAAAACATCTATCACAAACGCCATATCGCCATCGGCATCCCGTCGATGTATGGCACCTATCGCGAGAACAAGTTCGAAGCCATGGGTCTGACCTTCCGCCTCGAGCGCGTGGCCACCCAGCTGATGGAGAAGGTGGTGCAAAGCATCAACCTCGACTATATCTCCGAACGCACGCTGAATCAGATCTATAGCATCCTTGAATACTTCCGCGAGGGTCTCGAACTTGACGGTATCACCAACCAGAGCCTCAACTCGAAACTTGACATGTTGCGTTACAGCTTGACCTCGCGAAGCTTCTCCTTTGGCCAGTACATCAACATCTTCCAGTTCATCGCCGAAGACGTTCGCCGCATCATCATCAAATACTTCCTGAAGTCGTATGAATATCCGTTGAAGATCGTCATCCCACAGCTCTTTGATCCCGACGGACTGCTCAATGAGCGCGAAACCGCTGCGCTGATCAACAGAAAGTCGGAGGAATTCCACCGCGACCTGCTTTCCGATGCCTTCCTCATGCAGCCTTTGGACAACTTCATCGGTCGCATCCTCAACTCGTTGCGCACCATGGAGGCCACCCTCGATCCGAAGCTCATCAGCGATATCATGACCTACAACTCCGAGATGCTCATCAGTCCCTTCTGGAAGAAGACGCCGAAGATGGACAACCAGGTGTTTATCGGAAACAAGGCCAACAACTTGAAGAACCTGTATCTGCACGGCATGCCGGTGCCTCCTGGCTTTGTCATTACCACGGAGACTTTCCGTCGCAACGAGACCATCAACACAATCCCTGAGTTGCGTACCGAGATTCACGGCATGATCCGTAAACACATCGAGGAATTGGAAAACATCTCAGGTCGCAAGTTTGGTGAGGCCGACAAGCCTTTGCTGGTGTCGGTGCGCTCAGGTACGGCCATCTCCATGCCAGGTGCCATGGACACCTTGCTCAACGTGGGCATGAATGACGAGATCGCAGAGGCTTTGGCGCAAGACGAAAGCATCGCTTGGGCGGCTTGGGACTCCTACCGCAGGCTCCTGCAAAGTTGGGGTATGGCCAAAGGCATCGAGCGCGACGTCTTCGACGACGAGATCAATGCCTATAAGCAATTGAACAACGTGAAGGTGAAGGCTGATTTCAGCATTGAGCAGATGCGCGAGGTGGCTTTCTCTTACAAACGCATCTTGGACGACCATGGAGTTGCCTTTGAGCAGGATTCCTTCAAGCAGTTGATCGAGTGCGTCAACATGGTAATCGACTCGTGGAACTCGGAGCGCGCCTTGGCCTATCGCCGTCATCTTGGCATCTCCGAGAATTGGGGTACTGCCGTCATCGTCCAGCAGATGATCTTTGGCAACCGAAGCGACACCTCGGGCACGGGCGTGGTGTTCACGCAAAACCCGCATCGTGAGCGTCCTGGTGTGCATCTCTATGGCGACTTCACCATGCGCAGCCAAGGCGAGGACATCGTGGGTGGTTTGGTCAAGCCGTTGCCCATTGGCGAGACCCAACGCAAGGCCGCGGGTTTGGAAGGACCCTCGATGCAGACCTTGCTACCCGATATCTATAAGAAGATTTATTCCATTGCCGTGGAGCTCACCGAAAATCTCGGTTATAGCCCGCAAGAGATAGAGTTCACCTTTGAGTCCGACAAGCCCGAGGACTTCCGTATTTTGCAGATCCGCGACCAAGACCTGAAGACTGAAGAGGAGAAGGCGGCCTTCGTGTTGCCTCCCGAAGAGATGAAGCAGCTGGGTCACGGTCTGGGTATCGGCGGCGGTGCCATGAATGGTTTGGCCGCGTTCAATGCCGAGCAAATCAAGACCTTGCGTGAGCAGCATCCCGACAGCTACGTTATCTTGGTCCGTCCCGACACCGTCCCCGACGACATCGGCATGATCTTCGACTGCGATGGCCTGTTGACGGCTCGTGGTGGTGCCACTTCGCATGCTGCGGTCACGGCGGTGCGTTTGGGTAAAGTCTGCGTGGTCAGCTGCGACGGTCTGGAGGTTGACGTCGACGATGAGTTTGGCCAGCTTAACGGACAGCCGCTCAGCATGGGCAGCGAAATCGCTATCGACGGCGACTTGGGTATGGTCTATCTTGGTCATTATCAGACGGAAAAGATGAAAGTGGGGAAGGGGTATAATTATTAGTTTAGAGTTTAGAGTTTAGAGTTGTAGGGCTGTCACGTGGTGGCAGCCGTAGAATAATAAATAATAAGAAGAATAGTATGGCAGACCACAACGATTTAGGAAAGTTAGGCGAAGAGCTCGCGGTCAATTATCTGACCGGCAAGGGCTATAAGATATTGGAGCGTAACTGGCACAACATCCACAAGGAGATTGACATCATCGCCAAGGATGGGAAGTTCCTGGTCATCGTAGAGGTGAAGACGCGCCAGACCGACGAATACGGCGAACCCGACATCGCCGTGACGCGCAAGAAGCAGCGGATGCTCATTGCTGCGGCGAATTCGTATATCTTCCAAAAACACCTTGAAATTGAAACGCGATTCGACATCGTTTCCATCATTTTTAGGGATGGTGAACCCGTAATTGAGCATATTGAGGATGCGTTTTTACCGTAGTTTTTGCACTTTTATTATTAATTAAGGTGTCAATAACGGGTGATTATTTCTTTTTTTGCAATTTTTTATCATTGACAATCAGTAAGATGCAAGAAAGAAGAAAAATAATTGAAAAAAGTGCTTGCGGAATGGGAAAAAGGTAGTACTTTTGCACCCGCTTTCGGAAGGAACGAGGGGCGAGAGAAGAGGGGAGCTGGGAGCGAAGTTCTTTGAAAGTCTGAGGCCAGCACAAGACCGGCGCCACCGGGAGGCGGCGCCAGGGAAAGGAACCTATAACAAAGGAACACCAAAGAGAACATCAAGGCGGAACCCGAGATTCAGAAGAAAAACAAGTACAACAATACTACAACGAAGAGTTTGATCCTGGCTCAGGATGAACGCTAGCGGCAGGCCTAATACATGCAAGTCGTACGGTAAGCGCCCCTTCGGGGGTGCGAGAGTGGCGGACGGGTGCGTAACGCGTATGCAACCAACCCCCCTCGCCGGGATAGCCGGTGGAAACGCCGGATAATACCGGATGCGCCGCGTGGGAGGCATCTCCCGTGCGGCAAGGCGGAGACGCGGAGGGGGACGGGCATGCGTCCCATTAGATAGTAGGCGGGGCGACGGCCCACCTAGTCGACGATGGGTAGGGGATCTGAGAGGACGGTCCCCCACACTGGTACTGAGACACGGACCAGACTCCTGCGGGAGGCAGCAGTAAGGGATATTGGGCAATGGGGGGAACCCTG
>JAEEGK010009781.1_pt1 | contig 22278 bp, 16 predicted proteins | sample 8958771 | NCBI WGS metagenome assembly JAEEGK01 (sample SAMN16246547, study PRJNA631951) | gut metagenome | biome: gut microbiome; feature: rumen; material: SC-attached | host: Bos | place: Iran: Karaj | collected 2018-10 | reverse complement strand
TCGGCATATGCCTCGGCATGCAGATACTCTGTATCGAATATGCGCGCAGCGTACTGGGATGGAGCGACGCAAACTCCGGCGAATTCGATCCCGAGAGCCCACATAAGGTGATCGACTTTATGCCCGGTCAAAGCGACGAGGTCGACAAGGGCGGAACGCTCCGACTCGGAAGCTACCCCTGCTGTATCAAGCCCGATACGACTATGTTCAAATGCTATAATAAGCACGAGATCGCCGAAAGACACCGCCACCGTTATGAAGTAAATAACGAATTCAGATCGGAGCTTGAATCGGCAGGGCTTGAATTCTGCGGCATTTCCCCGGACGGAAGGCTCGTCGAAGCGGCGGAGGTCACGACTCTCCCCTTCTATATAGGCGTGCAGTATCATCCCGAATTCAAGAGCCGCCCGACGAGACCGCATCCCTTATTCATGGGGCTCGTCAAAGCGGCTATGGATTATAAAGAGGATCACAGGTAAGTAAAGAAACAGCCTCCGGTGAATAAACCGGAGGCTTTGTTCTTTCACATCCACTTTTTCTTTTTGAACCAAACGATACAGCCGACCACGATGCAGACGCAAACCAAAATCACGACCGGGTAGCTGTACTTCCAATTGAGCTCCGGCATATACTTGAAGTTCATGCCGTACCAACCGGCGATAAGCGTCAGCGGCAGGAATATCGACGTTATGACGGTAAGGAGCGTCATTATGCGGTTCTGCTTTACGTCGTTCTGCGCTTGTATAAGGTCGCGCAGCTGCATTACGTACTCTCTCTGTCCGGATACGATATCCTTAAGGCGCATCACACGCTCCGTGAACAGGTGAAAATACCTCAGGTTCTCATCCTTGAAAAAGCCGTTTTCGTTCTCCTCGAATTCGTGACCGAGGTCAATGAGCTGTTCATAATGCACACGAAGATCTAAAAGGTCGCCCCTGATCTCGTTCATATCCTCCGGGAAAGTCTCCACCTTTCCGTGAAGGATATCCTCCTCCGCTCGGTTGAGCTTCTTTTCCATGGATTCAAGGAGCGGCAGATCCTCGTATATCACCGTCTCAAGGAAATCGTAGATGAATCGTTCCATGCTCGGGAGGCGCCATTTCTTCGTGCGGCAGAGCGTATCCACAACACTGGGAACGTAACCGTCGTCATCGACGAGCACCACTCCGTTTTCGTCAAGAGCGAAAGCGAAATCATGGCGGGGACCGCCGATATTCTTTCTGTTCGGGATCGAGAAAGTGCCCGTAAGGGAATCCATGTTGACTACCGCCTTTGTTTCCCTGGGTCTTTCGATATCGATCTCGATATCCGTTTCTATTCCGAGTTCCGCCTTGCGCTCGCGCCATTCGGCAACGGTGAGCACGGCAGCGAACTGCTCCCTGCCTCGGGCGGCTTTAAGCTCTTCCAGCGTGCAGGGCTTTAATGATTCACGGATCAAATAATACATAGCGCGTTCCTTTTTACACTCCGCTGTTTACTATCGCAGCATATGTCTCCTCCGGTATCATCGGCGAGCAGATCTCGCTGAGAAGCGCCTCATCGATCGAGCCGTTTTCGGCATACTGCTTCCCCGCCTTTTTAACGAGCTCCAGCCTCGGACCTGTGACGGGAGCCGCCCCCGGAGCGTTGAACATAGGCGACTCGGGTATCGGGATCATCGTACAGCCGCTCGGGAACATGAGCTTGAACTGCGCCACGACCGGCTCGAAATTATGCCTGCTATTCGGGAAACCGCAGCCAGATATCATAAGATACCGTATGTGTGAAAAGTCCGCCTGACCTACGTGCTCGTACCTGTCCCCCACCTTCTGCATCGCCATGGATGAAAGCGGAAGTATCCTGTCGATCAGCGCCTTCAGCGGGGCAGGCATACCGTAGCAGTAGAGCGGAAAGCTGAACAGAAGCAGGTCGCTTTCAAGCATCTCGTTCAGAATGCCGCGCATATCATCGTCGAATATGCAGGTGCCCCCGTTGTGCATACAGGCGAAGCAGCCTGCACAGTACTCGATATGCTTATCGATCACGTTGATGATATGAACGTCCTGCTCAGTCGCCTCGTTCATCCCTTCGATGAACGCGCGAGTGATATGCATAACGTCGCTCTTTTCCCTTTTGGGGCTTCCGTTCAATACGAGTATCTTCATTTCAGCTCCTCAAAGCCCGTGCTTACAGGCAAGCCTTGAATATCTCAACGATATCCTCGTTCGTAAGGGGCACGAAAGCATCCTTCAAGCGATCGCCGCGGTTTGCCTGCGCCGCCATTTTCTCGAAATTCTCCGTACCGATGCCAAGCTCGGTCAACGTCATGGGGATGCCCGACTCACGGAAGAAAGCGTCCAGCTTATCGATGCCGACAAGCGCAAGCTCCATATCGTCATCACCTTCAAGTCCCCAAACGTTCTTCGCAAAGCGGACGAAGCGCCATGCGCAGGAGGGATCCTTTTTGAGTATGAACCTCATCCAGCGGGGAGTGAGTATCGCAAGACCGACGCCGTGGGTAATATCATAGAATGCCGAGAGCTCATGCTCCATTGCGTGGCAGGGCCAGCCGGTGCCCTGCTTGCCGTAGGAAGGAATGCCCGAGCAGGCGATCGAAGAAATGGACATTAAGTTTGCCCGCGCGGAGTAGTTATCGGGCTCCGCCAGCGCGATGGGCAGGTTCTTGATCGCGGATTTGAATACCGTCTCGCAAATACCGTCCGCAAGATCGCTGTCCGGCGTGCGGGAGAAATACTCCTCGCAGATATGGCTGATGATATCCGCCGTGCCCGCCGCGGTCTGGTATTTGGATACGGTGAAGGTATAGGTCGGGTCGCAGATAGAGACCGCCGGGAAAGTGAACCCGTTCCCAAGCTTCTGGTTGATCTTCATGTTCGAAATGACTCCCCCGCCGTCGTATTCCGATCCGGTTGCGCTGAGGGTAAGGATATCGACCAGAGGAAGCGCCTTCAATACGCCGTGGCGCGTTGCGACCATCTGCCAAAGATCGTCCCCCTCATAGAAAACGCCCGCCGCGATCGCCTTCGAGCAGTCGATCGTCGATCCGCCGCCGACGGCAAGTATCACGTCGATCGAATTCTCTTTGCAGAGCTTTACGCCTCTTTCGACGGATTCTATACGCGGGTTCGGCTCAATGCCTCCGCATTCCGTAACGGTGAAACCCTCGTCGCTCAGGATGTCCATTACCTTGTCATAAAGCCCGGTCTTCTTGATCGATCCGCCGCCGTAGGTGAGCAGTACGTTCTTTCCGAACGGACGGAGCACTTCGGCAAGCTTCGAGATCATTCCCTTGCCGAAGAGTATCTTTGTGGGGATGTTGTGGATGTAATTGAGCATATTCTTTCCTCCGATAATACTGTTCTTGTTTCGGACCGCAAATTGAACAGCGGTCATTTAGGAACATATCAAGGATACCATATCGAGCATCGGTTTTCAAGGGCATTCGCGATCGGGGGAAAAAGTTTTGGCAAAGGCGTTACTTCGCCCTTTTGCTCAAATCCTCCCATCTCGGATCCTTTTCCATCTCCGCTTTGACGACGTCGCATTCGGGAACGTCCCACCAGGGCCACAGCTCCGTAAGTTCCGAAGCAAGGTCGCCTTTTAATGAGCCTGTATGCTGTTTAACGTGTTTGAGGAGCGGGGCGGTATAATACTCGTCTTCGGCCTTTGAAAGCTCGTCGAGGGCTTCTGCGCGCTTATATGCGTTTTCAAGGGATATGAACGCCTCGTCCTTTTCCCCGGCAAGCCAAAGGTAGTAGGAACGCAGCATATATATGCAGGCTATCAGACCGTTGAGGCTTCCGTAACAGTCGTCGGAAAACATCTGATCGAACATATCGGCGGCGTTTTTAAGCGAGCCTGCCGCGATATGCGGAGGCATATTGCGGTCCGAGATAACGATCCTTACCATAAGCTCCGCAGAACGGCGCAGCGTTTCGATAAGCGCCTCTCCGCATGCGGCGACGGCTTCCTTGCCGTCAAAAGCGTTTATCATCAAAAACGGCTTTGAAGCTTCGATATCCGGGGAAGCTTCCGCAAGCCCCATTGCCTTTTCATGCTCTCCGAGGTTTTTATAAAGCTGTGAAAGCTCCGTCACCGCCTGACGGCGCAGACTGCCGTCTGCAAGCTCCGGCAGTACCTTTTCATAGAGCTTGACGGACTCCTGCCATTCGGGATAAGTCCTGTGAGTTTCGGCATCATAGACCGAATACCCCTCCCTATCTTCCTTATGCAGTTCGCCGCGGCGCACATAGCCTGCGTTGAACAGCGCAGAAGCAAGTGCAAGCGAAAACTTGACGTTTCCGGGGAATTCGATAAGCGCCTCTCTTGCGAGGGCGATACAATCGTCCATGCATACGTCCTCGCCGTTGTTCATGCGGTTCATTTCCGTTATCCTTGAAAAGAGGGAATCGACCTTCCTTGACCTTTCGTTATCATAGCCGAACAGCTCGTCGATCGAAACGCCGAAATAATTGGCGATCGACGGGATCAGCTCTATATCCGGGCAGCATGCGCCCTTTTCCCAGCGGGATACCGCCTGCGCGGTAACGCCAAGCTCAACTGCAAGCGCTTCCTGGGTCCTGCCGTCACGCTGACGAAGTTCCTTTATCCTTTCGCCTAATACGATCATAATCATTCTCCTTGTTTGATTTCACCGGTGTGATCATATTATAAATGCCATTCAGGACAAGTACAATTATCAATCTGTTGTTTTTAATTCAACCGCTTGTTTATTTTTCACGCAAAAAGATCCGGCTCCCAACGGGAACCGGATCCTTTACGGGTCTTGAATTGTTTAGCCCTTTACAGCGCCTGCGGTTACGCCCTCAACGTAATACTTCTGCAGGAACATGAACAGGGTCACGATGGGGATCGCAACGATGACGCAGCCTGCGGCGAACTGGGTGAACAGGTTGGTATCGGGATGCGTACCGAACAGCAGCGAATACAGACCGACGGAAACCGTCCAATACTCTGCGTTGTCCGCACCGATGATGACCTTCGCAAAGATGAAGTCCATCCAGGGACCGGTGAAGCTCATCAGCGCCTGATAGATGATGATCGGCTTGGCAAGAGGAAGTATTATCTTCCTGAATATCTTGAAGTTGGTGCAGCCGTCAAGCTTTGCGGATTCGACGAGCGCATTTGGTATAACGTCGAAGAAGCCCTTGGCTATCTGGAAGCCCAATCCCGCGCCTGCGCTGTAGGCAAGCACAAGACCTATCATCGAATACCACCGATGATTATTATTGCCCGTCAATCCAATGGATTTTAACAGGAAGTAGATGGCGATCATGCTCATGAAGCCCGGGAACAGACCGATGATCATGGTGATGTTCATAAAGGGCTTTCGGAGCTTGAACCTGAGCTTGGACATACAGTATGCCACAGAGAGCACGAGGAACGTTGAGATCAAGCAGTCTACCACCGAGATGATCAGCGTATTGAGCACCCATCTGATGAAAGCATGAGACACGCCGTAGTAATCAGCAGTAAACAGATCCGCAAAGTTCTTTAAGCCGACTTGATGCGGGAAGAAGTTGCTTGTAACACGACCTATAAACGTACCGTCCGGATGATACTCGCAGCGGAATGCCGACAATACGATCCAAATGAGCGGAATAAGCCATATAATGCTCATTATAGCGAGAATGGCATAGGTCACGCCCAGGCTGACTCTGCGGTTCCTTGACTGACTCCTGATTTTTTTGGGATGACCGTTCTTGCTCATTGGAAAGTGTCCTCCTCATTATAAGCTTTGCTTCGACGGTAGGTGATAAGCGTGATCGTCGCCGTGATCAGGAAGGTAAAGATACCGATTACAGCGCCGGTGTTGTAAGCGTGCTTATCGATCGTGACCTTGTAGAGCCAGGTGACCAGCAGGTCTGTTCCGCCTGCCTGATAACCGGTGTAGGTCGGTCCGCCTCCCGTCAGAAGATAGATGGTGTTGAAGGAATTGATGTTGCCAACGAAGCTGGAGATCAGATACGGCGTCGTAATGAACACTATGTACGGCAGCGTGATCTTGAAGAACATCTTTGATGTCGATGCGCCGTCAACACGCCCAGCCTCGTAAAGATCTGCGGGAATGTTCATCAGAATACCGGATGTCATCAGCATCGTGTATGGGATACCGACCCACATATTGATCAGTATTACCATCACTTTCGCAAGTATTTCACTATCCGTTGACTTTAGACCGAGGAATCCTATTGGCGCCGACGTGAGATGCAGATTCATCAGCAGCGAATTGATCGGGCCGTACTCGCCAAGCAGATTGCGGACGGCAAGCAGCGAAATGAACTGCGGGACCGCGATCGTCATTATGAATACGGTCCTGAATACCTTTTTGCCCTTGAGTCCCTTCTTGTTGATGAGCAGCGCAAGTATGATGCCGCCGAAATAGCAGGTCAGCGTTGCAAGGATCGCCCAAATGAACGTCCAGCCGAGGACCGGCAGGAAGCGGTTCTTGATCTCGATACCGAGCGAACCCTCTCCGCTGAACACGCTGACAAAATTCTGCAGCCCGTTCCAGTGGAACAGATTGGTGAGCGACGCATGCATATCCTCTTCATTATAAGTCGTGAATGCAAGCGCGATCATGAAGATCGTCGGCAGCACGGTAAACACCAGCGCGGCGATGCAGGTGGGCGTCAGCATCGTTATATGGAACTTCTGATCAAACAGAGTCTGGATATCCTCGCGGAAGGTGGTCGGCTTTTTGCCGATCTTCTTATCCATATCCGCTTTGTAGGACGACTCGATATTCTTGATCCAGATGATGAAGTAGATGACGATGACGGCGATGGTAACAAAGCCGAACAGTATCATCAGCTTACAGTCGGATGCGGCGGTGATATCGCCCGTAAACGGATCGAAATCGCCTCCCTCCGTAACGTTAGTAAGAGTCAGGTTTGCCAACGCCTTATAACCGTAGGGAGTGCCGTTGATCGATGGACAAAGGACCATAAACAATATGATGGCGACCTGCAAAATCAGGAATATTGCGCCTTTTATATACTGCTTATGGTAGAAGTTGCCGGCTCCAAATATAAAATGCGAGAGCTTGGTGCCTATGGATCCATCCGAGAACCTTTTTACAAAATCAGAGAAAAACTTGCCGATGGATCTGAAGAAGCTTCCAAACTTCGATTCCTTATTCGGATCTTTTTTAGATTTGGAATCCATGATTTTCCCCCATTTTCAGAGTAGTTTAGATTGATCGAGATCCTCTCGTTAAGCTTTTGCCGGTAATTCTGCAGGGAACTCTGAGGGATTAACGCCGTGCATCCACAGATACTCTACAAGGTACAGCGCCTTGCGGATGCCCTCGACGGATTCGGTATCGGAAAGGACGACGTCGCCTGTGGTCGGATACTGGGTCTTTTCGACAACCGCACGCAGCACGGCGGGCGCATTCTTGGAGTAATAATAGGTGTTGAGAGTGCCGGTGATGAAGGGCTGCGGGATGCCCCACTCCGCCATGCCGACCTGCATAGCCGCAAGGTTGTACTGGCTTTCGGAGATCTTACCCTCGTCAAAGCACTGCTTGATGAAATCGCCTGCGCCGACGTAAGCGGGCACGTTCATGCACTCAACATAGGAACCGTTCTGGACTTCCTTGCTGGAAAGATGCTTGATAAGCTCCTGCTCCTTGGCGTATTTGGTTGCTGCGGAGTATGCGTTGATCATGAAGCACTTGCAGTCAGCAAACGTACCGCCGCGGTAAACGTCGCCCTCGGCAACGCCGGAAAGACCTTCACAGGCTTCCTTCGTAAGGGTGAACGTGGGGATGAGCGCTATGCCGAGGTTGGTCTCGCCAAGCGCCGCCTTAGCGGTGTTGTAATGCCATGCGCCGCCGATAACGGCGAGAACGCCCTTGTTGTTCTTATCGAGATCGGCATCCCAACCGTCGGGAGAAGCCCATTTGAAGCCGTTGGGATCGGCAGCAAACGCCTGGAGCCAACGATAGATGGCGACGGTATCATCGCCCTGGCAGTTGCACTCGCCCTTGGAGCCGGTGGGATCGGCGCCTTCATAGATCTTTACGGTGGTGGAATGATCGCTTACCTTACGAGCAAGGAGAGCGAAGGACATGTTGAAACCGTCGTCTCCGGTTACTGTGATCGCCTTAGTGCCGGCAGCCTTTGCAGCTTCCTGCAGACCCTCGAAGGACTTCGCCTGCTCCTCTGTTACAAGGGATTTGTTGTAGTAAAGGAAGAGCGCCTGGGAAATGTAAGGTACGCCGTACAGATAGCTCTTATCCTTGAGATTGGAATAGATGACCTTCTGATAGGACTCGGGGTTATCGGCAATGACCTGTGCAACAAGCGATTCATCGGTAATGGGCTTGGCGCACTGTGTGGAAGCAAGCTTGCCGATGTTGTCATGCGCAACGGTGAAGATATCCGCAGCAGCAGTGGGATCGTTTGAGATCGTACCCGCAACGGAACCGGTATCCATGCCCTTGACCTCGATCTTATAGCCGAAATCGGTATGATCGGCAAGGTAGGTTTCGCAAACCTTCCTGTAATAATCGACGGACTCTTCGCCGACCCATACGCGGATAACGCCGTCATCCTTTACCTGCTGTTTGCCGTCGCCCTTGCCGCAAGCGGAAAGCATGCCGACAGCCATAGCTAATACGAGTATTACAACCAAAAACCTTTTCATTTTGTTTTCCTCCCTTAATGTTTAATTCCACTATACGATAGCTTCTCGATGATCATTATACCGGTGATCATATCGAGTATCGTTTTGTTCTTTTTACTGCACAGAAGCACGGTCAATCGAATTACCGGAACGAGAACGAACGTCCAGACGCCGACGATCAGATATGCCCCGAGCCCCGTTATCACGATGATAAGGAACCTTGACAGGATCTGATACCAAACGGCGCTTCTTTGCCTGCGTTCATGCAAAGGCATGATGCCCGTCATCAGCTTGCCGGGCGTCGCGCGGTACTTATTCAGCAGCGGTACTGCGAGCAATACCGGCACGGCCGCCATAAATCCCGCATAAGCTTTCAAAACAAAGCTGTTGAGGGATGCGGCGAATCGTTCATCGCTATACTCAGCGTTGGATTTCAATGCTTCCGCAGCACGTACGGCGTCACCGCCGTACATGTCCTTTGTCTCCGCTTCGATCTCTCTGTATCGATCGTAATGCCTGTTGTAGGCGCCGGCGAGCGGGCTCTGCATCAAAAGAAACACGAACAGCATGAACAGACCGAAGATGAGTACCGTGTCAAATCCGTCCGCTATCAGCCGCTTTGCAAGATACGGCTTGGAATTGCTTTCGAACTCGACTGATTTTTCCTGTGCTTCTTCCTTCATCTCAGCAGATCTTCATGTCGATCCTGGTCGAGTAAACGGAAACGTCCTTGCTGTCCATTGCGACGCGTACGTTCTCCGCCTCAAAATCACTATCGACCTTGATCAGGAACTCCTGACCTGCGCCCTCGACCTTTGCAAAGCGAATATTGCCGTAATCGCAGTATTCGACTACGCGGCAGTCAAGACCGGCTTCGCCCTCTTCCGCTATGCGTACCGAATTGCGGTCGACCGCGTAACGATAGGTGTTTTTATAGCTGCTGTCGCCGTCGATCGAGTTGATCTTGTAGCCCTGCTCGGGAGAAGTCTCCAGAATGTAATTGCCGATATGGTAGAAGAAATGGAGCACCCTCTCGTGCTTTTCCTTGAGTTCCTTTTTGGCGAAAGTACCGAGAAGGCTTACCTCATCCTCGACCGCCTTGAGAACTTCCTCGCCGTTTACTTTGATGTTGACCTTTTCGTTTTCGATGGCAAACTTGTAGGCGTCGCCCTCGTGAACCGAATCGTCCACGATCGCAAACAGATAAGTATCGCCGTTCTCAAGATAGGCGAGGCGTTCGTTATCGACCTTCTCGATGCGTTTGACTTTAAGCTCGAAGTCGTTCCCTTCAACGATAGCGCGCGGCGGGATAACGAGCTCGAACTCCCCGTCGTTTCCGAGCGCCTTGCCGAATTCCTCGGGAAGCGGTACCTTTCTGCCGAGAACGGTCATCCTGCCGCCTTCGGCTGTTGCCTTCACGTTATTATAGGGAGGTATCTTGCTCATCAGAGTGACCTCGGTCTCGGCGTCGAAGAAGTGGACCTTGCTCGGATTAGGCTCCGCAAATACAACGTCTCCGACTTCGATATCATTGCGGTCGACTACCTTAACAATGATGTTGTTGCCTTCGTCCTTCATGGTAAACTCGCCGAGCTGGTCGCCGAGTTTGCCGTAAACGATGGACTCGTTGCCGAGGTGCTCCACGTTCGTGACGACAAATTTCAGACCGTGTCCTTCCTTATTGAGCATGATATGCTCCGGACGGATGCCGAAGGTGACCTGTACGTCGCCGTTCAGGTAATGATTGCTGATCTTCGAGACGTTCTCATACGGGACCTTTACGGTATCGCCGTTGTTAAAGATAACGACGACCATATCCCCTTCCCTTTTAAGAGAGACGTCAAAGAAGTTCATCTGCGGTGTGCCGATGAATCCGGCAACGAACTTGTTATACGGCTCGTTGTATAGATTCATGGGGGTATCGATCTGCTGAACGTAGCCGAGCTTCATTACAACGATACGCGTGCCCATTGTCATAGCCTCGACCTGATCGTGAGTAACGTAAATGAACGTGGTATTCAAGCTCTTATGAAGCGCTGTGATCTCCGTACGCATCGCCGCACGGAGCTTTGCATCAAGGTTGGAAAGAGGTTCGTCGAGCAGGAAGACCTTCGGATCGCGGACGAGCGCGCGGCCCAGAGCAACACGCTGCCTCTGACCGCCGGACATAGCCTTCGGTTTACGGTCGAGGTAATCCTCTATGTCCAGTATCTTCGCGGCTTTCAGAACACGTTCCTTGATCTCGCTTTCGGGCATCTTGCGGTTTCTCAATCCGAACGCCATGTTTTCATACACCGTCATGTGCGGATACAGCGCGTAACTCTGGAACACCATCGCAATATCGCGATCCTTCGGTTCCATATCGTTCACAAGAGTATCCCCGATAAGCAAGTCACCGGCGGTGATCGTTTCCAGACCGGCGATCATTCGAAGTGTGGTGGATTTACCGCATCCGGACGGACCAACGAAAACAATGAATTCACGGTCAGCAATATCGATGGAAAAATCATTTACCGCTTTGTGCCCATTCTCATAGACCTTGTAGATATGGGAAAGCTTTAGATTTGCCATTTTCACCCTCCATTTTGAATTGATTGTTATTTATATGAACGGCAATTACGCTTACATGAAGCAAACGCCGTTGTTTTCAAGCGCATTCAGGATATTGTCTATCCCCGAAAGCAGCCCGTTGACAGTTCCGATCAGGTTGTCGTTTCGCCCGTATACGTAGTATACGTTCTCCACGCAGGTCACCCTTCCGATGTCCTTCAGCGGTATGCGTGTTTTTTTGAACAGATACCGGGTGAAGAGCACTCCCTGATCCACATAAGCATAGTCCGTCAGCATTGCGAACATCACGATGAGCGAAGCGACCGCGACAACCGCCACCAGTATGCCCGCAATAACGGACAATGCATTTCCTCTGCCGAGTACAAACAGCAATACCGCCGCAGCGGTGCTGCCTATAAGCGCGACAAGCGTAAACAGAAAAGGTTTTTTGTCGACCTCTGTGCTTACGGCACCATGTTTGAACAAATCACATCACCTTCTTCAGGACAACGGACTCGTTGGCATAGACCGTGAACTCCGAGGGCACGGGACCGTATTCGCCGCGAACGTTCGAATACACTATCTCGTAGCTGCCGTCAAGCTCGAACGAGGCGCCGGTTACGGAATGGATCACGATCATATCGCCGACGGAATAGCGGATATTTCCGTTATCGTGCGAGACGTCTGTAACGCTGTCCTTTATCTCCTGTCTCGTTCCGAGACGGAATTCCGGGTTGTGCTTTCTGAAGGCGATGATCTCCTTGGTTTTTTCGAAGATATCCATGTGATCGATCTTAAGGGAGTAATCCATCACGTTTATGAAATCGCCGACGTTATAGGAATTGCCGGAATACTTGCCGGTCTCGGGATCGAGCTTGCTGCGCATGAATTCCTCGCCCTCCTGGATAAAGGGAACTCCCTGGGCAAGGAAGACTATGGCGTCGGCCTGCGTGTAAGCCTTCGGAAGACGATCCTCCTTCATGGTCTGCACGAGCTGGTCGTACAGGGTATAGTTGTCATGGCAGGAAGCGTAGTTCAGCACAAGGTTGGGATCGATATTCTGCGCCTTGATCGTTCCTACGGAGAATACGCCGGAAACGCACATGGCGATCATGGAAGCGTCTGCCGATACTCCCTGAACGTAGCCCTTCCCGGGGCCGTTGTCGCCGCGGATGGCGTTCCTTATCACGTCGTTGAAAGCGCCGACCATGACTCCGCTGCCGGAGAAATAATCCTGTGCGAGCGATTCCTGCACCGTCATCTGCTCGCTGAGATTCGTATCGCTCGTGCCGCTCTTGAGCTTGGACGTTCCGCCTGCCCACGGCTCGCCGTAGACCATAATGGACGGATAGATCGCGCTGCAGTCCTTATATACGTCGATCATGGTCTGATTATCGATAAGCCCCATAAGGTCAAAGCGGAACCCGGAAAGATGATACTCCTCGATCCAGAATTTACAGGACTCGCGGATGAACTTGTTTACCATGAACCTTTCGGAGGCAACCTCGTTGCCGCAGCCGGAGCCGTTGTAGAACGAGCCGTTTGCCTTCGTGCGGTAATAATAGTAAGGAACGATAAGGTTGAGATTCGAATTCTCGGATGCGGCGGTGTGATTGTACACAACGTCCATATTGATGGAAATGCCCGCTTTGTGCATCGCCATGACCATCTGCTTGAACTCTATGATGCGGTTATAACCGTCGTGAGGATCGGTGGAATAGCTTCCTTCGAGCACATTGTAATTCTGCGGATCGTAACCCCAGTTGTAGTTATCCGCCGACATTGAATTACCGGATGCCGACTCGTCCACAGATGAATAATCATAGAAAGGCTGGAGCTGAACGTGAGTAACGCCGAGCTCCCGGATATGCTCGAGCCCCGTGGATACGGTCACGCCGTCCTTCGTATAAGAGCTGTTCTGGGCAAGACCGAGGAACTTGCCGCGAAGGTTTTCTGCGACGCCGCTCGTTTCGCTGATCGTCATATCTCTGACGTGCGCTTCATAGATGACGGCGTCGACCGGTCTGCCGCTGAACGGACGAACGTCCGCGTCCCAGCCGGCAACAGCCTTATTCAGTTTGCTGAAGTTGACCACCATGCCGCGCCTTCCGTTGAGTCCCGCGCTCTTTGCATAGGGATCGACGACCTCGTTGGTGCCGAGCGAGTTGGTCACCTTATAGGTATAATACTTTCCGTCAAGATCAGCGGGTACCGTATATGAGAAAACGCCCTTTTCGCCCTTCTGCATCTCATACACTTCGGGAGAAGCCGACCCGGCACCCTCATCATCACCGGCGTCGTAGATACACAATTCGACCTTGGAGCTTGTCGGAGCCCAAAGCTTGAACGTGGTATTCCGCGGGTCGTCCTCGTTATCAAACGTCACGCCGAGATCGTTCCCGTCGTAAGCGTATTTTTCATTGAATTCGGCTGTATCGTAATAATTCGTCAGCATCATAACAACCTGATTGATCCAGGAAGGATCGAAGCGATAGCTGACCTTTACAACGTCGCTCAGCTCGATCCCTTCTCCTTTAAGCACCAGATCGACTTTCTTCAAAGTCGTATCATATTCGCCAAGCTCGAAATTCGTATAAGGCTCGTCGTTGACAGTAACGGAGAATCTTGTCAAATACGGCTTGAACTCCTCAGAAAGGGGTTTGAAGTACACGCTTATCGTCTTTTCGTCGCGCAGCATAGCGTAGCTGACGATGGACTTGAGCGCATTGTCCTGTGTGTAAAACACGGTCGCCTCGGTGGTTCGCACGTAGACGTTCATGATCCCGTCGGGCGATTCCGGCTGGATATCTATCGAGCGGTCGCCGTCCGGATCCTTCGACCAGTTATCCGTGCGGACTATGAACCCGAGCTTTGATATGGGACGCCCTCCGGAGATAAGATCAAGATCGAGATCGACGTACACGCCGTAATCGTCATACCCGGTGAACTCATATGCCGCGCCGTTGCCGCCGTTGGTCATATCCCACGCCCAAACGTTCCAGGGCACGTAACAGCTCCTGTCGTTCGCGGTATCGTCGTTCCTTCTGTAATGAAGACGAACGATCTTCGTTTCCGCATCGGGAAGAGCGGAATGATCCGTCTCATCCTTTGAATACTTGTCGATAACATTGCCGGCGGGTGTAAGCTGTATGGGCTTGTCGTCGGGACCTTCCTTATTTCCGCATCCTACGGCGACGAGCGAAGCGCATACAAGTATTGCCATCAAAAACGCAGTAAGCCTTTTAGTTTTCATTTCCAACCTCCATTAAAAGCCGGACATGTCCATAAATCCCTGTTTTAAGAGCTCACCTTTGATATCGGCGCTCTGCTTCAGCACGCCGGGATCCCATTTGTTTACGTCGGCAATGGAATAACCCTTTTCAAATACGGCAACGAGGAAGCCCGTCATACCGTTGGTATCGACTGTCAATATGCCGTCCTTGATCTCGTAATCCCTGCTCCATCTTCCGGGCTCCCAGCTCCAGATATAGAGCTCGTACTCCCCATTAAGATACTTTTGATCCAAATTGATAAGATTGAATCCGCCTTCGACAAGCTTTACCTGCGTATAGGTGAAAGTCTGTTCAAAGGTGTTCTTTCCGTTCTTTACAACGACGGTAAGATCTACCTTCCCGTCATTCACCTGATCAGCCAAGGCAACGTCGGCTGTTTCTGTAAACGAATGCTTGTCCTCAGCTGCGCCGTTAAAGAAGTAATATGCTTCGTCGCTGTTTTTGGCGTTCAGCGTGACCGTTTTTTCGCCTGCAAAGGAGCAGTCCCTCTCCGAGACTTCAAGCTGGGGATGGACGCCCTTGGAGCGGGTTATGGCGGCGATACCGCTCGGATCGAACTGAACGCGGGCGATATGATTTGACACGGCCACCTTTTTGCCTGTAAGCGAATCATAATAATTCCCGTCCTCAAGATGCGGGACTTTTACCTTGACCGTCTTTTCCGCGTCGGATTCTCCAACGTTAAGGATCAATACGCCCTGATCGTCTTCGGCGATCTTCTCGTTAATATAGTAAGTACCATCGACCGATTCGAAGGACTCGGCATTGAAGAACCTGTTATGGAAGCGGTTGCTGACCGCCACGAGTTCGCTCTCATACGCATAGGAACCGATCTGACCGACGGTAAGCTCCTCGTCGGGACGCGCGAGATACAATCCCCCGAGTCCTTTCTTAGCCGCAATGACGGACCAGAGTTTCGCCACGCGCACGTCGGAATAATGGGTATTGGAGGAAACGTACTCATCATGGCTCTCCACCCAGGCGATGAGCTTTTCCGCGTCGCCGCCCTTGAGCTCGGCATTAAGGATCTTATTCGGGTCCTTGTTTGCAAAGGCGCTCTTGAACTGAGCGGCGAATCCGTCGTCGGTAACTCGCATAGAGTACTTGGTATAGGCGTCAAGCGATCTGCCGGACGGGGAGTTCAGTATCTCGCCGTATGAATAGAGATCCTTGCCCGTTTTAATTTTATAATACTCATCGGCAAATACGAGGGTGTTCTCCCAGAAATCGCTCGGATAATCGGGATCCTGCGCCGTCTCTATATGCTTGGCGGCGTCAAAGCGGAATCCGTCGATACCCGCGTCGATACACTCCTCGAGCAGATCGAGCACACGCATCTGGACGTATGAATTGGCGGTATTGAGATCGGGCAGATTGCCGTATGCGTAATACTGTGTTTCCGCACCGGAACCGGCGGCGTTGCGGTTGTGATGGAAAGTCACGCCCGTGCCGTCCGTATCTTCGTTTCTGTTTTTATAAATGATCGGTTCATAATCCGCGACAGCCGGAAGCACCGTGGGGGTGCCGTCCTGCTCCATCGCGTTATCGTCGATATTAGCCATGTGATTGACGACTATATCGGCGAGTATGCAGATATCGTATTTATCCGCCTCACGGCAGAGAGCTTCAAGCTCCTCCTTTGTGCCGAGAGAAGAATTGTCCGCTATAGAGAAGCTCAAGGGCTGATAGAACGCCCACCAGGAGGCTCCGCCGCCCTTCGGCTGCTGGACAGGCATGGTAAGAACGTTTTTGAATCCGGCGTTGCGGATGTTCTCGAGATTTATCATTATTTCATGATACGTCCAGTTGAACGCATGCAGAGTGAGCCCGTCCGCCGCGTTTTCGGGAAGCGCATCCTGATAATTATCGGGAAAATCCGCCGAAGAGTTTTGTTTGCAGCCGAATGCCGTAAAGATCAATATCAGAACGAGGCATCCGCATATAATGGATTTTTTCATATCGATCCCTCTTAAAACGTCCTTTTACAACTGCCGCACTAATAAGAATAGGGCTGATGCCTTGATCAAAGCGACAAAGCATCAGCCCAACGTCTGTTTAATTATTTCGCTTCAACGGTAACGGTACCGACAGCGCCCTCGAAGGTGATGGTGACAACGTAAGTGCCGTCAGCCTCAGCCTTGAAGTTAGCGCCCTCCGCGTCGCCCCAGTCAGCGCCGGGGTTCCAGGCGTTATCCGCACGTACCTTGAACTCGTCGCCGGCCTTAAGCTCGACTTCGCCGGACCATACGTTGTCACCGGCAGCGGTCATGGCAACGTCTTCACCGTCATTGCCCCAGTTGGAGCCGGCGAAGCTGCCGACGATACCGTAGGTATGATCCGCGGGTACGAACTCGTTAACTTCCTCGTAAGCCAGACCTTCCTTAGCCTCCTTGAGGATCAGCGCCATACCGAAGCCGGGCTGCTCGGGAGAGGAAGCGTTGTTGTACTGAGCAATGATCAGGGTGTAGAGACCTGCGCCGCCGATAACAACGGGGTTGTCAGCCCAGGTGAAGCCGTTCTCGTCAGCCTCTTCCTGCCATGCGGGCATGAAGAGAGTGGCGGGAGTCAGGACCTCAACATAGGCGGTCTTGGGGTCGGAGATCCACTGATCTTCGGAATAGACCTTGTTGTCGCCGTCGGCGTCGACGGTGCACTGGGCAACCTTAACGGCGTAGGAACCGTTGGCGTTGTTAACCTTGCCATTGATCATGCACTTGGCGGACCAGCCGGCGTCGTTGGTGCCGAAGATCAGGTCGATCGTGTACAGATACTTGACTTCCTTCTTGGAAAGAGCATCGTAAACGGCAGAGTCGATCGCCTTGACGTCGTTGAGGCTGATAGCCTTCAGAGCGGACTTCTCATAAACGGCGGTGTCTTTTCCGCACCAACCGTTCTGGGTGCCGTCGGCAAGAAGGTACTGACCATGAGCGACCCAAGCGGCGTGACCTTCGTCAGCGAGAGGCGCAGCGGGCTTAGCGCAAGCGGCCAGCGATACTACCATCAAAACAGCCAGCAGAATAACAGCAACTTTCTTCATGATTGTTTTTCCTCCTTTTCGAAAAAACGAGTTTTGATTTTCTGCAGTATAAACGCAGCTATACAGCATACTTGACCTGTTGTGACCAATCATACCCAATACCCGGAAGCCGGAGCGAGCACCCGTCATGACCGGGCGGACCGCCGACAGCAGATATCGGATACGAGCAACGTGTTGATCTACCGCCTTTGCAATTCCAAAAGGCATTCATCAGATCAACATATATTTTAGCACAATCCTCTCCGATTGGCAATACTGATTTTGCAACATTTTGTATTAAATGTGACACCGTCAAAAGATTTCCGACTCGTTATTTTCGTCCGATTATACTCCGTTTTTTTCACTTTTTATTTCATTTCAAGTACGTTCCGGTGCATGAAAAGCTTTTTCTTTTTGAACCTGCAGCCCGGCGAAAAACGCTCTATTAATACAGCACGAAGCTTTGAAAAAATCTCCCAAATAACAAAAAGCCCGAAACGCATTGCGTTATCGGGCTGATCGTTTATGCTTGAGCTGCCGTTACAGCTTGAATATCACCCATTTAAGGATGAACCTTGCGAGCGGTCGATGCATCTTGATCGTATCCCTGTTATACAGGACGACGTCCATGAGTTCCTTTTGTTTCTCATCCATACCGTGGTTCGAGAATGCCGCTTCAAGCCTTAGCTCTTCGGCGTTCTCCGGTATCTCCGCGCCGAAGCGGATCAGCGACTCGAGATAATCCAGCATTGCAAGCACGGCAGCTCTGGAGTCCTTTTGATTAAAAGCCCTGTTCCTTCGCATGCGGATGAAGACGCCGACAAGCTGCCATACGGCAATAATTCCGATCACGATCGCCGCGGTCTTCAGAAGCTTTACCGGCGCTTTCGTGCCCGGCGCTGCGGGCGCATCAGTCGACGCCGGCGAAGCGTCGGGATTTCTCGTGGGACGCGGCGTGGGCTTCGGAGTAATATCCGGTTCGGGCGTTGCTATGTCCGGACGCGGCGTATCGGAGGGAGCGTCCGTCTCCTTCGGTTCATCGGGATTCCAGGAAAAGTCCTGAATATATCCGGATAACGTCGGGAAACCCGCGGAGCTTTCGATCGGGATCCAGCCGACTCCCTTAATATAGATCTCCGTCCATGCATGGGAAGCATAATGCGGAACATCCGTCCACGTATCCGCCTTCGGTATCTCGGCACGGTAGCCGACGACGTAACGAGCGGGGATGCCGATCGCCTGCAGCAGAGCGGTAGTTGAGCTTGCAAAATGAACGCAGTAGCCTTTATGACTCTTCGTAAGGAAGTATTCAACGAAATCCTCCCCCGCCGGAGTCTGCCCGGGAGTCAGCGTGTATTCGCCCTGCGAACGAACGTAATTGGCAACGTTTATAGCCGTCTGATACGGATATTCGGGGTCGAGAACGGTATTTTGCAAATATAAAGCATACGATGAGCTTGCGATCCAGTCGGGCACCTTCATCTTATCGACGATCTTAAGCAGCATCTGTTTTTCGGGTCCGTCGGGCAGCGTATACTGCTCGAGTGCGAAACGATAGTATTTTTCCTCATCGGAGCTGTAGTCGTCGGGTCTGAAAAGTATCTCCGGCTTGAACGTCCAAACGTAGGCGTCCTTACCGTTCGCCCTGACGTACGATTCGCCGACGTAGAGCTCCTCCCTCGGGGAGAAAGCGTAAGGAGTGATGCGTTCCTTAATGTACGCATCCCTGACGCGAAGGATAACGACTTCGCCCTTTTGAGTGGAGCCGAGCGCATTTAACGAGATCCAATCGCCCGTATAATCCTCAACGCTGTTCCAAGTGTTGCCCAAATAAAGCCCATATGAATGGGTACGCAGCAGATATTTGCCGGGCTTTGTGCAATTGACGGAGAATGCCTTTCCCTCGTCGACCGACCTGTCGCCGCTTGCCGCCAGATCGACCTTCAGAGGATTGGCATACTGACGCCTGAGCAGATCGTCTCTCATGGGACCTAACAAGTCAAACAAGCCGCGCCTTTGAGAGAACGGTATCGGGTCATATTTCTTCTGGGGCGACAAAATAGAAAGGCACAACGCGCCTCCCGTAAGCAGGAGCAGGAAAACGAGCCTGCCGCGGCCGGCTGTCCGGACGTCTTTCTTACGAATCTCGCGTCCGAACAACATCGCCGCAAAATAGATCAGCAGCAGAATAATGGTGAAAAGCGCGGGGCGGCAGTCCGTGTAAATGAAGCAGCCGACAAAGAAGGGTATCGGCAGAAGCAGCGCAGGTATCGGCGTCTTGAGTTTTATAATAAGCACCGCCGCAACAAGCAAAAGCGCGCCCGCTGCCAAAAGCAGAAACACGGTGGCGTCGGTGTACGAATAGGCGGTCTCCTCCGGAGCGACAGGCGTTGGCAGTATGGAGATATCGAGCGACCACAGCCTCGCCGCGGAAAACCAGACGATGTTCGCTCCTCTTGCGGCAGCGCCTCGGCATAAAAACCAAATGATCGCCAGTATTATTCCGAAGCCGAGGCAAACGAACGGCCATTTCTTTTTCGAAAGGTAAATGAGCGAACAAAGTACGAGCGACGCCGCCGAGATGGAAAGCAGTACGATCTCAATTACGTACTGTACGTTAAACGCAGTAGGAAGAGCGTTTATGCAGGCAATAACGCAGCATGCGGCTATGATCGCGTCTGCGGCGACAGCCGTCCATGGAGCCCTTTTCATCTTGCGCCCCACCTCCCCGGTCGGATGCGATATACAAGCTCATCCTCTGTGGTCTTGAATGCAAGCTCTGTTTTTTCGGTTTGCATGGGTTTTGAGAGTACGCTTTTTAGGAACTCCTCAAAATCGTTTTGGGAGCCGATCCGTATCTTTTTGTTTCCGTAGAAAAGCGAATAGGCGATCTGCTTTTCGAGCAGCTGCTCGCTGACGAAGCACAACTGCTCGAGCACGCTCCTGTGATCTACGTACAGTATGGGTATATCAAGAATAAGCACGATGGGTCTTCTCATCTCTTCCTGGGGCTCGCGAACGACAACACCCCCGTACTTCGCGGTCAGCTTCCAATGGATAAGATTCAAAGGATCGCCGTCGCGGTACGGGCGAAGCTCGTGTTCCTCTGCAAAGCCCTGTGGCTTCGGCTTTAATTCCATAGCCGATCGGGCGATAAGCTGCGGCTCCGGAACGGGTTCTTCCTTAAAGGGATAAACGGTCACAATGATCGGCGCGCCTTTTTTGATGGGGATCGGGATCAAGCCCAGGAAATCGTAAACATATGCACTTTTGATCTTATAGCGGATGCAGCCTATCTCGGACGTGTTGGGAGAGAGCTCCTTTTCGGAGCGTTTTTCGCCGTATGCGCGCATGTATTCCTTTGGGTATTCCTCGCCCGTAAACAGGTTCTCGGAAGCGACGGTCACGCGCCAGCCCTCCGGCGGGAGCGCGCCGAAGGTATCGAAGCACAGCCGAACGCTCGTCTTTCGTCCGCGGCAAACATCGGCGCCTCCTATAAGATCCGCACGCGCGCGAATGGCGGTCGGCAGAGCGAGTATGACCGAAAGGACAGGAATGATAAGTAAGAATAGCAGTATGTAATGGGTATCATACTGCCCATAGGCGAAATGAAGAATCGCTGCCCCTATGAGCAGCGCCAGATACAGCGCTCTGCGCCCGCCCATCAGAGGGCGAACGGCGCGGACGTCATCGAGATGATCTCGTCCACAACGTCGCGCGAGGTCAAGCCGGCTGCCTTCGCCTCAGCGGTAAGCAGCAAGCGGTGGCTGATCGCAGCCGGATAGATATACCTTATGTCATCGGGGATGACGTAATCACGTCCCTCGACGTAGGCGCGCGCTTTTGCCATCGAAACGACGGCTATTGTTGCACGCGGGCTCGCGCCGTGCATTACGGAACGATTGGTTCTTGACGTTGTCGAAAGCCTGACGGCATATTCGAATATCTTTTTGTCGACGAACACCTTGTCGGCTTCGTCGCGCATTGCGGCAAGATCGCTGTTTCTCGCAACACAGCCCACGTTTTCGAGCGGGTTGCCGCCCTGCTTGCGCTGAAGCAGATCGAGTTCGTCCGCCGGAGTCGGATATCCGAGCGAGAGACGGACGATAAAACGGTCGAGCTGAGATTCGGGAAGAAGCTGAGTGCCGCTCGATCCAACGGGGTTCTGCGTTGCTATAACGATGAACGGATCGGGAAGACGGTGCGTAATACCGTCGACAGTCACGCCCCCCTCCTCCATCGCCTCGAGAAGCGCGGATTGAGTACGGCTCGTCGCGCGGTTGAGCTCATCGGCGAGAAAGAGGTTGCATAGTATAGCGCCGGGTTTATAGATCATCTGACCGCTGCCCTGATCAAGGATCGAGAAACCGACGATATCCGAAGGAAGAACGTCCGGTGTGAACTGGATACGCCTGTACTCAAGCCCGAGCGCCTTGCTGAAGGCAAGCGCCATGGTCGTTTTGCCGACGCCGGGTATGTCCTCAACAAGTATGTGCCCGCGGGCAAGGATCGCAATAAACGCCAGCTTCAGCACATCGTCCTTGCCGACGACCGCCTTTTTGACTTCATTCAATACTGTTTCGGGTGTATTCATAATCTGACGGGACGGATAATACCGCCGGTCCTCCTTTCAAATAACGGAGTGTTCGTTTTGTAAACGGAATCATCGCATATTTCGGGAACCGATCTGCAATCAGCCCGGTATCGCTCGCACAAGCTTTTTAAGGCTCTTTCGGGAAGTATACCATTACCTCTGCAGAAAAGCAA
>JAEEGK010009780.1_pt1 | contig 22278 bp, 13 predicted proteins | sample 8958771 | NCBI WGS metagenome assembly JAEEGK01 (sample SAMN16246547, study PRJNA631951) | gut metagenome | biome: gut microbiome; feature: rumen; material: SC-attached | host: Bos | place: Iran: Karaj | collected 2018-10 | reverse complement strand
TCGTCGTCGGCATCACCCAGGGTGACAGCAACGGCATCGGATATGAAGTGCTCATCAAGTCCCTGGCGGATTCCCGCATCCTGGACTCCTTCACCCCCGTGGTGTACGGATCGTCCAAGATCTTCGGCTTCTACCGCAAGCAGCTCCACGAGATCGAGCAGATGGACACCTACGTCATCCACACGGCGAAGGACGTCCACCAGAAGCGCATCAACATCGTCAACTGCCTGCCGGAGAACTTCTACGCGGAGCCCGGCCAGCCCAGCCCCGACTCCGCCAAGGCGGCGATGCTGTCCCTGTCCGCGGCCGTGAAGGACCTCAAGGACGGCTACATCGACGTCCTCGTCACCGGCCCGATCAACAAGCGGGCGATGACGGCCGAAGGCTTCGGCTTCACCGGCCACACGGAATACCTCCAGGACGCCTTCGGGGCCCGCGAGATCGCGATGATCATGGTTTCGCCCCAGCTGCGGGTCGCCGTGGCCACCGGCCACATCCCGCTCAAGGACGTGCCGTCCTCCATCACCAAGGAAGGCATCCTGTCGAAACTCCGCCTGATGAACGAATCCCTGGAGCGCGACTTCGCCATCCCGAAGCCGAAGATCGCCGTCCTGGGCCTGAACCCGCACTGCGGCGACGGCGGCCTGCTCGGCGACGAGGAGAAGGAAATCATCCTCCCGGCCGTCCTCCAGGCGCAGGAGGAGGGCATCCTCGCCTTCGGTCCCTACTCCCCCGACGGCTTCTTCGGCCTCGGGAACTACGGCCGCTTCGACGCCACCCTGGCGATGTACCACGACCAGGGCCTGGGCCCGTTCAAGGCCCTCGCCTTCTCCGAGGGCGTGAACTACACGGCCGGCCTGCCGGTCGTACGCACCTCGCCCGACCACGGCACCGCCTACGACATGGCCGGCCGCGACGAGGCCGATCCGCATTCGATGCTGCACGCCATCTACACGGCGATCGACATCTTCAACAACCGGCTCGCCTACGACGAGCTGCACAGTGGAAAAATGAAGCTGGAACGCTAGGACAGCCGGTCGATCCGGCAAGTCCGCTCACACAGCTGCGCGATCCTTTCGCGGTGGGTAATGAAGATCATCGTCTTGCCCGCCGCTTTTTTCGTGAGATTGTCCATCAGTTTCCGCTCGGTCTCGGGATCGAGGGAGGAGCTGAACTCGTCCAGGAGCAGGATGGAACCCGGCCGCAGGAGGCCGCGTGCGATGGCGATGCGCTGCGCCTGGCCTTCGCTGAGGCCCGAGCCGCCTTCGCCGCAGCGGGTTTCCAGTCCGTCCGGCAGGGTGAACACGAAATCGGCCACAGCCGTTTCCAGGGCCGATTTCATCTGTTCCTCCGTCGCTTCGGGATTGCCCATCAGGAGGTTTTCGCGGATGGTGCCGCTGAACAGCGTATTGCCCTGGGGCACATAGACGAGATTGCAGCGGGTGGCGGCGGAAGCCGGCACTTCCTGCGCCTCGTCATACAGGACCACCCGGCCTTCGACGGGCTTCAGGAGGGCGAGCATCAGGCGGATGAGCGTGCTCTTGCCCGACCCGGTCTCCCCCACGATGGCCGTGCGGGACAAGGGCGGGAAATCGTAGGACAAGTCCTTGAGGATCATCCGCTTGCCGTCCGGATAGCGGTAAGCGACCCCTTCGACGCGGATGCCGGCGGCGCCGGCGAGTTTCACGGGATCGCCGGCCGACTCCTTGGGCGCGTCCTCCAGCTCCATGAGCCGGTCGACAGACGTGGTGGAGTACACGAAAGACGGAATCTGGCGGGTCAGGTTCACGACCGGACGCTGGACCTGTCCCACGAGCTGCAGGAAGGCGGTCATCACGCCGAAGGTGATGGAACCCTTCGAGATGCCGTACACACCCCAGAGGAAAGCGGCGATATAGCCAAAGGAGAAGGCGGCGCTGACCATGGTACGGGCGAAGATGTTGAAGCGCGTGCGCTCCTTGATCTGGTCGTATTCCCGGTCCTGGAGGTCGTCCAGGCGGCCTTCCATCCGGCCTTCGTTCTCCATGGACTGAATCACCATCCGGTGCTGGAGGCTCTCCTGGAGGTGGCTCTGGACTTGGCTTTCGGTCTCCCGGATGCCGCGGGTCATCTCCCGCAGGCGGCGGACGAAGATCTTGCTGAACAGCAGGAAGAGCGGCGTGATCAGGACCAGCAGCGCGGCGAGCCGCCATTCCATCGTGCAGAGGAACACGACGGCGGCGACCATCTGGATCACCGTGGTGAAGATCTGCGGGACATCGGAGACGATGACGTTCGTGACGGTGCTCACGTCGGATTCGAGCCGGTTCACGGTGTCGCCCGTATGCCGTTTCTCCTTGCCCAGCCATTCCGCATAGAGCAGGTTGGAATACAGGCCCTTCCGGATGATGAAATTCATCTTCGAGTTCGTCAGGTTCTCCACCCGCACGTTGACGGCGGAGACCACGAGCCGGAGGACGACGACCGTGAGGACGATGGCCGTGTACACGTCCAGGCTCCCCGCGACGGCGCCGGTCGCGATGTCCACCAGCCGCTTGCACAGGTAGATGAACAGCAGGTTCAGGCCCACGTTCAAGGTGCCGAGCAGGATGTTCACCAGAACTGCCCCCCGTGCGCCCACAGAGTGCGACCACAGCCAGCGCATATATTTAAGTATTCCTTTCATTCTCCCTTTGCAAGTCTTTGTAAGCCATATCCGAAAGCGCCCAGGAAAAACCGGACGGATTCCTTCGGGAACACCGGGAAATGCCGCAGTCGGTCGGCGATAACCAGGCGCCAGAGGGAATGGATCTTCCGGACCAGATAGGCCTCTTCCTTCCGGGTGCGGTCCACGTTCTTGCCGAAGTTGCCGCTGCGACGGATGTACCGCCAGATCCGGGCGTTCTTTCCGGGATCGGGCGCCGTCGCGAGGGGCAGCTTCTCCACCGGGCAGCCCAGGTATTCCTGGGCGAATCCGGTGAACACCTTCCACAGTCGCAGCAGGCCGAGATCCTTGAGCCGCACCTCCAAGACGACGGGATGGATGTCGCGCTTATGGACGGTGACGAAAGTCATCCAGTCGACGAGCTGCCGCAGCCCCACGCCGCCGGACCAGTAGTGCTGGAGGAAATGGACGAAGATGTAGACCGCGTTGAAATCCGCGTCGGGGACGGGAATCTCCGCACCTCCGATGGACACCGCCGGGAACGGACGGCCATCGAACTGTTCCTCAAGCATCGCTGCAAGTTTCCGGTCCAACTTCCTGGACATCAATGTACTGATACATCCGTGAACCTCAACCTCAATACTGCGGAACCGCATGCCCTGGTGCCAGACGACCCGCTCCTCTTCCAGCACCTTCGTCGCCTTGGGAAGGAGGATGCCCTTAGCCGCCTCATAGGAGGACGGGAGCAGGAGCAGGTCGATGTCCCCGGGCTGGCGGCGTTCCGGGTCCGGGTAGTCCTGCGCCAGGGCCTGGCCCTTGACGAGGACGACCGGAATCCCCTCGAGCGCGGCGAAAAGCTTCGGGATGAAAGCGTCCAGCACGCGGTTCCGATTCGCGGTCGCCATCAGGTCCCTGAGAAACGGATCCAGCCGCTCGGGTTCCGCGGGAAGCAGCTCCTTGGGAAGCCGGTTGATCCCGTCTGTCACCAGAGGGGCCACCGTCTGCTGGAAAGCGAGGTGGTGCAGGGCCTCCCAGTCCGTGCCGACGGCAAAAGGCCCCCGCTCCGGGACCTCGTTCCAGAGCCCGGAGCGCAGAAGCGCAAAAAACTGGTTGTCAGTTCCTTGTCCTACTCGGCGATTCCGATTTCCATCCATTGGGCGCACAGGCTTACGGCGTCCTTCAGGGCCCGCTCGCGCTCCACCTCGTATTCCTGCATCAGCAGGTCGGCGAGACGCTCCGGCGTGAATTCCTCCTGCCCCACGGCCTTGAACAGGTACGCGGCGCTGTCATTGAGGCTCACCAGCTTGGAGAAGTTGACATTGGGCGTCCCCTCTCCGGAGACGACGTTCTGTCCACAAATGGTCCTGAGTACGAATCCTTCTTTAATCTTCATATGCTTACATTCTCTTTGATCCAGTTACGGTTCCAGGGCAGGTGCCGGTAGATGAACAGGATATACCGGCGTACCGGCCGGAGCCACTGCCAAAAATGTACCAGCCGCAGCCGGCCGGGGGTGTACGGATCCACGGAACGCTTCCCCCCACGGAGGATCGACACCGCCTTGGCGAGAATCTGGCTCCGGCGCACGTGCTCGTGGGTTTTCGGGACCCCGTCGCCCATGATGTCCACCGCGTCCCCGTCGATGGAGAGGATCCGGTGCATCACGTACCGGCCGCCATCCCGGGGGCCCATGTGGAAAAGGACGATGTCATCGGCCTTCAGGTCCGCTCCGGCCTTCTCCAGGACGACGAGGTCCTTGCCGCCGCGGATGAACGGGAGCATGCTGTAACCCTTGACAGGAATGGTCACCTGCTTCCCTTCTTCCAGCACCCGCAGGACGTCAGCGAAGAACGTGTCGTTGTCGATGATCATCTTCTCCATACGAGGGACAAAGTTACGAAAGATTTATTATTTTTGCATTATGAGCAAGGCGATGGAAACGGACATCCAGTACCTTCCGGGCGTAGGGCCCCGGCGGGCGGCGCTCCTCAGGAGCGAACTGGAGGTGGCGACGGTGGGAGACCTCGTGCGCCTGTACCCGTTCCGCTACATCGACCGCAGCTCCGTCCAGAAAATCGCCGACATCCACCCCGACCAGTCCTACGTGCAGGTCGTCGGCACCGTCCGGAAGGTCCGCCTGCTCGCGAAGAACGGGGCCGAACTCCCGGCCGACAAGCTCAAGTACAACGCGGTGAGCCGCCTCTCGGCAATCATCGGCGACGACAGCGGCGAAATGGAGATCGTGTTCTTCAAGGGCGTCAAGTATATGCATTCGCGGCTCATTCCGGGGCACACTTTCCTCTTCTTCGGCAAGCCGCAGGCCTTCAACGGCCGCATCAACATGGTCCATCCCGAGTTCGACGCCCCCGACCAGGCGCAGGCCGGCGTCTTGACGGGCGTGTATACGTCCACGGAAAAGCTCAAGACGGGCGGCATCACCGGCAAACTGATGTGCAAGCTCGTCGCATCGGCCCTGGACCTCGTCCTCCCCACCCTGGAGGAGACGCTGCCGGACTACATCCTCAAGGAGAAAGGGCTGGTGCCCCTAAGCTACGCCCTCCGGCAGATCCACTTTCCCGTGGACCAGAACGCCCTGGCGAAGGCCACCTACCGGCTCAAGTTCGAAGAGCTCTTCTACCTGCAGCTGTCGCTCCTGAAGCAGAAATACATCCGCAGCCGGAACGCCGTGGGCCTGCCCATGCCCCGGGTGGGCGAAGCGTTCAACCGCTGCTACCAGGCCCTCCCCTACGACCTCACCGGCGCGCAGAAACGCGTCATCAAGGAAATCCGCGAGGACCTCAAGGGCGGCCACCAGATGAACCGCCTGCTGCAGGGCGACGTGGGCAGCGGCAAGACGATGGTCGCCGTGCTGTCGTCCCTCATCGCCGTCGCGAACGGCTACCAGGCCTGCCTGATGGCCCCCACGGAAGTCCTTGCGCACCAGCACTTTGCCAACATCTCCAAGTACCTGGCCCCCACCGGGGTGAAGGCCGCCCTCCTCACCGGTTCCACCGGGGTGGCGGCCCGGCGCGAGATCCACGCCGGGCTCCAGGACGGCAGCATCGGCCTGATCGTGGGCACCCACGCCCTCATCGAGGACACGGTCGTATTCAAGGCCCTCGGGCTGGCGATCGTGGACGAGCAGCACCGCTTCGGCGTGGACCAGCGCGCGAAACTCTGGGCGAAGGGCGCGGGCGGCGTGGCCCCGCACGTGCTCGTGATGACGGCCACACCCATCCCGCGCACCCTGGCGATGACCCTGTACGGCGACCTGGACGTCTCCGTCATCGACGAGATGCCCCCCGGCCGAAAGCCCGTCCAGACGCTCTGCGTGGGCGAAAACAAGCGGGTCGCGATGTACAACTTCATCCGCGACGAGATCGCCAAGGGGCGCCAGGCCTTCATCGTGTATCCTCTGATCTTCGAGAGCGAGAAACTGGACTACAAGAACCTGGAGCTCGGCTACGAGGAAGTCCTCAAGCAGTTCCCCGAACCCAAGTACCAGGTGGCGATCGTCCACGGCCGGCAAACGGCCGAGGAGAAGAAGTTCTTCATGGACGCCTTCTCGGCGGGCCGGGCGAACATCCTCGTATCCACCACCGTCATCGAGGTGGGCGTGGACGTCCCCAACGCGTCCGTGATGGTCATCGAGAGCGCGGAACGCTTCGGCCTGAGCCAGCTGCACCAGCTGCGCGGCCGCGTGGGCCGGGGCGCCGAACGCTCCTACTGCATCCTGATGAAGGGGTACAAGGTGTCCAAGGAGTCCCAGAAGCGCCTGGACCTGATGTGCGCCACCGAGGACGGCTTCCAGATCGCGGAGGAGGACATGAAGATGCGCGGCCCCGGCGACCTCGAGGGCACGCAGCAGTCGGGCCTCCCGATCTCGCTGAACATCGCCTCCCTCGCCCGCGACGGCATCATCCTGTCCGACGCGCGCGGCTACGCCGCCCACATCCTGGACCTCGACCCCACATTGGAAAAGCCCGGCAACGCGGTTCTCGCGGCCGAGCTTCGAAAAGACAAGTATCTGCAGAAAGACTACTCGAAGATCTCCTGATCGTCATTCCCGGCTTGACCGGGAATCTATTTCATCCAGCGGTCCAGCCAGCCGAAATACGTCCGGTGCCAGTACAGGGCGTTCTGCGGCTTGAGGATCCAGTGGTTCTCCCCCGGGAACACGACCAGCTTCGAAGGGACGCCCATCATCTGGGCGGCGTTGAACGCGGCCATGCCCTCGTCGTACGGGACGCGGAAGTCCATGCCGCCGTGGATGCACAGGATCGGCGTGTGCCAGTTCTGCACGAGCTTGTGCGGGGAGTTGGCGTAGTGGCGGACGGCCTTCGGGGCGTTGGACCAGGGCGAGCCGGCCTGCTGGAGGCCGCCGAAAGTGATGCCGTCGCCGGCAGCGCCCACCTGGCCTTCCTCGTAGGCGTACTCGTGCGGGATGCCGCCGTTGTCCCAGTTCGGGAACCACATTTCCTCGGTGGTCATGTACATGTGCTCCTCGTTGAAAATGCCCGCGTGGGCGATGAAGCAATCGTACAGGTCACCGTGGATACCGGCCAGATAATAAACGCTATAGCCGCCGTAGGAAGCGCCGCAGGCGGCGACCTTGTCCACGTAGGGTTCGTCCTTGATCATCTTCGCCGCCGCCAGGTAATCCTGCATGTTCAGGCCGATGTAGTCGCCCGAGATCTGCTCGCACCAGGGCTGGCCGAAAGCGGTCGTGCCGTGGCGGTTCGGGAGGACGACGACATAGCCCTGATGGGCCATCAGGCAGTAGTTCCAGCGGTAGGACCAGCCCTGCGACAGGGTGCCCTGCGGGCCGCCCAGGCAGATCTGGATGGCGGGATACACCTTCGTGGGATCGAACTTGGGCGGATAGAGGACCCAGGTGAGCATCTGCCCGCCGTCGGCCGTGGGCACCATCCGGGCCTCGGTCTCGTGCTTGTCCAGCTGGTCCAGCAGGTGGGCGTTCTCGAAGGTGAGCTGGTCGATGGAGGTGTCCTTCACGGCGACGAGCTCGGTCGGGAAGTCCATCGAGCAGTAGGTGGTGAGGAGGGTGCCGTCCTGCAGGATGGCGAACGGGGAGCCGAAGTCGAACCAGAGGTTCGGCGCGGTGATCCGGAAGAAGGCGGTCTCGGGATCGGCGATCACGTTGTAGATGGCCTGGACGCCTTCCACGAGCGAATTGAAATACAGGGACTTGCTGTCAGCCGCCCAGACGGGGCCGTCGGCATTGTAGGCGAAATCCGCGGTCAGGTCCACGATGTTTTCGACGGAAGGATTGGCGGTCTGCCCCTCCCCTTCCGGCTCGTAGACGACATCGGCCACCATCAGGCGCACCTTGTCGGCCTCATAGCCGTCGCGGGCCATGGACAGCCAGGCGATCTTGCTCCCGTCGGGGCTCCACACGGGCACGGTGTCATAGCCGCCGCCCATCGGGATGACGGTGGTCTCGCCGGTCAGGATGCAGTAGATGTAGATTTCGGTATCGGTGGAGAAGGCGTATTCCTTGCCTTCCTTCTTCTTGCAGGAATAGGCGATGTAGCGGCCGTCCGGGCTCCAGCAGAGGTTCTCGATGCCGCCGAAGGGGCCGTTCGGGAGCTGGTACAGCACGTCGGGGCCGCCGAGGATGTCCAGGCCTTCCTTGACCACGCCGTTGCCCAGCGGGGCGACGAAGGTGTGGTTGATGTCCTCCACCCAGTGGTCCCAGTGGCGGTACATCAGGTCTTCGGTCGCGTACGCATCGGCCTTGTCCAGGAGCGGGTCGGTGTCCACGGGACGCTCGACGGCGCTGTGCACCGTGCTCACGTACATGATCTGGGAGGCGTCCGGGGAAAGGGTGAACTCATCGACACCCCGCTCGACGTCCGTCACCTGCACGCGCTTGCCCAGCTTGCCGGCCTTGTAGGGAGCCTTCCAGACCTGGCCTCCCTGGAGGAAGAACACCCACCCGCCGTCCGGGGACCAGCGGGCGTTCGAGATGCTCTTGCCGTCCATGGTGAGCTGCGTCGGATCGCCTCCTTCGACCGGGAGGGTGAAAAGGTTGCGGACGCTGCGGTTGTCCGCGATCGAAGTATAGCTGACCCCGTAAAGGATGGTCTTTCCATCCGGGGAAAGCTGCGGATCGGAGAGGCGTCCGAGGGACAGGAGGACTTCCGGCGTCATCCGGCCGTCTTCGATCTTCAGGTCGGCCGGTCCGATGTAACCTGACTGTGGTTTCATGGATTCATTTTTGCACGCGAGGAGGGAAAAAGCCGCCAACGCGAGGGTTAACATTTTTGTTTTCATATAAAACTTATTTGTTTTTCTCATAGATTTCCAACGCATTACGAAGTTCAGCTGCCACTTGCTCCCGAAGGGCCTCCGGTTCCAGTACTTCGAGCCTGTTTCCGTGTTTGCAGAGCTCCATCACGAAGTTCGGATTGGGGATGACCCGCATTCCGAAGAGGCAGTGACCATCCTTTTCCTCCCCCAGGAAGACCTGGCTCGGATGGATGGGCAGGTCCTTCAGGTAGGCGGCTTCGCGCGCGGTTGTCCGGATTTTCACCAGGACCGGCGGGACGTCTTCCGGCAGGTAGATGCCGTAGCTGGCCTCGAAAAGATCGTCCACCTGGAAGCCTTTCGGCATCTTGAACCGATCCCCCGTCGGAGTCAGGGAAAGGATGCGGTCCATCGCATATACGCGCAAGGATTCCGCCTCCTCGCTGAAGGCGACGATGTACCAGCGCTTCTCGAATTCCTTCACTGCGTAGGGCCGGATGTGCCGGATCTCTTCGTCTTCGCTGAGGTATTTCCGATAGCGGAGTTCCATCACGGCATTGTCCAGCATCGCCTGCATCACGGTGACGAGGTGCTTCTGCCCGGAGGGGATGTCCTCGACGGCCACGCGGCCGGAGAGGCGCTCCTTCCCGAGGGAAAGGAGGTTGTTGACCGTGAAGGTATTGATGAGCCAGTCGACGGACTGGCGCTTGTCCACGGCACTCTCCCCCGCGTCGATATAATAGCGGTTGGTGCTCCGGTTGCAGGCGATCTCGATGCCGAAGACCTCGGCGACCGCCTCCCGGTGGTTGTTGAACGAGCGCCGGGGATAGTCCGTCCCGCCGTAGCGGGCGGTCCACCGGCCGGCGATCTCGGGCAGCGACAGGCCGCCGGGGCCCGCGTCGATGAAGGTCTGCACCAGCCAGATATATTTGTCAATCAGTTCGGAAACCATGGGATTGTGCTATCGTTTGGCAAAAGTACGGAAAAAGCCCGAGAAACACAAGTTTCAATTTGATAGGCCGGGAAACCGCCGGGAGACGTTCGGTGACTTTAATGCTAATAATTTTATAATCAGTTGCTTATAAAAACTTCTTAAATTTTTTGTGCATTTTTTAGTTCAAATTCTTTCATCTAATAAAATTTTTAATTATGTTTGTAAGCGGTTAACCTTAGCAGTGTATATATAATGGACAAATTCACCCAGAACTACATCGACGGGTTCATGGCAAGCGTCATTGCGCGCAACCCGGGCGAGAAGGAATTCCACCAGGCTGTCCGCGAAGTCGTGGAAAGCGTTGCTCCCTACATCACCGCTTATCCCCACCTGCTTGATCTCAAGATCATGGAGCGGATGGTCGAACCCGAGCGGGTCATCATGTTCCGTGTTCCGTGGGCGGACGACCGCGGCGAAATCCACATCAACCGCGGATTCCGCGTGCAGATGAACAGCGCCATCGGCCCCTACAAGGGCGGTATCCGCTTCCATCCGAGCGTAAACCTGTCCATCATGAAGTTCCTCGCCTTCGAGCAGACCTTCAAGAACAGCCTCACCACCCTCCCCATGGGCGGCGGCAAGGGCGGCTCCGACTTCAACCCCAAGGGCAAGTCCGACGCGGAGGTCATGCGTTTCTGCCAGAGCTTCATGACCGAACTGCAGCGCCACATCGGCCAGGACACCGACGTCCCGGCGGGTGACATCGGCGTGGGCGGCCGCGAGATCGGCTACCTCTTCGGCCAGTACAAGCGGCTCCGCAACGAATTCACCGGCACGCTCACCGGCAAGGGCCAGGGCTGGGGCGGTTCCCGCCTGCGCCCGGAGGCCACCGGCTACGGTCTCTGCTACTTCACCGAGCAGATGCTCGCGACCCGCGGCGAGACCTTCCAGGGGAAGACGGTCGCGATTTCCGGTTCCGGCAACGTGGCCCAGTACGCCGCGCAGAAAGCGATGCGCCTCGGCGCCAAGGTCGTGACCCTCTCCGACTCCAACGGCTACATCCATGATCCTGAAGGACTGGATGAGGAGAAGCTTGCTTTCGTATTCGAGCTCAAGAACTTCCGTCGCGGCCGCATCAAGGAGTATGTGGAGCAGTACCCGCAGGCCACCTATCATCCGGACGAGCGTCCCTGGGGTGTTCCCTGCGACATCGCCCTCCCCTGCGCCACGCAGAATGAGATCGAGAAGGAGGATGCCGAGAAGCTCGTCGCCGGCGGCTGCTTCTGCGTAGCCGAAGGCGCCAACATGCCTTCCACCCCGGAAGCCATCCGCATCTTCCAGTCCAACGGTCTCCTCTACTCCCCCGGCAAGGCTTCCAACGCGGGTGGCGTCGCCACCTCCGGCCTGGAGATGTCCCAGAACTCGATGCGCCAGAAATGGACGGCCGAGGAAGTGGACGAGAACCTCCACCGCATCATGGCCGACATCCACGCCGCCTGCCTCAAGTACGGCACCGAGGAGAACGGCTACGTGAACTACGTCAAGGGCGCCAACATCGCCGGCTTCATCAAGGTCGCCAACGCGATGGTGGACCAGGGACTGGTGTAAGGGAGATTTGCACAAACTGGTAATTCTCATTAAATTAGTGGGTCCAATCCGGGCCCACTTTTATTTTGCTGAAACGATGAAAAGAGTCCTCTCCTGCATCCTGGCCGCCGCGCTGACGGCCGCGGCCGCGCTGGCAGCGCCCAAGGCCACCACGCTCCTTTCCCCGAACGGGAAACTCACCGTGAACCTGGAAACGGGTTCCGGCAGTGTGTCGTACACCGTCGTCAAGGGCGGGAAGCCCGTATACGAAATCCGTGACATCCGCCTCGTGACCGGCACGGAAACCATTCCCGACGGCAGCGTGAAGGTCGGGAAGACGCGGTTCATGTATGACAAGTTCCAGCCGGTCGTCCCGCTCAAGTTCTCAACGGTCGTCGACGAGTACAACGAGACGGAAATCAGCCTGGGAAAGGGCGCCACGATGCTTCTCCGCGTGATGGACAATGCCGTCGCCTACCGGTTCGTGCTGGACCGGAAGGGGGATGTGGAGGTCTATGACGACCATTTCCTCCTGATTCCGGCCGACGGCTTCACGGCGAACTACCAGACGGCCCGGTCGTTCAACACCTCCAGCGAGGAGCCCTACCGCAGCGGTTCGCTCGCGGACTGGGCCGCGTCGGACCGCAAGATGGCGACCTCGCCGCTGCTCCTTTCCGGCCCGGATGACGCGCAGCTTCTCATGGGCGAAAGCGACCTGGACGACTATCCGCACCTGTTCTATACCACGGACGGAACGGCGGTGATTCCTGCCTATCCGAAGGCGCCGCTCCGCTGGGAGCCGCGCGGGGACCGCAGCGAGACGATCGTCGAGGAGGCCCCGTACATCGCCAAGACGTCCGCCAGCCGCGCCTTCCCGTGGCGCTGGGTGGCCGTGACGGACTCCAAGGGCATCGTCGAGCAGACCCTTCCCGCCCAGCTCTCCCGCCGCAGCGTCCTGGACGACACCAGCTGGATCCACCCCGGCCAGTTCTCCTGGGAATGGTGGAACGGCGCGGCGCCCTACGGACCCGACGTGGACTTCAAGGCCGGCTGCAACCTGGCCACGTATAAGTATTATGCCGATTTCGCCGCGAAGTTCGGCGTGGAATACATCCTGCTGGACGAAGGCTGGGCGGTGTCCACGACGGATCCCTTCCACGGGAACGCGGACCTGGACATCCAGGAACTCATCCGCTACTGCAACGGCATCGGCGTGAAAATCGTGCTCTGGGTGCCCTGGCTCACGGTTTACAACCATTTCGACACCATCTTCAAGACCTATGCGGAATGGGGCATTCCGGCGATGAAGATCGATTTCATGGACCACGCCGACCAGTGGATGGTGAACTTCTACAAGAAAGTGACGGCGGAAGCCGCCAAGTACCATATCGTCCTGGACTGGCACGGCGCCTTCACGCCGGCGGGCCTGGAGTATGAATACCCGAACCTCCTCAGCTACGAGGGCATCCTGGGCCTGGAGCAGATGGAACGCTGCAAGCCGGAGAATACCGTGTGGCTGCCGTTCATCCGCAACGCCGTGGGCGCCGCGGACTTCACCCCCGGCGGCATGTACAACCTGCAGCCGGACCGCTACCGCGCCATCCGCCCGAACAGCGGCGCCCCCGGCACGCGCGCCTTCAACATGGCGCTCTACGTGGTCCTGGAAAGCGGTGTCCAGATGCTCTGCGACAACCCCACCCGCTACTACGAGAACGAGGACTGCGCCCGCTACATCGCCAGCGTCCCCACCACCTGGGACGAAACCCGCGCCCTGGAAGCCAAGGCCGGCGAATACGTCATCGTCGCCAAGCGCAAGGGCTCCAAGTGGTTCATCGGCGGCATCACGAACGGCACCGAACGCGACTTCCGCCTGAAGCTCGACTTCCTCTCCCCCGGCCGGCACCGGATGACCGCCTTCAAGGACGGCCTCAACGCCGGCTACCAGGCCATGCACTACAACAAGGTCGAAAAAAATGTCGACAGCTCCGAAACTGTCGACATTCACATGGCCCGCAACGGCGGCTGGGCCGCTGTGATCGAGTAGAACCGCGGCCATCGTCCCATCCGACGGAGGGCTAGCCGCGAAAACTGCGGCAAATCGTGCCCACCGTCCAATCGGATGGACCTCAGGCCACGACAAGCGTCAAGGTGCATCCAGGAAGCGCGCCACATCCTCCATCGAAAAGGATGTTACGCGGACGATCTGATGGATATCGGCACTGAAGCGGCGGCGGATCTGGCGTACCAGTTCTTGCCGCTGCTCGTCGTTTAAATCAGAAGCGTCGTTCTTGCCGAAAAGCGACCGGCAAAGGTCCGGGATGGCCGCGTAAAGCACCTGATCCCGGAAAGAGGGCAATTCGTTTTCCTGCAATTCTCTGCGACGCTTCGCCTTGGAGGAATTCTGCAAGTAGTAATTCATGCGTCTTGGGGTCTTGAAGATGGATTCGACCAACTTGACAGGCACATAGGATTCCGGTAGGATGTAGCCGTCCTCCCCGACGAGCCAGTCGGACGGGAGCGATTGCTTGCTATGAAGCAAGCGTCTGGCCGCATTGATGGACAAGGTTCCCAGACGCACAGCTTTGGGTGGAGAGACTTGGAAGAAAGACCGGCCTGTTCCCCATTGATAGGCGGAAGGATGCAGGCAGATATTGGCCGCCACCGGGTTCATTTCCACATAGGCAACTGCCCAATGAAAGGATTCGTCATCCGGATTGATCCGCTGGATATCCACTTTGTTACGCCTCAAAGCTTCCTTAATGCCATATTTCTTCGATATAAATCTGGAACAGTTCTTCTTGAAGGCATCTATGAAAAGCCGCGCATCATCCTTGGTACAATAAAGGACAAAGTGAACGTGGTTTGACATCAGTGTAAAGGACAAGACTGTCACCCCAAGCACGAACGACAAGACCGCGACATAGTTCATTCCCACCTTGTAGTCATCATCTTCGCGGAACCATAATCCTTCCTTCAGGTGTTCAGTCGTAACCAGCCAATAGTCTTTAGAACGACCATCCTTCGGACTCATCCTCCTCGTCGCTCTCATAATCGTCCTCCGTTTCGCCGTATTGTTCCATCTCAGCCTTTTCTCCTGCCATCCAGGACAGGAACCAACTGTGGCACTCTTGCTCGTGCTCCCGATGCTCTTCCTCCGAAAAACGATCCTGGACAGGGAAACGGACCTCTTCATCCACAAGTAGTTCCAGCGCCTGCTCATACTTGCCGATCAGGTTCGCCCGTTCAATGGCTGTTGGTTCTCTCAGGAGATACTTGTCATCCGTTCGCGGCACCCTTGTCTCTCTCCCCCGGATGTCTATCATCCAATGCTTCTTCCAGGGAAGGACATAGTATTGGGGACCGGACTCATCTTCGTACTTTCCCGGATTCCGCAAGACGTCCAGCATATCCAGCAATTTATGGATCATCACGTTTCTGGCGATTCTGTTCTCACGGATTTTCCAGATATACTTTTCATAGGATGCGCTCCAAAGCGTTTCAGCGATCATCCAGTCCTGCCTCGCCTTTTCGTCCTCCAAAAGAGATTGCGGCATATTGGTTCCCAGCAAATCTTCAGAAGGCACCTCATACTTCGACTTGGGCCGTTTCATCTTCAAAGACGGCACGAAAAGATCCAAAGCCGCCTTCCACTCCGGGTCTCTATCCACATCGATGTCAAATAGGGCCCTCGTATAACCGGATCCGGCATAGAAAGCGTGCATCATACCCACCACCATCTCATCAAAATTCTTTGCCATCGCCATCACCCGGAACGAATGGCCCACCATGCTGAAGCGCTCCTTCCACGACCAATCCAAGGAAGTTAGCTGGATGATGCTCATACATTGACTCAAGACGCTCATATCTCACACACAAATAAAGTTGAACAAACGGATGCTGACAGCACCCGTTACAAATATAGCGTTTCACACAGAAACCGCAAGGTATTACAGCTTCTTTTGTCGACGAAAAAAAGATGCACCGTGGCTATCGTCCCAACCGATGTAGGGCAAGCCATGAAAACCGCGGGAAATCGTGTCCATCGTCCCACCAAATGGACCTGAAGCCACGCTGTTCCCCTAAAAAAGGATTCCCGCACATCGGCAGATGCGCGGGAACCACATTCTGGATGGCTAAAGCCCTCCTACCACCCCAGCACGGACTGCCGGGAGGAGTAGGGTTCGGCTTCGGCGGCGGTGAGGACCTTGCCGGAGGCGTTGTGGCCGGTGACGGCCTTGCCGGAGGGGTCCACGGAGCCGTATTCGCGCCAGCCGGAAGTCGCGGTGGGCGTCGACGGGTTCGGGGCCGGGTTCGTGTGCCAGCCGGCGGCGGCGATGACCGGGCCCATCGTGCAGTTCACGAAGACCACGTTGTCAAAGTAGTCCGTCGAGCCGCCGGAACGGGCGAGGTACATCGAGCCGTCCTTGACGCCGGACTCCGCCGTCAATTTGCAGTTCAGGAATACGAATCCCTTGTCCGTGACCTTGGGAACGCGGGCCTGGATGAGGTAGCCACCCGCCCGGGAGCGGATCTCGCAGTCCTCGAACAGGCAGGCTTCCGGATAGCCCCAGATATAGTCCACGTGGCCGGCGATCAAGGAGTTGTGCACCCACACCTTGCCCTTGCACAGGAACGTGTCCTGCCAGGAGATGAGCGAGCAGTTCTCCACCGTCAGCTTGTAGTTGGAGTTGAAGTAGATCGTCTCCGCCTGCCCCTTGTGGGACGGGATGGAATACGTGTTCTCGATGGTCAGGTTCTCCAGGGCCAGGTTGTCGCAGCCCTCCACCAGGAAGACGCTGCGTCCGCCGGACTTGCCGATGGAGGTGCCCAGGGACGGACGCGCCGACACGGAACCGCCGGAACCAGTCTCGTAGGAGTCGTTGTTCGGGTAGGCGATGACACTCTTATCCCGGGACGCCCCCTTGATGGTGACGTTGTTCTTGTTGCGGAGGAAGAGCAGTTCCGGGTAGGTTCCCTCCCCTATTTCAATGGTGACCGCATCGTCTTTCTTCACGTAGCGGCTCACATAGCTGAGGGCTCCCTGCACGGTGCAGAAGTCGCCGGAGCCGTCGGCAGCGACCTTGAGCGTGGTGCCGGAAGGAGCCGCTTTCACCGTGAATAGCATATCTTCCTTCCCGACGGCCCTCCCGGCGACGGACGCGTCGACCGTCAAATAATAGGACTCCCCGAAGGAAAGCGCCTCGTTGTGGAGCTTGATCTCCAGCGTCTTGCCCTTGACCCGCAGCGGCGTATAATGGACGATGCGGTACTGGTTGCTGTGAAGCGCGTCCATGAAGGTATGGAACGGCGAATTGTTGTTGATCGCAACCTTCCCGGCATCGGCATCTGCCCCCTTGGGGACCATGGTGCCGTCGGAGAGGACATCGACCTTCGCAATATCCGCCAGGTCGATCTTGTCCACAATGGTTCCATCGGCCTTGAAGACTTGGATGAGACCGGAGGTTCCGAGGACGGGCGCCTGGTCGAACGAAATGACCAGTGGAGCATCCACGCATATCTCTTGTGACACTGCATACTGCCGAATCTCAACGGTTTCGGAGAAAGAGCCCACTGAAAAAGTCAAAGTTGCAAATCGTCCCGTATACGCAGTATTCTTCTCAATCTTAAGATTAATGTCGACTTGGTAATTGTTGAAAGCGCCTTGCTCAACTGTAATCCAATTAGGGGCACCGCTTATTATAGGCTTTTCTGACGCTACTACTTTGATCAATATACTAGGTGAACCAGATGCTTCGACGTCTATACTCTTGGGATCTACGCTTAAACCATGTTTGGGCGCTTGAGTTACAGATACAGTTTTAGAAAGGCCGCTTGCACTAACAACAAGTTCAGCACTCCGAGCGGAGTGATTTTCGTTTTCAGATACATTAAGAATGTACGTGATCGTATTATTTGCGTATTCACTACTGCTTATCGAAATCCATGACGGAACATTGCTGACTGTTGGACGAGAAGGAGCCTTAACGACAAGAGAAAAGTTTCCACCATTATGATCCGCAACTATAGAAGTTTCATTAACTATAATTTCTTTAGTTGCAGTATGTAATTGTAAAATACTTCCATAGAATAACTTGCCATAAACATCGATATATGCAGCATAATAATAATCGGTGTTCTCTTCTAAAGATGATACTTTGGCCGAAAACGGAGAAATAGGTTGTGTACTATTAACCCTTTTGCCAGAACTGGCAAGCTCTTCAATAGTATTTCCGGTTTTTCCATAAAGGAACCCTTTTTTAATCAAAAGGTTGTCGTCGCTATTTATAGAATATGCTCCGTTCAAGGTCGCACTATTATCGCTCACATTAGATGCCTCATTCGTGGTGACCTTAGCCGATATATCTTTTGTCTTAAAATGACGAATCTCTCCGTACATATAGACTTCGTTTCTCAAAACATACGCTCTATAGTAGTATTCCGAACTCGGAACCAAGCTACTAACTCTATATTGAAAACTATGATCAGGATTCAATTCTTTAGTAGAGAATTTGGTTCCATTCTTCAAGGATGGAGAGCTATCTTCAGAAACGAGAAAACCCATTTCAACTGCGCCGGTCATATCCGACGTTAGATTTGCGTAACCATGAAGCATTGCTCTTGTCTCTGTAATATCCGTGGCTTCAGCCGTAACACAAATAGCTTGAGTGTCATTCTCGATATGCCTCTCACAAGACAAAAAAAGGAAATGGCATAAAACAGAAAAAGTGGCAAGAAATAAAGATTGTTTCATTTTTGGCAGAATTAATGCTTAAATATATGAACTTTTTATGAATAATCGTCTATTACAGCATTTCTCCGAGAATTAAGCGCGCAGGTCGGAGCTAAGAAATAAACAAGACCATTTCTCTCCCATAATCACCTTCAAATAATCTCTTAGTCATTCACATTGAGAAACATTGCTGGCCCGGAGATAATGTCAAAGCATAGTTCAGCATAATACCCCATCGATAACAAAGACGCAGGCAAAGGGGCTGTCTTGATGCTCCTCTTTGTTTCGGTCGTCTATGAAAAAAGCGGTCAACTCGAAAGGGTTGACCGCTGGGTAGACCTCTAGTACCCTTGCCATCAATTCCAATGGCAGAGAGTCTCATGGACGAGGGGGGCTATTACTCAATCCCTGCAAGTTGCCTCGTCAATCCTTGGTGGGTGACAGCGTGCGGGTGGATTTCTTTCTCGCCATACTATTTCGGGCTTTTTCTCCGGCTTTGGGCTGGCTGTGGTGGATGGAGGCTTTAGTTGCTGTGCGTTGCCGCATTGCCTGAGCGGAGACTAAAGTAGAAGAGGCACGGGTGCCCGGGAGCCGAGTCATCGTGAATGGGAGTTGGAAACCACCAGCATTTGCATTGTATGGATGGTACCCTTGATTCTTGTGGTCCCACATGTAATACTGCATGGAGTGGAACGTCGTGTTATAGCTGCCGTTCGCTGTATTAACAGTCACTCCCGTCGGCTGTAACTCGGCGGTATCACTTCCTTGTGGCACCATTACCGCTAAGTCAATCCCCTCATCTGTGATTACAGTCAGGTTTCCAGATTCCATTATGTTTCCCAAGAACAATTCGTCGACGGCACCATATCCGAAGTCGGTGTCCTCATAGGATCCAAGGAACTGGGAACGGATGTACAGGAAGCCGTCCGGAGCCCAGAACTCCCCTTCAAGATACTCCAGATCCATCTGGAAGGACACCGCCGGTCCCTGCTCCCAGCCTTCGATCTTGTAGATGAAGTTGTTGTCGATGGAGGAAATATCCAGGTCGAAGCCCATCAGGCCGTTGGACACCCGCCACGAGCCCAGCCACTTGCTGAAAGCCTCGGAGGCAACTTCCTGCTGGATAGTATAAGAGGATTCGGCATAATGGCCCGTTGCATTGCCTTGAACATCTAGTTCAATCAGGAAGGTAGACCATACCCCGCTCCTCATCCGATTAAAGAGGACGTCTGTGGTTTTTGAGTTGAATACCTCGTCGGAGTATTCCCAGAAGGCCATACCATCGGATCTAGCATCGTCTAATAGTTTCCCTGCTTCATAGGTGAAGAATGCCGCTAGGTCATTATTATACACAGCGCTTAAATCTTCCGGTTTAATATGACGGACAATATAGTACCCGTTCCCTTTATACGTACACTTGAAACGCTCCACTTGTTCAACGCTTCCGCCGTCGTTAACATAGTCCTCTCGGCCTACATAACGAACTGACCAGTCAGACCGCTCAACTACGACCCCGCTGGAAATACCGCTTTCTTGAGAGATTGTAAAAGACTCGTCCGGGACACCGTCAGACGAGACAACTACAGTAGCTGTTCGTGGCTCACTCGTATAGTTCCGATCCACTGTGAAATTAAACGTAGAATAACCACTTGACAATGTGTTGTTGAATGAATATGTGACCCAACTGGGCACCTCCCCGATGATCGGTTCCGAGGGGGCGAGTATTTCGAGCATGAAAGAGCCACCCTCACCCGGCACATTAAAGGCATTTTTGATGAGGATAATCCTTCGCTCTACCTCAATCGGCGACATCTTGGACAGATTGTTCCTTTCAATCGTGATGCTCTTACTGGTTGATTTCTCAATAACTTCTCCCGTGTATTCTCTCACGGTAATCGTAAAGCCTTTGCTAAAAGTCACTGGAGGAACAACAAACCAAAACTGCGTGCTTTCCTCGGGAGTCTCGCTCAATTTCACGGGGGTATCGCAAGTGAGAGTAATTTCTGTCGACCCATTATCAGCCGTTACCGCAGAGGGAACGCCATTAAGCGGCATCGTGACAGTCGCATCCCCGGCCAGTATTTCACCATTATTACCCTTCAGCGTAATAGACTCGATAGTCACATTCTTTCCATAGAGGTTTATTACCAAAAAACCGCCAACCGATTTATACTGAAGCAGGTTACCAGAGGATACAGAGACCATCGTATTATCACCGAGGCCAAAAGAGTTCTGAGCATAAGACTGTTCCGCTGGTAGGGAGACAGTGATTACCTCATTTTCAGATACCCGGGTCTGTCTTTGGAACGGATAAACGGAAATGACATGGGGAATCTCGCTGCCCGTCATGAATTCGGGATTGTCCACTTTATTGAATCCCCCCTCGTAGTCTCCAGTCTGACCAATGAATCGATACTCCTGATTGTACGTGATCTTGTTGAATATCGATACTCGGTCATTAGTTGTCCATCGCAGGAGAAGGTCTTCATTGGCATAGACTCTCGTATGATCCTCTACCGGTTTTTCGAAGGATGCATAGAAAACCTCATCTTCCTGCTCAGGGGCAACGAAGTCATTCTCCTTGGTCGAACAGGATGCCACTATTCCAGCAACAAGTCCAATGTATAATGCAAAACGTTTCATATAGCTATGTCTATCTTTTTTGAAAGAGGCTTTCAATTATTGCGAAACTATACCCTGTTTCCCATATATAGCTAGCACAAGTGTATTCAGCAAATCGTGGTCATCGGAATCATAACGATATTCTTTGCACATGGCGCCGAGAAGGCCATAGGCCTTCACATAAGTTCCCTTCGCCGCCACGGACTCGGGGTCGTCATAGGAGAGGACGTTCTTGCCGGCCGCATCGACCAGGAAGGGCACCATCGCGGTGGCGTCCCACTGGCGCGTCACGGGCCGGGCCAGGGCCTTGCCCTTGTACTGGCCCTTCTCCAGGATGTCGGGAATCTCGTAGTATTTCACGGTGTAATCGAAGATCTTGGTTCCCTCAGCGGGGTTCTTTTCTGCCTTTCCATAGAAGGGTACTCCGATTACGAGCTTCTCCGGGGGGACGCCGGCCTTCACATGGGCGTCGATCGCCTCGTCCCAGCTCCGGTGCGTGAAGCGGCTGGACTTGTGCAGGGGCGAATTGTGCCCGTTCGGGGCCGCGCCCATGTCATAGGTCATGACATTTACATAGTTGATGAAGTTGATGGCTGTATTCCAATCTATGTATTTGCCAGCAGAAGAGGATTCAAGGGAGATAATCTTGCTCACACCCAGTGTCTCGCGGAGCTCCTGGAGCACGAGGTTTAGGTTCTGCGTATCACTGGGGTCGCTTCCGGTCTCGTTGTCGGCCGACACGGTGGGATACTCCCAGTCGATATCCACACCGTCTAGCTCGTACTGTTCAATGAGCGACTTCACACTCTGGCAGAATTCTGTTCGCTTTACTTCGCTCTTGGCCATTTCGGAGAATCCATCTGCATCAGCACCCCATCCGCCAATAGACAAGATGACTTTCAGATTAGGGTTCACGCTTTTCAGGGCCACTACCTGACTGAGGGGGGCCTTCTTGGACTCGGAGATCACGATGCCACCGTCGCCCGTTTTGGGGTTCTTGAAGCGGCCGTGGGCATAGTTAATATGGGTAAGGAGAGTCGCGTCGGGGAGTTCTTCTGTATACTCGCTGAAATACGCGGAGACAATCGGTGTTTGGCCTAGGATTGAATCAATAGGAAGAGTTTGTATTCGATCGGCATAGCTACTCCAATACTCTGCCGACTTGTAAGCACTGATGCTCGTAGCAGGGACATAAATGGGACATGCGTTCGTATTGTAAAACATATCCCGATCACCTATAGGAGGTGTCTGTGACGAGACCATAATACTAGTTAAACTCGTACATCCCCGAAAGGCCCCCCGCCCAATACTCATTATGCCTTCCGGCAGCGAGATACTGGTGAGATCGGAACATTTTTCGAAGGTACCAGCGCCAATTCTCGAGATCTCCTCTGGAATATCCAGATTTCCCGTCATTAACTTAGGGGCAACTGCAAGCAAAACTCCCGAATTAATAAGGAATACACCATTATAACAGGCAAACTTTCCAAGAAA
>JAEEGK010009777.1_pt1 | contig 22283 bp, 16 predicted proteins | sample 8958771 | NCBI WGS metagenome assembly JAEEGK01 (sample SAMN16246547, study PRJNA631951) | gut metagenome | biome: gut microbiome; feature: rumen; material: SC-attached | host: Bos | place: Iran: Karaj | collected 2018-10 | reverse complement strand
CCCGCGGTTACTGCTCATATGCTCAGCCTCTTATAAGTTCACTTATAAGAATAAATCATAATCTTCTTGGTGATTTTTTTGACAAATGTGCTAAAATTATAATGTTGCGTGGGTGGCATGATGAAGAATGCATATGCCTGCCCGATAACGGTGCGGGGATGGAAACATTTGCCGCAAATACCGATGGATTAGGAGAGTGTTAATATGGTAAAAGCTATTGTCGGAGCCAACTGGGGCGACGAAGGAAAAGGAAAGATCACTGACATGCTGGCACAGGATGCGGACATCATCGTTCGTTTCCAGGGCGGAGCAAATGCAGGACATACTATTGTGAACAAATACGGTAAGTTTGCGCTTCACACCTTGCCTTCAGGCGTATTTTACGATCATACGACGAGCATTATCGGTAACGGTGTTGCTCTGAACGTTCCCAAGCTTTTTGAAGAAGTTAAGAGCATTACGGACAAGGGAGTTCCCATGCCGAAGATCCTTGTTTCCGACAGAGCTCAGATGGTAATGCCTTACCACATTGATTTTGATAAATTTGAAGAGGAGAGACTGGGCAAGAATTCCTTCGGTTCCACAAAGTCCGGTATTGCTCCTTTCTATTCCGATAAGTATTCCAAGATCGGATTCCAGGTCTCCGAGCTTTACGGCGACATCGACAGCCTTAAGGCAAAGATCGCAAGAGTGGCAGAGATCAAGAACGCTATGCTTGTAAATCTTTATCACAAGCCTGCCATCAACGAGGATGAGCTTTTCAACACCCTCATGGAGTACAAGAAGATGCTGGATCCCTTCGTTTGCGACACAAGCGCCTTCCTTTGGAAAGCACTTAAGGAGGGCAAGACAGTCCTTCTCGAGGGTCAGCTGGGTTCCTTAAAAGATCCCGATCACGGAATCTACCCCATGGTTACATCTTCCTCCACACTTGCAGCATACGGTGCCATCGGAGCAGGAGTTCCTCCCTACGAGATCAAGCAGATCGTCACTGTCTGCAAGGCATATTCTTCCGCAGTGGGCGCAGGTGCTTTCGTTTCCGAGATCTTCGGAGATGAGGCTGACGAGCTGAGAAGAAGAGGCGGTGACGGCGGTGAGTACGGTGCAACCACAGGAAGACCCAGAAGAATGGGATGGTTCGACTGTGTTGCCAGCAAGTATGGCTGCCGCATCCAGGGTACAACGGATGTTGCTTTCACAGTCCTTGATGTTCTGGGCTATCTTGATGAGATCCCCGTTTGCGTGGGCTACGACATCGACGGCGAAGTTACAACAGACTTCCCCACAACTGTAAAGCTTGAAAAGGCAAAGCCCGTTCTTAAGAAGCTTCCCGGCTGGAAGTGCGACATCAGGGGCATCAAGAAGTACGAGGATCTTCCCGAGAACTGCCGTAAGTACATCGAGTTCATAGAGGAGCAGATCGGCTTCCCCATCACTATGATCAGCAACGGACCCGGAAGAGACGACATCATCTACAGAAATAAATAAAATAATAAACAGAATGGGTTCAAGTGCGTCCATTCTGTTTTTTTGTTTTCTCCGGATTGTTGCAAAAACAATAGTACTATTCCAACGAAAAACCCGCAGGCTTTCGCCTGCGGGTTTTTCTGAACAGCTATCGAAATAAAGTCAATCGTCATTTTTTTATTAGAAGATACCTTCAGCCATCATAGCGTCTGCAACCTTCTGGAAGCCTGCAATGTTAGCGCCGAGAACCAGGTTTCCGGGATGACCGTACTCCTCTGCAGCAGCGGCAGACTTAGCGTAAATGTTCTCCATGATGCCCTTGAGTTTTTCGTCAACACGCTCGAAGGTCCAGCTTGTACGCTCGGAGTTCTGTCTCATCTCGAGCTCGGAAGTAGCTACGCCGCCTGCGTTTGCAGCCTTTGCAGGTCCGAAGAGAACCTTGTTGTTAAGGAAGTACTCAACAGCTTCCTTCGTGCTGGGCATGTTTGCGCCCTCGGCAACAACCTTACATCCGTTCTTGACAAGCGCCTTGGCGGATTCTTCATCAAGTTCGTTCTGTGTAGCGCAGGGAAGAGCGATGTCGCAGGGAACGGTCCATACTCCCTTACAGCCTTCGTGATACTCTGCATTGGGATGTGTCTCAAGGTACTCCTTGATCCTTCCTCTTCTTACCTGCTTGATCTCCTTAACTGTAGCGAAATCAACGCCGTCCTTGTCAACAATGTATCCGTTGGAATCACTGAGAGTGATGACCTTTGCCCCAAGCTCTGTAGCCTTTACGAGAGCGTACTGGGCAACGTTACCGCTACCGGAGATAACAACTGTCTTTCCCTTGAAGGACTGACCGTTAGCCTTCAGCATAGCGTCTGTGAAGTAGCAAAGACCGAAGCCTGTAGCCTCTGTACGTGCAAGGGAACCACCGAAGGAAAGACCCTTTCCTGTAAGAACGCCGGATTCCGATGCGCCGCGGACACGGAGATACTGACCGTAGAGGTAACCGATCTCTCGGCCGCCTACACCGATGTCTCCTGCGGGAACGTCAACGTCGGGTCCGATGTGACGATAAAGTTCTGTCATGAATGCCTGACAGAAACGAAGAACTTCCATGTCTGACTTGCCCTTGGGATCGAAGTCGCTGCCGCCCTTACCGCCGCCGATGGGAAGACCGGTCAGGCTGTTTTTGAAGATCTGCTCGAAGCCAAGGAATTTAAGTGTGCCTTCTTTTACTGAGGGATGGAATCTCAAGCCGCCCTTGTAAGGTCCGATAGCAGCGTTGAACTGTACACGGAAGCCGCGGTTGATCTGGACTTTATTGTTGTCGTCTACCCATGCCACACGGAATTTGATGATACGATCGGGTTCTGTGATACGCTCGATGATACCCATTTTTTCGTACTCGGGATGTCTTTCGATTACGGGCTCAAGTGATTCGAGAACCTCGCTCACTGCCTGGAAGAATTCTGTTTCGCCGGGATTTCTCTTAGTGACGTCTTCCATCACCCTTTTTAAATACTCATTTGTCAACATAGCTTTTGCTCCTTTTCTGAATCAAAAAAAGGCCGCAGACTGCCTGTGCAATCCACGACCCCTTTGTCGCTTTAATGTATGAGAGCATTTTACACCTTTTTTCGCCATTGTCAAGTGGTAAAGTGATAGATTATTTATAATTATTTTTGAATTCAATTATAAGAGAGGAAACATGAAGCTCGATGCCTGCCTCAAACCGCTTTTTGCGGCTTCAGGCGACCACTCCCAATACAATGCCGGCGAGGATCACCCCGGCGCAGAAGAGACGGTAGGCTACATTCTTTTCCTTGAAGACAAATTTTCCAGCGAGGATCGTAACAATGGTTCCGGTCTGCTTTATGAGAGTCATGACGGTCACGCGGCTTGCGGGATCGGCGTTGGCGATAAAAAGAGCTTTGTCAGCGGCTACAAACAGCACGGCAAGCAGCCAGATCCATCCGTTCCTGAAAACGGAGAGACTGATCTTTGTGCGGGTGACAAGAATATACAGGACATAATAAAGGGTGAGAAACAGCATATACCAGAATTGGAGCTGGCTGCTGTTCATATCCTTCATGAGGATCTTGTCCATGGTGCCTGAAACGGCATTAAGGATACAGGATATGAAGGCGAGAAGAACGTAAAACCAGGTCTTTGAAGAATCTGAGAGCCCTGCTTCCTTCACTCTTTCCATGACGGTGCCTGATTCGAGCATGTCCTTCATTTCAGCCCGTTTTATAAAACCGGGCTTGAATTTTAAAAGCAGGAGACCGAAGAGAACGATGAAAAGTCCCAAAATGTGGAGGGGGCTCATGGTCTCACTTAAAACAACAACACCCAGGAGCGTTGCAAAAATGACTCTGGAAAGGTCAAGAACGCCGTACATGCTGATGGGGAGCTTGTCTATGGCTTTAAAACTGCAGATCCAGGCTACAAATATGCAAAAGGATTTGAGTGCGATCCACAGGTACTGTGAGGACTCAAGACCGCCTGCGTCCTTCACCTGAGGAATGCAAAGGAGAAAGGAAAGCAGCGTATAGACCACCAGAACCTCGATCACTGTATTCTTTTTAAGGGCTTTCTTTTTGACTGCTTCACGGGCACCCTTTACCACGCCGTAAAACAAAACGAGAAGCATCCACATGATTAATTCCTTTCCTTATACTTACATCATAAAACGGAAACAGAATAGCACAAAATCAAAAAAATGCAAGTTGGACCCCCGGGAACCGTATGGGCCATTTTTACAAAACCCGGACGAAAAGCATCGAATCAGGAGTTTTTCGCGAAATCCGATGCATTGTGAAACTTCACAAATCGTGTTATAATCCCAAACACAAAATTGCCTGCTTTGACCGTGTACTTTACGGTCTCGGCATGTTTTATCGATGGAGAAAACACATGAATCTACTTACAGCAGAACACCTGTCACATTCATATACATCGAAAAAGCTTCTGGATGACACTTCCTTCAGCCTTAACGAAAATGAGAAAGTGGGGATCATCGGCATTAACGGTACCGGAAAATCCACACTTTTAAAGATACTTGCCGGGATGATCCACCCGGATGAGGGTACAGTCACAAGAGGGAAGGGCCTCAGGATCGGCTTCCTGCCGCAAACTCCTGTCTTTTCCGAAGGAATGTCCGTATTGGATGCTGCCATGAGCGAATGTCCGAAAGAGGATTACGACAGGCTGCTGCCCGAAGCAAAAAAGATGCTGAACAAGCTGGCGATCCCCGACTTTCTGCAGAACATCAACGAACTGTCGGGAGGTCAGAGAAAGCGCGTGGCGCTGGTTCGCACTTTCCTTTCGGAAGCGGACATTCTGATCCTGGACGAACCCACAAACCATCTGGACAGCTCCATGGCAGAGTGGCTGGAGCACTACCTTAACGATTTCAAGGGTGCCATCATCATGATCACCCATGACAGGTACTTCCTTGACAGCGTGGCGGGACGCATAGTGGAACTGGATCACGGAAAACTCTACAGCTACGATGACAACTATCTTGGCTACCTGGCGCTGAAAGAACAGAGAAAGACCTATGAAAACGCTGCGGAAAGGAAACGTCAATCCATCCTGAGAACAGAGATACAGTGGATGATGAGAGGAGCCAGAGCCCGTTCCACCAAACAGAAGGCCCACATCGAGCGATATGAAAATCTTAAAAATGTGGAGCCTCCGAAAAGGGACGTTGAGGCAGGCTTTAATGAACTTAATTCCCAGATAGGGAAGACTCTTTCCTCGAGAATGGGAAACACCACCATAGAACTGGAGCACATTTCAAAAAGTTATGAGGATAAAGTGCTCATCAGAGACTTTTCCTATATCTTTTTAAAAAATGACCGCATCGGTATTATCGGCTCCAACGGCTGCGGAAAATCCACTCTATTAAAGATCATTAACGGACTGATCGAGCCGGATTCCGGAAACGTAAAGATCGGTCAGACGGTGAGCATCGGCTTTTTCTCTCAAGAAAACGAGAGTCTTGATGAAAGTATGCGTGTGATCGATTATGTCCGTGAAGGAGCTGAAGTCATTCGCACTACTGAAGGAAATCTCACGGCCTCACAGATGCTGGAAAGGTTTCTTTTTCCTCCCGACATGCATTATGCCCTCATCTCACGGCTTTCCGGAGGAGAGAAGAGGAGACTTTGCCTGCTCAGGATCCTCATGACAGCCACAAATGTGCTTTTTCTGGATGAGCCCACCAACGATCTCGACATCGAAACCCTCACGATCCTTGAGGATTTTCTTGATCATTATACAGGCATAGTTGTTGCGGTTTCCCATGACCGCTATTTCCTGGATCGTATTGCAAGAAGGATCTTTGCCTTTGAAGAAAACGGTGTCATAAAGCAATACGAGGGAGGCTACACCGACTTTCTGGAAAAGTCCGGAGGCCTTCAGAGCTCCGTAAACGAAAAAAGAAACAATGCCAAAAACAGTTCTTCCGAATCCGTGAGCACCTGGAAGGAAGCTCCGAAGAAGGCCAGATTCTCCTACAAAGAGCAAAGGGAATACGAGACTATAGAAAGCGAGATCGAGGCTCTTGAAAAAAGAGTGGAGGAGTTGACACTTGAAGCGGAAAAATACACCAGTGACTACGGCAAACTGATGGAACTGACAAACGAAAAGGAAAAACTTGAAGAAGAACTTCTTAATAAAATGGAACGCTGGGAGTACCTTGAAGATCTGGCAAAAAAGATACAAAACGGCGAATAAAAACAGCTCCGAAAAGTCACAAAGCTTTTCGGAGCTCTTTTGTTTAAATACAGTAAAATGACATCAATAGATCTCGATGGTGTAGCTCTTTTCGGATTTTCCTCCGGGCTCACAGGCGAGTGAAAGCGGTTTCTCCGAGAATTCGCCGTCAAAGCCTTTGAAATCGGGGATGCCGTACCATGGCTCGATGCAGATGAAGGGTGCATCCTTACCGGTGGGAGACCAGATCCCGAGAGCCGGGGTCTCGAAACGCACAGTGACCAGGCGCTTTCCTTTTTTGTCCAAAAGTTCCGCTTCATCAGCCTGACGGTCTCCAAGGACGTAGGCGTCATTGTCAAAGGTGTGATGCTCGTAAAGGAGCTTGCCGTTCTCAAGATGTACCACCGACTTTTCTCCGCTTAAGGTCCCGCCTGCATATCCCAGGTTTTCGAAGGACTCCAGCCTTCTCCCTTCCTTAAAAAGACGGACGCTTGCATTGCAGGGTTCACAACAGAAGGCGGGATGAGCGCCGATGGAAAAATACATGGTTTCCGCACCGATGTTGATCACCCTCCAGGAAACTGTCAGACGGCTCTTTTTGAGCACATACTCGATCCGGAGTTCAAAATCAAAAGGATAGAGCTGTTTCGTTTCTTCCGAGGAACGGAGGTAGAAGGTACAGCTGTCCGGATTCTTTTCAAGAAGCTTAAAATCGGTGTCTCTGGCAAATCCGTGCTGAGGCATGGAGTATTCCTTACCGTCGATCTTTATTTTTTTGTTGTTCAGGGCACCCACGATGGGGAACAGCACAGGTGACGATCTGGGCCAGAATTCGGGATCGGCCTGGAAGATGTATTCTGTGTTGTCTTTTTTGAAACTCTTAAGTTCAGCTCCGTGGTAGCTGATCACACATGAGTACTTTCCGCTTCTGATCGTTACATTCATATCGTTCCTTTCTTCCCCTGTTTCGGGATTCGAGTCCATACGAATTGCTGCATTGTTTTCATTTACCATGATATTATTTCCGCTCCTTCTTCTGTCACGAGTACTTGGATCTCCCATTGAGCGGACGGAAGTCCGTCGTCGGTGTAAACTTCCCAGTCGTTTTCGTCAGTAATGTATATGCCTTCTTTACCCATGTTTACCATGGGTTCGATAGTGAACATGAGTCCCGGAGCCAGGAGCATCTCAGTGCCGCGCCTTGAGTGGTAGCCCACCCAGGGATCTTCGTGGAACTCGTTACCTACTCCGTGACCGCCTATCTCCCGGACGATAGTGAAACCGTTCTTGTAAACGTAGTCATGGACCGCCTGCCCCATGTCGCCCAGAAAGCCCCAGGGCTTTACCGCTTTGAAACCTTCCTCCACGCTTTCTTTTGTAACCTGCACGAGGCGGCGCACTTCAGGATTCACATCTCCGATACAGAACATTCTGGAGGAATCCGAGTAGGCTCCGTTTAAAATGGTGGAGCAGTCAACATTGATGATGTCCCCGCTCTTAAGGATCACCTTGTCGGAAGGGAATCCGTGGCAGACCTGATCGTTCACCGAAGTGCAGACGCTGTAAGGAAAGCCTTCATAGTTCAGGGGGGCAGGGATACCGCCCATCTTAGTGGTCATGTCGTAGACGATCCTGTCGATCTCGGCAGTTGTCATACCCTCTTTGATCACGTCCTGAATGTAGTCGAGGACTGCGACGTTGATCTTTGCACTTTCTTTGATCCTTTTGATCTGTTCGGGAGTTTTGATAAGGTTTCTCCCGGGAACCTTGTGATGTAAAAGACGGATCTTTTTGATCTTCTGGTCGAAGGCCTTGTGGCAGTTCGCGTACATTTTACCGCTTCCGCACCAGCAAGGCTCGTCATCTCTGAATTTTACGGACATATTCTCTCTCTTTCTTTTTGCTACCTTTCTTTACTTTACTCTCTTAGTTTGAAATTAGCAAGAAAAAAATACCAAAAAAGAGACCCCACAGTTGCTGTGGGGCCTCGAAAAGGAAACAATAACAAATGGAATTGTCTTAGAAAACGATCTCCGAAAGCTTGACGGGTCTGCCCTCGTCGAGAGATTTTTTTGCTGCCTTGGCGATGAGAACGGGCTGAAGTCCGTCGTTTATGTCCACGGGAACTTCCCCCTTACCCTCGCAGGCGTCGCAGAACATGGAGACTTCTTTTGAGAAGGAAGCCATGTAACGCTCAAGGAAGAAGTAGAGAGGCTTTTCTCCCGTAACGCCGGACTCGGTGCTGATGACAGCGGTGGAAGGAGCGTCATTGGTAACCGCAACCTGTCCCTTAGATCCGAAGACTTCGGCTCTCTGATCGTAACCGTAAGCAGCCTTACGTGAGTTGTCGATCACTGCCAGTGCGCCGTTTTTAAGCTTCATTGTGATGACCGCCGTGTCAATGTCTCCGCACTCTGCAATTGCGGGATTTACGAGGCAGGCGCCGCTTGCATATATTTCCTCGACATCGCTGCCCGAAAGGTAACGTACCATATCGAAATCATGAATGGTCATATCCAGGAAGATGCCTCCCGAAACCTTGACGTAATCAAGTGAGGGAGCATCGGGATCCCGGGAAGTGATCTTTACAACGTGAACATCGCCGATCTTGCCTGCTTTAACAGCCTCACGGACTGCTTCAAAGTTGTGATCGAAACGGCGGTTAAAGCCCACCTGGAACTTAAGATCCGTACCCTTCAAAGCTTCCATTACCTCTTTGATCTTTGCAAGATCCTGTGAGATGGGTTTTTCGCAGAATACATTTTTCTTTGCCTTGATGGCTTCGATGGCAATGTCTGCATGTGTGTTTGTGGATGAGCAGATGAGAACGCCGTCGATCTCGGGGTTATTAAGGATGTCGTGATAATCCTTGGAAACATTTTTGATCCCCAGACTTCTTGCCCATGCTGCGGCTTCGTCACTCATAAAGGGGTCGGCGATGGAAAGAACTTCGGCGTTCTTAATGTTAAAAGTGATGCTTTCCGCATGAACTTTTCCGATCCTGCCGGCTCCGATGATACCCAACTTTACCATAAGTAAATCCTCCGTGTCGTATGTTTTATTCATCCTAAAAATTTAATACATAGTTAGCATGTTTTTATTAATTCAAAGGCATTATAGCACCGAAAAGAACACAATTCAACAACTAAATTTACATAAACTTACTTTTTTTTGTTGATTTCTATTACATTATGATGTATAACATTAAATTAGGAAAAAATGAAAGAGATCCAAAGGGAGGATTTTAAAATGGCAATGAAAAGCTACAGAATCAGCAGAATGGAGCAATACATCCTGGACAAGGAACATGTTTCCATGGACGAACTATGCAGAGTGTTCGATATCTCCATAAACACCTGTCGCCTGGATGTGGCTGAGCTCTGCTCCAAAGGTACGATCAAAAAGGTTTACGGCGGTGTGTCCAGCATCAAAGAAAACTCACTGATCCCTTTTGAACAGCGCAAAATGACAAATTCCAACATTAAAAAAGAGATCTGCAAAGAAGCTGCGGAAGTTGTGGAAGACGGAGACATAATCTTCATAGATTCCGGATCCACCACCATGTATCTTCCCGATTTTCTTGCGGAAAAGAAGAATGTAACGGTCATTACCAACAACCTTAATGCCATTGTAAGAGGAGTGCAGTTTCCGGACATTCAGATCTTCTGTCTGCCCGGAACCCTTGACAGAAGGACAAATTCTTTTGTGACCTCCGACACTGACAAGGTCCTCTCGCGTTTCAACATCAAAAAGGCTTTCATTGCAACTGCAGGCATTTCCGAGGCAGGCGATGTCTCAAATTCATCCCCTCTGGAATTTGAAGTTAAAAGAGCAGCCATGGCGCATTCCGCAAAGAAGTATCTCATCGCGGATTCATCAAAGTTCGGCAAGAGTTCCCTTCTGAATTTTACGGCTCTTTCCGAGATGGATGCATTTTTTACCGATGATGCCATCGACAAAAAAGCGATTCTTTACTGTGAACAGAATAAGGTACGACTGGTCACTTCCTGCAAAGGAAGATAAAGCAGGCAATCTACCAATTTTTGCCGAAAAATGACATTGACCGCTCCTTAAATAAATGGTAGATTTATCATAAATCTAACAAAAATACACCAGTCTTTTCATAATAATATGATAAGATTGAAAGGAGATAAGAGATGTCACTTGTACCAATGAAGGATCTTTTGGCTGCGGGCGAAGAAAAAGGATACGGAGTGGGAGCATTTTCCGTGGCGGACATGGAGATGATCCTGGGGGCAGTGAGAGCGGCCGAGGAACTGAACATGCCCATGATACTGCAGATCGCTCAGGTCAGACTGCCATTCTCGCCTTTGGACAAGATAGCCCCCATGATGACAGCTGCGGCAAAGAACGCAAAAGTCCCCGTGGGAGTTCATTTTGATCACGGCCTTGACAGGGAAATGATACAGAAAGCCCTTGAACTTGGCTTTACATCGGTAATGATCGATGCCTCAAAGCTCCCCATCTCGGAGAACATCAGGATCACGGCGGAAATCAAGAAGATGGCTGAAAAGTACGGCGCGAGCGTGGAAGCGGAAGTGGGACAGCTGGGCGTTTCGGAGGACGGAAGCGGAGATGCTTCAAAGATCCACTCGGATCCCAAAGAAGTGAAGCGTCTCTACGAAGAGACGGGGGTCGATGCCATCGCCCTTTCCATAGGAAACCAGCACGGCTTTTACAAAGCGGCTCCCAGGCTGAATTTTGAGATACTTGAAGAAGCAAACGCACTTGTCCCCGTGCCTCTTGTGCTTCACGGCGGTTCAGGCATATGCGATGAGGACTTTCGCAAATGTATTTCAAAAGGTATCACCAAGATCAACGTGGCAACAGCCACATTCAGTGCGGTAAAGGATGCAGCGGCGGATTATCTGAAAAATGAAAAGACGGACTACTTTTCCATGAGTGACGCCATGACCGTGGCAGCATACAAAAACATTAAAAAGCATATGCAGGTCTTTTCCATGGACAGGCAGTTCTGAACGGAGATAAAGGAGAAGAAAATGGCCTATATAGATTTTGCCAAAGATCGGAGATTTGACATCATACCTCTTGGAAGAGCGGCGATCGATCTGAATCCGACGGACTTTTACAAACCATTAAATCAAAGCACCACATTTAAAAAGTATTTGGGAGGCTCTCCCGCAAACATAGCTGTGGGAATGGCAAGACTGGGTAAGAAAGTGGGATTTATCGGAAAGGTTTCCGACGATCAGTTCGGAACGTTTATCGAGGATCGTTTTAAAGAAGAAAGCATAGACATTTCACACCTTGTGAGAGCAAAGAACGGAGAAAAGCTGGGACTTACTTTCACGGAGATAAAGAGCGAAACGGAGAGCAGCATACTGATGTACAGAGATGCCATCGCAGATCTTGAGCTTGATGTTTCGGAGGTTGACGAGGACTACATTAAGAGCAGTGCATCTCTTCTGATATCGGGGACCGCGCTTGCCAAGAGCCCTTCAAGGGAAGCAGCCCTTAAAGCCTTAAGACTTGCAAAGAAGAACGGAACGGTCGTGATCTTTGACATAGATTACAGACCTTACACATGGAAGAATGATGACGAGATCTCGGTTTATTACTCAACCGTAGCGAGAGAGGCCGAAGTGATCCTGGGTTCGAGAGAAGAGTTTGACCTTACGGAAAGACTTCTGGGAACCTCCGGTACGGACAGGGATACAGCAGCCTACTGGCATGGGTGCGGGGCTAAGATCGTTGTTGTAAAACATGGCAAAGAGGGCTCCACAGCCTACACGAGTGACGGAAAGAGCTACTCTGTCAAGCCTTTCCCCGTAAAACTCTTAAAGAGCTTCGGAGGAGGAGACGGCTATGCATCCGCTTTCCTTTACGGACTCATGGAGGGATGGGAGATGCAGGATGCACTGGAATTCGGGAGTGCGGAAGCTGCAATGCTGGTGGCGAGCCATGCCTGCTCTGAGGATATGCCCGGGGTTGAGGAAGTAAAGAGATTTATCAGAGAAGAAAAAGAACAATACGGCGAAATGGTGGCACGTGTCTGAATTTCTGCTGTTTGATCGGAGAAGAATATGAGCATGTTTGAAAGACCTGAATTTAACGAAAACGGTGTAAAGATCGTGTCGGAAGAAAACTCCGATATGATGATGGATATAAAGATCTTCAGGATGAAGAAGGGCGACAGCCTTGAATTTACCGATGCAAAGGACGAGACAGCGATCCTTCTCACGGAAGGGAAGGTGACCTATGCATGGGAGGGCAAAAAAGAACCGGCCTCCAGGAAAAATGTATTTGAGGAACCGCCCTACTGTCTGCACATGAGCAGAGGAAAAAAAGCAACGATCACTGCGGATGAGGATTCGGAGATCATTGTTCAGAAGACGGAAAATGGAAAAGAATTTGCAACGAAGTTCTACACTCCTGCCGAGAACAAGATCGAACTCATGGGCGCCACACAATGGGAAGGGACCGCAAAGCGCGAGGTGCTGACGGTTTTTGACTATCAGAATGCACCCTATTCCAACATGGTGATGGGAGAAGTCATCACGAAGGCCGGGAGATGGTCCAGTTACATTCCCCATTCCCATCGCCAGCCCGAGGTGTACTACTTTAAGTTTGAAAAACCTCAGGGCTTCGGAGCAGCCTTTATCGGAGACAATGTGTTTAAGTCCCGTGACGGAAGCTGCATAAAGATCCCCGGCGGTCTCACCCATCCCATGGCTGCCGCACCGGGATACAACATGTATTATTGCTGGATGATAAGGCACTTGCCCAACGATCCCTGGACCACGAGAGACAACGATCCGGATCATGTATGGCTGCTGGATGAGTGATAATACGGGCAGAAGGAAAATAACGAAAGTTTTTAAGGAGATCAACTTATGGGTACAGTTAATCTTACGGTAGGCCAGGCTCTGGTCAGATTCCTCGATAATCAATATGTCTCCTTTGACGGAGTAGAAAACAAATTTGTGGAGGGCGTGTTCACCATCTTTGGACATGGCTTCGTGCTGGGCTTCGGTCAGGCTCTGGAGGAGGACCCCGGTAAGCTTAAGGTTTTCCAGGGACGTAATGAACAGGGCATGGCTCATGCAGCGGCAGGCTTTGCCAAGCAGAATAACAGAAGGAAGATAATCGCATGCGCTTCTTCCATCGGCCCGGGAGCGGCCAACATGGTCACAGCGGTTGCGGATGCTACGGCCAACAGTCTTCCCCTTCTTGTTTTTACGGGAGACACCTATGCCACCCGTCAGCCGGACCCCGTGCTGCAGCAGGTGGAGCAGCCCTGGGATCTGAATCTCACCACAAGTGATGCTTTCAGACCTGTGTCCAGGTTCTGGGACAGGATCTCACGGCCGGAACAGCTCATGTCTGCGATGATAAATGCCATGAGAGTTCTGACGGATCCTGAAATGACAGGCGGTGTCTGCATTTCACTTCCCCAGGATGTTCAGGGAGAACGTTACGACTGGCCCGAAGAATTCCTTGCAAAGAGAGTGATGAAGATCACAAGACGCCTTCCCGTTGATGAAGAGATCAACGATGCGGTGGCTTTGATCGGAGGCAGCAAAAAGCCACTGGTGATCGTGGGTGGCGGTGTGAGGTACTCGGAAGCGGGAGAAGAAGTGGTCAAATTCTGTACGGCTTTCAACATCCCCTATGCAGAGACACAGTCCGGAAAGAGTGCAACGAAGGGAAGCAATCCTTATAACCTCGGCGGACTCGGATGCACCGGCAATCTTTCCGCAAATATGATCGCAAGAGAAGCGGATCTGATCATCGGTGTCGGTACAAAGCTTTCCGATTTTACCACGGGCTCAAAGGAACTCTTTGCAAATCCCGGTGTAAGATTCCTCTGGATCAATGTTTCGCGTTACCACAGCCTCAAAATGAACGGAATGCCCCTGGTGGGAGACGCCAAGGCATCACTTGATAAACTTGTGAACTACCTGAGCTCGCTTAAATACGTGAGCGGCTACGGAAATGAGATAAAGGAAGCAAAAGCGGCCTGGGATAAGGAAATGGATTTTCTGACTCACACAGAGTACGGTGAGTCATACAAACCTCTGATAAAGGCTATGGAGCCCGGCGTCCTCGAGGAATTCAAAAAAGCTACCGGAGGTGTCATCACCCAGACTGCAGCTATCGGTCTGATCAGGGAAAAAATAGAAGCCAACGCCATAATCTGCGCGGCTTCCGGAAGTCTTCCCGGAGATCTGCAGCGCATGTGGACAACAGAGGAAAAGGATTCCTACAACATGGAGTACGGCTACTCCTGCATGGGCTGGGAGATCGCCGCCGGATTCGGTGCGAAGCTTGCAAGACCCGAACGTCAGGTCTACGCAATGGTTGGGGACGGCGCCTTCATGATGCTCCATTCCGAACTTGCCACATCCTTACAGGAAAAGAAGAAGATCATAGTGCTTCTGTTTGATAACTGCGGCTTCGGATGCATAAACAATCTTCAGATGAGCAATGGTATCGGCTCACTTGCTACCATGTTCCGTTACAGGGACGACAATAATGAACTCAAGGGAGATCTCATCCCCACTGACTTTGCAATGATCGCGAGAGGCTACGGCTGTAAAGGTTACACAGCCACCACTATGAAAGAGCTGGAAACAGCACTTGAAGAGGCAAAGAAGGATGAAGTTTCCGTGCTCATCGACATCAAGGTAATGCCCAAGACTATGACTGACGGTTATCTTTCCTGGTGGAATGTGGGGCTCGGTGATTCCGATACAAACCCCGATATCCATGAGGCTTTTAAGAACCGTATGGATCATCTGAAACGTGCGAAAAAGTTTTAAATATCGCCATTTACAACAAAAAATCTGTAAACATCCACTATTCTTGATATAAAATAACAGTGGAATTGTTAGGCTTTTTCTGCTATCATTTAGAGAGCATTTGTGGACAAAACGGCGTTTGAAGTTCCATAAGAACGTGCCTTTTATAAGGAACCACAGAGCTTTTGGCAGAGCAGGCATAACAAAAAATAAGTTATACTAAATTATAATTGAAAGGACATTTTGTTATGTTTAGCAAAGACAAGGTAAGATTGGGAATTGCACCTATAGGTTGGACCAATGATGACATGCCGTCTCTCGGAGGAGAAAACACCTTCGAACAGTGTGTCAGTGAAATGGCCCTTGCAGGCTTCACAGGCTGTGAAGTTGGAAACAAGTATCCCAAGGATACTGCTGTTTTAAAGGAAGCTTTGGAACTTCGGGGCATGAGGATCGCCAGCAAGTGGTTTTCCTCATTTCTGGCAACAAAGCCCTACGAAGAGACGGAAAAGGAATTCCTTAAGGAACTGGACTACCTTGAAGCTATGGGCGCAGACAGGATCAACGTTTCGGAACAGAGTTATTCGGTTCAGGGAAATGAAGCCCTTTCCATTTTTGACAATAAGGTACATTTTACCGATGAAGAGTGGAAAAAGATGTGCGACGGCCTCAACAGGCTGGGAAAAGTTGCAAAGGACAGAGGCTTCAAGCTTTGCTTCCATCATCACATGGGAACAGGCGTTCAGACCATAGAAGAAACGGCTAAAATGCTGGACGATACCGATCCCGATCTTGTGTTCCTTTGCTATGACACCGGACATTTCACTTTTTCCGGTGAGGATCCCACGTACATTTTGAAGCATTATCCCGACAGGATCGGTCATGTTCATTTAAAAGATGTTCGTGCGGATGTGCTCAAAAAGGCAACTGAAGGCAGATGGTCCTTCCTGAAAGCGGTAAGAGAGGGAACTTTCACCGTGCCGGGAGACGGATGCGTTGATTTTGATGCTGTATTTAAAGAATTGGAGAAGATGAATTACTCGGGCTGGTTCCTTGTGGAAGCCGAACAGGATCCCGCCAAAGCGAATCCCCTGAAGTATGCCATGATGGCCCGTAAGTTTATTGCTGAGAAAACGGGGCTGTAAATCCGGCGGTTCAGGGCAGAATTAAACGGAGGAAACCATGAAATACGTTATTAAAGTCGTTAACTTTTTGAAGAAGGCAACCAAAACCCTTCTGGAATGGATCGGGAAAGTTGCCGGAAACAGTGGGACGGTAAGTATTAAGATGAAGCTGACATTGAGCTTCCTCGTTCCGGTGATACTGGTAATGGTTTTAGGCATCACTTCCTATGAGAAGTCGAAAGCAGCCCTTACAGGCAGCTACGAAGATACTGCCCGTTCAACCATCGAGTCCACCGGTAACTATTTCGATCTAATATCGGAGATGGTTGAATCAAAAGCTGCACAGGTTTTATCCGTTAATTCGGTCAATTCCTACTTCGGAGATGCATTTGAAGGCGGTTCCGAAGAGGAAAGAATGGCCAAGAGCGCGATACAGACACAGATGAAACAGGTTGCGAACGCGGACGATATCGTTCTTGATGTCAGTGTTCTCAGCTACTCCATAAATAAAAGCTTTTCTTCCAACGGATCCTTCCTGATCCTTGGATCAACGGGGGCTGAATCCTATGATGCTTCGACCGAAGGCGAACTATTCAATTCCTACGGAGAGAAGGAAGCGTGGATCGGCGGACATTCCTACATAGACGGATTCGAACTTAAAGAAGGAGACTACAGCTGGGTTTTTGTGAGAGCTTTTTATGATTCTCTCGGCGACAAGCTCGGATACATTTCTGCCGATGTCAACACAGAAGTTGTAAAGAATGCCCTTTCACAGATCAATCTCGGTGATACGGCTAAATTCTCACTTGTAACAAGGGACGGTAACGAGACCACAAGAAACGGTCTTTCGGGAACCATTTTCTACGGAACCAAATTCTATCAGAAAGCTCTGGAATCACCTGAAAAAAGCGGAATTTCCCACGAAAAGATGGACGGTAAAAAGTACCTCTGCCTTTTCTATAAGATCGGAGACACGGGCGCAATGATCTGCGGCCGCATAGAAGAAAAGGAGATCCTTAAGACTGCTGACAGCATTAAGACCATCACCTTCGTTATTACCATCATGTGCGTTCTGATAAGCACAGGAATAGGACTTTTTGTATCTGTCGGACTGAGCAGATCCGTCGATATGACAGTTAAGGTACTTGGTAAGGCGGCTGAAGGCGATCTGAGAGAAAGAATGCATTCAAAACGCAGGGATGAATTCGGAAAACTGTCCAATGCCACGGACAAGATGCTTCACAATACCAAGAAGCTGATCGTTCAGGCAGCCACTGCATCCGATGCCCTGAACACATCTTCCGGAGAACTGCTTGATTCAGCCAACCAGCTTCTTGGTTCCTCAGCGAGAATGAACACATCCATCGATGAGATCAAGCGCGGTATCACCATGCAGGCAAGCGATGCTTCCGATTGCCTTGCAGATACGGAAGTACTGAATGAAAAGATCGATGATGTGAGAAAGAATGTAACTGCCATTGAAGACATGGCTGCAAGCGCCACCTTTGCTGTTTCCGAAGGCGTAAGGTCGGTGGATGAACTTAAGGAAAAAGCCGGTGAAACAGCTTCCGTTACAAAGATCGTTATTACAGACATCCAGTCGCTGGCAGGGGAAACAAAAGCCATCAACCAGATCGTTGAGACCATTAACGACATTGCGACTCAGACCAATCTCCTTTCACTCAATGCTTCCATCGAGGCAGCAAGATCCGGAGATGCTGGTCGCGGCTTTGCGGTAGTTGCAAATGAGATCAGAGTGCTGGCAGATCAGTCCAAGCAGGCTGCAAACGAGATCCGTTCAATTATCGGTTCCATCGTTAAGAGAACGGGAGAAACCGTTGTTTCCGCTCAAAAGGCAGATGACATCGTAACTCAGCAGGGCATAGCGGTAGAGAGCACTCTAAAGAAGTTTACGGACATCGAAAACAGTGTAAGCAACATCGCCGGAAGTCTTGCGGACATCGGCCGTCAGGTCAAGGAGATCGAGCATGCCAAGGAGCACACAGTAGGTGCGATCCAGAGTATCTCGTCGGTACTTCATGAAACTGAGGCCATGGCTGAAGAACTTGAAAAGAGTTCAAAGGTTACTCAGGAAGAGGTTGAAAGTCTCAATTCCGTTATTTCCGCTCTTAAGAATGAAGCAGGAAAACTCAAAGGAGAATTGGACGTATTTAAGATCTGATAAATATCTGATGATATAAAAACGCCCGAGGGGAAACTCTCGGGCGTTTTTGTGCGTCATGAAGGCCTTCTGAAATCGCTGGGGCTTTTCCCCACCAGTTTGTTAAAGGTTCTGTTAAACTGGGAGAAGGAATTGAAGCCGCAGGCGATGGATATGTCCGTTATTTTTGATTTACCAGTAACCAGCATCTGCTGGGCGTTCCGTACCCGGGTCATCTGGATGTAATTTACCAGGTTGAATCCCGTGATCTCTTTGAAACGGTGGGAAAGGTAGTGGGGCGAAATGTAAAACATCTTTGCCAGACTTTCCAGAGAGAGATCCTCCGAGAAGTGAGCATGTATGTAAGATGTGATCTTGTAGATCTTTTCTTCCAGCGTGCCTTCCGCAACCTGTTTGTAAATGTTGTCTCCCTTAAACCTGTAAAGGCAGTAAAGAAATTGCAGAAATTCCGAATGAAGCTGTAAAACAAATCCGTCCTCTTTTGATTTCAGCAACCTGAAGATCTCATTCAGATGGGAAAATGTCTCCGACTGTTCCTTCTCATTGAAGCGGAGCACAGGCGAATCCGTGTAGAAGACCGAAAGAAGATTATCAAGATCTTTTCTGAACAGAGGATCCGATACCGGGGGGATGGCAAAATCAATGATCAGTCGCCTTGAGGGATTGCCCTGATGGTATATGGATTTATGCAGTTTCAGCGGCGGAAGCAGCGTGATATCAAACTGCCTGAGCTCAAACAGGTTTCCGTCCACCAGATGTCCTGCTTCTTTGTCAAGGAGGATGTGTATCTCAAAAAAACGATGGAAATGCTGAAACTCCATATTGATGTTGTAGTTTCTGACATCGTAATCGAAGAGATAGTACAAAGGATCGGATTCGCTGCCTATATTCTCCACAAATCCCTGCTCGTATAAAACCATATCATTTATCAACATTGGTAAGTCCTCGCTAAAATGCCAAGCATATGCATTGTGCACTTTTACTAAAAAGACACATAAAAATTCCCTGTCTGTCTATTAAATTGTAACATAGAAAAGCAAAAAATGCAATGTTTTTTGGCACAGAAAGCAAATAAAGCGTTGAAATTGTCTGTCCTATCTTGCTATTATAATATTGGTAAAAAAAGAGGATATACCAAAGTTTTACCAAAAAATTACCAAATGCTTACATGATATTTAGAAAAGAGAGCTATAATGGATGATATAAGCGAAAAACTGCAACTTCTGTTTGACAGCTTTCAAAAGGTCCTTTACGAAGAAGACGATCAGTTCCTTAAGGGAATGGCCACGAAGAACCTTGCGGGAGATGATGTAAACAAATACAGATTCTGGGAATGGACTCAGGGCGTCGGACTTTACGGAATGTGGAAGATGTTCGAAAAGACCGGCGATCAAAAGATGCTCGATGTTCTCCTTAAGTACTACGAGAGGCAGATGGGCATAGGTCTTCCTTCCAAAAATGTAAACACCACCGCTCCCATGCTGACATTGGCTTTCGTTTATGAACATACGAAAAAAGAAGAGTATGGCGATCTGTGTAAAGAATGGGCCGAATGGCTGATGACCGGACTTCCGAAAACAAAGGAAGGCGGGTTCCAGCACATGACAAGCGACACGCTGAACGATCAGGAACTCTGGGATGATACATTGTTCATGTCAGTACTGTTTCTTGCCAAGTGCGGAATGATCTTCGGTAAAAAGGAATGGGTAGATGAAGCAAAGTACCAGTTCCTTTTACATATTAAATATCTGGCTGACAAAAAGACGGGACTCTGGTTCCACGGCTGGACGTTTAACGGTAACCACAATTTCGCCGAAGCCCTTTGGGGCAGAGGCAACAGCTGGGCGACTGCAGCGATCCCCGAGTTCCTCGGTATGGTGGAGTGCGAGCCGAGCGTAAAGCGTTTCCTTACGGAGGCTTTCAGAAAACAGGTGGATGCTTTGAAAAAATACCAGGATCCTTCCGGAATGTGGCATACACTTGTGGATGATCCCACTTCCTATGTGGAGACCAGCGCTACCTGCGGATTTGCCTATGGCATACTTAAAGGAGTCCACGAAGGACTCATCGGAAAAGAGTACGAAGAAGTTGCAAGAAAGGCGCTGCCTGCCGTGCTTTCGCACATCGATGAGAGCGGAGTGGTAACCCAGGTTTCCTACGGAACAGCAATGGGTAGGGAATCGAAACAGTTTTACAAAGAAATAGAAATAAAATCCATGCCCTATGGACAGGCAATGGCGATTTTATTCTTATTAGAGCTTAAAGCTCAGGAAATCTAAGGAGGATTCTTTTATGAAGAAAAGACTTTTGTCACTGCTTCTTGCAGCAGCAATGGTAGTTTCCGCAGCAGCTTGCGGTGGCGGTTCGGCGACACCTTCGGGCAGCACGGAACCGACTCCCACAAAGGCTGCAAAAGCTACTCAGGCGGTTAAGGCAACCGCAACACCTACTCCGGTTACTGTGGAAGAAATGAAATTTACACAGGCACCCGGAATTAAGGCAACAGCTAAAGTTGAAGACAGACTTCCCGTTAAGAGCGACGTGTTTGTAGAGCAGGTCGATGCACAGGGCGATCCCCTCGAGATCGGAACCTACGGCGGAGAGATCAATCTCCTTCAGGCAAGCGGAAGCTGGGATCTTTCCAGACCTATGCTTGAATCCATCATTCATTATAACTCCGATGGAACTTATTATCCCAACGTTATCAAGTCTTACAGCGTAAGCTCCGATTACAAGGTTTGGACATTCAAGCTTCGTGAAGGAATGAAGTGGTCCGACGGTGAGCCTTTCACAGCAGATGATATCGTTTTCTGGTATGAGGCTGTTCATAAGACCAACTTCGACGGAAAGGCATCATGGGTTGCACCCAAGGATGATGTGACAGGAAACTTTGCGGTTCTTACAAAGGTTAACGATTACGAAGTTACCTGGACATTTGAAAATGCCAAGTATTCCACAACTTTCATCGAGAACGGTGACTTCAAGTGGTGCTGGGCTCCCAAGCATTATCTCACAGACCTCATTCCCAACAGCTATTGGCCCGAAAGCTCCATTTCCGATGAGCAGGCTCTCATCAATGCTCAGAAGAAAGGTCTCTCTTACGCAACAGTTAAGGACCTCGGAAAAGCTGTATCATACAACTGGTGGAACATCTCTGGACTTCCCACTCTCAATGCGTGGGTACTTTCCACAGAACCCGGCAAGAACAGCAATAAGGGTGACTACTGCGAGTGCGTTCGTAACGAATACTTCTGGAAGGTAGATGCTAAGGGACAGCAGCTTCCTTATGTAGACAAGCTCACATTTACAAAGGTTTCCGATGACGATCAGAGGCTTCTCCTTGTGAGAGACGGCAAACTTGATCAGATAGATGTTGACATTAAGGATATTTCCTCAACACTTGCCGACATGGGATCCGCAGCTGTATTAAAGCAGTATCAGATGAGTGACTGGGGCGGACCTCAGGTTACATTCAATTACACAACAACAGATAAGAACTTTGCGGAACTCTTTGCAAAGAAAGAATTCCGTCAGGCTATGTCCATTTCCGTAGACCGTACGGAAGTTTCCGGACTTCTCAGCGACAGCTTCCTTAAGGGCGGACAGTGTGCTCCTCAGCAGGGTAACTTCGGCTATGACGAAGAGTGGATCAACAAGTGGACAGAATATGACGTTGCAGCAGCAAGAAAGCTTCTTGAGTCTTGCGGACTTAAGAAGGGCAGCGACGGTTTCTATGATTTTGCCGATGGCTCAGATCTTCTGTTGACCTTCTATTTCTTCGGCGACAACAACCAGAACGATCAGTACGAGATTCTTAAGCAGTATTGGAATGCTGTAGGCATCAAGACAGACAGCAAGGGCTTCACAACCGACGCCTACGATCAGGAGATCGACAATAATACATGGCTTGCAGTTATCGGACCTCATACATCTATCAGCGGTCTCGGCCTCATCGACCGTGCGGCTCCGTTCGTTCCCGTAGCTCAGGCAGCCGAGTGGTACGGTGAGTACGGT
>JAEEGK010009774.1_pt1 | contig 22291 bp, 6 predicted proteins | sample 8958771 | NCBI WGS metagenome assembly JAEEGK01 (sample SAMN16246547, study PRJNA631951) | gut metagenome | biome: gut microbiome; feature: rumen; material: SC-attached | host: Bos | place: Iran: Karaj | collected 2018-10 | reverse complement strand
AAGAAAAGAAAGAAAAAAAAAAAGAAGAAAAAAAAGAAGAGAAAAAAGAAGAGAAAAAAGAAGAGAAAAAAGAAGAAAAGAAAGAAGAAAATAAAGAAGAAAAAAAAGAAGAAAAAAAAGAAGATAATATAGTATTAAATGTTGAAAAAGATTTTATTGAATTAGCTTCAAAAACCGCAGCAGAAATAAATTTATCAAATAAACCAGAATTTACATTTTCATATTTAAAAAGTACATTTGAATTATTAGCACCTAAATTAGAATCATATCAAATCAGTGATTTAATTGATTCAGTAAAATTTATGTATAATAAAATAAAAGAAGAAGAAGGGAAAAAAAATAATAATAAACCTTCATCAAATATAAATTTAAATAGAGATGTCAAACAAAATTTATTAAATAAATATGGAGGAATAGGAGATGAAAAAGATGAAGAAGAATATAATGATGATGATTTTATGTAAAAAGATTTTTTTTATATGATAAAATTTAATATTATTTCAATATTAAAAAAAAGAAAAATATTTTTTTAAAAAATTTTATTTAAAAATTAAATAAATAATTGTAATATATTTATTATTTTTTTAAAACCATAAATAAATAAAATTAAAAAATATATTATTCTCAAAAACGAAATTAAAATTGATCCTTCAAAGGTTTTAAAAAATATGATGAATGGGAAAAAACACATATTCTGTGACAAAAGTCACCCTCACCTAACTTGTTACGCATGACTTATAATCTGACCAAAAAAAAAAAATAATAAAAAAACCAAAAATACAAAAAAAAAGAAAAATAAAAATATAAAATTATAAAATTTATTAATTTTTTAAATGTAATATAATTCAATATTCAAAAATAAAAAACTATAAAAAAAAATATACTTTTTAACAACATTTCTTTCCACCACCTTTACCACCCCCATTCAATTTACCACCTTTCAAAGTATTATTTTGAGCAGAAACTTCATCAATGATTTGAACTAAATCTTTAAAAGTTACTTCAACATTTATTCCAGTTTTAGCAGAAGTTTCATAAAATTTTAATTGAAAATCTTTTGCTAATTTTTCACCTTCTTCAGTCTCAACTTTTCTATTTTTTTCATCATCAATTTTATTTCCTACTAAAAATATAGTAACTTTCTCAGAAGCTTCTTCTTTAATTTGATTAATCCAATTAGTAACATTTTCAAAAGTTTGTTGATTTGTAACATCATAAATTAAAATTATACCATGTGCTCCTTTATAATAATTTTTTGTTATTGCTCTGAAACGATCTTGACCTGCTGTATCCCATATTTGAACTTTTACTTGTTTTCCTGAATTAAGTGTCATTGTTTTTAAACGATAATCTAATCCTATTGTTGACATATGAATTTCTTGAAATGTGTTATCTGTGTAACGCATTAAAAAACAGGTTTTTCCTACTGTTGAATCTCCTAAGAGAAGTACTTTGTATACTGAATCTGACGAATTGTTATCTGTCATTTTTATTTTTTGTTTTTTTTTATTTGTTTATTTTAATTTGTTTTATTATTATTTTTTTTTATTTTTTTTTTGAGTTTTTTTATTGATGTTATGTTATTATTTTATTTTTATATTAAAAAAATATTATAATAAAACGAAATTTTTGTTAAATATTAAAATTTTTATTTAAATAAAAATAATATTTAATAAGTTAGAAACTCCTTTATTTTTTTTCAAATTAAAATTATTTTTGATTAGAATTTTCTTGTTTCATTTTAATATTTTTTTCATAATTATCTTGTCTAATATCATAATATTCAAAATGTTCAAGTATAGTATTACTATTTTGATAATTATCAATTTTATCAATCATAACTTTAGCAAATTCAAAAGGAATTTCTTGAGTATCTCTCGCATTAGAAATTGGTTTTGTTTCACCATCTTTCATAGTAATAATAATATTTTTAAATTCTTTAAATGGAACATCTTTAATAAAAATCCATTCAACATCAAATAAACCATTCCATTTATTATCTTGTGTCCAAAATTCAAAGGATTTTGAATCATCACATGGACTTTTCATTTTTGCTATTCCATGATATCTCCCACTTCCATTACATGAAAAAAATAAATATACATTACCTCCTTTTTCTTTAGTTAATTTAAAACTATTTGTTAATGTTATATTACCATTTTTTGATGATGACCATACACCATATTTTATTGATTTATGAACATCTTCTTCAGAAAATGATTTAATAACAAAAAATTGAGAAGAATTTGTTATTTTTTCTGATAAATTGTGATTTTTTGTATTTATATCAATTAAATTACGATATTTGAAATAAATATACATTTCTGTTCTATAAATCATTTCTTGAGCATAATATGGATTTAAATATTGATATTGAGGTCTAGAATTATTATATCTTTGTTGATTGTTTCGATTATTATATTTCTTTTGGTTATTGTTTCTATAATAATGTTTTTTATTGGAACTTCCTCTGAAATTTTTGGGTTTACTGAAATAATCAGATTTCTGATGGGAGTCCATTACTTATCTGATTTCAATCAATGAAAAAATAATTAATTTTAAATTAAAAATATATTAAAAATAATTATTTTTAATAATTATATTAACTTTATATGTTTTTAATAAAATACCTTTGAATTTTTAATTATAATATTTTAATATTTATTAATTTATATACAATTCCTGTAACTTCTAAAAAGGAAAAGTTTTTTAAATGGTTTTCCTAAATGAATTCCTTTACAACAATAAACCATTGATAATAATAAATTCATTAAACCTTCATAAACAACAATATCAAATAATATACCAGTCAAGAATGTCAATATAAAAGTTTTTTTACTATAATATAAAACAGAACAATAATTAAAAGAAAAATAAAAAGAAATAAAGAATACAACACTAAAAATAATCATACCAACAATTAATTTCCTCCTTTGTCTTTTTTTCATTTGTTTCCATTCATAAATTAATTTCATTTGTTCAGAAGATCTTAAAGTTTTCAACAATAAAATTTTAGTAGGAGTATCAACTCTAAAGAACCAAATAATAGGATATAAACATAAACTTGAAGCAATTAATTGAGGAATATGCATAGTAAGCATTTTAGTCATTCTTGACATTCCTGACCTTTCAACAAAAGTTAAAAAAATAACATTCCAAAAATATTGTAAAAGTAAATAAATATAAATACAAAATATTCTCTTCCATTTAGGATTAACTGCAGATTTTAATGTAAATGGTGAAATATATACATTTCTTCTTATTTCACACCAAATAAAAAATTGAAAACAATTTAAATTATTTTTTTCTATATCTTCAAAAATATCAGGTACATCAATTCTAGTATCTAATTCTTTAACTATTGTTATTTTTCCAGGTAATTTTTCTATATATGGATTATTTTTTGTAGTTGCTGCGAATCTTGAAAAAAAATCTTTTTGATTATCTAAAGAATTATTTTCTATTTCTTCTTCTTCACTCTTTTTTTTATTTTTTAATGCTAATTTTTTTCGACTTGATGGTTCAAAATTATCATAATTTTCTATTGTTTCTTTTTCTTCTGATGGTTCGTAATTATGTTTTTTTGGTGGATTTGCACTATTTATATTTGAATAATTATTTGAATCATTTATTTCTTGTGATGAATTGGGATTTGAATTTTCATTCACACCAAACATTGATTTTGCTTTTTCTCTTCTTCTCTTTTTATTTCTTTTAACTTTATCATTATTTGTATATTCTGTATTTGTATTAGTATTTGTATATAAATTTGTTCTTTCTTTTATATTATTTATATTCAAATCTCTTTCAATTTGATCTTGGTTAAATATTTTATTTACATAATTTAAATCTTCTTCTAATGTCCTTCCATCATAAAACATTTTATTTTCTCTTAATATTTCAACTTTTACATTATCTAAAAGATTTTTAGTTCTCATAACATTGAAAAAATCATATATTGTAATTAAGATAATACCAACTATAACAAAACCAAGTAATAATATAAAACATATAAAACAAGAATTACTCCAATTATCACCACATTTAAAAACTTGAGGAGCTTCTAAATAAAAGAACAAATGAGCTAATTTATAATGAGCATCAGCATCATCAGCTTCAAGAGTAAATAAACTAAAATGATTAGTAGGGCAACTAACATAAAAATTATCATTAATAGTAATATCATTTCTCCTTTCAGATATTCTTAAATTATTATCATAAGAAGTACAATTAATATCCATTAAAGGTTTAACTTCATTAATTCTAGTAATTCTATCTTTATGAGAAACAGTTCCATTTCCATATACATAAACAGGCCATGATACATAAGGATGTTTTGGTCCTACATCCATATGTAATGATAAAAATGCTGAATGAGATGCCATAAATTTAGTTTTTGTTTTATTATAAATATTAAATGGGAAGAAAATTTGCATATAATTTGAACATTCACTTATATCTACTTTTTCACCATCTGATGTTGCGTAAAATATATCATTTAAAAATGATGCTGATTTTGAATATATTGAATGGAATGATAAGGGATTATATCTAAATTGAATTATTACTAAATATAATTGGTTGTTAGAATTGAAAATTAATGATGAACAATTTGATGAGTCTACAAAACTTCTATAAAAGAATCTTTTTTTTCTATCTTCAGCAACTTTTTCATTGAAATATGAAGTATAATTAAATGATATTGTTGTTGGTTTAATTGTAACATCTATTCCTTGTAAAGACATATATATATCTGGTTTTTTAGATGCAATACTATATAAAACAATTTTTTCAATATATTCAATTATTTTTTCTGATTTATCATACACATTTATTAATTGATCATCTGTTAAACTTGTTGTATTAACCCATTTTTGAGTATAATTTGTTTGTATATTATTTGAATCATTTTCATTTTGATTCTCCTCATCTCCATTCACCTTTTCTAAAAGTCTATTTATTATTCCTTTAATTGTATTATCTTCTCTTTTAATATCATCATATGATGTAATAGATGTTTCATCAATGTAATTTTCTCTTCTATATGAGTTTATATTTTCATATAATGTTATAGAAAGGAAATCAAAAGTTTTTAATATAGCAATATAATTATCACTTAAAGCACTTAATTTATTTTTTTCTAAATAATCAATAAAATTATAAAAATATTCAAAAAGAATATCTGAAGATGAACTAAAAACAGTAGCACCTTTAACTAAAAACATAATTTGTTCAATATAAGTATTAGTTAGATCAAATGTAACATCTAAAGTAGAATAATCATTATTATTAGTATAATAATTCCAATATTTCATAAATAACTCTTTTAAATATTCTTTATTATCATTTGTAATATGACAATTCATTCCAGTATAACCAGAATAACAAGAACATGAAGTAGCTCTAACAACAATAAAACAATCACCTTGATATGAACATGAAGCTTCAGTACAAAGTGGATTTTCAGTAGTAATATTATAAGGATTAATTTCATTATCTTTTTCATCATAATTAATTTCAGTATCAGTCATATTAATATTTGCTCTTGCTGCATAATTAATATCACCTAATGATACAATAACTTTTAATCTATCCCATAATTGATGAGGTGTTAATATAACTTTTGAATTCAAATTATTTGAATCAACTTCTAAATTATCATCAATTCCAATTGTATATTTTTTTAAATCAATATCTTTTCCTTTTTCATAATCAATAACTTCAATTCTACTAAAACCTATTTTTGTTTTACTTGTTATTGGATTTGTTTCTTTAATATATACATTAATATCTGCATTTATAAATTTATCATCTGTTAATTTTTGAAGTAATGCTTCATTTGATACTGGATTACCAGTATTATCATTTTCAACTTCTAATTGTTTAGTTGTTATATCATCATATTTTAATTTTGCATCTTCTGATATATAATAAGAATATGTATAAGATAATTCTGTACTATCTGAAGTTAATTTTTTATTTTCAATTAAGAAATTTGTTAAATTAAAATAACCAATTGAAGGAATTGTTAAAGTAATTAAACATTCTTCAAAATCTTCATCAATTGAATATATATTTGAATAATCAACAATATTATAACCAATTATATTATTTTTCTCTACTTTTATATTTGGTTGATTACCCTTTGAATCAGTCATTAAATTTGATTTTGGAACTGTAAAAGGATAATAATGTAATAAGAAAGGAATACTTCCTGTATTCATATATTCTGCATTATATTTACAATCAGTTGGAAATTCTCTCATTGAATATAGTTCCCATAATCTTAATTCTCTTATTAAAATTGCTCCATGACTTACATTTGATATTTCTTCATTTTTAAATATTAATTTAGTTTTTGTTCTTCCAAATGTTGAATAATCAATTCCTGAAACATCTGAATCAGATAATTGAATATAAGTTCTATCATTTAAGTAATATAATTTTTTCTTTATTGTAATTCCACATACTACATGATTCCATTTAAAATATTTTTGTGTTTGATCTCTATCTTTTATTGAATCTTTATGATTATTTAATGGGTAACAATCAACATATACATAATTATTGTCTTTTTTAATTATTTCTATTTTCATATGATTTGTCCATTGAATACTTTGTTTTTTAAATAAAATATCATTTGATTTATATTCATAAATAAAATACCAAAACTCAATTGCATATTCATTTGTAGTTGCATATGAAATATCATTAAATTCAACTTGAGAATATTTATTAAAATCATGATAAGGTAATCTTTGACAATATAATTTAGATTTAGTATTATCTTTTCTAAACCAATAATAATCATTGTAATAACAAGCACAATTTAATTTATTATCACCTCCACAATAATAACATTCATCAATACAATTTTGGCATTCAGTATTTCTATTCAAATAATCAATCATTTTATCTTTATTTCTAAAACAACTATATTGTGTATCTTGATAAATATTATAATCAGGATAGCATTTAATTCTATTATATAAATCACCAAAAGAATCATATAAATCATTACTACTAATACAATTACTATCACTATTACCTTGAAGAGGTAAATTAAAAACTAATTCATTATTATAAGATTCATCATTAGTAACAATACCATATGGATTTAATATAAATGATTTATATACTCTAATATCAGTAAATGTAGATGAAATACCAGAACCAATTGTAATAGTATCAACAATAATACCAGGTTCAGTAATAGTATTTGAAGTTTGAGAAATAGTTAATCCATTAATTGCAAATGAAAACATTAATGGATAATATGATGTTGATGAATAATCTCCAAGATTACTATTATAACTACTAAATGATATTAAAACCCATGTTCCACTTAATTCTAAAAATGATGTATCTTTATATAAAATAGTATCAGAATCCCTATAATATACTTCAATACAATCTCTTTCTGTATTATAACATGCAAATAAATTATTTATTGAACTAATTTTAACAATTAAAACACAATTTGATATTATATCTCCATTTATTCCCATTTTTACTCCATAAAATTTCATCCATATTGTTATTGTAATTGGATTTATTGTACCAATATTAAATCCTGTTTTAGTGAAATTTATATTCATATCACCAATATTATCATTATTAGAAATTTGAGGATAATATGAAGTATCTCTTTTACATTCATTATCAATTAAACTATATCCATCAACACATTCATAACAATCATTTTCTTCTGAAGAATAACATCTTTCACAATTTTCAGCACAATTACCAAATGATTTCACTTCACCTGTTATTGGAATTTGTTCAATTACATATTGTCTTGTATTTATTTCACCCCAATCAAAGTTTGCTGTTGAAGAATATAATAAAATTTTATCATTTTTATTATAAACTGAATCAACATTTAGTAAATTATTGAAATTTAATTGTTTATCTTCATCAGTTCTATCATTTTCATCATATATAATATTTAAATCATTATTTATATTATTAAATAAATAATAGAGTTTTAAACTTGATGTAGTAGATTGAATTTTACTTTTAATATTTTCCATAACAACATTAATAGAAATCTCACCTAAAGAATAAATTCTTAATTTATTATAATATGCAGCACTCCAATAAATATCTAATTGTGTACCTAAAGGTTTACAATTGAATTCATTACCATTACAAAATGCAAGAGCTTTTACATTATAATTATCTAAATTTGAATCTGAAATACTATAACTATAATCACTTTCTCTAGTTTTTAAATTAACATATATATTTACAATTCCTGGATTTCTTTTAAATTCTATCACAATAAAATTCCATTCATAAGGATGTATTCTTTCAATTTTAACAGGAGAATATAATGAATTATGAGATTTTTCAAATAAATCATTATAATAAACATCATCATTTCCTGCATATTGAATAAATGAATGTGGAAAAGCCCAAAAAACATATCTAATATCTATATTATCATTTGAACAAAATTCATTAACTTTATCTAATTTAAACCAAAATTCTATTGCATATGAATTTTTTGTTAATTCTAATTGAGTAGGTGTGAATGTCTGATAAACAGGAAGGAAATTATAACATCTATTAAAATAAAAAGAAGCAGTTTTTTGTTTCTCTTTAAGCATACATTTATATCCAACTCTACTATATGAACTAGTACATTTTAAATCTTCTTGATAATTTTCAAAATTACTAGCACTAAAAGATTCATGCTTTGAATCATCAGTATTAAAAAGACAAAAAGATTTTGTTCCTGGTGTTGTTGTTAATTTATCAGGATAACAATTATTTAATCTACATCCAGTTTGTGATAAATAATAATTATCACTTGTTGTACTACATTCTAAAATATTATTTCCATAATAAAATTGAGAATTAGCAGGAATAGTGAATGAAGTTATATCAATACATGTATTTTCATTTAAATCAAAAACTTTTCCTGAATTTATATAACATAATTCTACTATACCTTTCATTATAAAATCTGATATGGGAAATATTGTTAAGGGTTCTTCAATGTTTTTTATATAAGACTTTAGCTCTAATTCATTTAAAGGTTCATCATTTAATGGATCAACTAGAAGTGTTTCAGAAAAATCTATCCCAAAAAGTAAAGGAGTTATAGGTGAAAAAACATGACCTATAGTATAATATAATACTCTTTGTGTTTTATACCATGGTGGTAAATATTCATTATATAAATATAATGTTCTAATTGTAACAGGGGAATTTATATTTTTTTTAGCATTTTGAATATATAATTCTGATTTTTCATTTAAAAAATATTTAAATGGATAATCAACATGTCCATTAGGAGGAAAAGTATTTTCTTTTATAACTTTTTTTTCTATACCACCATCATTATTTCCTTCATAAATATCATTTCCAGTATCACCTTTTTTCCCTTCAACATAAAATAATTCATTATCCCAACTATAAGCACCTCTAACATGCACCCAAATATTATTAATTAATGAAATATCAATACTAAATTTATCAATATTTAAAGGAGGTTTATTTGCCAAATTTATAATTTCTCTTCCCTCTAAATCATAAGGAGAATAAAGATAATCTTGTGGAAAACAATAATAAATTAATTTATCATTTTCTGTATTTGTAATTATACTTAGTGAAATATGTTTATTCCAAATTATATTAATTCCATTTAAAAATTGTTCTGGATTTTGTATTTTTATCCACATATCAATACTGTAACTACTAGTTCCACTTGCAGGTATATTTTGAAATTGTATTGTATCTAAACCATTTAATTTTAATATATTTTCACATTTTTCTGATTCTGAACATAATTCTATTGGTGAATATTGACCATATTCAAGTGGATAATATCCAAATTCATTTGTATTAGTTGATTTTTTTGAAGGAACAAAAGTTGCAGACACAGTAGTTGAATATATTTGGAATTTGTCTTCTGAATTTAGTTTTGTATCTATTACAGCTCCTAATCCTGAACGTTGAAACGAATGTATTATTTCAATGTTTTTTAAACTATCATCATATTTACTTATATCTGTCCATATTTTGAATTGCCTCATTATAATTAAACCTACAGAATATGATATTGTAGATGATGATATTTCTAAAATCGATGGTAAAGTACGGCTATCAACTGTTCTTTCCTCATTTATATTTATAAAATTACGAATTAAAATTTTCCCAGAACTACTATCATATTTTATATGTAACCAAGAATTTTGGAAATTAGGAGAATTATATTCTTCAGATGTTGAAAATGATATTTTACTAGGATATATTTCAATATTCAAACCATATGATATTGTAATTGCTAAAGTGTTTGATTGTTCAGTAGAAAATAATTCGGTAAAATGAATAAAAATCCAAAAATCAAATCCTCCTCCTGTTATAGTTGGTAAATTTTCAATTTGAATAAGTCTAAATCTTTGTAAATCATATGCATCTAATTTTCTACATTTAACCATTGTTTTATCTTCAGAAAAGACTAAATAATTATGTAAATTTTCATTGTTACAAGCACATGATTCTTCATCATTTTTTGAATAACAAAAAGAACCACATTTATCACTACAATCTTCAATAGTATATGCATTATTTTCAGTTTGATATATTTTTTTAGACAAAGGATATCCACTATTTGGATAATTATCTTTATTAAAAACAATATCATAATCAATTATGCATTTAACATCGGTATGCCCAGACAAACAGTTAAAATATTCTCCATCAATGACTTTTTTTATTGGCCCTATACTATAATAAGTATTAGTGGTAAATGCATATGAACCAATTAAGTTATAATTATAAACATCAAATTTGGCTATTGTACCATAAAAATTATTTGAATAAAAAATAATTGGATTTAAAGACATATCATAAAGTGAGACAGTTGTTAAAATTGGAATATCTTTATTATTAATTTGAATAGAAAAAAAATTTTTATAATTAGAACTAAATCCCAAACCATATTTATAATAACTATATGAAATATGAATATATTTCCCAAAATATTCATTTGGATAATCTGAAGAAGCAATATTTACACTCGTTCCATATTTATAGAATATCATTTTTTTATTATCTATTAAATAAGCAATAATTAAATTACCAAATTTTCCAATAACCCTTTCATTATCATTTAGAACTGGAAAACTAATCAATTTTAACCAAAATGAAATAGCAAATCTATCACTTTTATGACTAATGCCAACTGTTTTTGGGACACTTATTTCAACTCCAGAATTTGTATAAAATGGAAAAGGTAAAACATAATAACCTGTATATGAAGAAGGAAATGATTCACAATTTGAAAATTTAAAATAAAAATTATCATCACAAACATTACATTCTTGAGAAAATAATATATCAGGTTTTTTATTTGTATCAATACTTATATCACTTGGAATTCCTTCTCCATAACAAGATTTACCTTTAACACATGTTGTATCAATTCCTTCAGGACTTGTATATTCAGTATATACTGATGTTGCAATTTTTCTATGTTGAATATCTTGTTTCTCACCATAATTATAAATTTGAATATTGTCTGAATTTGACGTTGTAATTGTAGGGGTTATTTCACTGAATGAACTATCTATACTATCATCATTATTAATTATTTTTAATTTATTATCTCTTATTGTATATAATGAAAGAGGAATATCTATTGTATCAATCATTGTTGGAGAAAATGGTTCATTTTGATTAACATAATTAATATAATCAAAAACATCATCATAGATACGAGAATTATATACAGTGTTGTCATTAATTAAATCATAATTATCAACATTATAAATTCTTATATTATCATAAAATCCTGATGTCCAATATAAGTTTTTACAAGGACTATCATTTTTATCTATATGACAAAATTTGAAATATGATAATTGACCTGCAGTAAAAGATACTTGATAATTTAAATTATTATTTAAATATATACTTCCTTTATAAACTCCATTTTCATATTTTACTCTTATAAGAAATTTATTCTTATTATCTAAATTAAAAAATGGTCTTAAATTTTTTCCATTATTTCCATTTGAATCTTCAGTTCCAATATAAGTAAAATGATAATCATGCCAAATTTTAAATGAATTAGTATAAAATATATAAATTTTATTTCCTTTAAATTCAATTCCAGGCCTAATAAATTTATTGGGTTCAAATCTAAAATTAAATTTTAAATAATAATTATCATATGTTCTAGGTAAATTTATATTTATAGTTGGTAAATTATAAAAATAACTATAATATAAAGAACCTCTTTTAGAAGAAATTGAATATTTTTGAGTTGAATCTTCTTCTAATAAACAAATATCAAATAAATCAAAATAATTAGTGTTACATGAAGTTGTTTTTACATTATTATTATTACAATTGCTATTATCACAAGTTATTGTACAAATTCCTTTATTATTTATATTTATTCCTTTCATAACATTTTCTTTGGTTTCACATTTATTTAAAGGACATGTCATTGTGTTAGTGTTAAGATAAAAATTTGAATTACATGAAAATCCTTTATCATAATCGAAAAAATATTTTAAATTAGTTGAACTTGAGAATGAGCCAGAAGAAAGTGCTAAATCGTAATTACTAAACATTTTATTTTCTTCTGCTATTAAATTCAATCTATATAATTTAGGATAATATGAAAAAACAGTATCATCAGTTCCTCCTGTTACTATTATTGATTTTTCAATTATATTATTACCTGATGTTATTGAAGTGTCATAAATATAATATTTTAATATATAACTTCCATCAGAACCATCAATATCACTAAAAGGTGATGCTAAAATTAATTCAGGAAAATCTTTATTTGATTCAAAAATAGATTCAAATGCATAATATTGAAAACCATTTGTTATATCTGTGTTTGGTAAATCAGTAGCAAAAACATATAAATTTTTTAAATATATTTGTTTATTATAATTATAATTTGTAATATATACATATGAATAATCATAACTTCTATAAAATTTTTTATAATGAATTGAACTTTGTGTAGACTGGAAATCTGAAGTTCCAAAAATATATTCATTATCTAATTGTTTATTTTCTGTTATGGTTATTGATTCAGAAGAAAGACTACTATGTCCATTTTTCAAATATTGAATTTTTAATGTTAATTTTTCTGTATTTGAGGAATCTTTATGGTAATTAAAACTAACTCTAATATTAACCCAACGATCAACTTTTGTTATAGATTTACTTATATACCAATTTTTAAAAGGAAAAGTATTTCTAATAAAACTAAGAAATAGAGTTCTATCTTTAATTTGATTAATAACTTGACCATAAGCTTTATGATATAATTCATATCCAGTAACATAAATATCATAATAATTATTATCCTCATTAACGATTATAGTAACTACTACAAAATCACTTAAAGTAATATGAAGAATACCATTATTTGTGGAATCAGGTTTAATTGTATAAAACCAAAAAGACATTGAAGCAGCACCATCTTTAATAGGACTCATAGTAAAAGTAATTATATCCATTGAATTAATATTAAAATAATCTGCATTACAAGGATTTGAAGAAGAAGAAGTTACAATTGGATCATTCCATTCTTTAGTAAATCTACCACATCTTTTAATAGAAGTTTTTGATTCACATTTACTTGCTCTTCCATCACATTTTTCACATAATGAGTCTTTACAATAAAAACCAGTAGGACAATCATTAAAAGATGTACATGATATATCATTATTTAAAGTATAAGTCAATTTAACTTGTTTGATTTTGATTTTTCCTTGAATATATAATTGATTTGTTGGACATTCTAAATTACCATTATTTGGAAAAGCAAAATAATTACTATTATAATAAGAAAATACAATTTGATAAGTATAACCTACATCAAAACTTCCAATTATTTTATTATTACCATAACTTGAACAAGTATCTGCATTATTACATTTAATAACCAAAGATCCTCCTTCAATAGGAGTAAACCATAAATAAACATTATAATTAATTCTATTATTACTATTATATAAACTATCTGAAAATTTCAATATTGATATTTCATCATTATTTATCAAAGTATTAGGTTTAATAATATTAAGAATAAAATAGTTATCATTTGATTTAAAAGAATATGAATTTAATATTGTTCTAGGAGGAGAATTTCGATTTATCATTGTTGAAGAAGTCCAATCATTATCAGTTATTTCAAAAACTGTTGGTGCTGTATCATCAAAAGTTCCACTTGGACAACTTGTTAAATAAATGTCTGATGTAGATAAAGGAAATATTAAAATTCCATTTTTTGAATCTTGAAAAATTGATGAATCCGTAGATGGATAAAATGATGCTAAATGATATTCATTTTCTATATTAGTTACTAAATAATCTATTGAACTTATATCTTCTGGAAAAAATAATAATGTGGATGTTATTATATTTATATTTAATAATAAAATAATGAAAACTGGATTTATTATCTTATTAACTCTCATCAAAATATTGTTTTTTTTATTATAATTTATTTTTATGTTTTTTATATTAATTGATAATTATTTTATTTATTTATTAATATATTTTATATTTTATTTGAAATGAATAAATATAAATATATCTAAAATAAATAAATAAAATAAAATGTAAAACAAAGAAGAAAAAGGTAAGGATTATTTTTCTATTTTTTTCTCCTTTTTTTTCAGTGATGATAATATATAAACGGTTTTGATTTTCAATATGAAAAACATTACATGCATCACCATCTGATATTATTTTTAATTTTCCTAAAATTATATCTTAATAAATCAGAATATATAATTTTTTTTTTAGGTTTAACAAAATTAAAAAGAAGAAGAATCTAAAAAGAAAAAATAATTCAATTCAAAATAAAGAAACAGAAAAAAGAAAAAATAAAAAAGAAAAATTCATTTAAAAAAAAAATTATATTCAAAAATAAAAAAACCATATAATAAAATATTATATTTATGATGACATAATTTGATAGGGACAACTGAAATTTTTCATGTTGAACCTAAAGGATAGTAGAAAAAAATCTGATATAATATTTTATTAAAACCCAAATTAATTATAAAAATACTATTTTCCTATAATTAATTTATTTAAATAATATAAATTTGAAAATTTTAAAATAAATAAATTTAAAAATTATAATTATTTGCAACATTTTTTTCCTTCTTGTTTTTTATTTGTATTATCATCGATTTTAATTTTATCTTCATCATTAATTTCATTATCATTACCATTAACACCAGGTTTAAATTTATTAACAATTTCATCAAATAATTGTTTATAAAATAACTCAGAAAAATTTTCAGCAGTTTTTGCACTAACTTCTTCAAAAATACATTTTTTTTCTTGAGCAAGTTTTATTCCTTCATCTTTATTAACTTCTCTTTTATCATCTAAATCAATTTTATTACCAACTAAAGCAAAGATAACATTATCAAAATTAACATTAGTTAAACCATTAATCCAATCTGGAATATGATTAAAACTTTCTTTTCTTGTAATATCATAAACTAAAATTATAATATTTGCATCTCTTGTGTACATTGGAATTAAAGAACGAAATTTTTCTTGTCCTGCTGTGTCATATAATAATAAATGAACATCTTGATTGTCTATTTTTACATTTTTACTTTGGAAATCTAATCCTATTGTTGCTTGGTAATTATCATCAAATTTATCTTCTACAAATCTATTTAATATACATGATTTTCCTGTTCCTTGATCTCCTAAAAATATTATTTTGTATTTTGGAATTTCTTTTCTTTTAGTAATTTCAGACATTTTTTAAAAAATAAAAAAAATTTTTTTTTTGCTTTTTTTTGTTGTTCTTTTTATTTAAAAATGAAATAAAATACAAATTAATTTTAAAAAATTTGTTTTTATTATTATTTTATTTGTTTTATTTTTATATTATTTTTAGATATATATATAATTTATTTATAAATCTAAATTTATTCATTTTTTTTTTTTAATTTATAATTTGTTCTTTTGATAGATTATTTAATTTTAGGTTATCAAAGTTTTTTTTTTCAAGTGAATTATTTATAAATTCTTTATCTTTAATAAAGCGCTCCATTTTTTTATAATATTCCTCAAACTTATAAATTATATTTTTATATTTTTTCATTTTATCTTTTTGCTTTTTAATTTCTTTTTTTAATTTTTCAATTTTTTCATCTTCATTTTCTTCTTCAAATTCTCTTTCATTTTCATTTCCAATATTTTTATTATATTCAACTTTACATTTATTAAATTCAATTTGATTTAAATTCAAAATTGGAATATTAACATCTTTATTTATTATTTTTTCATCAACTTCATTATTTTCATTAACTTTATTATTTTCATTAACTTTATTATTTTCATTAACTTCATTAACTTTATTATTTTCATTAACTTTATTATTTTCATTAACTTCATTATTTTCTCTTTCATTACAACATAATTCATTATCATTAATATCATCACTTAAATCTTTATTATCATTTATCAAATTAGAATTTATTTTATTATTACTAAAAGGTAAGACTAAATTAATTTTTGTCATTTTTTTTTTTTCTAAATTTTCCATTCCAAAATCAATATCAACATCAATATCATAATTAATTTGACTATCTTCATCAAAAGAATCAGAACAATATTCTAAATCAAATTCATTAAATAATTCAGTTAAATTATAATCATCTTCTTCATCATCAATTCCTTTTTCAAAAATAAATCTATCACTCATTAAATTTACTCCTACATTTCTTGCACTTTTTATTATATTTTTTGATTCTAATATTTCTTTTCTTAAATCTTCTATTTTTGATTCTAATCTTTCTGTTTTTAAAATTTCTTGATTATGTTCTTTTGATATTTTTGCTAATTCATTTTGAATATTTATTAATTCATTTTGATGTTCTAATCCTACATTTTTACTATATAATAAATATCTTTCAGTTGAAGTTTCTATTTTTTGATTTAATTTAATTTGATTTAATGCTTTATTAAATAATTTAATATATACATTTTTTGATGATATTGTATTTTCTAATATAAATTTATCTTCATTTAGTTTATCTAAATAAAATGTTAAACCTGAAATTTGTTTATTTTCTTCTTCTACTTTTTTATTGTATATTTTATTTATATAATCTACTTCTTTTTTTAATTTATTATTATCTATTAAATATAATTTATTATTTTCTATTAATTTTTGTTTTAAAGTATTTGCTATTTCTTCTTTATTTTTTTTTATATCAAGAAGTTTTAAAATTCTTTTTATATTTCTTATATATATTTGATATGATTGAATTTTAGACATAAACATTGAATGTGTTATTAAAATATCATTTGATTTATTTGCAATATCAAATATTTGTTCATTATCAAAATATATTATTTTTTCATTAAACGAAGTCATTTTTAATGAATAAATTTATTTATTTTTACTATTTACTAATTAATTATTTAATAATGTTTGTTGAAAATAATTTAAAATATTATTTAATACTAAATAAATAAATATCTCTATAGTTATTTAGGGTAGAAAAAAATACTAAAATCTTGTATTTCTTTTAAACTTAAATAATTATTTTTTTTTTTAAATTAATTTTAAAATAATTTATTTTCTAAAAAGATAAATCAATTATTAATAATTGATAATATTTAATAATCAAATATCTATATAATAGAAAAATCAAAAGAAGAAATAATAAAACATAAAAATTACTTTTGTACCATTTTTTTATATTCTTGTATTTTCTTTTTTAACTCTTTATAATAATCCAACTTCCTTTCAATAATTTCTTCTAATCTTTTAGCATATTCATCCATAGTATAATTTTCATTAGTAACTCCTTTAATATCAGAAATTAAATTTCCTTCTTCAGTTAATAATTTAGCTTCATCTTTAATAACATTCATATGAGAAGAAATTAAATAATCTTGTTTTTCTTCTAATTCCTTATCATCATTATTTAAATAATTATCATCTTCATCTAAAGCTTTAGTACTTTTAGATAATTTACTATTATTATTATTTGGATTTGTATGATAATTTTGATGAATTCTTTTATTATGATTTTTTCTATTATTTGTATATGGTGGTTCTTGAATTGGTATTGGATTCATATTTAAATTTTCTATATTATCTTCCATTAAATCATCATCTGCTGGATTATCAAATACCATTGGTGGTTGTTGTATTTGTTTAACTTGTTTTCTTGGTTTTGGTTTAGTTTTATTTATTTGTGTATTTGCTCTTTTTCTTCCATTATTTGATGAATTTAAATTATTAAAATTAGATAATTTATATGGGAAATTTATTTGTTTATTACCATGAATATTACTATTTGAATTATGATTACTATTATTATTTGTCATATTTCTATTAATTGGATGATTATTATTTGATTGGTTATTATTTTCTATATAATTTTTATTTTTATTCATTACTGCTGTTTTTTCTTTTAATCTATCAGCATATCTTAATGTATTTATTGTATGATTTGCAGAAGAATAACCTGGACTAACACAACTAATCATAATAATTTTACTATTATTATTTTTTGAAATGAAAGAATCTCTCAAAACTAAAGTTAATTTACTAGTTCTAAAAGGAACATGATGATCACTATTACCAGTTTGTTTCCTTACATCAAGTGCTCTTATACATTCTTTCAAAGCTAATAAACTTTTATTAATTTCAGCACCTTCAGCTAATCTACTTTTATTATTACTTTGTGTTTCAGTTGCTCTTTCACTCCCAGCTAAATCAACTAAAGTTAATTTAGCATATTCATCTTCAGGATGATCAATTTCTCTAACAGTAAAATTACAAATAGCATGACTTCTAGAAGAAGTTTCATTAGTAACAGTATTATGAGTAGTTCTAACTGTATTAGCATAATCAACAATATCTTTCATTTCATCAGGAGTATTAACTTTTTTTTCTTCTAAACCATAAATTTGAATTTTATTATTTTTATCTTCAAGAGCAGCAACTTTATTTCTATTATTAAGTAAATCATATAATAATCCAGTATAAATTTCAAAGAAACTAACATAAAATTCAAATCTACCAGGAAATTTCCCAAATTCAAAAAATAAACTTTCAATAGCTTCATCTTGAATACCTTTCATAGTAAAAGTTTTACCACTACCAGTTTGACCATAAGCAAAACAAGTAACAACACCACCATTTAATAAAATAGGAATAGTTGGTTCAATTGTACATTCATAAACTGATTGTGTATCTTCACTTTCATCAAATACATTATCATAATAAAATTCATTTGTGTCTATATATTTTGTATAACCATCTATTTTCATTTTACAATCATAAATACAAATTTTTGGATTTAATGCTGAGACACAATCAATTTCTCCATTTTCTAATTCTTTATCTGAAATTGGACGTTTACGAACACAGACAAATATTTTTGATTGTTCTGAAGTAACGTGAGGTGATTTTTTTTGAATGTCTATTTCAGCTTTTTTTTTTTGAATTAGTATTTCGTAGTCATGAGCGTTTTTCATTTTCTTTTTTATGTAATATTCTGAATCTTTGTTTTTTTTTGGAATTAAAGGATTGTCTGTCATCTTTTTTTTTAATTAATTTTAAATTTTTTAATGGAATTTTTATTTTTAATTTTAATTTTTTTTTTTGAAATTGTTTTGATAATTATTATGGAATATTTTTTAGTTTTTATTTTTTTTACTTATATATATTTATATATCCTATTTTTTAATTAATTTAAAATTTAAATTTAAATTTTAATATTATAAGTTTTATGATTTATGTTTTAAAAATATTTTGGAATAAAGTTCTTAAAATATAATTAGTATAATTATTCCTAATATAAAATTAATTCTTTTTAAAAGACGTTTTACAATATAAACTAATTTATTGAAAATAAATAATTATTTATTTATTTAAATTTTTATTAAAAATTAAATATTTTCAAATAATTAAAATAATAATTTATGAAAAAAAATTCTCGATATTTAGATAATTCATATATTTCAAATAAAAGTAATAGTAGAAAATCATCTTCAATATCAAATAAAATAGATTATTCATCATCACCTAAAAATTCAAGGCAATATAAAAAAGAGAATAAAATAAAAGAAATTAAATCAAAAGAAAAATTTTTAGAAGATTATAATTATCAAATTGAATCATCATCAAAAAATATAACAGATCCTCAAAAAACAACATTAAAAACAAATAATAATTATATAGAACAATTAGAATCAAAAATACAAGAACAAGCAAAACGTTTAAATGAATTAACAAGATATAAATATTTATGTGAAAAAAGATTAAAACAATTAAATCCAATTGAAGAATTACCAATAACAGAAGAGACTTTAAGTAGAGATTCAATTAAAATTTCAACACAAAGAAATCAAAAAGATAAATATGATCAATTATATGAACAATATATAAATTTATTAAAAAATTATAATGATTTAATTAATAAGAATAATAATAATATTCAAAGTAATGAAAATAATAATGAAAGTAATGGAAATTATGATAAATATAAGAAATTAAAAGAAAAATATAAAAATTTAAAAGAACAAAATGAAAAAACAATAGAATTGTTAAAAGAAGAAACTTTAGTAACTGAAGAACAAAGAAATATGATTGCTTTATTAAAACAAACTATAGATAATGATTTGATTAAAAGTAATTTATTAAAAAAGTATATTACTTCTGATGAAGTTATTGATTTTGTAAAAATTAAGAATGAAGCAGAAGAATATAGAAAAGAATTAGTTTTATCACAAGCTCTAGTTAATTCACTTAAATCTGAAATTGAAATATTTATAAATGAAAAGAATAAAGTTGATGATTTAAAAAATGAATATTATAAAAAAGAAAATAAAAATATTAATTCTTTTCATAGTCCAAATGATAAAAATATTAAAATTGAAAATGAGGATATTTATAATAATAATAATGCTCATTATAATAATAGAGTGAATGAAAATGATATTCAATTACAAGAAGAAAGAAAACAATATTTAAATGAAAATTCAAATTTGAAAAATAAGTTATCATCACAAAATAAAATGATAAATGAATTAATATTAGAAAATTCTAATTTAAAAAAAATAATAGGAAATTCAAAAAATACAATAAATGAAAAAATAAAAGGAAACAAAAAAGAGAAAAATAATAATTTACAAACTCAATTAAATAATACAATTAAAGAATTATCACAATATGAAGAAAAGTTTACTTATTTTAATGAATATATTTCAAATATAAAACAATCATTAGACTTAATTAGGATTTTAATATTAAAATATATACAAACATATAATGAAATAATAAATATAGATTCAAATAGAATTTTATCAAAAAATTTTATTCAAAATTTAAAATTGTTATTATCAAAAGTAAATGATTTATCAGAAATAGAACAATATAATTTAGATAGTAAACATGATTCTGAAATTTATCAATTGATTGAAGATTTACTTAAAATAATTCATGATGAATTTATTACAATTTATGATAAAGTTTTAGATAATAATGATAATTATAATGATATTAATTCTAAAATTTATGAGTTAGATAATAAATTAAAAATAAATACTAACGAAATACAAGAAAAACAAAATGAAATTATTTCACTTAAAGAAGAATTAAATAAACAAATTGAAGAAAATATAAAATTAAAAAAATCATTTGGAAACAGGAAAATAGATTATTTTAGTTTAAATGATAATCAAATATATAAAAATAAAATTCAACAATATAAAAAAGAAAAAGATAATATTATTAAATTATGTAATTTAATAATTAAAATTCATAATATTAAAGATTTAAAATTAGGGAAATTATTTTCTGATGGAATAAAAGTATGTGAAGAATTAAATAAATTAAATATTGAAAAGGAATCAATAAATCAAAAAATAAATAATTTACAAGAAAAAGAGAATTATGAAAATAATGAAATTCAAATGAAATTAAATCAAGAATATAATACTCTTTTAGAAATATTAAATGAAATTGAAAGAAAATTAGAAGAGAATGAAAAAATATTTCAAGAAATTAGAGAAGAATTAAATAATATTTATTTAAGATATAATAATAATTTAGGAATATTTCAACAAAAATCAGCGCATTCTTTATTTAATTCCTATAAAAATAATAAATATGATATAGAAAGATATCAAAATTTTGATAATCCTTTACAAAATTCAAATGAATATTTTACAAATAGAAGTTATAATAATTTACAATATAACATATTAAACAATAGTAATAATAGGAATAGAAATACAATTAAAAATAATATAG
>JAEEGK010009773.1_pt1 | contig 22293 bp, 12 predicted proteins | sample 8958771 | NCBI WGS metagenome assembly JAEEGK01 (sample SAMN16246547, study PRJNA631951) | gut metagenome | biome: gut microbiome; feature: rumen; material: SC-attached | host: Bos | place: Iran: Karaj | collected 2018-10 | reverse complement strand
ATCCCCAAATAATAATTATTATAATATTATTTGATTTTTATTTTAATTAATAAAAAATAACTTATAATATTTAATTTCATAATTTTAAATAATGAAAAAATAAATTAAATAAAAATAAATTCAAGATGTATTCGACTGAGGATTTCACAGAATTAGATAAATCAAACTTTAAATGTTTCAAATTCCCAAATGGAAATATATATTATGGGGAAACAGTGCTAATTAATGAAAAAAACGAAATAGTAGATAAAGAAAAAGAAAAAGCTAAAATTCAAGAACAACAAGCTCAAGGTGAAGAAGAATCAAATCAAGTTTATAAAGAAGTACGTCACGGTAACGGTGTTCAACTTTATGAAGTAGATGACATCAAATGTAAATGTAAATATGAAGGAACCTGGTACATGGATAAAAAGCATGGGCGTGGGGTTGCTCACTTTCCAGATGGATCAAGTTATGAAGGAGATTTCAAAAATGATAAATTTGAAGGTATAGGCAAATTCATATGGAAAACAGGCCATGTATATATAGGTAGTTGGCAAGGGGGGAAAATGAATGGCATAGGGGAATTTAAACACCGAGATGGTCATATATTACAAGGTCAATATATTAATAATTATATGAATGATAGGGAAATGAATATTTTTATAAATCCTTTTTTGAGTATGGAAGATTTGGAGGTTTTTTATAAAGATAATAAATTAAATAATGAAATGATGCTAAAACAAAAATATCAATTTACTAAAAATAATATTAAATTTATATATAATGCGGATGAATTTAATTCAAATATTGATGAATGTATTAAAAATAATTATACGCCTTTATTAATAAGAACTATTGATAAACAAATTAATAAAAATGAATTATTTAATTATTTACAAGAACCCAAAGTTGAAATTGATTTAAAATATTATTATTTAAAATTAAGACAATGCGAATTAAATTCACCAGAAATTAAAAAAGTTTATGAGGAAATAAAATCTAAATTTATTGATGCGTTTAGTAACGGGAAATTATTGATACTTAATTTTGATGATTGTTCTGAAGGGAATTATGATAAATTATTTAATCCTAGTATTGTAGAATTATATGGGAATTATATGTTCACTCCTAAAATGTGGAAACCGCAAAGTTTCAGAGAAGGCGAACATTTCTTAGAGCATGTTCATAGAAATATAAATATTAAATTAAGTCCTGATTTTAAATTTATCGTTTATTCAAGATTTTTGATTGAAGATACTGAAGCTAATGAAGAACAATTGGTTAATATTATTGAAAGATATTTTGGAAAAGATTTCCCTCTGAAATATATGAAAATTTTTGTTTTAGCTGAAGAAAAAAAAATTGAAGAAGAACAACCTAAACCTGTTGAGGAAGTTGTTGAAGAAGAAGTCAAAGACGATAAAAGTAAAAAAAGTCCGGGTAAATCTGTTAAAAAAAAATAAAATAGTAATTAATAAATATATTAAATATATAATTATTTTTTTGAATTCATTTATAATATATTCTTAAAAATTAAACATTTCAATTATTTTGGGGATTGGGGATTGGGGATTGGGGATTGGGGATTGGGGATTGGGCCCAATCCCCAATCCCCTTCTTTTTTTTATTTTTTATTCATGAATAATTAATTTATATTAGGAAAATTAATAATTTAAAATTTAAATGTAATAAAAAATAAATGAAAAGTTCTTATTTATTAAAAGGAAATAAATTCAATAATAGATTTAGAATGTTATATTTAAATTCCAAATAATTAAAAATTCTATAAATCATCTTATATTATTAATATTTTATAATATAATATAAAATGAGAATAGACTTTTCAGAAATAAATACCTATATTTTTCTAATTTATATTTTTTAATATTATTTCTTTTATAAAAAGAAGAATAAAAAAGATTAAAATGACCATATCAATTGATGAATTATATTATAGAACTTCTAATAAAAAAATGAATGTATAAACAATTAAGAATTAATAATTATATTTATTTAATATGAATTTTAATTAGAGTTTTATACAATTAAAAAATAAAATAATTTATATATTACATTTTTTATTAATGACATCTCTAATTGAATTTCATAAATCAAAATGTTTGAATTATATCTTATTAAGTGCATTTCTTCCTTTTATTTATTATAGATTTATTTATCAAAAATATAGTAAATAATTCATTAATAATGTTTTTACTTCCTTTTTTTCATTTCTACTTCAAATGTTATCCATATTCGTTTATTTTTATCAAAAAAAAATAATTAAACAAGATTTAGAATTATCAAATTTATTATCAAATGATAACAGTCCTCAAAATCAATACTCTAATATATTTTTTATTTCTGAGTTATTTTTTTGTTCTTTAACTAATATATTAGGAGAAAAAATATCTTATTATAAAGACTATACATATGAAATGAAAAGAATCAATTTATTTTTTATCTCAAATTTTGAAGTAATAATCTTATTTTTAAGTAATTGTATAAATGAAAAATATTTTTTAAATATTAAAAATCATATACATCATAAGATTGCAATTGAATTTAATATTTTTATTATTTTCATAATAATGATTCAAACTATATATAATTTTAATTTTAATAATATGAAAATTACTTCTTTAATTTTTATGTTATTATTATCTTTAGAATCTATATATCTTAAATCATTAAGTTTGATTATAGTTAAAATGTTGAATTTTAAATATTTTATAAATATTAATTTAATTCTATTTTTTAGGAGTTTATTTGGATTTTTAATGATTGTAATTTTTGATTTATTTTATTATTTCATCTTTGATTATAACTTTATTAAATTAGAAATTATAGATCTCTTTAAATTTTTCATTTTATTTGTTTTTTATTTTCTTTCTTTTATTAAGAATTTAGCTGATTTTAAAATAATAGAAGAAACAAGGCCAAATTTTATAATGATTGCTCAATGTTTATATAACATTATTAATAATTTTGCGTTTCAATTATCATTGTATAATGTTTTTAGGAATTTTTTATATTTATTAACATTATTTGGAATTAGTGTTTATTTGGAAATAATCACTTTAAATTTTTATGATTTAGACAAATATACTAATTATAAAATTGCAGAGAGAGGGGATAATGATTTAATTGTAAATCAAAATATTAAAGAATTAAATTTGTCATGTTCATATATTAATGATATTGAACCTTATATAAAGTTTTAATAAATATATAATAAATAATAAATTTATATAATATATTATTTAAATTTTACAAAAACATTGATTGTTATATTAATAGTGAATTAATGAATTATTAATAAAGATTGATAAAAGTATTCCCTAAAATATTTGAAAAGAATTATTTGTATAAAAAAAGGAATTATAAAATGTATAATATTGATCAATCAAAAGAAAAATGCGTTACTAATGATTAATTTTATTTTAGAAATATTAACATAAATATTTTAATACAATAGGTTAATATTTTCTTTATTCAGAATTTCTTGGTTTATTAAATGTATAATTCTCTATAAAAGAAGAAATTATTATAAAGATATATAGGAATAAAAAGAAATAACATATAGATTATTTATTAAGTTATCAATAAATTATATCAAAAGAATTGTAAATGAAAATTTTTTAAACAATTCATTTTATTTTTAATATCTATAATGAAAATTTATATATCTTTTATTACTTATTGGGAATAAGGAAATAATGATAATTGATATTTATCCTTTATTTTTATTTTCAAAAAAAAAAACAATTTAAAATTTTTAAATAATATACTTTTTAATCGATTGTCCAAAATAATTATTCTTTAATTTGGAAAATATTCATAATTATCTTCTAACTCATTAGCTCTTATTTTTCTTTTATTTCTATGAGATTTAATTAAAAAATAAGTTAACAAAATTATAATAACAATCATTATTATAAAAACAATTACAGTTAAATAATCTTTAATATTTAAGGAAGATTTATCTTTTATTTTAGTATAAAATCCAATCATTTTATAATTATATTCTATAATTAATTTATATTTCTTTAAAAATATTTCTCCCAAAATCCAATCTCCACTATGAGTATTATAGAAAGAAATTAAAAAAATATAATTATTATTTTCATCTTTAATGAATAATTCCTTTCCTTCAAATTCAAAAGTATAATTAAAATCTTTTTGATAAAATGAGATTTTAGGAAAAGATTTTATATTTAAATTTTTTTTGCATTTATAAATTGTTATATTATTCTTTTTTATCTAAACTATAACTTTCAGAAAAGCAAATATTATCTTTTATATATTTCATAAAGAAATTATCATTTAAATTATATTTAAAATATATATCCCCGATAATTCCTTTTATTTTAAAATCAAAATTACCATTTATTTTATCAACAACATAAATTTGTTTATCATTTACTATAATTTTATCAAAATTTAATTTCCATCTTCCCAAATATTCATTTGGAGTTTTAACATAATATTTTTCATCATAAGTTTGATTATCATAAGTATGAGGTAATTCACCAAAATAAATAAAACCATTATTATCATTTATATATTCTATAAAAAATATTTTATTATTTATCACATGATATTTATAAATTTGTTCTATAAAATTATCATTATATTTTACTATCCCAAATATTTTTAATCCTATAACTCCTGAATTAATTTTATTTTCAATTGAAGTTGTATTAATTAATTGAAATAAACATCTTTCAAGTTTTTTATTTGAAATTTTGTTATTGTCACTTACTTCAAAAATTAAATCATCATAAATAAATTCAGTTTTATAATATTGATCATAATAAAAAGAATTTCCTGATTCATTTAATGCTTTTGAATTAATTGATTTTTTTTCGTTATATTGAGAATTAAATAAAGAGCCTTTAATTAATATTGATTCAGAATAAAAGGAGAAAGACAGTTGAATTTTTTGAGGAGGATTCCCTAAATATACATTTGTTATTATATCTATATTAAATAATTTTTCCATTAAATCTTCAGAAATTCTTTTTGAAAAAGGGATTTTTATTAAACTAATTGATGATACAGAATTTAAAAGATATTTTAAAAATAGAAAATAAAAAAACATTTTTATTAATGTTATTATCAAACTTTTTTTAATTAATTTAAAAAATATTTTTTAAATTATTCACTAAAATTATTTTTTATTATTTAGTAATATATTTTTTTCAAAAAATTCTTAATAAATATAAATAATATTAATCATATATTCCCATTCATTTTTAGTAAATAAATAAAAGTATGTTTTATTGTATGATTTGACTTTACTTTGATTTTACTTGCGAAAAAAAATATTCAAGAGAAAATAATATTCAAAACTTTTGTCAACATCTATGATTTTAATAGATTTTAGCTTTATAAGGAATTTCTATTTTTGAAATATTTTATTTCCACCTTTTGATGAAAATTTTTTTTCCAAAAATTTGTTATTTAATTACAAATTAATCATTTTGATTACATGATATATATTAAATCAATAAATTAAAATACAAATTTCAAGATAGTTAATTGGTGCAAATTTAATAATAAGTTTTTAGATGAATATTTTAAGTAACATAATATAAATTTATCTCATTCTTCTCCCTATCTTTCTTAAACAACAGAGCATTGAAAGAAGTGAATAAAGAAATTTTCTCTATTAAAATTGTTAGATTTTTTGAACAAAAAGAAAGAGTAAATGAAAAAAATATATATAATAATTTAATTTGAAAAATAATGATTTCATCCCTCATTTCCAACATTAAATAAAAATTGATACAATGAAATTATATTTTCATATTTTTTATATTTATCAAATTTGATATAAAAAAATATTTTTTTTATTTACTTTATTTATAACATTTAAATCCTTATTTTTTATTTACTTTATAAAAATTTAAGGTAAAAATATTTAATGAAGTGATTAAAGAATAACTAATAAAAAATTAATTGATTTTATAATAAAAACCTTTCTCAAAATTATATATTTACAATTAATCATTTAAATTTCTTTTTTTTCTAAATATACGTTTTCACTCAAAAAAAAGTATAATTTATAATAAACCATTCAAATAAAATTCATCAACAATTTTATAAGAATCATTATTTTTATGATTAGGAATTCTAGTTTTTCCTCTTGAAGTTTTATTTTCTTTAGTAATATAATTATTAATAAATTTATTATCTTTTCTCTCACTCAATTTTTTCTCACTTCTTAATTTAATTTTATCATTATCTTTAAATTCATTAATTAATTTTTCAAAAGAAAGAAAATTCTTTTGTTTCAGATTTTTTTTATTAAAAAATTTATTTGGACTTAAAGATTTTTTTATAGGACTTTTAAATCTATTATTAGTTTTATTAAGAGAAATAACTTTAACATTTTTATTTGAACCAACTAATTTATCATACATAATTTTATTAGTTTGAATTTCATTTTTTTTTTTGCTTTCTTTATATAATTTATTACAATATTCAATAATATTTTTCATAGGTTTTTTAATAACTTTACACATTTGAATTTCTTTTTCTTCTTCTTTTTTTTTTTCTTCTTCTTTCTTGTTAATTTCTAATTGAATTTTATTATCATGTAAGTTTTGATAATTTTTAAATCTTTTATTATATATATTTTCCCATTGTTCTTGTTTATATTTTTTTAAAGGTTTTTCTATTTCATTTTCTTCTAATTTATTCTTTAAATTTACTAATTGTTCTTGAACTTCTAATCTTCTATTTGCATCTTCAATTAATCTATTAAAACTTTTTATTCTTTTATTTTCATCAATTTTATTCTTTGTTTTTTCTATTATATATTCTAATCTTTTTTCTTTATTTTGTCTTTTCAAAACATCAAAAACCATTCTTATCATAAAATTATCGTTTATATTTGCTTTAAGTTTTGAACTTTCTTTTATTAAATCTAATTTTAATTGTTCTCTATCTGATATATTATTATTTATTATTTGTATTTTTGAGTCTTTTAAAACATTTATGAATAATTTATCTAAATTTAAAGATATTTCAGATATTTCTTGTGGTGATAATTCTTTAAAACTATTTTTATTTTGATTCTTGTTTTCTTCACTTTTATTATTATTTGTTTGATTTGTGTTTATAATATTATTATTATTATTTTTTTTATTACTCATCTCTATTTTTTCTTTATTTTTAATATTATTATTTTTTATATTTTCATTAATATTTTTATTTTATTTATTATTATTTTGTTTTTTTATATTTGATTCTTTTGTAATTATAATTTCATTTTTTTCATTTATATTCAAGTGTTCTATTTCAGGTTCTTGTTCATTTAATAAATCATCTATTAAATCTTTATTATTTTCATTAGTATTCGATTGTTTAGATAATATATTAATATTATTTAAATCTTCTTCTGTTTGATTAATATTATTTTCATTAGATTTATTTAATATTATATTATTATCTGTGTTAATTTCGTTATCTTTACCAATTTGATTTTCGTTTTTATTTAAATCATCATTTAAATATATATTATCCTCCTTGTTAAGGATAATATTATTAGAATCCTGATTTTCCCTTTTATTTTTTTCATTTCCCTTAAAATTACTATCATCAATCATATAAATATTTAAAAAAAAATAAAAAAAATTAAAAAAAAATAAAATTTATTTTCTTAATTCATCTCTTACTTTCATTAAAGCTTTTCCTAATAAATTTTCTCCTTTCCATTTCATAATATCATAAGCATCATGATTATTTTCTCCAATTCCAATTCCCCAAATATTATCATAAGGACTTGCTTCAGCTAAAATTTTATTTTGAGTAGAAAGTAGAAAACTCTTTAAATCTTCATTTTGAGAAAATTTAAGCAAATTTCCATTAAAAACAATCTCAAATTTATTTTTATCCCAAATTTCATGATTAAAATTTTTTATTTTTCTTCCTAATTGTTTATATTCTTTAGGTGTATTTGATTCTAATATTAAATTTAATGTTTCATTATCATTAAATAATTTTGCTTTTTGAATCATCATATATTGTTCTGCTGTGTTATATTCCATATTTTCATCTTTAAATTTACATGGATACCATTGACTTAAACATGTCTTTGTTATTTGATTTTTTTTGTAATGGTGACCCCAAAATAATATTATTTCTTTTTCCTTTTCCATTTTTTATTTTTTTTTTTGAAGTGACTTTTTTTTTTAATTTTTTTTAAATTTTCATTATAAATTATATTAATTTAATCGTAGATAAGTTTTTTTCATAAATGATATAAAATGCTTTTTAATCAAAGGTTTTGAAAATGAAAGATAATAAATCAACATACAATTCAAGTATTTTCTTTCATTTTTAAAAATAGTATAACGAATGGTGATAATAGTTATTAAATTTATTATAATGTTATAGTAAAAACTTTGATTATATAATACAATTTAAAAAATATAACCATTCAGAAAATTAAGAAAATAGTAAATAAATTAAAATTATTTATCTATGGTTTATATATATAGATAAGGTACTGCCAAAGAAAAAGATATAACAATTTGTTTAATATAATATTATATATAATAATCATGTGTTTAGTTGGGATATTGGAAATAATGATGCAAATCAAATTTCATTTAAAGATATTTCTATACCAAGAATATGTTTAACTTTAAATACTATTTATGATGATTAACTAAAATCTTTATTTTATTGTTAATAAAATAATCAAATAATTATTTATTTATTATTATTTTAAATAAATATATTTTTTAAATTTTTTATATAAAAATTAATTAAAAATCATATTAAAAATAATTTTTGATGGGGATTGAGGATTGGGCTCAATCCCAATTCCCAATCTCCATTTGCAAAAAAATAAATGGTTATAAGATATCTTTATTTTAAATAATAAAAATTAATTAATTAAATATATCAATTGAATGAATAATGATTTATAACTATTCCCATATTTAGATCTACAAAAGCTCTTTTATATTTAGGTAAATATTTAAATCTAATTAATTTATTGAAACTATCAATATTTTAACATCATATTTTTCATTAAATTCATAAATTATTTTCATATTATTATTGTCCATAAATTTTCTTTTATTTAATAAATATTCTTTTCCTGTTTTTGATTCTAAAATATTTTTAATTTTATTATAAAATTTTTCATCACTTCAATATTTTGAAATTAATCTGTAAATCTTCTTCTGACTATTTCATTAATTATTCATAGCTATTTTTAAATTTTTTAAACATATTACTTACATTATCAAATACTTTTGAAGAATTATCAAAAATAGACAATAAACATAAAATATCATTAATATTAGTTAAAGTAGAAATATCTTTAAAATCATATAATTTTTTTAATCGTTCTATTTTTAATTGATATTCATCATTATGACCATATCCTCTAACTTTCTAATATAAGTCAATACATTTTATAATTATAATTAACAATCATTTGCATTTTCAACATTTAAATTAATTTGTTTATTTAAATCATTTTAATGTTTTTTCATTTTATCAAAATATATAATAAGTGTTAATAAATGAAAAATTTGTTTGAGGTTAAATAATTGAATATTTTTAAATGAAATAACATTTTTATGATATTCTTTTTTCGAATGATTTTTTTATTGTTTTAATTATAATACTTCAAATAAAAACACTTTTATTATTCTGTGAAGACATTAAATACATTTGGCAAAAAAAATTCAATTTCAGATGTATACAATAAAACATGAAATAATTTGTTCAATTCTATACAATAAAGATATTTTAGTTATTTTTTAAACAAATGAAGACATTTTAATGATTATGATTATGAATATGATAAAATAAAATAACATTTGATTTAGCAATTTTTATCAATTTTGTTATAATTAACCTAAAAGAAAAACTCATTCAAATTTTTATTGAAAAATATAATATGTTATTACTCTTTATATAAATGATATACGGAGAAATAATTCGTTTTCCAGATTTTACTTCATCAAGAGAAATTAATATGTCTAAAAATATTTTCCCAACATTTAAAGAAAGAAATATTAATTAAAATAATGGATAATACTCTTTCTATGATTTTAATTGTTTATTATTATAATATAAAGATTATCAGTAATCTATTTATATAATGTTCTTATTGTTCAAGGAGAAAAAATTTATATTCCTTCCTTTCCTTTCTTTAAGATTATTATTATTAAAGAAATGAAAGAATTGATTAAAATCTATGTATTATTCTCACTTATTTTTTAATTAAAAAATGTATAACAATTTAAAAAAAATATTATAAAGAAAAAAATCAATTATATTCTATTAAATCAGAAAAAAACACAAATATACAATTTTTCACAAAAAGAATTTCAGATTGACTTTTAATTATTTGATTTTTTTATAAATTTATTCTAAATTAAAGAAAAAATAATGTAATAAAAAAAAATTTGTTTGTTTTTTTAAGATAAAAAAAAATTTAATATCATTATTTCATTTATTTACTTTTTATTACTTTTATTTTCACTTTTATCCCCTTCAATTCTTTTTGTTTCCTTTTTTAAATCTGCAACAGTTTTCCCTAAAAATTCTTTATATTTTTTTTCATGTTTTTCTTTTTCAATATTTTGTTGTTCAATTTTTTTATTTTCTTTTTTTAAATCTCCAATAACTTTTCCTAAAAATTCATTATAAACTTTACTATCTTTACCTCTTTCAGATAAATTTTCTTGATGAATATTTTTTCCTTTACTTTTTAATTTTTGAAGATTAATATTCTCAGGATTGTCAATTTGTTGTTTTTCTATTGTATAAGTGGTTTTACTTTCTCCTTTTGGAATTTTTTTTTTACCTTTTTTTCTTTTTGTTATTGTTGTTGTTGTAATTTTCTTTGTAAGAATAATATCTTCTCCTTCTTCATATTCTTCTCCTTCTCCATCATATTCTTCATATTCTTCTTCTTCATTTTCTAAACTTTTATTATCTTTTACATTTTTTAAATTTTCATTTTCAACATTTTTTTTATCACTAATTTCACTTTTTTTAAAAGGCATATTATTTAAACTATTATTACTATTTTTAATACTTGTAACATTAGTATCTTCATTTGTTTTTAAATCATCTAATTTAATATTATAATTTTCGGTGTCTACTTCTCCATTATATAATATTGCTCTATGACTTAAAGGCTTTCTATAAGATAAATCTTCTTTTTCTTCATTTTCATATCCTGTTATTGTTTTGTTTTTTGGGATATTTGATATAATATTTTTTAAATTTTTTTTATATGATTTTAATAATAATGGTTCTTCTTCTTTTTTTTCTGGAATTGATAAATCATTAATGTCTTTTTCTTTTAAATTGTCAATACTCTTTTCTAATTCTAAAATTTTATTATTTGTATTTTTTTCATTTTCATTTATTTTTTTATCTAGATCATTAATTTTTTTCTTATTGTCTTTATCATTATTATTTATTTTATTTTCTATTTCATTTATTTTCTTCTTTTGTTCATTTGATAAGTCATTTAATTTTTTTTTATTATCTTTATCAACATTATTATATTTTGTATCTAAATCATTAATTTTTTTCTTATTATCTTTATCATTATTATTTATTTTATTTTCTAAATCATTTAATTTTTTTTTATGATCTTTATCAACATTATTAATTTTATTATCAATATCATTTATTTTTTTTAAAGTGTCTTTATCTTGAATTGGAGTTTTTAATTTATTTTCTATATTATTAAATTTATTTTTATGATCTTTATTATCTTTATCTAAACTTCCAATTATTTTTTCTATTTCTGCAATTTTCTTTTTATTATCTTTATCAGTTGTTGTTAATTTATTATCTAAATCAGAAACTTTTTTAATTATATCTTTATTATCTGGAATACTATTTAATTTATTTTTATTATCTTTATTATCTTTATCTAGATTATTATATTTATTTTCTAAATCAGTAACTTTCTTTATTAAATCTTTATTTTCTTGAATATCACTTTCTTTATTTTTATTATCTTTAAAATCTTTATCTAGATTATTATATTTATTTTCTAAATCAGTAACTTTCTTTATTAAATCTTTATTATCTGGAATATTATTTAATTTATTTTTATTATCTTTTAAATCTTTATCTAAATTATTATATTTATTTTCAATATCAGATATTTTTTTAATTAAATCTTTATTATCTGGAATTTTATTTAATTTATTTTTATTATCTTTATTATCTTTATCTAAATTATTTAATTTGTTATCAATATCACTGAATTTTTTTTTATTGTCTTTATCCATATTATTATATTTATTTTCTAAATCATTAATTTTTTTTTGATTATCTTTATCAGCACTTACACTTCTAATTTTATTTTCAAAATCATTTATTTTCTTTAAATTATCCTTATTATCTTTATCTAAAGTATTAAATTTATTTTCTAAATCTTTTAATTTATTTTTATTATCTTTATCCAAATTATTATATTTATTTTCTAAATCATTAATTTTATTTTCAGTGTCTTTGTCAGTAAATTTATTGTCTTGACTGACTGATCTGTTTTTATTTTCTTTGTCGATTGTATCAATTTTATTTTCTAATTTATTAATTTTATCTTGATTATCATTATTATTTTTATCAAGAATATTAAATTTATTTAATATATCTTTTAAAAGTTTTTCATTATCTTTTTCTTTTTCATTTGGTTTTTCAGAAATTATTTTTAAATTATTTTCAATTGGTTTTACTTTATTATCAATATTATTTATTTTATTTTTATTATCTTTATTCTCTTTATCTAAATTATTTAATTTATTTTCTATATTATTTAATTTTTGTTTATGTTCTTTATCTAAATTATTTAATTTAGTGTTTAAATCATTAATTTTTTTTTGATTTTCTTTTTCAATATTATTATTATTTAATTTGTTTTCAACATTATTTATTTTCATTTTATTATCTTTATTATCTTTATCTAAAACATTTAATTTATTTTCTAAATCAGAAATTTTTTTCAAAGTTTCTTTTTCAGGAGAATTTGTTATTGAAGTATTTGTTGTTGAATTATTTGATATTGATGGTATAAATTCTTTAAATAAATTATCTAAATTATTTATTTTATTTTCTAAATCATTTACTTTATTTTCTAATTCTAAATTTGGTTTTTTGTTGATTGGTGAATCTTTTGTCTCTTTTGATAAAGGTAAACTATTATTTATATCTAATTTATTTATTTTGTTTTCTAAATTTTGTAATTTATTTAAATGATCTTTATCAATATTGTCTATTTTATTGTCAATTTCATTTAATTTATCTAAAGAAATATTATCTTTTGGTTCTAATGTTATTATTTGTGAAATCTCTTTATTCTCTTTATTGTCTTTATTTAAATTATTGATTTTATTTTCTAAATCATTTAATTTATTTTGAATATCTGAAGGAAGAATTTCTTTCGATTTTATTTCACTTGTTGAAGGTCTTTTACTTAAATTATTTAATTTATTTTCTAAATCTTTTAATTTATTTTTATGATCTTTATCTAAATTATTATATTTACTTTCTAAATCCTTTAATTTATTTTTATTATCTTTATCCAAATTATTATATTTATTCTCTAAATCACTTATTTTATTTTCTAAATCTAAAATTTTATCATTGTTATAACTATTATTATCTTCTTCTTTTTGATCCATTGGTTTTGTCTTTCCTCTTAAAATTGTATTTGTTTTTAACTTTTGATTTTGAGGCTCATATGAAAATTCATCATTTAATTTTATATTATTATTTAAAGTATTTAATTTATCTTCTAAATCATTTATTTTTTTCTTATTATCTTTATCTAGGTTATTATATTTATTTTCTAAATCAGTTATTTTTCTTATGTTATTGTCAATGTTATTATATTTATTTTCTAATTCTTTTAATTTATTCTTATTGTCTTTATCTAAGTTATTATATTTATTTTCTAATTCTTTTAATTTGTTCTTATTTTCTTTATCTAAGTTATTATATTTATTTTCTAAATTATTTAATCTATTATATTTATTTTCTAAATCATTTATTTTATTTTTATTTTCTTTATCAAGACTATTATATTTATCTTCTAAATTATTTAATTTATTTTTATTTTCTTTGTCAAGACTATTATATTTTTCTTCTAAATCATTTAATTTATCTTTATTATCTTTATCAAGATTATTATATTTATCTTCTAAATCATTTAATTTTTTTAAATTTTCTTTATCTGCACTTACACTTCTAAATTTATTTTCTACATCATTTAATTTTTGTTTATTATTTTTATTTTCTCTTTCCAATGTATTAAATTTATCTTCTAAATCATTTATTTTTTTCTTATTATCTTTATCTAAATTATTATATTTATTTTCTAAATCTGATAATTTCTTTTTATTATCTTTATTAATATTATCATATTTATCTTCTAAATCATTGAATTTTTTTTGATTATCTTTATCTAAATTATCATATTTATCTTCTAAATCATTTATTTTTTCTAAATTTTGTTTTTCTTTATTAGAAGAAGGATTAATTAGATTTGTTAAATTTGATAAAGTAATTTTATTATCTTTATCAAGATTATTAATTTTTTCTTCAAGTTCATTTAATTTATTCTTATTATCTTTATCTAAGTTATTATATTTATTTTCTAATTCTTTTAATTTATTCTTATTTTCTTTATCTAAGTTATTATATTTATTTTCTAAATTATCTAATCTATTTTTATTTTCTTCATCAAGAATATTATATTTATCTTCTATTTCTTTTAATTTATTTTTATTATCTTTATCAAGATTATTATATTTATCTTCTATTTCTTTTAATTTATTTTTATTATCTTTATCAAGATTATCATATTTATCTTCTAAATCATTTAATTTATTTTTATTATCATTATCAATTATAGTATATTTATTTTGTAATTCGATTATTTTTCTTTTATTATTTTTATCCATATCTTCATATTTATTTTCTAAATCCTTTAATTTTTTTTTATTATCATTATCAATATTATTAAATTTATCATCTAAATCATTTAATTTTTTTTTATTATCATTTTCAATATTATAATATTTAATTTCTAAATCTTTTAATATTTTCTTATTTTCTTTATCAATATTATCATATTTATCATCTAAATCATTTATTTTTTTCTTATTATCACTATCAATACTATCATATTTATCTTTTAAATCATTTATTTTTTTTTGAGTAATTTCATCTTTTTGTTCAAAAGCTTTTTCAAAGATTTTATCTTTATCAATATTATTAATTTTATTTTCAATATTAAATAATTTTAACTTATTATCTTTATTTCCTTTTTCAACATCATCAATTTTATTATTTAAACTACTGATTTTTTTATCATTCTCTTTATTATTATTATTTAAATCATTAATTTGATTTTCTAAATCATTTAATTTAATTTTAATTAATTCATCAAATTTGAATAAATTATTTTCTAAATCTTCAAGTTTTTTTTTTTCTTGATTATTAGGTTTTAAACTTTTAGTAGTTGAAGTAATAGTATTACTAATAATAGAAGGAATTTGAACATTTAATTTATTTTCAAAATCTTCTATTTTTCTATTATTATTTTCCTTTTCTTTTTGATAATCATTTAATCTATTTTCCATATTTTTAATTTTATCTTCTAAACCAGAAATTAAATCATCTAAACTTGAATTATTTTCTAAATTATTTATTCTTTCTTCTAATTTATCATTATTATTATAATTTTCTTTTTCTAAATTATTTATATTTGAATTTATATTCTCTATTTTTTTTTCTAAATCTTTTATTTTTTCTTCTGCATTTTCTACTTTTTCATTTATATTTTTATCAATAAAATCAAATGGATTTCTCTTTGAAATCTCATTTAATTTATTTTCTATTTTTTTAATATCATTTTTCATTAAATTTAAATTTGAATCATTAGTGTCATTTAATGATTGCAATTTATTTTCATTTTCATATTCTTTATTATTTAAATCTTCAAGTGTTTTATCTATTTTTTCATTTAATTCATTTATTTTTTTTTCATTTTCATTTTCATTTTTTTGAATTAAAGGAATTAAATTTTTAAATGAAGAAATATCTTTATTTTGATTTTCTTGATTTTTGTTTATTTTTTTTATATTTTCATCTAATGAATTAATTTGATTATTTAATGATTTTAAATTTTTTTGTTCTGAATCTTCAAATTTTTCTAAAGAAGAATTCAATTTATTCATCATATTTTCATATTCATTTTTTTTAATATAATTTTTTTCATTTTCTTCAATTTTATTATTTAAATCTTTTAATTGATTTTCATTTGATGATTTTTTTATTTGATTTTCAAAATCTTTTTTTAAATCTTTTATTTTTTTTTCTGATTTTAAATTATTTTCTTCAATTTGTTTTGTTAAAACATCATATTCTTGTTTTAAATCATTTTGTAAATCATTAAAATCATTTTTTTTGTTTTCTAAATCATTATTAATTTTTTTTATTTCATTTTCAATATTTTCAATTTGAATATTATAATTTTTTAAATCAGGATTTGAATTTAAATTAGTTAATTTTTCTAATTTACTATCATAATTTTTCATTTGTTTTTCAAAATCTGTTTTTTTTACTGAATTTTTATTTAAATTATTTAAATTTTTTTCAAAATCTTTTAATTTAAAATCTAAATCATTTTTATCAACTGAATTATTTTCATTATCTTTAATTTTATTTTCTAACTCATCAATTTTTTCATTAAATAATAATTTATTAACATAATTATTTGAATTTTCTTTAAGTTTTCTATCTAATTTTTCATTGTTTTTCTTTTCATTATTTTCTTGAAATTGATTTAATTTTTCATCAAATTTTCTTTCTAATTGTTTCCCATTTTCATTTATTAGTTTTTCTAATTTTTCTATTTTTTCTAATAAATTATTTATTGCTTCTTCATGTTCTTTTCTTGTAACAAATTGTTCATTTTTATCTTTTAAATTTTTTTCTAAATTATTTTGCATATTTTTCATATAATCATCCATTAAATTTATTTCTTTATCAATATTATTTATTCTACTTTCAAAATCATCTCTTTCAATAAAATTTCTTTGTTTATTTATATTATTCCTTAATTCATCTTGATAAGGAATAATTAAATTTTCAAATTCTTCTTTTGTTAATTTCCTTATTTTTTCCTCTTCTAAATTTTCATCAATTAAATTCATATTATTATTATTATCATTTAAATTATTTTGTCCTTTTAATTTACCATCAATTGTATTTGTATTTCCATTTAAGTAAGTTAAAGAACTTTTTAAATTTGAATTTGAAATATATGGATTTACTTGTCTTAAAAGAATTGGATCTGTTTTATTTACATTCACTGCTGTTCCTGTATATATTTGATTTACTGGAACATAAAAATAACCATTTGTATTTGTTGTTATTGTATTACTTATTGTATTATTTGGAATTTGTAATATTGTTTTTATTCCTTCTATGTTCTGATATATTTCTTCATGTGTTTGAGATTTATTTTCCATTTTTTTAATGATATTTTTTTTTTAGATTTTTTTTATACGTTTAATTTTTATTTATTTTAAATAATTTTAATCAATATTTCAAATATAATACTAAAAGCTTATATCTAATTAATTAATTTATTATATTTATATATAATAATTGAAAGAAAAGAAAATAAATATGAACTAATATGAAATAAAATAAAAATTAAAAAACATCATAAAAAAAGAATAAAATAAATTTATGAATAATTAACTTTACTTCTATAAAATTGTCAATTACATTCACTCACGAAGTTTTTAAAATATATGAAAATTAAAGTGATAATATTTAATTTAAATTCTCACTTTTAATACTGATTTTCTTTTAAATATAAAATAACAAATAAAAAAATATTATAAAAGCCTGTACATATTTAATATAAAATTAAATAAAGAAGCCCAAATATTAATGTATTTGTCTTTTTAACTTTTTGTTTTCCCAAATTATTAAAAATCTCTTAATTATTTTTGTTGTTTTCTTTTTTGTTTGAATGATTTTTAAAATAATAGAAATATTCAATTGTCTCTAAAAGCTTCATTGTTTTATTTTTCAATCTATCTCTTGATCTATTAGGGTTTGATGGTTCATCAAACAGGAATCTTGAATCCAAAAAATTTTTGAAAAAATTTGTATAATCAAAATTTCCTGAAATTAATCTTTAAAGAAAGTTATATGTTGATGATATATTTGAATATTTAGTTATTCTAATTTCTTCATAAATTTTTTCTTTATTTTTTTTCTCATTAATTTATTCTTTTTTTTAAATAATTATTCAACCATAAAAGAAAAAATATATATTATTTATATCATTTAATTCTTATTAAATTATATTAATGATGAAAATAAAAAATGAGTTTACCAACAATCAATGATTTATTTTAACCTTACCCGTAGATGGCTGATAATATAATTAAATTTATTTTTTTTAAATATATTTAAAGTTATATTAAATTTAATTAATTGGTTTTGAAATGTTTCCAATCTTAACATTTGTTTTTACAAATGTATATAATATAAGAAAAAACAACTATCATTTTATTACCTTTTACTTTTATTTTTGTTTTCTTTTCTTTTCTTTTCTTCAAATTTATTTAATATTAAAGCTTCCATTCTACTCTTTGAATTAAATAAATTATGATAAATATATTCATAAAATATAATTCATATATATTATAATTTTTTAAATATAGATTATTTAAAAAAAATAATAAATATATGTCAAAAAGTACAACAAATAATATATATTTAAATCAATTGAAAATTATAACAGGACATGAAAAAATAATACATTCTATAGGAATTTTTCCTTCAAAAAATATAATAACAGTTTCAGGAGATCAAGATATAAAAATATGGGAAAAAAAGAATAAAAATATAGAATTAATTCAATTAATAAAAAATGCACATAATGATGAAATAATATATGTAAGTATAAAAGATGAAAATAACTTTGCAACATGTTCAAAAGATAAATCTATTAAAACATATATTAAAAGAAATAATTCTTTTCTTAATAATTTTTTTATTAAAAATGCTCATAAAGATTGGATTAATAAAGTTATTTTTTGTAAAAATGGAAATATTATTTCTTGTTCTGATGATCACACAGTAAAAATTTGGGAAAAAAATCCTTATAAAAATACATATCAAATAAAATTAATTTTAATAAATTATAATATTATGAGTTCAATATTAATTTTAGAAGATAAAAATTATTTTCTTACTTTAGGTTTTGAAGGAACAAAAATTTATAATTTAAATAATTTTAATTTAATCGATAATATTAAAGATGCTAAATGCTATAATATTAATGCTGTTTGTAGAATTAATAAAGAAAGAATTATTCTAGGAAGTATTGATGAAAATATTATTATTATTAGTTTAATTAAAAAAAAAGTAATTTTTAAATTTAATAATAAAATTATATGTTGTGGAATATGCTTTTTAGAAAATCAAAATATTTTTCTTATTTCTGAACCAACATATATTAAAGGATATAGTTCTGATAATTATCAATTGATTTTCAATTATGAAGATAAAGAAAATTTCACTAATTTTGGTTTAGTTTTTTATTCTGATAATATTTTTATTTCCTTTTCATATAGAAAATTCATTTTATATTCATGTAATGAAAATAAAGATAATAATAAATAATAAATATAAATTGATATTTTTTTAATTATAATGATATAAATAAAAAATTTAAAACAATAATTGTAAAATAAAAATAGATAAAAGAAAAATTTAAAACAATTAATTGTAAAATAAAAAACCGATGAAAAACAATTTAAAATAATTAATTGTAAAAATAAAAACCGATAAAAAAAATAAAACCACTTAAAAAATAAAAAAGAAAAAATGGGAGTAGGAGCCTTATGTGATCGTGTAGGAGTATGTAATGAATTACTTTTAAACCTGGATGATATAGTAGAAAACTTAGATAAATTTTTTTTAAAATTAGTAGTCCGTTCCTTAAAGCTAGATGATATAAAAGAAAAAATAAAATCTCTTCTTTTCAGTACAAAAGTATTAGATATAGAAGCATGGAAAGCTTTATTAAATGAAGAAATATTAAATTCAGAAGCAATAAAAACATCAAAAAAAGTAGTTGAAGTAGCATTAGAAGATGCAAAGGAAAAATATAAAGATCAAACACTTCCATTTATTACTTTATTTTTTTTAGCAGATTCTGATTTATCAACTTTTATTGATGCTTTTAAATATATTAATTTAGCACAAAATGCAGGAGAAACAATTAATGATGTTAAAGAAGTAATTGATACTGTTAAAACTGGTGGAATACTTTCTGGTATAAAAGCTGGAATTGGATTAATTAAAAAAGGAACTGAAGTTGTTAAACAAGCTTTTGATCCTAGTTTTATTAAAAAAGAAGATTTAAAAACTTTATGTAGTTATTATATTAATTTTATTACTTTGTTACCTGTTAATATTATTGATGAAATGGGAGAATTTGGACCAGTTTATAGTAATGTTACTAAACTTTTAAACGGTGCTTTTGATGTTGATATTCAAAAAAAATTCGTTGAAGATAAAATCTTCTTTAAATATTTGAATTCTGATAAAATTGATGTAAAAGAATTTTTCACTGATAATTATGAAACTTTGAAAAAAGATAATTTAATTAGAAGAGGACTTGTTGAAACTTTTATTAAAGATCTTCCTAGACAAATGCTTAGGAAAATTTAATTTAATTATAATAGGCTTTTTATATTTTTTTATTTTTTTTTTTGAGGTTTTCTTATTTGATTTTTAAATTTTTTTGATAGATTTTGAATTTTTTCTTAATTTTTATATGCGTTGTTTGTTGTTTTTTTTGTTTAAATTTTAATTTGAATTTTTTAATGATTTTTCATTTAAAATTAATAAAATCAATAATTAAATATTAAAAAACCTAAAATAAAATAGTTAAAATATTAAACAAAATGTCAGAAATAAAAAAAGAAATAGAAAATATTTTAAAAAGCGAATTTCAAAATTTCAAAAAGGAAATATTTAAAAATTTAACAGAAGAAGAATTAAAAAAAGAGAAAGAATACTTTAATAAAAAAAAAACTGAAAAAGAAGAATATCACAAAAATATAATATGTTCAAATTGTATGAGAGCAAATTTTCCAGGAGAAAGATATGTATGTTGTGAATGTGAAAATTATAATCTTTGTGAAAAATGTGAAGAATTAAGATGTCAAAAAGCATTTAATCATAATATTAATCATGTATTTTTAAGAATAAAGAAACCAATAGATTTAGATATTAATAAATATGATAATATAATTAAAGGAACTCATCAAAATTTAAAAATAAAAAAAGGGCAAAAAATAATTGGAAAAATTACTTTAATTAATTCTGGAGAAGAAAATTTAAAAAATTGTTTTTTAATTCCTATTTGTTTTGAAGAATGTTATTTAACTGGACCAAAAATTATTATTGATGATGATCTTGAAAGAAATAATAGTATTGATTTAGAAATTGAAATTAATGATCCTATTAAAAAAAACGCTAAAGACAATGAAAAAAATCAAAATAAGAATAGACAATATATTTCTTGTTGGAGAATGTTTACTAAAGAAGGAATTCCTTTTGGAAATGTTGTTTATTTTTATATTGACGATTTAGTTGAAAATAAAAATGAAGATCATTTAAATATTCAATAATTAATTTAAAAAAATATAATTTTTATTGAAAAATTAATAATTAATAATATTGTTAATGGAGAATATTTTTTTGTTCCAATATTAAATCTATTATTTATTATCTGTTTATTATTATTATTGTTATTTTTGATTTCTATTGTACTACTATTTATCATCCTTTCTTTTCATCTTTTTTTCTAAATTTTTTTAAAGAAATATTAATTGTTAACAATTCTTCCTTATTTTCTTTTTGCATCTTTTTCTTATCATACTCCATATTTTTATTAGTTAAATGAAGTTATTCCAAAAAAATACATAAATTATCTTTAATAAAGAATATAGTAATATAACAATATTTGAAAAAGAATTTGAATCTGAATTATATTAAGATAATATATTTGGAATTGTCCTTAATATTTCAAATTGATTTTGAAATAAATATAGAATTTTCCATTGTCGTAAAATAATATATTTAATACCAATCACTACTGATAAAAGGATTGTTTTTTGTGATAAAAATTTTTATTAATGTTTCTCTTTGAGGTTGGGTGAATTGTTTTTTTATTAATCCATTATAAATATTTTTATAAATTTTAAATTGATG
>JAEEGK010009772.1_pt1 | contig 22294 bp, 22 predicted proteins | sample 8958771 | NCBI WGS metagenome assembly JAEEGK01 (sample SAMN16246547, study PRJNA631951) | gut metagenome | biome: gut microbiome; feature: rumen; material: SC-attached | host: Bos | place: Iran: Karaj | collected 2018-10 | reverse complement strand
AAAATCAGCCGGTGATGTTCACGAGACTTTGCTTGTTGTGGATGCCATGACAGGTCAGGATGCCGTAAACGTGGCAACCGAATTTAATGAGAAGGTCGGCATCGACGGTGTCATCCTTTCAAAGGCTGACGGCGACACCAGAGGCGGTGCGGCCCTTTCCGTAAAGGCCGTTACCGGCAAACCCATTCTTTTTGCTTCAAACGGTGAAAAACTTAATGATATGGAGCCTTTCTATCCCGACAGAATGGCTAACCGTATTCTCGGAATGGGTGATGTTTTAACCCTTATAGATAAGGTTCAGGCAGCAAACGAGGAGCGGGACGTTCAAAAAGATGCCGAAATGGCAAAACGCCTTAAAAAGGGCAAGTTCGACTTTAACGATTACCTTGAGAGCATGAAACAAATGAAGAAACTCGGCGGATTTGCTTCGATACTTTCCATGCTCCCCGGTATGGGTATAAAGGCCGGTGACCTTGATTCGGATGAGGCCGAGCTTAAGCTTAAGCGAACCGAGGCCATTGTCCTCAGCATGACCAAACAGGAAAGAGAGAACCCCAAGCTCATGAGCCCCCAGAGAAAATTCAGGATCGCGAAGGGTGCGGGAGTCGATATCAGCGAAGTAAACAGATTCATCAAACAGTTTGAGCAGTCTCAGAAGATGATGAAACAGTTCCCCGGAATGATGGGGAAATTCGGAGGCAAAAAAGGGAGATTTCCGTTTTGAGAAATACCTTTTTGAATAAATAATATTTTCAAAACAAGCCGGAGGTGAATAAAAATGGCAGTTAAGATCAGATTAAAAAGAATGGGTCAGAAGAAAGCTCCTTTCTATAGAGTAGTAGTAGCAGATTCCAGATCCCCCAGAGACGGCAGGTTCATCGCAGAGATCGGTACCTACGATCCTTCCACCGAGCCCAGCACCGTTAAGTTCAACGAAGAAGAAGCAAAGAAGTGGCTTGCAAACGGCGCTCAGCCTACCGAAGTTGTCGGCAAACTCCTTAAGCATGCGGGTATTACCAAATAAGTTTTACGAAAATAACCGCAAACACTTATGGAGGCATGTATGAGAGAACTGGTTGAAGTAATCGCAAAGGCTCTTGTTGACAATCCCGACGAAGTGGTTGTGACCGAACGTAAGGAAGGCAAAAACGTAATTATCGAACTTCATGTTGCCCAGTCCGATATGGGTAAAGTTATCGGCAAACAGGGACGTATCGCCAAATCGATCCGTACCGTGGTTAAGGCAGCTGCTTCAGGCGATAATTCAAGAGTTGATGTAGAAATCATTTAACTAAAGGGGGTATCCTATGGATACCCTTTACTTTTCGAAACTTATGGATGAAGAAAAACTTTTGATGGTGGGTGTTATTACAACAACCCACGGCGTCCGCGGCGAGGTGAAGGTCTATCCCACCACCGATGATGCGGATCGATTCAGAAAACTTAAGAAGATCATTCTTTATAACGGTAAGGACTATTCGGAAGCCGCAGTCGAAGGCGTAAAGCGGTTCAAACAGTTCGTTATCCTGAAACTTGCGGGGACAGAGACCATGAACGATGCCCTGCTTTTAAAGGATGCGAAGCTCTTTGTGACCAGAGATCAGGCCGTTAAATGTGAAAAGGATGAATATTTTATCGCAGACCTTATCGGATTGAATGTAGTTGACGAGAAAAACACCGGTCTCGGGGTGATTTCCGAAGTGTATCAGACAGGGGCCAACGATGTTTACGAGATCAAAAGGCAGGATGAAAGCACCTTTTTGATCCCTGCCATTAAGGAATGCGTTTTAAAGGTTGATATTAAAAACAAACTCATGACGATTCATTTGATGGACGGATTGGTATAATGCATTTTCATATCCTTACGCTTTTTCCCGAAATGGTGCTGGAAGGTTTAAACACCAGTATTATCGGAAGAGCGGCAGATAAAAACTTAATAACTCTCGATGCGGTACAGATCAGAGATTATACCAAGGATAAGCACAACAAGGTTGATGATTATACCTATGGCGGAGGAGCGGGTATGCTTATGCAGGCTCAGCCTGTTTTTGATGCCGCCGAGGCCCTTCAGGAAAGAATTGTTTCCGAAGGCAGGAACCGTGCGCGTGTGGTTTATCTTACCCCCACGGGTCATGTTTTCAATCAGACCATGGCAGAGGATTTTTCCAAAGAAGAAGATCTTATCCTTCTTTGCGGCCATTATGAGGGTATAGACGAGCGTGTACTTGAAGAAATCGTCACAGATTACGTTTCCATCGGGGATTTCGTGCTTACGGGCGGCGAGCTTCCCGCAATGGTAATGGTTGACTGCATTTCCCGCCTTGTACCGGGCGTTTTGAGCAATGCCGAGTCCGCAACCTTTGAATCCTTCCATGAAGGACTTCTTGAATATCCTCAATATTCAAGGCCGGAAGAGTGGCACGGCAAAAAGGTTCCTGAGGTTTTATTGAGCGGGCATCACTTAAACGTCGAGAAGTGGCGTCTTGAACAGTCCATTGAAAAGACAAAGCGCTTCAGACCGGATCTTTATGAGAAATATATGGCTGAACATCCGCCCAAACCTGCGAAGAAATCCCGCAGGAAAAAAGTTGTTGCAAAGCCCGAAGATATATGTTAAAATTGCCACGTTGTCAATATGGGATGGTCCTCTGTTACGAAGTGTATTAAGAACATCCGTCAGTTAGGAGGATAAAATGAACGACATTATCAAGAACATCGAAGCAGAGCAGATGAAGGAATCCGTTCCCGAGTTTGGCGTTGGTGATACCGTAAAGGTTTACGCCAAGATCAAAGAAGGTGAAAAGGAAAGAATTCAGGTATTCGAAGGTACCGTTATCAAGAGACAGGGCGGCAGCGTTCGTGAGACATTTACCGTAAGAAAGACTTCAAACGGTGTCGGCGTTGAAAAGACCTGGCCCCTTCACTCCCCTCATGTAGACAGGATCGAAGTTGTCCGCAAGGGTAAAGTTCGCAGAGCTAAACTTAACTACTTAAGAAGTCGTGTAGGTAAGGCAGCTAAGGTTAAAGAGATCGTTAAATAATAGAGCAACAAATTAAGAAGCAGTTTCGACTGCTTCTTTTTTTGTGTAAAGATTTATGGTAAAATATACTGGTGCATTTAAATCAAAGGACTAAGACGGAAGAAAATGAGAAGACGGGGGCTGGATTTTAAGAAAAAGCGCAAAAAGTTAAATCATGTGCGTAATATCAGAGAAATTTCATCTTGGGGTTTCTGGATTTTTCTGGCAATATTTGCGGCCGTGGCACTTATGTATGCCTTCGGTTTTCGCACAAACGTCATCGGTAACGCCATGGAACCGGGACTCTATTCGAATCAGCAGATACTTATAAACCGTCTTGTTTATCAGATCGCAGATCCCAAACGAGGTGATGTCATTGCCTTTCTTCCGAACGGAAATGAAAGTTCGCATTATTATATCAAGCGGGTTGTGGGAATGCCGGGTGAAAGAATACAGATAATAAACGGATACGTTTATGTGGACGGCGAGCAGCTTAAAGAAAAGGGCGCATACGATAAAATAGCCGATCCCGGAATAGCGGTAAACGAGATAATACTTTCGGATGATGAGTACTTTGTAATGGGAGATAACAGAAATTTCAGCGAGGATTCCCGCTCGGGTAACATTGGAGCGGTCAAATCATCTTACATAGTCGGAAAGGTCTGGTTTAAATTATCGACCAGACTTGAAAAGATGGGATTTGTAAAATAAAAGAAAGATTATTTATGAGTGAAGGAAGCAAAGTAATAAACTGGTATCCGGGCCATATGAACAAGGCCCGTATCATGATGGAACAGAATATGCGGCTTGTGGATCTTTGCATTGAACTGGTGGACGCAAGAGCCCCGGGTTCCAGCAGAAATCCCGACATCGACAGGATGGCCAAGGGCAAGGGACGCGTGATAGTCCTTAACAAAGCAGATCTTGCGGACCCGAAGGTCACGGATGAATGGAAGAGATATTTTACCGACAGAGGCATGGTGGTTGTTTTGGCCGATTCAAAGAGCAAGAAGGGAACGGGTTCCGTTATTGCGGCGGCGAAGAAAGCCTGTGCGGAGAAAATCGCAAGGAACGCGGCCAGGGGCATTAAAAACCAATCCTTAAAGGCCATGGTCGTGGGTATCCCCAATGTGGGTAAATCAACGTTTATAAATGCCGTGTTTGGCAAGAATGCGGCCAAGACCGGCAATAAGCCCGGTGTTACCAAGGGTAAGCAGTGGATCTCTGTCGGGAAGGATCTGGAGCTTCTTGATACCCCCGGAATCCTCTGGCCCAAGTTTGAGGACAGGGCCGTCGGAGAGAGACTTGCATATCTTGGTTCCATAAATGACGAAATACTTGTAACGGAGGAACTGGCGGGAACACTTCTTTTGCAGCTTTATAAGGATTACCCCGCACTCGTATTCGACCGTTACGGCATAACCGAAGAGCTTGATCGGGATGTTTCCGAGGCTTCTTTTTCCACGAGGCAGTCACGGATGCTTGATCATATAGCAAATAAAAGAGGATGTTTGAAAAAAGGAGGAGAAACCGACTATTTCAAGGTTTCGGGAATCGTGCTCGATGATTTCCGAAGCGGCAGGATAGGGCGGATTTCATTGGAGAGACCATGACTTCTAAAGCACGCGAAATATTGAATACCAGCATTTTTGTTCTTGCTGTATTGATTCTTTCTTTCTTACTGATCAAATTTGTGGGACAAAGAACGCAGGTTATCGGACCTTCCATGCAGCCCACGCTTTACGACGGAGACAATCTTATCCTTGACAAGATCACATATCGTTTCAGGGATCCCAAGCGTTTTGAGGTTGTTGTTTTTCCCTTCAGAAACGGTGAAAACAAGAACTATATCAAACGTGTTATCGGGCTTCCGGGCGAGACCGTAAAGATCGATGCTGAAGGAAATATATATATTAACGGCGAGAAACTTGAGGAATCCTTCGGGCTTGAAGTGATCAAAGTTCCGGGAACTGCCGCCGAAGGCATGACACTCGGAGAGGGAGAGTTCTTTGTACTTGGAGACAACAGAAACAATTCCGAGGATTCACGATATGAGGTCGTGGGACCCGTTAAGAAGAGCGAGATCATGGGCAGGGCCTGGCTTCGCATCTGGCCTTTAAAAGATTTTGGTTTCGTGAAACATAAGTAGGTTGTAAATGGACGTTATCAAAAACGATAAAAAGTACGATAAATATCTTAAAGAGGTTGAACGCACCGAGAGTCTCAAGGTTTACGAGCGTGAATATGAGGCCCTTGGCTATGTTTGCGGCATTGACGAGGTGGGCAGAGGCCCCTTTGCGGGTCCTGTGGTAGCCTGTGCCGTAATACTTCCGAAGGATTGTAAGATCCTTTATTTAAACGACTCAAAGAAACTTTCCGAGAAGAAACGTGAAGAACTTTACGATGTAATCATGGACGGAGCCGTAAGTGTCGGCATTGGCATGAGAGGCCCCGAGAGGATTGACGAGATCAACATCCTTAATGCCACCTATGAAGCCATGCGTGATGCCGTGGCAAATCTTTCGGTGGTTCCCGATGTTTTGTTAAACGATGCGGTGACGATCCCGGGTCTTCCCATGAAACAGGTCCCCATCGTAAAGGGAGATGCCAAAAGCGTTTCGATCGCTGCGGCAAGTATCGTGGCCAAGGTTACAAGGGACCGGATGATGGTCGATTATGCAAAGATCTATCCTGAGTATGACTTTGCGTCAAACAAGGGATACGGCACGAAGAAACACATCGAGGCCATTCGTGAATACGGAATGACTCCCATCCACAGGAGATCCTTCGTTCACTTATAGGTGGATTTATGGCAGGTTTTCCCATTAATTTCCTGTCCGACCTGGTTAACAGACAGGCGGGCGACAATTCCATAGCCGCACTTACAGGTAAAAGTGCAGCCGCGGCCGAGGCCAATCAAAAAGCATTGGCTTCGCTTCTTGACGGCCTTTCAAACGGCGAGACCATTGTGGGAAAGATCCTTTCTTCATCCGAAGGAACCCTTCGGATTCTTACGGGCGACAACGTACTGCTGGATGCCCTTGTAAATGACAATATCACCCTTAAAGAGGGCACCACGGCCTTGTTTGAAGTAAACAAAGGCCCCGATAATCAGGTGTCCTTAAGACCCCTTTATCAGAATTTATCAAGCGAAGAGACAGCCAAATCCGCTCTCAGACAGGCAGGGCTTCCGGAGAATGAAAGAAGCCTTGAGATGGTTGCCCGCAACATGGAGTACGGAAATCCCATCGACAGGAATTCCCTGATCGAATCATTCAGGTCCGTTTCTTTGTATCCGGATGTGCCCGTAAAATATATAGTCGACCTTCAGAAGATGGGAATTCCCGAAACAAGAGAGAATTTCGAACAGTACAGGGCATATCTTAACATGGAAAACTCGGTGTCCGAGGCCTTTACGGAGATTACGGATTCATTGTTTTTGGAGTTATCAAAGGTTACGGAGGGCTTACTTAACGGCACCGAAGCTTCCGGAGTAAGTTCGGGATCGGCCGGTCTTCAGGGTGAAGGGATGGATCTGATCGATTCATTGGTATCTTTTCTTGATTCGGCCGATGTTATCGAGTCTTCGGAACTTGCATACACAAGGGAAGAAGTCTCAAACCTTATCGGAAAATTTGCTTCCGCAAACAATGCGGAAAATCTTACGGCACTTCTGACGGGAGACACGGAGGAACTTCAACCTGCAGCCGTTTTAAAGGCGGTTTTGTCCGATCTTAAGGCGGAAGTCACGGAAAGCGGTGCACCGGGTCAGATCGCTTCCGAAGTATCCGCCGAAACCGATGCGGCCGTACTGCAGACTTCCATGAAAAAACTTCCCGAAGAATTAAAGCTTATTATGACTCGTGCTTTTTCTTCCCAGTGGTCTTTGGACAAAGAAAAGATCGGCGATAAAAAAGAAGTGCGGGAGCTTTACAGCAGGCTTTTTGAACAGTCAGAAAGGCTCTTATCGAACCTTTCTTCAAAGCTTGGAACGGAATCTAACGTAACGGCAAGTGTCCGGAATCTTTCTGACAACCTTCAGTTCATGAATTCATTAAATAATTTCGTTCCTTATGTCCAGATCCCATTCAGGGGACATTCGGGAAACGCGGGAAGCGAACTGTATGTTTATAAAAACAAAAAGTCCTTATCAAGCGGTGACGGAGAGATCAGTGCTTTCGTTCACCTTGACATGGAGAATCTGGGTCCCACCGACGTATACGTAAAGATGCTGGACCACGCAGTAACCACGAAATTTACGCTTAAAGATGATGAGGCTCTTAAACTGGTAAGCGACAACATCGATTTTCTAAATAAACGACTGAATGAAAAGGGGTATTCTTTTACATCGGAGATGCTCGTTAACGAAAAGCCGGTATCTCCCATGGAAGAAATGCTCCTCAATACCACAAATCGCATCATGGTGGCAAAAACATCCTTTGATGCAAGGATCTGATATGGCTGAAGAAAAGAAAAACAACGAACCGAAACAAAAGCCCAGACAGGCCATAGCACTTGAGTACGATCCTGAGGATATCGCCCCCAGGGTCATTGCCTCGGGAAGCGGGTATCTGGCGGATAAGATCATCGATGCCGCCAAGAAGGACGACATTCCCATTCACGAGGACGAAAAGCTGGCTGCTACCTTGTCAAAACTCGATGTGGGAGAGGCGATACCTCCGGAACTCTACGAGGTGGTTGCGGAAGTCCTGGTATTTGTGGATGCAATGGACAAAATCAAAGGCAAAATGGGTTAATGGATGAATAAAAGAAAAACAGGCGGAGAAGCCGAGGCGAAGGCGGTACGGTTTCTTTGTGACAATGGGGTAAAGATCTTAAAACGCAACTTTTATACAAGGGGCGGAGAGGTTGATATAATCGGACTTCACGACGGTTATGTGGTCTTTTTCGAGGTTAAATTCAGGACGGACGATCGCTGCGGAGATCCCGCGGAGGCCGTGGATTCTTACAAAAAACGTCATATAGTGTATGCGGCCAAATACTATCTTTATAAAAAACATTACCCGGTGGAAACTCCCGTGCGGTTTGACGTAATCGCCATTACCGGAGATAATTATAACTGGATAAAGAACGCGTTTGAGTGTTGTTAAGGCCTCTTTTAAAAAAAGATTAAGAAATCCTATGCAGCACGTTAATATTTCACTGATAGCATTTATTTGACATAATGAGGAGGTGCACTGTGGCAAACATTCTGGTATGCGATGACGATCGCGAGATCGTGGACGCCATCGAAATATATCTTCAGCAGGAAAATTTTCAGGTTTTTAAAGCATATGACGGCATCGAGGCCATCGAAGTACTTAACAATAATGAGATACATCTTCTTGTGATCGATGTCATGATGCCAAGACTCGACGGGATTCATGCCATCATGAAGATCCGCGAAAAATCCAGTATTCCCATCATCGTTCTTTCTGCAAAGACGGAAGATCCCGATAAGATCTTAGGTCTTAACGTGGGGGCCGACGATTATATCGCGAAGCCCTTCAATCCCTTAGAACTTGTGGCGAGAGTCAAATCGCAGTTAAGAAGATACACGAAACTCGGGAACATGCCCGAGGAATCCAGCGAAATCTATTCGGTGGGCGGTCTTATCATGAATGATGAGACCAAAGAAGTTACTGTGGACGAAGAACCGGTTAAGCTTACACCCATCGAATACAATATATTGCTTCTCCTTGTTAAAAATCAGGGCAGAGTATTCTCAATCGACCAGATCTATGAGAAAATCTGGAATGAGCAGGCAATCGGTGCCGACAATACCGTTGCGGTTCATATCAGACACATACGTGAAAAAATCGAGATCAATCCCAGAGAACCCAGATATCTGAAGGTTGTTTGGGGTGTCGGCTATAAAGTTGACAAGATGTAAACGGAGAGCCAATGACCAGAAGGAAAATTGTTAAGCCTGTCGTAAAATTTTCCGACAGGCTTAAAAAATATTTATTGATCGTGCTTCAGACCCTTTTCGGGGTCTTAATAGGCTTGTGCTTTTTTATCTATAATGCAAATTCCAGATTCACCATCGAAGTCTTAAACAATTCCGCGGACTATGTTCCCGCTTTCCACGAATTCAGTACGGATTATTATGATTCTTCAGTATATAGTGACAATCTTTATGAGAAGATTTACGAAATCCTCGACTACGGTGCTCTGAACGGTATTTTTGCCACCGGAGGCATCTATGACGCCGACAAGCCTGTTTTCATAGGCGCGTATGTGCACAGAAACGACAAGGATCCCTATACCGGACCTGACTGCGCATATCGTCTCGAAGACCTGCTTTCCTGGGGGCGGAATCGTGTAGACGTTTATTTTTCGCGTTTTAAGACAAAGAAAGAATACGATGAATTCTTTGGCTATGAAACCGAACCAAAGGCAGAATCGGAGTCTTCCGAAGAAAATACGGAGGCTTCAACCAAGGATTATGCCAACTTTGATATCGTCGAAAACAGATTTAAGACCGTTGAAGGCAAGAATCTTGAAGAATATGCAAAAGATGACAAAGAGTACAAGATACTCACGGATAATCTTATAAAAGCCACAACCGGGCTTCAGTCCGATTACGATAAATACAATAAATACTATAATCGTTTCAACGCAAATTCCACCAATGTGCGTTTCTTTTTGATGACCGATAAGAACGGTCAGAGGAACGTTATCACCAATGCCGAGGGCATGAGCCGTAACATAAACGAAGACAAGATTACCGCTTTTTTCAAGGAATACGGTGAATATGTCTATATTTATCCTTCCGACAGCAAATACAAATTCCTTACGAATACGCCCATCGTTTACGAAAACGTTAAAGCATATATCAATGATTATTTCGGATATGCCTATTCGGATGAAGTAAAACTCTGGGTTGCCATTGACACGGAATACGGCGTTGAGGACGTATTTAAGAGCAATTACAAAACTTTTGTGGAAATGTCACGGCTCATTCCATGGATCCTTTCACTGGGAATGGTTTCCCTGATCGCTTTCTTTGCGCTTGCGGTTGTGATCATTTTCCGTGAGAAGAGAACTTATTCTTACGAAGGTGCGGCGGAGGATCTGGGAGATTTTGACAGACTTCCCATCGAGATCGGTGTCCTTTTCTTTGTGATACTGGTTATCCTTTTGTTTTTGGGAAACATGCTTATCGTAAAGAACGTAGTGGGGCAGGGGGGAGATTTTACCACCGCAGTGGTGCCCCTTTCCATCATGCTTGCCATCGACCTCTTTGTAAGCCTTTTGTTTTTCTACGGATTTGCCAGAAGAGTTATCTGTAAGAACCTGTTTAAGGGCAGCATTGCTTCCATGCTCTATCCCTTCTTTTCGAAGATCTTCGGAAAGGTATACAGAAAATTCTGGAGAACTTACGACAGTGCGGGTGTGGCGGTAAGAACATGGAGCGCTTACGTTTTCTTCCTGATTTTTAACGTATTCTTCGGAAGTATGCTCATTTTCGGCGGATTCGCATGGGTTGCCATGATTGCCCTTGCCGTATTTGACCTTTCCGTCGGTATCATTCTTTACAGAAGAAGCATGGAAAGAAAGAAGATTGTCGACGGAATCCGAAAGATAAACGACGGCGATTACGAATATCAGATCGAAGACAAAAAGATGCACGGCGATAACAAGGAATTTGCGGATGCAGTAAACAACATCGGCCAGGGTATCAAAACAGCTGTTGAGATGAACATAAAAGATGAGAAGATGAAAGCGGACCTGATCACCAACGTGTCTCACGATATCAAGACGCCCCTTACGTCACTCATTAACTATATCGATCTTTTAAAACGCGAAAACATCGATAATCCCAAGGCCAGCAAGTATATTGCGATTTTGGATGAAAAGTCCCAGAGACTTAAACAGCTTACCTTTGACCTGGTTGAGGCATCAAAGATCACTTCCGGAAACATCAATCTTGATATGAACGAGATTGATTTTGTGGAGCTTTTGAATCAGGCCGTGGGAGAGTTTGAAGAGAGATTTGCCGAAAGAAAACTTGAAGTTATAAAGACGATTCAGGGTTCCACCGCACATATTATGGCGGATCCCGCCAGAATGTGGCGAATTATCGAGAATCTTTTCAACAATGTCTACAAGTATGCTCTTGAAGATACCAGAGTATACATAGACCTGGCCACCCTTGTTGCGGGAGAGACCAGGTCCGTTACGATGTCTGTTAAGAATATATCGACGCAGCAGTTAAATATACCTGCCGAAGAACTTACCGAAAGATTTATAAGGGGTGACGTATCAAGAAGCACCGAAGGAACGGGTCTGGGTCTTTCGATTGCGAAGAGCCTCACTATTGCCATGGGCGGAACCTTTGAAATCTACCTTGACGGAGATCTCTTTAAGGTTATGATCACATTTCCCCGTATGGATTAGATCAGTTTAATTCAAAGTTCTGGCGTTGGTTGTATTTTGCCAGCACCTCATGGATCTTTTCCGTTGAGGTGGTCACGTTTGAAACCGAAATATCATGATTCATAAAGTCGATTATCTGTGCCACGAACTTGCTTACATCGGCCTCCAGATAATACGGCTTTTCTTTTGCCTCGGGAATGGTGTAGATAAGGTTGGTGGTGATGATCTTATCGAAAATACACTGTTCGTATGCTTTGTCAAAGGCTTCAAGACCGTTGTTGAACTGTCCGAAGGTTGCAAGGATGAAGATCCTCTTTGCATTCATTCCTTTTATCTGTTTTGCGGTATCAAGAATGCTTTCACCGGAAGAGATGATGTCATCGATGATGATAACGTCTTTGCCGTCCAAATTATCGCCCAGGAATTCATGAGCAACTATGGGGTTCTTTCCGTTGATGATGGTGCTGTAATCTCTGCGCTTGTAGAAAAGACCCGCATCCACACCGAGAACACCCGCAAAATATACGGCTCTGTCAAGGGCGCCTTCATCGGGGGAAATGACAACGGTGTGTTCTTTGTCGATGATCATGTCATCAACGCTTTCAAGAAGAGTCTTAAGGAACTGATAATATGCACTGAAATTGTCAAAACCGCAAAGAGGTGTGGCATTCTGAACTCTGGGGTCGTGAGCGTCGAAGGTCACAAAATTCGAAACACCCATTTCGTTTAATTCTTCCAAAGCATAAGCGCAGTCAAGAGATTCTCTTGCGGATTTTTTATGCTGTCTGCCCTCGTAAAGATAGGGCATGATAACGTTGATTCTGCGTGCCTTACCCGTTGCAGCCTGAATGATTCGCTTTAAATCCTGATAGTGGTCGTCGGGGGATTTGTGATTGATGTAGCCGTTCATGTTGTAGGTTATTGAATTATTGCAGACATCAACGAGAATGAACAGATCCTTACCGCGGACGGACTCGTTGAAAAGCCCCTTTGCTTCACCGGAACCGAATCTGGGAACCGAAGCGTCTATAAGATAAGAGGGCTCCACATATCCGTGAAAAGCAGGGTCGCTTTTATATACTGCCTTTGCATTTTTTCTGAATTCAACAAGATAGTTGTTGACACTTTTCGCAAATTTTGCGGCCGAATCAAGGGCCACAAGCTTTAAGGGTGCCACGGGAAGTGAATTTTCAAGAAGTCTTAAATTAGGCATATACGAATCCTTTCATGAATGTGCCCTGCCATCGCATGACACTTTTAAACGCATAAAGATTATCACAATTCGCTCATTATTTCAATGAATCTCTGTTCCCTTATCTCATTTTGTGTTATCCTAGATAATATCATTGGAGTATGAATATGGACAAAGCAAACGAAAGCCATGTAATAAGCGCAGTAACCGCGGGAAGTCCTGCGGAGACCGCGGGTATCAGAGCAGGCGACAGGATCATAAGCATTAACGGTGAGCCCGTTGAAGATATTTTCGATTACAGATACAACATTCTTTCCGAAAGACTCGAAATTAAGGTTTTCAGGGGTGAAGAAGAGCTTACCTTTACAGTTTTAAAGGAAGAGGATGATGACCCGGGACTTGAGTTTAAATCGGGCCTTATGGACGAATACAGAAGGTGCAGGAACAACTGTATCTTTTGCTTTATCGACCAGATGCCGCCGGGAATGCGGGAGACCCTGTATTTTAAAGACGATGATTCGCGTCTTTCTTTTTTGCAGGGTAATTACGTGACCCTCACCAACTTAAGCGAGAAGGATGTGGACAGGATAATCCGTTTTAAAATGGAACCCATAAACATATCCTTCCAGACCACAAATCCCGAACTTCGCTGTAAGATGTTAAATAACCGCTTTGCGGGAGAATCCTTAAAGATTGCGGACCGTTTGTTTGAAGCGGGAGTCACCATGAACGGTCAGATCGTGCTTTGTAAGGGTGTCAACGACGGCGCGGAACTTGAAAGGACCATTGTGGATTTGGGAAAATACGCCCCGGTCCTTGAAAGTATTTCCGTGGTGCCTGTGGGACTGACTAAGTTCAGGGAGGGCCTTTACCCTCTTGAGCCCTTTGAAAAAGAAGATGCCTGCAAGGTCATAGATCTTATCGAAAAGTATCAGAAGATCTTTTACGAAAAATACGGGCTTCATCTGGTTCATGCCAGTGATGAATGGTATATCCTGGCAGGTCGGGAAGTACCCGAAGAAGACCGGTACGACGGATATTTGCAGCTCGAAAACGGCGTAGGTATGGTAAGGCTTCAAAAGACCGAGTTTTATGAAGCTTTAAACAACGGGCCCTCCGGCTTCGGAAAGTTTTTGTTAAAGCCCCATAAGTGCACCATAGTTACGGGACGGCTTGCTTATCCTTATATCAAAGAATATTCGGAAGCGCTTATGAAAAAGTACCCGAAGATGAAAGTAAACGTGGTTGCCATAAGGAACGATTTCTTTGGCGAGCGTATCACGGTTGCTGGCCTGCTTACCGGTCAGGATATAATCGCCCAGTTAAAAGAAATACCCCATTACGACAACATTCTTTTGCCTGAGTGCGTATTGAAGGCAGATGACCCTGTTTTCCTTGATGACGTGCGACTTTCGGAGCTTGAGAACGCTTTACAAGTAAAGGCGCAGGTTGTAAAATCAAACGGACAGGCGTTATTTAACGCAATGCTCGGAATTAAAGGATAATTCGTATCGTTATCAAAGATTCGGATACACGGGAGAAATGATGAAAAGAAAACCGATAGTAGCCGTTGTTGGAAGACCCAACGTCGGAAAATCAACTTTTTTCAACGCGGTTGCGGGTGAAAAAATATCAATAGTAAAGGATACCCCGGGGGTAACCAGAGACAGGATATATGTGGATGTTTCCTGGCTTGACCGTTCCTTTACCCTGGTGGATACGGGTGGTATCGAACCCGACACCAGTGATACGCTTTTAAAACAGATGAGAGAGCAGGCCGAGATCGCCATTGCCACGGCGGATGTCATTCTATTTATGACGGACGTAAAGCAGGGCCTGGTGGATTCGGATTCAAAGGTCTGCGACATGCTTCGCCGTTCGGGAAAGCCTGTAATTCTCGTAGTTAATAAGGTTGACGACTTTAACAAGTATATGCCCGATGTATACGAGTTTTATAACCTGGGTATCGGCGACCCCTTTGCCGTATCTTCCGTAAACAGACTGGGCTTCGGAGATCTTCTTGATGAAGTTATCAAATTTTTCCCCGAAGACGCAGGTTTAGAGGAAGAAGACGACCGCATCAGGGTAGCTGTTGTGGGCAAACCGAACGTTGGCAAGAGCTCCCTCATCAACAAGATCCTCGGAGAAAACAGACTTATTGTTTCGGATATAGCGGGTACCACCAGAGATGCCGTTGATACGAATGTTAAATATAACGGCAAAGAATATGTTTTCATCGATACTGCGGGTGTCAGAAGAAAAGCAAAGATAAAGGAAGACCTTGAAAAGTACATGATCGTCCGCACCCTCGGAGCCGTTGACAGAGCGGATGTGGTGCTTCTTCTGATCGATGCTGTTGAAGGCGTAACGGAGCAGGATGCGAAAATCGCGGGTATCGCTCACGATAACGGAAAAGCCATTATCGTGGTGGTTAACAAGTGGGACGCCATCGAGAAAAACGACAAGACCATTTACAAATTTACCGAGGATGTGAAAAACACCCTTTCCTTCATGCAATATGCGGAAATCCTCTTTATTTCCGCCAAGACCGGTCAGAGGATCTCAAAGCTTTTTGAGATGATCGATGCGGTTCACGCAAATTACTGTATGAGGATCGGCACCGGTGTCCTTAACGAGATCATGACAAAGGCGGTTGCCATGCAGCAGCCTCCCACGGATAAGGGTAAACGCCTTAAGCTTTTCTATATTACCCAGGCAAGTGTCAAGCCCCCCACCTTTGTTATCTTCGTAAATGACAAAGAACTGATGCATTTTTCATACACCAGATATATTGAGAACCAGATAAGGGAAACCTTCGGATTTACGGGTACTCCGCTTCATTTCATCATCAGACAGAGAGAGGATAATGACAAATGATAATTTCACGTTTGATTTGTCTTGCAATGGGTTATGCTTTCGGTGCATTCCAGACCGCGTTTTTCTACGGTAAGATGAAAGGCATCGATATAAGGGAACACGGAAGCGGAAACTCCGGAACCACCAATACTTTAAGGGTTCTCGGTACCAAGGCGGGGCTGATCGTTTTTGCGGGAGATATGATCAAATCGATCCTGGCACTTGTTGTCACCAGACTTATATTTGCAGGTTCTTACCCCGATATTTTGCCGCTTTTATGCATCTATACCGGTACAGGCTGCGTTCTCGGACACAACTTCCCCTTCTACATGAGTTTTAAGGGCGGCAAAGGCATTGCGGCTACCGGCGGTATAATGATAGCCATGCATCCTTTGTATATTCCCGTAGGCTTGCTGGTTTTCTTCGGAACCTTCTTTGCCACACATTTTGTGTCTCTCGGGTCATTGCTTTTGTACCTTACCTTCTTTGTGCAGACCATTATCATGGGGCAGCTGGGACTTTACGATATGGCTCAGGATAATCTGATCGAACTCTACCTGATAGTCCTTTTCCTGACCGTCATGGCCTTCTGGAAGCATCGAGGTAACATAGACAGGCTTATTCACGGCAATGAGAGAAAGACTTATTTGTCAAAGAAAAATAAAGATAAAGCAAAAGAGGAGAATAAATGAGAATAGGTATAATCGGAGCAGGCAGCTGGGGTATAGCCCTTTCGGTGCTTCTTCATGAAAACGGTCACAAGATCACCGTCTGGTCGGCACTTCCCGACGAAATCGATATGCTTAAGACTGAAAGAGAGCATAAGCAGAAACTTCCGGGAGTTATCTTACCGGAAGACATCGAATTTTCGAAAAATCTTGAAGAGACTGTAAAATCCAACGAATTGCTTGTTTTGGCGGTCCCTTCGCCCTTTGTGAGAAGCACTTCTCAGAAAATGAAACAATTTGTTAATGCCGGACAGGTTATAGTTAATGTTGCAAAGGGTATCGAAGACGAAACCCTGATGACTCTTTCGGACATTATCAAGCAGGAGATCCCTCAGGCTGAGGTTGCTGTAATGTGCGGTCCTTCCCATGCAGAGGAAGTCGGACGCGGAATCCCCACCACCATAGTTGTGGGCGCAAGAAAGAGAAAGATCGCGGAGCTTGTTCAGAATACCTTTATGAATGAGCGTTTCAGGGTTTATACCAGCCCAGACGTACTCGGCATGGAGGTCGGTTCCGCTCTTAAAAACGTGGTTGCCCTTGCGGCGGGAATCGCAGACGGACTCGGATACGGAGACAATACCAAGGCGGCACTTATCACCAGAGGTATTGCGGAGATCACCAGACTTGGTACCGCAATGGGCGGTAAATTCGAGACATTTGCGGGCCTTACGGGTATAGGCGATCTTATTGTAACCTGTGCCAGCATGCATTCAAGAAACCGTCGGGCAGGAATCCTCATCGGTCAGGGAAAGACCATGCAGGAGGCCATGGACGAGGTTAAAATGGTGGTCGAGGGTGTTTATTCAGCCAAGGCTGCCGTTAAGCTTTCCAAAAAATTCAACGTTGAACTTCCCATCATCGAGCAGGTAAATCTGATCCTTTTTGAAAACAAGCCCGCAGCAGATGCGGTCAGGGACCTGATGCTCCGTGATAAGAAGATTGAGATAGGAGACGGCTTTGAAGAATAATTTTTCATCCACCGAGGAATATATTGCTTCCGAAGAACTCATGGGAAGCGTAAACATTGCCATTGCTCTTGAAAAGCCCCTGCTCATCAAGGGTGAACCCGGAACCGGAAAGACCATGCTTGCCAACGCCATTGCAAAGGCATTGAACAAGCGTCTTATCGTGTGGAACATAAAATCCACCACCAAGGCTTCCGAAGGCTTATATACCTACGACACCATCCAGCGCCTTTACGACGGACAGTTCGGCGGAGAGGGTGTTGACGATATCGGCCACTACATTAAGCTCGGGAAGCTGGGTGAAGCCTTCACCAGCGAGGATCAGGTGGTGCTTCTTATCGACGAAATCGATAAGGCTGACCTGGAGTTCCCCAATGACCTTCTTTGGGAACTTGATAAGATGGAATTCTACATCTACGAGACCAAAGAAACCATTACAGCCAAGAAGCGTCCCATAGTTATTATTACGTCAAATGCCGAAAAAGAGCTTCCCGATGCTTTTCTTCGTCGTTGCATTTTCCACTACATCGATTTCCCGGATCAGGCGCTTATGGAAGAGATCGTAAAAACGCACTTCCCGAATATCGAGGAGAACCTGCTCAAAAACGCCATGCAGGTATTCTATGATATCCGTTCCTATTCACAGCTTCGCAAGAAACCCGCCACCAGTGAACTGATCGACTGGCTCAATGCTCTTATGATAGGCGGAATAGACCCCGAAAAAATCAAGGCCGAACTGCCCTTTGTGGGCGTTCTTATCAAAAAGGACGAGGACCTTGAAGTTGTCAGAAGAAGGGTAGACTGATTCATCGATGTTTTCGACTTTCTTTTATACCTTAAAAGCGAAGGGGCTTGAATGCTCTTTAAGTGAATGGCTTGCTTTGTTCGACGCCCTGAATAAGGGCCTGGACGGGGGAAGCCTTACGGGCTTTTATTACATGGCAAGAGCAATTCTTGTGAAGAACGAAACCGATTTCGACAAATTCGATCTGGCCTTTGAGGAATGCTTTAAGGGCATCAAATCCGAGAACCAGATCACCGACAGGATGCTTGAATGGCTGGATAAATCCGAATTTCAGGAACTCATGCACGAGGAAGAGCGTTATTGGCTCAATCAGGTCGAGGATATGCACGTTGACAAAGAAGACGTGGAGCAGAAATTCAAAGACCGCTTAAAGGATCAGGACAGCGAGCATAACGGCGGAAGTTACTGGATCGGAACCATGGGTAAGACCCAGTTCGGTAACATGGGCGGTAACATCGGAGGCATCAGAGTCGGAGGCAGCACAGGCTATCAAAGCGCTTTTGCGGTGGTGGGAGCCAGAAAGTATAAGGACTTCAGAGACGATCGCATGCTTGATAACAGACAGTTTCAGACCGCCTTCAGAAAGCTTCGCCAGTTTTCTTCAAAACTTGACATTCCCAAGACCGAACTTGATATAAACGGTACGGTGGATGCTACCTGTAACTGCGGCGGAATGCTAAGAATCATAATGGACAGACCCAGGAAGAATGCCGTTAAGCTGCTTCTTTTAATGGACTCCGGCGGCACCATGATCCCTTTCATGAAACTCATGAACGAGCTGTTTCAGTCCATACATAAATCAAACCATTACAAAGACGTTAAGACCTATTATTTTCATAACTGTATTTACGCAAAGATGTACAAGACTCCCGAATGTGAGAATGGGGACTGGGTCGACACAGACTGGATGTTTCGAAACATCGATTCCGACTATAAGGTGATTATAGTGGGAGATGCGGCTATGGCACCCGAAGAACTGTATTCCGAGACCGGTAACTACAGAGGCCCCAACGGAGGTCTTTCGGGAGAGCAATGGCTGCTTTTGCTTAAGAAACACTATAAAAAGGTCGTTTGGCTGAATCCCAAGATGGCACCCGGAGAGGCGCCCTGGAGAGAGGCCGAAACGGCGGTCAAAAAGATTTTTCCCATGTACAAGCTGACGGTTGAGGGGTTAAACGAAGCCATGAACAAGCTTATGTCAAGATAAGCTTTCTTACGAAGGTCAGTGCTTATGGATAAAATAATGATTGTTGACGACAATATGGCGAATCTCATTATGGCCCGCAAAACTCTTGAGGACATGTATGAAGTGATTCCCGTATCGAGTGGAATTTCGGCCCTTGAATGTTTGAACGACATGCCGGATCTTCCGGTGCTGGTGCTTCTGGACGTCGATATGCCGAACGTTAACGGCTTTCAGGTTATATCCGAAATGAAGAACAAGTCCCGGTTAAGGGATATTCCCATTATCTTCCTGACGGCTCAGGATGACGATATCACGGAGCTTGAGGGTTATAATCTGGGCGCCTCCGATTACATCAGAAAGCCCTATACCGCCAATCTTTTAAAGAAGCGCGTCGATATTCAGATCCAACTCCTGAGTCAGAGGAAAAAACTGGAGGAATATAATTCAAATCTTTCTTCCTCCGTTCAGGATAAAGTCAGAAAGATCGTGGGCCTTCAGTATTCGGTGGTGGAGATGTTTGTGGACATGCTTGAAAAGCGTGACATTAAACTCGGATCCCACGCCAAGCGAATCGAGAAGGACATGGAAATCATGCTTTCCGAGATCAGCAAGCGTGACGAATATAAGCTTTCTGCCGACGATTCTTCCACCATAAGCTTTGCTTCGAAGATCCATGATCTGGGTAAACTCTGTATTCAGGATAAGTTTTTGAATTTAAGGAGCAATGCCAAGGTATTCGAGCTTGAAGCCTTAAAGACTCATGCCGCCATGGGAGCGGATACCCTTTCAAAAATCACGCAGCTTGGAAGCGGAAATTCCAATTTCATGAACTATGCCTTCAACATGTGCAGATATCATCATGAAAACTGGGACGGAACCGGATATCCCGAGAAACTTGCGGGAGAAGATATCCCGCTTGAAGCAAGGATCCTTGCCATTGTTGATGCCTATGACAATTTAAGATACAGCGAGAATAACGAAAAGCTTCTGAATCATTCGGAAGCCGTAATGAAGATAAAGTTTGCCAAGTTTACTCAGTTTGATCCCAAACTTGTGGACATCTTTGCCGAAAAAGAATGGGAGATTGCCAAAATCAATCCTTAAGGGGGAGTTGTATGGGCTCTTGGCTTAACAAGTATCTTGGGGAAGATATTCCCATAAAAGAAAGGCTCTTTTATATCGCATCCTTTTCGGGCAGTTTAGGCGGCCTTTTGTTCTCCATGTTCGGATTTCTTGTTCGTCTTAAGCTTCCCTTTATCGGCGGATTTCTGTTTATGTGTGTATTCAGCGCCGTCCTGTTTTTTGGCCAGTGCAAATTCAGGAATCGGTTGACTCTTCATGCCCGCCTGTTCCTCATTGTAAACAATCTATTTGCTTTTCCCGTATTAATGCTTATTAATGATAACAACACCGTGGAGATTCCGATATATTTCTTTATCGGACTTACTTTCGGCGTTGTTTTGCTTTCGGGACTTGAAAGGATCCTGTATCTGTCCGTACAGTTCATCGTAAATATTCTTTGCGCCTTTTACTGTTTTGTCTTAAGAACGGACGAACGGGGCGTCATAGGGGCGGAAACACCCATAGATTATGCAAGGATAGAGATCGCCATCATTATGGCGTCCACTCTTTGCGGAATAATGATCTTTTACCGAAATCGTCTTTTGAGCCGTGAAATGCGCAAAAAGGAAGAAGCGACCCAGAAGGCGGAACAGGTCAATTTTGCGAAGGATATGTTCCTTGTAAACGTTTCCCATGAGATCCGTACGCCTCTTAACGCCATTATCGGAACCGCCGATATGGTCATCGATTCGGACGCGGGAAACCACGTTAAAGAAATGGCCTTTAACATTTCAAATTCCAGTCATGCTCTTTTGTCCATCACATCGGACCTTCTTGATTTCTCAAGAATGAACGTGGAAACCTTTAAGCCTGTCAGCGAAAAATACGATATCACCGGAATGTTAAACGATATCGTAAACCTAATTTCGGTGCGCCTTCTTGATTCAAACGTGGAATTCTACGTAAATGTGGCACCGAATCTTCCCAAGATCCTGATAGGTGACGGCGGAAAGATACGTCAGATCATCATAAACATGCTGTCCAATGCCGTAAAATATACAAAAGAAGGCCATATGACCTTTAATGTGGGCTTTGAATACGGAAACAATTCCGAGATCTTACTTAAGATCTCCGTCGAAGATACGGGTATCGGGATCAAGGAAGAAAACCTTGAAAAGATCTTTGTTCCATACAACCGTTCCGGTGAGATTACCGACAGGCTCATAGAGGGTAACGGGCTGGGTCTTGCCCTTTGCAGGAAACTTTCCGAAGCCATGGGCGGAAGGATATACGCAGAGTCCGTTTACGGGTCGGGATCCACTTTCTTTTTCGAAGCAAAGCAAAAGTTGGAAGAGCCTTACACCGGCGGGTATGCGGGCACCGTATTTAAGCCGAATATGAGCGTCGGATTTTACTCGGGCCAGACCAAAGAAGCGGATCGTTTAAGAAATATTCTTCAGGCCATGGAAGTTTCCGTGGAGTACGCTTCAAACGAAGAAGAATTCCTTAAAATATCCAAGAAAGAAAAGCACGAGTTTTATCTTATCGATTCCGTTTCTTACGAGCGGATCAAAGAACGCTTAAACGAAGAGGGCGTTGACTGGAAGAAACTTGCGGTTATCAGTCCCTGCAACTATTCATATTCGGATGAGCCCTTTGAATATGTGCTGACAAGACCCGTCAGCTGCTTGAACCTTTCGGATCTTCTTAACAAGACCCAGAACTTTGCCATCAGGAAGCAAATGTATGAAGGCAAATTCTCGATTCCCGGAATCAACATCCTTGTTATTGACGATAATCTGGTGAACCTTGAAGTTACGGCAAATATCCTTTCAAGGTATGATGCAAGGATCATAACCGCTGCCAGCGGAAGAGAGGGTATTACCGTAATCGAAAATGAGCGCGTGGACATGGTATTCCTTGACTATATGATGCCGGATATGGACGGTATCGACACCCTTAAAGAGATCAGGAAGATAAACGGCGGTGCTTTTGGGAATCTTCCCGTCATAGCCCTTACCGCCAATGTGGTCAGCGGTGCCAGAGATTTCTTCTTGGAGTCGGGGTTTGATGATTATCTTTCCAAGCCCATTGAGAT